>Ga0137433_1001145_pt1 | contig 11753 bp, 14 predicted proteins | sample EasRivERMZT840_2_FD_102335 | JGI IMG/M metagenome (GOLD analysis project Ga0137433, IMG submission 102335) | Soil microbial communities from meander-bound floodplain in the East River, Colorado, USA - East River MetaG ERMZT840_2 | ecosystem: Environmental > Terrestrial > Soil > Floodplain ...
ATTCCAGTACTCATCGCCTAGACTGGCGCCACCATGATGTACGACGAGCTGGCGTAGTATGTTCAGATCCGAGACATACAGATGAGTTCTCTCATCCGGCCACAGTGAAAAGCCGAAGAGATGAGTAAACAGCCTCTCCGTCGCGGCTCCTCGGTTCTTGAATGTGACGCGCCGTCGTCCCATTGAGATCAGCGCGGGAAGGCCGCACGTGTGAGCTTGGTGTTTCTCTTCGGTGTGGCCGTGGGCGCTGAAGTAGTTCCTGGCCTCATTCTCTTTGTGGCGAATCCCGTCTGCCATGAGCGACTTAAGGAATTCTTCGTGCCAAGCAAGCATCAGAACGACGTTGCTATCAACGAACAGGGAGATGCCATCCGGGTATTCGCCTAATCGAGGTGCTACCGCCTCCGTGTAGCTGGCTAGCCGCCGGAACTTCTCGACATAGAGCGTGAAGGTGATGTCGCAGATTGTCGCTTCTGGACCGATCGCTGCCATGGATCGGATGCTGCCCGAAGATGACCGTCTGGTCAAGGACACGCAGTATCCTCGATCACCTTTTGAACGTCCTGACCTGTCCCGGTGAGGAAGTGAGGAAGGCGGGAAATCAAGAGGCAGGGATGGCGTGAGCGTAGCTTTTCTGTGTCACGGTCCGTCAGCGCGGGTCGGCGTGTCTTCCACGACCAGCACGCCCTAGCGCCCTGACGTTGACGCCGCATGGGCGCAGGCCGGCCGGTCAACGACTGCGTGTTTCTCTGCCCCGCAAGCCACAGATCGCGGCCCTGAGGAGTCAGTCGTCCGACGTGGAGCGGTGGGGGCTACCCAGGACCTCGGACTGAGCCGCGTAGTCGCTCAGGCTACCGATTAGCGCATCACGAACATGCTGAGGCGCATGAGTGAGCCAAAGATTGATAACAGCCACCAGTGCCCTGGTAATATCAGTGAACGCCCACTTACGCTCTTCGTCTGTCTTGTACGCCAGCCGCCCGTAGGTGAGATGCGCAATCTCCCTTCCGACGCGAGGCGAGACGGTTTTGAGCACAGGTGCGGCTGCTGGGCGTAGGAGATGCCAGTTCAACACGTAGTCGCCAGCGACGGCATCCGCGGGTTTGCCTCGACCTTGAAAGAAGAATGAGTAGAGCGCTCTGGCGTGAATCGTGTGAGCCTCAAACAACGCGTTGTGAATGGTCCAATCCTCGAAGTGGTCGGGGTTACGAGGAGTCTTCTGTTCTCGTAGCAGAAGAAGGTCCGTCATTAGGAGCATCTTGATCTCGTAGATCAAATGAGGAAGAAGCTCTCTTACATTGGTCGGATCTGGCATTCCACGATTATCGGCGGCTACCGCCGTGCGTGTAGAAGAGTTCTCAGCAGTCGCGCGCTCGGCAACGATTCCCGAGAACCCCGCCAGGCGCGTTGCAGGCATGAGAAATGAATGAGTGGGAAAGACTTCTCCCTTCAAAGTCAGGCGCTTCGTGTACCGCCGTCGTCGCGAGGGCGATTTCGCCGCGGATGTATACGCCGCGTACTTCACTAAGTCATTGGCCGAGGCTCATGTCTTTGTCGGTCGGCCGCAATTGACGGCTGCGCTCGAACCTGTGCCTGTGACCGTTGTGCTTGACGGGCACGAGTCTGAAAAGCTGGCTAACGGCTAAACGTCGGCAATTGTGGAAGGGTCGACCGGCCTCACGGCGCAACGCTTATTGCCCAGCTGAGCTCAAGAACCACGTCCGCCGCGGCCGCTAGAACATCAGCGGAACAATCAACTTGGCCGGACAGGGCGCCCGCCAAGGCGACGATCCTTCGCCTAGCGGATCCGTGATCGGAGGTCCGTCTGACCGAAGATCAGCGATCGTCAAGCGAGAACGCGTCTCGGGCAGGGCCCGGCTCCTCTCACGCGAGTGTCCGCGGTCGGACCGACTATCGACCCTCCTTGGGCTCGCCAGGCTCTCCGCCTCAACCGGCCCCCAGACTGCAAACGACGATGGACGCCGCGGCCAATTCCGGGCGTTCTGCAACGGTTGCGCATTAACCTGTAGGACCACAGGCCATCGAAACTAGCCGCCGCCACGAGTCTAGGTCACAATGTGGCCCGCGCGAGCCGCTCTGGCGGCAGTCACCTCATGAGTAGTAGACCAGCAGTAGGTGCTAGCCGTGGTGCGATGCATCCTCACCAGAGACAGTCCAGTCGTGTGTTAGTGATTGGCGCTGGACCGGCTGGGCTCGCCGCGTGGGTGTCTCTGAGGGATCTGGGCATAGGGGCCACGGTCGTGGACAGGACTGGGAAGGTGGGTGGGAGCCTACGCTCAGATGTACCACCGGACTCAGCTGGCCTCACCTCGTAGGTACCTGGCATTGCCGGGCGCACCCGCCCCCGATGGGTGGGGACCGGTGTACGCCGGTGAGTATGCGAAGTATTTGGAAGGCTACGCCTCTGAGCGAGGCATCAGCGTCAAGAAAAGGACTGTCGTGCTCTCAACCTGATGTTTACGATAGTGATGACGTGCGTGGTGGCATACACAGGAGCAAGGCTTTACGTCTTGAACGAAGAGCCTGCAGATGCCTTTCGCGCATTGCGACCTTGGTGTCCACGCTGGCTACCTGTTGGCCTCTCTTGCGCTTGTGGCAACAGCCTGTGTCCTGTGGTTGAAGGGAGATGGAATGGGTACGGCTAGGGTGGCATCAGCGATTGTCGGCGTCGCCGGTGTGGCGCTGCTCTTCTTTTACGGCCTCCGACGTCTGATGATTGACAAGGCTCTTCGCTGGTTCTGCGGCACGCGAGCCCTATCCGCTCATTGGCTGACCGACAAGGTCAGGTGAATCTCGTTACCGTTGCCATCGCCGTTACGGTTCCACGTGGCGGGATAAGGAGTACCTGATTGACCGCCTAGCTTCGTCGCCACTGATGTCCAGTCATCCCTTCGCCTCGGTCGTCGGCCTGGGTAGCTCTGGGACATGTGTTCGAGATGTCTGCACCTTCAAGAATGCTGCTCAAGCATGTCGACGATTGGACATTGAAACAGCCGATCGTGGTGAGCCTCTTCCTGTCTGACTGAGGTCCGCTGCCTGCTAGTGGGCTCCTTCTCCACGGCGGTCTGGGGCATCTGCGTACTCAGACGGAGCTGGGCCTTGGATCGGTCGGGTCCGGCACCCAGCTCTCGGCTCGGCTAGACGGAGTGTTCGAGGCCTAGGCGCCCCACAACACACGTGAGTCGCGCTGCTCTCACGGCAAGGCCTGTGCCAGGCTGTAGCGTCTAGGGACACTCCGGCAAGCTAAGGAGATTATTTGGGGAGTCACCGTCTGCGGTTGTCTTAATGTACTTGTTGCCGAACGGGCTTGTTGCCACGACCACGTTGACTCGATCGCCGGCAGGGCGCTCAACGTAGTACTGGTAGGTACCGGCCTCGATATCCGTGATGACCTGAGGCTGGCTTCGCTTCCATCGGCCCCCATCGGGATTGATACCGCCTACGCTCAGGATGCGCTCGTGTGGGTTAGGCCTGTCTAACTTGTTAATGCAGTGAATGCGAACAGCCATTCTCGTGACCTCTCTGGGTTCTGATAATTCCGAGTTATCTGTCCAGAAGCGGGCTCGTCGATCAACTAGCAACGGCGCTCGGCTGCGAAGCTCCTCGCTTCGAGAGGATCCGCCATTGTTCAGCGCACTCCCGCCCGTCGGAGTGGAGACTGCGGCTGACGGGATGGTTCGCGGCTACCATCCAACCCGCACGCCAACCGTGTCAGCTACTTCCAACCGCTTCAGAACAAAGTCATCCCTGAACCCAGCGGCCACGTCAGCGTTGACAACCACAGTCAGCGAGTGCCTACCTATAGTCGCTGCTGGCGCCGGCACCGTTAGCCTGTGGACTTCTGGTCGCCCAGGAATAGTCTCAGTATCATCAATGTAGCCAACAGGCGCGGACAGGGCCGAGCCGGGTTCCCAGTCCCAGTACACCGGATGAACCTTGCCGTTGAACACCTCGACATGTGTTGTCATCAGCAGAAACTCAACCGCGCCGCCTGGCACAAACGTCACGGTTACTGGCAGTTGCACAACTAGGCCTACGAAAGCGGCGTCGCCGAATACCCCTGGCGTGTCACCACAATTGAGGGCGCCGGTCCAGACTACGTAGAAGGGATGGGCTGGGGTCATGAGCCTCCTGCTGCATGGTGTCGTCGTGTTGCGGCAGTCTAGCAGACGCCGGCGACCAGTGGCCAGTCCATCGCGCGGGCCGGTATGTTGGCAAGCAACGCATGCGTCGGAATGCGGCCTACGGTGCCTATGCCAGTCGCGACCTCATAACATAGGTTCACAGGCTCGTCAGACCGAGACGCCGGGCATGAGTCAGCGTCAACCCCTCTGACTATCGGCGACGGATTGTGTCTGGTGGTATGTCCAACCTACACTACACCAGCGAGAAGAGCGACAAGGTACAGAGTGCGTTGAGTGAATGTGGATCGAGTTGGCGTGGACTGATTAGTGAGAAGCGGTGCCCTGATGCCGCTCGGCTTATCGGCCATGCGAGTGGAGCCCCCGATGAAGAAGATCATCTATATAGGCGCACTACTGATCATCGCGGTATCTGGTGTGCAGGCCCAGGTATCCACGATTAAGGCGGTCGACGCCAGACAGCATGTAGGCAAGACGGTTGTTATTGAGGACGCGGTTGCCGAGGTGCGATGGGAGGAGCAGTCGGCCGTTACTTATTTGAACTTCGGGGCGGCATTCCCACACCACGTCCTGCGAGCTATCGTGCCAGATGACGTTCGGATTCAGCTGCCGACTGGGCTCTTTTCGAGTCCTCGAGTCCGCGTCCAAGGCACGGTTAGACTTGGACCGAAAGCGATTCCTGAAGTCTTGTGCTCTGAAGTCAGCCAGCTATCGGCCTTGGCGGTAATTCCAGCCGCGGCCGGCCTGATTGCGGCGCCGCTTACGCCAGCACCAGCCACGAGGCCTTGCTGCCGCGTCTGCACGACAGGCAAGGCGTGCGGCAACACTTGCATCTCACGCAACCTGACGTGTCGCCAGCCGCCGGGGTGTGCGTGCAATGGCTGACCGGGTCATCGGTCCTGAGGCTCCAGTCGTCCACTGGCCGCCCCATGGGGGAGGTGGCACCTGTTCTTGGTCCCGTGCTTCGCAGCTGAGATCATCCTGGCCTCCACGAACCCGAGAATGCCAGCCGCGATCGCGCGAGTATCGGCATTCAGCCGCCCAAATGGTTTGAGCGACACTGGGCGGCACATTGCTGATCGGGATTCCAGTAACGGATGTGGTCGTCTGCCAGTTGCTCAAGCCATTCACTGTGCTCTTTGAAGTGGACGTGTCGCTCACACAATCTCTGGGCACGAGCTTTGACGCGAGCACCCCGTGCTGTCCTAGGGCGCTCAAGTCTCGGGGAAATGACGGGACTTCGCTGAGGTCGATTGAACGTAGTCGGCAAGACGTTCGCCGGCCGTAGCGAGCTCCCGCTCATTCACGATGTTGTAGCGGTCGAACACCGAGCGGGTCTTGTGACCGGTGAGGAGCATCGCGACCCGTTCGGGCACGCCGGCCCTGATGAGGTTTCGCGCTGCGGTTCGCCGACAGTCGTGGAAGAGGCGTCCGGGAACCTCCGCCCGATGACAGGCCTGCGCCCAAGCCACTTTCCACTGCCGGACTGTGACGCCATCGCGCTTGAAGACCAGAGTGTCGCCTTTGCTCCGACGTTCGGCACGCCGCAGCAGGACCTCGCGCAGGGGCGTCGAAATTGGCAACAGTCGCCCCGCCTTCGTCTTTGATCGGCCAGGGGATAGCCGCACCACACCTCCAGACAAGTCGACCTCGTTCCACGTGAGTTCGGTAACCTCACGGCGCCGCCAACCCGAGTAATACGCGAAGTCCAGGACATCCTGAAAACTCGCCGGTAGATGCGCGCGGACCTTTAGGTAGTCCCCGTGCTCGAAGAAGCCCTGTCGAGGGGGATTTTCTTGAAGACGCTGCGGAAACTTCGGCATGTCCTGCAGCCTCCCGAGGTCGATCGCGAGTCGGAACATCCGTGATAAGCCAGAAGTTTCGCGGTTCACTGTGGCGGCCGACATGCGCTGCAGCCGACGAGCAGTCTGATACTGACGAATCGCGGAAGGTGTAATATCGGCTGCATCCCAGCCTTTGAACACGCTACGCAGATTGGCGACCCGTCCTCGGGCCGAGTCAATTGTGCGGTACTGCTGAAGCTCGTAGTCCGCCAAATAGTCGGCGGCCATGTCGTCGAATGTCACGCCGGTACGCGGCGTATGAACTGAATCCATTGTGCCTCCCGCCGGCGCTGGACCTCGGTCAGGAAGCCGACGTCCACACCTTCGCTCTGCTGGGGCATGAAGTGAAGTGAATTATGGTGCGGCGAATGGACGGCGATGACACGTTGGAAGGGGGACTCGGATCCACCGTGTCCGTAATTCTTGGTTCGTCAGGCCGACTGTCCTAGTACGGGTGAGGCCCACCGACTCGGTTACCCTCTGCCGCCAGCGCATCTTAGGCGACCCTTCTCCCGGCTTCGCCTCAGGCAGTGCCGGGGTTCCTGCGTTGCCCATTCGGCCGGCGAAATTCGTCAACCCGAAGCGACAATCGTTCTAGATTCTCACTTCCTCATGTACAGGTGTCATGTCGATTCCTGAACGCGCCCTCGGTGCGATTCAACGAATACTGAAGGAGACAGTTCGTGTAGCGGTTGCTCCAGCAGGATCCATTGCCTTCACGCTGAGTTCGTATGTACCCGGCGAAAGCCCCGCAAGGGGCATCGCGAGGCTCGCCTGTGCTTGCTGGACAGTACCGACAGCCGGCAACATCGCGATCTCCGCCGGCACAGTTCGATATGATCGTTGGCCTTGTCGAATAGAGACGTCAACCTTGGCAAGAGGTGCTGTCGGCTGACCGCCAGCCACCAGCGGCACCACAATGCGCAAGGTGTCCGACGGTGAGAATTCCCGCGCTGTAGTGGGCTGGACCGGCAGCAGGTCGCCAAGCAGCTGAGGCGGGATGGCGCTAATCCGCGGAGCACCGTCGAACGCTATGACAACAGCGGGCAGCTGCACGTGGCTACGCAAGGGATCGATTACTTCTACCGGAATGTGAATCACTCCCGCCTGGCCTAGGGCTTGACTTGCAATCGCCACCCGAACAGTTAGAGTCTGGCTCGGCAGATCCACAATCTCATTCACCGCAAAAACAATGGTCGCACCTGCTCTCGAAGCGCCGGCCATTTGAAAGGCCTTGCGAGCGGCAGCCTTGACATTCCCGTCGCTATCAATAGCGGCAATACCTAGTTGCAGAGTGTCCTTCAGCCTATCCTGGCCTGCCGGAAGCCGACACGTTACGGTCACCACTATCGCCGTTCGCATGCCACCGCCGGCTGCCGGCCTCACCGGTGCTGCCAACCCTCGGAGTGAGAGGTCGCCTCCGGCCAGTGCGCCACCGAGCAATTGCTCCACCAAGGGCTTGACATCCCGCTCCGTCAGGGTCCCGCGCGGGGCAAGGTAACCAGCCCGCGCTCGTACCTCAACTCCAGGGCGTCGCACGGCCACACTCACATTGTGAAACTTGCCATCGCGGCGAAATGGGTTGGGATAGTACCCAAGAATGTAGTAGCCGCTGTTATCTTCCACTAGCTGTTGAACAGCCTGAAGGGTGTCCGAGCGCTTAACAAATGCAAGTCCCCCCGTGTTTTCGGCAAACTCTTGTAGCATGCGTTGCTGGGCGCGGATGTTCCCATACGGGGGTGCTGCGCACGGCCCTCGAACGGCATCGCAATCCGGAATGCCCCGAGGATCAATTGAATACACTGGCACGCCCGCTTCGCGCAGACGCACGAAGGCTCCCTCGAGCTGTTCGAAGACATCACGCATCTGGACGACCTCAAGAGGTAAGTCGAGTCGTGACCGATAGGACGCTCGGGATCGATCGTAGGTCATCCCCTCGCCTACGTACACCAAGGCCTTTCTAGCAAACGTCGAACGCGACAACGAGGTAGCAATATTCTTCAGGACGTCAGCTGTCGCGCCAGCCATGCGATGTCTCGTTCGCGAATCAACGTCATCGGCGGCGTCTGGCGCGAAACCGAGTGCGATCGGGATCCGGCGGACCGTTCTCAGCTGCGCTGAGAGATCGCTGGTAAAGCCCTGGCTTAGATCCGAGCGGCCGACGAAGACAATGGCCACCTGGTCATCTCTTGTCAATGAAGTCAGAAACGCCTCGACGATTCTCTGCGTGTGGACGATAAAGGTCTCGACGATATGGAGGTCGTCGATAACCAGGACCCACTGTCGCGCATCGACTGCATGGGCGTTTGAGACAGTGTCTATCACCGGCGCGATCTCCTCGACATTCGCGATCGGTCGTCGTTGGACGGAGTGGGCAACGTATTGGAAACCCGCGATCTCCTGTGGTCGGCCTCCTTCTGTCAGGATGAAGTCGTCACGAGCCAGGTCCCGAATGAGCCTGCCGCTTGTATCTGTCGCTACGACGTCGAGGCTGACGTAATCGACACCTGCGCGGAACACGGGAGATTGGGTCTGTACGGGCGCCGCGTAGATCAATGAGATAACGCCGAGAAGACCTGTTCCGAGTGATGCCAACGTGCGCGTTGTGCTATGCATCGTGTACCGCCACTATAGTCGACCAGAAGCAACTGACTGAGACCATAGACGCTGATCTAAGAGCTGGGCTTGATCCACTCATTGTGACGCCAGACAGAATACCGGGGTCTTGTCGTGCAGAAGGACTTCACTGACACGACCGTGCTAGAGATATGCTGCCCATGCTTGCGAGTATCTAGGGTGAGGTCGATGTCATGAAAGTCGCGTGCTGTGTCATTCCGGCGACACAGCGCAAGCGCAATCGCTCGATAGACGATCGGGTCACACGCAATGCGCGGGTTAACAAAGGGAGCGGTTAGTGTCAGCATCTCAGGCTGCTCTCTGGACCTATGAACCGTGGCATAGCCACGGCAGCTCAGCGGAGCATCGAACATGTTCAGCGCGAACATCCGACCCTCGCCAGTAACGGCGACATCACCAGGAAAAAGCCTCGGAGTCAGCTGCAGGACTGAAAAGCCCACCAGAAATGCAAAGGCTACCGGGTGCTCTTGAGGTCTCGAAACGCCCGACAGCACCGCTCTCGGCGATTCGGTGTCTTCCACGCTCAGCCGGGGCCCGAAATGTACAAATGGGACAATCGTAAGCAACAAGAACATCAGGACTGGATAGAAGAAGCCAACCACCCAATAGGACGCTAGGTGGAACAGCAAGAGTTGGCCAAATGCCGCCCAAAAAATCAACTGGCGCCGGACGAGCATCAAGGGGGCTATTAGAAGCTCCAACACAATTACGTACATGCACGCAACAGGGACCCACGCCTGCGGCATGCCTAGGGGTCGACGCCCGTATAGCCCGGCTCCCGACATCCAGTCAGGCGTGAACTTCAAGAGGCCGGCCCAGAAGTAGAACAACACGAGAAGACTCGGAAGGACGCGTCGCTTACCGGGAACAAAGAGGTACGCAACCGTAACACACGAGGTCATGTAGTGCTGGTTGAGAACGAGGCGATAGTCTTGAAGGACAAGCAGTGTCCTCATCCCAAGGCCCAGCAGCAGCAACCAGTACGCGCGTCTAGCAGCACCCTGACTGACGAACAGAACCGCCGTCCATAGCCCCAGGAATGCCAGTCCCACCACTATCGCTGAGATTAGACCCGGCCCCGCGACGCGCCATTCATGGCACGCGTCAAGAAACGGCCAACAGATCGGTGTGGCCGCCGGCTGGAGTATCCGGTCTAGAGGCTGCACGGTCAACCAGAACAGCGCGGTAACAGTGTTCACGAGCGCAAGGGCAGCTCCGTACCACCGAAGAACCGGATCGGCAACGACCTCGTCGATCTGCTGGGCTATCGCTCGCATGGGGGAAGGGCGGCGTGCCGGGCCTCAGCGGTTTCAGCACTCTCGCGCCTTCGGACCTCCTACCTTTCTGGAACTGACGCCTGCACGAACCGTTGCAGGGCTGTGTCGAACTCCTGCAGCGGCCTCGCACCGGATACGCGCACTTTCGGCAGCATCATTCCGTCGGCGTCCAGGGCGCCGATAAAGGTCGTCGGCGTTCCCGTAATCCCGAGTTCCCGAGCCTCCTCTCGGTCGCGTTCCACGATCGCCGGGCCCTCTTTGGTCAAGCACCGATCGAATCTCACCGGTTCTAGGCCCAGCGTCGTTGAGTGCTTTGCTAGATCCCCATCCTCGAAGCGCTTTCCGAACAAGAGGTCATGCATCTCCCAGAACTTTCCTTGGAGTCCGGCACAGACAGCACCAGCCGCGGCCCTCACTGCCTTTGGATGCAGCTGCTCAATCGGCAACTGCCTAAACACGACCAGCAGTTGGCCAGACTGAACATATTTCTCGCGAAGAACCGGCCACACCTCGCTTCCGAACTTCTTGCAGAACGGACACTCAAAGTCGGAATACAAGATCAGCGCGGCCCGCGCAGTCGTGCGCCCGGCCACTCCAGGGCCTGCCGTGCTCAGTTTCCGAGAGGGAAGCGGCGGCTCAGTAGCGTTGTCTCTGCTACCAGCGGTTCGCGATGGCCTGTCGTTACGTGTCGCAACAAACCAGATGACGGATCCGCTAGCAACTATTACGGCGACCGTGGCAAGTGTGTCCAGCCATCGCTTCCACTGTCGACCGCCTGGCCCTGCGTCAGTAGGTGGCTCCATGATCTGTGGTCCCCTGTTCAGGCACGTCAATAGGTGTCGTCACACATCACACATATGAATTGAACTATGACTGACACGATAATATACTCGCCTGCACCGTGTAAGCATAGTGTGTGCCTATGTATTTATAGTCTAAGGCCACATGTGTCACTATCACGGCAAAGGAGCGACTATGCGAACGATGAGGAAGGCGGCGATTGCGGTAGCTCTATTAGTAGCGCTCTTGGGTATGTCGCGTGACGCTGCGGCCGGCCGCTTTGAGTGCGATCCCGATGACATGTGGAACAGCGATTGTGGTCCTGAGGATGTGTGTAATCCGGGGACGCTCACGTGTTCGTGGGATTGCAATCACAATCCGACTCAGTGCGAGCCTGGCTGGACCTGCCCTGTGGGACCGTCTGGCTGCGTTCCCATCAACTGACACGAACCAGGGTGCTGGGGCAGCGGCCTAGCCTGGTGCCAGGGCCGCTCGCCTCAGCATCGAACGTGACAGCAAGTAGGGTCGACCTCGTCGAGCCGACGCTTGCCGGGCAGCCCTATTCGATCCTCAACCTACCGCCGAAGGACTCCATGAGGGAGCGCACGGGCCGAGCTGCCATTTGATCTGAGGCGGAGAACGGCGGAAACCAGTATCTGACCGAAAACAGTTAGCATACGCACGCAACCGATACGATCGCTTCAAGCAGGCGAGTCGAGTCTAGTAGGCCCCGAGATTGTCAGGCCTGCTTGCGCTGTGCCTGCTGTGCCTTCCGTCGAGCCCAATACTTACGCATTCCCGCACTCATCCGCTTCTTGGCCGCGGGCGAAATGGTCCGAGACCGACGGACGGCCCCCGGCCCAGCGTGCGACGCACTGCTCCGCTGAATACCAGGAAACGCGCGTAGGAGCTCTGCGCGCTCTCGGTCGATTTCAGCCAGCCTCGCACGCGCGCCCAGTTCTGCTAGCTCTCTGTGACTCAAGGAAGTCTTCATCAACGCCCTCTCCAGGTAGGAACGTTCAGCCTAGGTACGGGAGTATTCTCCCATCCTG
>Ga0137433_1001148_pt1 | contig 11744 bp, 21 predicted proteins | sample EasRivERMZT840_2_FD_102335 | JGI IMG/M metagenome (GOLD analysis project Ga0137433, IMG submission 102335) | Soil microbial communities from meander-bound floodplain in the East River, Colorado, USA - East River MetaG ERMZT840_2 | ecosystem: Environmental > Terrestrial > Soil > Floodplain ...
CGACGCGGTCGCAGTTGGCGCTAAGAACGTCGCGGGTCGCGCCCCACTGTTGCCAGGATTCGTAGCTCTTGCTCGCGTGTATCGTTTCCTCGGCGGTGCGACTGCCCAGGTTCACGGCATACGTGAACACAATCTCAGCGCCCTTGGCTTTCTCGTGCGCGTTCGGTAGGCGCATGCCGGTGAAAGTGATGTTGCTGCGATGACTCATAGTGTCCTCCCCAAGGCGTTCAAAACCTCGATGACTCATGATACTGTGCCCGGTCCTCTCTCGTTCAACCAATCGGCAATCGACAGCATGCCGAACTGGATTCCCAGCAGCGTGCATGTGACTCTGATGGGGATGGAGTCGAAGTTCGCACGCCGCCTCGACAAGCTATCCGTCATGCGCTCCGCGATGGCGTTGGCGGTGTTGGTGGTGTAATTCACCCCGTATTCCTCGGGGCGATTCTGTGCCACGAACAGGAGCGCTGCACCGTACACCATGGCGAACCGCTTCTTGCGCGACATACCGTGGCTGTTCTCCATCGCCTTTGTCGCGGCGATCCGTGTGCACTTGGCTAGCTCTCGGTTGTCCATCTGCGTATCCTACCAGACAGGTGTTGATGTTTCGTTACTAGAACCCGTAATTCTTGTGTGGCCTGCGCACCTTGACTTGCCAGCCGGTGTTCAGCCCGTCGCGCTTGCAGTCGCGTAGCGTGGCCTTCGGGTCTTTAAGCACCAGCCCTTCATCGGTCGGCTCGGACAGCGAATGGAAAAGCCCGGTCAGGTCTTTGTCATACGTTTCCAGAATTTGAATGTTAGGGCTCAGCACGTGTAGCTTTTTGAGCAAATCCAAACGCTCGCGCAACACGGTGCCGACAAGGTCGGCCCCGAGATATCGCAACACGTCGAACAGGAATATGGTGTTCTTTACGCTGGCGTGTTTGCTGTGCAACAGCTCTCCGATGAAAACGCTATCGGGGAAACTGGCAAAATACTTTCCCATGTCAGGCAACGGTGTCCAGGCTTTGTTTGGCTCATTGCGCCGCGTGCGAAAAACCACGCCGCCGTCAGCCGCGACACTGATAACCTGCAACGTCCCATTCTTTTTGCGTTGGCCCACGAAACCTCTAGCCTCAAAACTCCGAATGAGGCTAGCAGGTATCGCTTTTTCAGGACGCGGCGGCCACAAGTACATTGTCAGACTTTCTTGGCGCTCGCCTTGAGTTGATCCATCAGAATCTCACGCTTAGCGACTCTCTCGTCGTTAAGCAGGGCGGTCGCCAGTTGCAGAGCCTTCTTCAGGTCCGGGTTAGCAAGCGTAGGCTTGACGGCCAGTGTGCAGAGCGTATCGACCAGCTCGCGGGCCTGTTCCTTGGCGTACATCGTCAGAATGCTTTCATCACTGACGACGTGCGACGTGACGCCCTCTTGCTTGAGAATGAAATCCTCGGGCAAGCCCTTCACGCCCTTCAGCGCCTTGTCGATCTTGCCCAGGAGCGCGCCGTCGTTGGCGTAAGCCGGATTGATAACGAACGTCTCGGCGCGGGCCTCTACTGTATCGTAGGGAATGCCGCGCTCGATCAGCAGCGTCACTTCGTCAGCCGACAGGGGTGAACGTGTACTGCGCTTCTGTAGCTGAATAGAGGCGGTCGCGGCGCCGTCGAAGCCCTTCAGGTTTGCCGGACGTTTCTTGTCCTTGACAGAAACGAACAGCTCGCGGCTCTCGTCTTTGATGGCGACTGCCAGAGTGTCTTTGACCGCGCCCAGGCTTTTGAGCAAGGCGTCGATCAGCGAGTAGTCCTCCAGGCCCTTGATTTCCACGCCGTCAGCCTTCGCCTTTGCCTTCGTTTTCGGCTCGGGCAGCGTCTTGGCTTGCGAGAAGATTGACATGCGATTCTCTCCTAGTCGTTGTGTTGGTAGGCCGAACCTACCATACAGGGGTTACTAAACCTCTAACGCTGCGCCGGATGTTGCGCCCACGGGAACGATGAAGGCGGAAAACTTGGTGTTGCGCTTTGCCAGGATGGCGCGTTCGCGGGCCTTATCTTCGGGAAGCTCCGCCAGCTCATGCCACACGGACCAACCGTCCATTACCCATTTATTGTTGACGGTCAGCCAGTATTCCGCCGACTTGCCGCGTGTCATCACATTGAACTTGCCGGTGTGTTCGGTCATGTCAGCGCCCCGCACGATATCCCATTTTGAACTCTGAGATCCGCAGCTCCCATGTATCGGGCGCGACGGTCTTCTTGTTGGCGTCCAGCCATTCGACGAACCTGTTGAAGTCGATTCGATCCATCATGCCACCCCGTCAACAGACGCGGGCGGATAGGTCGGTGCCCAATTCGTCAGACACTTGTCATAGGCTTCGGCGTTTATGGTCGTGCATGCCTCTGAACCGGGTGCGGGCATGCGGGCGCCGTCTTTGCCGTAATCAGCGACAAGCTCGAACTCGACGCGGCCCTTGTTCTTTAGCTGCTCCCAAGGATCGATGATGCAATAGTCGGGGAAGCCCCAGACAGCGCCCCAGATTGACGTGCCGCCGTCATCGTCCATCGACCAGTCCGCCAGGAGCGGCATGTCGGTCATGGCTTCGGGGATGCGCTCCGGCTCTAGGAAGTGTAGTCCGCCGTTGGCGCCGTTGAAGCCCAGATCGCACATGACGGACTCGGCACCCTGATACCCAGGATTCCACTGTGACTCGTAGCCGCCCTTGATCTCCGCTCTCGCGGCGTTGTTGGCGGTGATGATAAGGCGTTCGCCTTCGCGGCGGTATCTCAGTTGTGCGTGTGCCATGTTCCTACCATACCAGACAGGTGTTAAGATTTGATGATCGTGGTGTTACCAGTCGGCGGCGAACTGAAAAGATCAGGTGTGTGATCGCAACGCGGCTCGGGCATAGGCTCGCCCCGCTCCGCAGCCGCGATGCGTAGCGCATCCTCCAGCTCGCCGCGCTTCTCAGCGCAAGCCGCATCGAACTTGTCCCAATCGACGCCAGCTTGGAAGGCGTTGAACACGGACTCGTCGTCGGTAGTGCGGTAGTACATCCCCCACTCGAAGTCGTGCCCCGCCTGCGCTTCGTCGGTCAGTTCCCAGCGAAGCGAGATGATCGCCCGCAGCAACGTCTCAAGCTCATTGTGATCCCAATCTTGGCGCGGCTTGGCAAGCCAGTCGGTCAGCTTGTTACTGTAGTGCGAGAAGAAGCCGGGGCGGTCCGTGCAGCGACTCTCGATTGTCTCCCGCAGTTTGGTGTGACCGTCCGCCTTGCTGATGGCGAACAACTTGCGCACGGTAGCCTTGGGGATGTGAACGTACACGCGATCAGTCGTGAAGTTGTATTGCCTTGGGCTATCCATCGACTCGTAGGTGATGCGAGTCGGGAAGCCAGCCATGACCGTCAGCAGTTGGTCGAAAGCCTCGACGTAAGCGCCGTTCAACACGTCCTCGGCCTTGCGCCAATCGGTGTGATGAAACAGCAGATCGTGGTAGGTGTCGGCGTCCAGGCGCAAGCCCTCGGGTTGCGTTTCCTTGTCGGATTGAACGCGACTCTCGGCCTCGCTCTCTTGCTCAGAATCCAGAGCCGAAGAAAGCATTGACTCGTAGTAGCCAGGGTGTGGTATCTTTGCGACGACGCATCCGCGCCGGGCGCTCTTGGTCGGCTCTCGATCAGCGGTGTGCCTACGCATAGGTGTCTCCGTTGTTCATGGGAGAACTCTAGCACCAATGTGTTAAGATCACCCTAACGCGGCCAGCGCTGCTTTCCTAGCCTCTCGATTGGCCCTTGCCGTAGCTCGCCCTCGCGCCAGCTGTTCCGTCCGCATAGCGGTCACTGCCGGGTGCAGCAGTTTCCGCTTGTTTGGTTTGCGGAACCTTACTCGATGTGACTTCATTGACGCCTTGAACGCATTGTGCGCCTCGCGCCCTAGTACGTACAGGACTAGCCGCAGATAGATGTCACAGTATTGCCAGCCGTGGCCTGCTACCTTGTTCCCGTGCTCGCGCCGGGTGATGGTGTGCGCCAGTTCATGCAGCGTGATATGCTCGTCGCGAGTGTGACGTGGCATGTAGATGCCGAACTCGTCGCCGCCCGCACGACGCCGCCCCTTTCCAGGCTTCACGACGGGGAACGGATAGCGAGTGATCGCGAGCGGCCAAGCTTTGCGAACTCGCTCGTAACTCCACACACGTTTGGTGAAGCGTACCATGTCCGCGACTTCGGGAAGCTTGGTGTCTCCAAATACCGCTAATACGCCCTCGGCGTTGTAAAGCTTCCTACGTTGCGAATCTCGCTCGCCGCCCCGCGCCATACTCGACTCCTATCGCACGTGTTTGATTGCCTCTCGCGTCTTTCGTAGATCCGCCTCCAGAGCTTTCCGCTTCTCAGGTTTCAGTTTCTTGTCGAGTAGTTCATCCTCCAGCTCTCCGCGCAAACGTTGCAGCCGCGCAAGTTCGGTGTAGCTCTCCGCAGCTGTACGTCTCGCCGTCAACTCAGTCTCCGCACTGCGTCACACTCTCGACCGTGAACAACGTCCGAGACATGATCGTAACTCTGCCCAGCCTGTTGCGTCTCTTGGCCTTCGGTCCATAGGACAATCCCGCTCGGTTTGCGGATCGTTGTTCCAGGCCCGTAAGCGTCCACGAACATTGCCCCGTCGCTCGCTTTGTTGACGCCCGCAAGCAAGTGCCCTTCGGCGTCGTTTACGTGGTATCTGAAGTCGGTTTTCATGATGGGAAGTCTAGCATAAGGAAACGTTAATGGCGAGCGTCAACGAAGATTAACCTTACCGCTTAACCGTTGTCTACGCGCCCGTGTTAACCTTAATTCTTTACCGTTAAGCGTTAGCGTTAACCAGCGTTAGCGGTTGCGTTAACGCTTCAGTAGGTGTTATCATTTGGGTAAGGATGTAGATGACGTTAACCGGCATGAAGACCCGGTTGGCGAGTGTGCCAGAATTTTGAACACGATAGGTTAATTTCGAATTAACCAAGAAAGAGAATCCGAGGGCTCCTATAGAAAAGTCCGGTGGTTCCTGAAAATTTGTAGGGTTGCCAGACCTTCTGGAGACGCGCCGAAGCGCAGGCTTCAGGGCTGGGGAAAATTTGAACGCGATCCGATGCTCGAAAAGAGTGTGAACCCAAAGTTGACTACCGCATGTGATCCTCCTTGATGCGTTCATGGTTCGTTCCCTATCCTTGGATTTAGAAAACGCTCACAGCAGGTCGGTACGCAGCTCCACCATGCCTTCGGAGGAATACCGGGCGCGCGGGAAGTACCTTTGTGGCGTAAATGGCACATAAATCGGCGTCTGGGTACGTTCACAGGTATGCTAAGTAAACTGGACTGCGGAAGGGTTGTCTAATAGTGCTAATAATCCGAGGATAGTCAACGAGAATCCTGGGCCTGCGGGTGGTCTTGCGGTCCCGAAACGTGAGATCCATTAATCTAGCTATAACTAAAAAGGATCGGTGGTTTTTAGGACACACGACTGTGCTTTCTTCAGCGCAAAACGTAAGAGAATCGAGGATCGGCCCATCAACCCCGGCCGCGCTACCACGTCGATCAGGATAAACGTTGACAATACAAGGGCTTAGGATTGACAACCCGGCAGTGGAAAACTCCCGCATGTTGACCCCACCCCCGTTCTTAACAGTTAAAACCAACGAGGATGCGGTGACGGAACGTTCCCGGAACGAGCCAGGATGCTCGTTGGCGATCCCGGCCCTTACAGCAGGTTGAGCCGGGACCGCATGTGTACGCTCTGTGGTCGATATTTGCTGCGCAACGAACAAGGCCGAATCAGCGTATTTGGGGATTCTTGTGGGCGTCTCCCCCATTCGAATCCCCAATGATCGCCAGCGATTTCAATGACTTGCGGTGGTATTTTAGGGATTCTAGGCCGATCTCCCCAATTCGAATCCCCAATGGGCGTGATCCTCGAAGAGCTACGTAAAGGAGGATGTTACCCGCATAGCGGTTGGCTGGCTGTAAAAATTCTTGCGGGTGAAGACCCTCCCCTATCTTCGAATCTTGCATGGGTCCACGACTTGTGTTAAGGTTAAGAATGACCAAAGCAGACGAACGATTCGAGCAACTGCGCACATCCCCCGATGCAGGGATCAACCACGTGTCCGAGTTGGTTCGTAGTCAGTTGGGCACTACCTCGCCCGACCGCTACATCATCATCGAGCGGGAGTATGGGCTGGTGAAGGTCTATCTGTCGAACGCTCTCGGCTCCAAGGACCCTGGCAACCGCATCACCTTGGAAGACGCTGAAGCTCGTGGCGTGGCTAAGATCATCAACGAGCTGTTCCCCGTACCTCGCCCCTTGTCAAAAGGGTTAACGTTGAGTATAATGCTCAACGCTGTGTTCCTCGCCTACATCCTGCAAAGGTTGTTCTAGGCGAGTTGATGGTGCTGCGCGACCTCCCCGTTCGCCGCACCCAGGCCCGAGCGACCCGCCCTCAGTCGCTCGGGCCTCTCCCTTGACAGTCTCGCTCGCCGTGTGGTAAGGTTAACACCATGTACAACTGGTGGCAAGCGATTCCACTTCTGACCCGCATTTATGTGGTGGTGTTGCTCGTCTACTTCGTGGCGGCCTTGCTCACGTTTGGATACGCCCACGAAGTCACTTATGCCGACGCCTACTTCCTGAAGAGCGTGAAGTCGTTCTTCGCCGCGCTTGTATGGCCGTGGTTCTGGGGCTCTAAATTCGTGCTGTGGGTCTTCTGAGAACAATGTGCTGACATGAGACTAGGGAAGTTCACCGCCGACTACTCCGTGATCGAACGGGACCCTGTGGGCTTCGCGGCTGCGACTGCCAATCTGGTGATCGTTGATGCACGCGGCATGATGCACAACCGTAGCATCGAGTACATCGCCTTCTCGGTAGACGACTCTTTCGACGATCTCGGTTTAGCTGAGAGCGTCCCGACCTACTTACTTCGCATGGGGATCAACCCAGATACTACGAGGACAACACGATGGATCAGGCAAAAGTAACCCCGACGCTCCCGCCGCAACAATTGGTCGAGCTGACTGAGGCCGTCGCTGGTCTCCACAAAGCTGTGGACGAACTCGAAGTATGCGCGGTCGCCGCGCCGCAAAAATTCGTGTTGAAGTACGCCCCCGGTCATCCGAAGGAAGTTGAGGGATTACCGAACCCGCTGGTCGCGCCGTACGCCCTGTGCTTCGACACGGTGGGCATGTCCGTGCAGGACTATCACAGCTTCCCGTCCGACACACCGCTGGTCGCTATCAAGTCCGTCTTCATCAACGTGATCCACGCCTTCGCCGCTGACTACCGTAATCAAGTGATGAACTTGTTTATGGCGTCGAAATCCGTCGCTGAGAAGATCGGCAAAAACAAGCCGATGATCCCCGGCGAGATGGTGGACGAAGCTCTCGGCCGCGCGCAGATGGCTGTCGAGCGAGCCCGCGAGCGCGTCATCATGTGGGACGGCAAGGGTGAGTTCCAGAGCATGTTACCCTACTGCATCGTCGTCGAGCAGCAGGCGGACGGTGTCACCATCGTCGATTTTCAGAAGTCCCGGCTCGCCGTCAACGGCATGATCTGGTGCCTGCGGGTGGAAGTATGATCGAAGGCTTCCAACGCTTGAAGCGTAATCGCTGGGTGAGGCCGAAGGGCTACCTCGGCCCACGTCCTGGTTCTTCGTATCGTGGCGCGAGACGTAATGCAGCGCGCGGTACGCGCAAGGCTCGTCGTTCGATTGCGCGCGAGATGAAGAACTTCCCCGCCACCGTTGAGGATCACGTGGACGCCGCGTGATTCACGCCATTGACTTGTTAAGCATAATCGTTTACCTTAACGAACATCAGTTAAGGGAAAAACAATGGACCCCAAAGTACGTGAACGCGAAGACGGTGGCGCGCTATTCTATGCCGTCAAGACTGTTGAATGGTGGACGCCGAAGAAGTTCATTGACCTTGCCGCCTCGACTATGGGTGGCATCGACCTCGACCCAGCCTCATGCGCAGCGGCCAATGAGATCATCAGGGCAACGACGTTTTACGATCAAGCCATCGACGGTTTGACACAGACCTGGACTGGTCGCGTTTGGATGAATCCGCCCTATGGTAAGGCGACGAAATTCTTCGTCAACAAACTGCTCGACGAATATTCGAAGGGGAACGTGACACAGGGGATCGTGCTGTTGAGCGTAAACACGGTTGATCGTGGATGGTTCAAACCTCTTTGGGATCATACGGTTTGTTTTACCTACGGCAGGGTCAAGTTCACAACCCCTGAAGTTGACAAGATCAAGAAGGCTACAAGTCCGCCAATTGGAAGCGTGTTTGCGTACATCGGGGATCGTCAAAAAGAGTTCGCTGAGCAATTCAGTACGGTCGGTGCTGTACTCAAAAAGGTGCAGTGATGGATGTCGCTTTCCCTGGTTGGCGCGGTCGTCTTGTTTTCGACGCGTACTCTCAATTACCGGATGGCGAAGGCGTACACAAACGTGTTGTTGAGAGTTATGTAGCGCTCGCAGAGAAACGCGGGCATACTCTCCCCAAGAACTCCGCACACTTCAAACAAACAATCAAGAATGAAGTACATCGTTCGTCAAGCGACGCGGCTGTGTACGCGGCCTGGAGACACAAACGCCCCGACTTATATTGTATGATCGAGCCAGGAAGATGGGGCCTTCGCCAGGACGTACTCGCCCAAGCGCGAAACTTGAACTTCAGTGACGATGAAACGCTCGCTGGTATACCTCCAGTGCGACGCTTGAATAATGGGTTGTTTGTTCCTAATACAGAGTTTGATGAACAAGAGCTGTACGTTATGGGCTTGAAACCTAACAACCTCATGAAGATCCCGGAAGGGACAGTGATCTTCAAAATAGGGATTGGCGACACCGATGTTCGTAAGAAGAACTTACAAACGGGCAACCCGCTCGAAATTGTCCCAATCTATTCTACCAGAGGACGCGAGGTTCCGGCGCTTGAGAACAAGATAAAAAAGTTGATGGAGAACCAAAGGATGCCCGGTGGTAGTGAATGGTTCCACGCTACTATTCATGATCTTGCACAAATAGGTGCAATGATATTAGTGCACAACGCTGCGGCTCTAAGCCTTGTCTCTTGACTTCGTTAACCATAACTGCTACATGTATCCTGGAGATTAAAGGATATGGGTTGTGGTTGTTCTGGGAATCGACAGCGACGCCAAAGGCGCAGCAGCTCTGTTGGACTGCGGCCAGTGGACGCTCGACCTGTACGCGCTCCCGAACCAGCACAAGATTTTGAAGTCCGGGAAGAAGAGACTGCATCTGGACTACCCTGCCCTCGCTGCTCTTTTGGGCGACTTGACCTATCATGCCGATGCGGTCTGGATCGAGGATCAGTGGTCCCGACCCTCCCAAGACATCGGCGCAATGTTCACGTTCGGGATGGGCTTCGGGGATATCAGGACGGCAACAGCAGCCGGGTTGTTCCAACGCCACAAGTCCCTCGAAGACGTAAGAAAACGGATCAACTTCGTAAGCGGCGCTGATTGGAAACTCGCCATGGGCGCGTCCTCGGACAAGGCCCAGACGCGCGATCTAGCGGCTCGTTTATTCCCCGAATGCGCCTTCGCCTGGAAGCTAATCTCGAAGCACACATCGGCCGCCGAGTGCGCCCTGTTGGCCCTCTACGGCGCTTCCCGCGCTGGTATCCGTATCCCCCGAGGCACCATTATCCGTCCTTACTCAGGCCCAGAAAGATCAGAACATGGTACCGCGCTCACCCGCAAATGAAGGTTTTCACAGGCTTCACGCCAAGATAGAGCAGGATTACGTTGTGAGGAAATTCCTGCGGGAATACCCGACATGGCTCAAATCCTCTTCAGGACTGGCCAGCATCATGACCTTCAACATGCGGGCGGCCATCACCAACACCAAAAAGCTCCAGACGTTCCTTTTACTGATGGGCGAGTGCCCCTACTGGAAAACCAACAAGATATAACCTATATATGAGGGGCAGCACCGAGGGGCTGATGTCCAGCAGGACATCAGACGGTGGACAAGAAGAAAGAAGAGACGAAGCAGCGCCGTAGCGTGCGCTTCGAACCTCTGCGCCCGGACGAACAGCTCGACTTCGGCACTCGGGCAGATTATCGCCGCACACTTAAGTATCTCACCAATCTCCGGGACGCACTGGAGAACGGTGAGATTTTGGCTGGACACCAAGAGCAAATTGTCCGGCGCTACACGGATTCCGACGCTCCCGACACGCGCCTCAACGCGATGTGGGACGTGCTAGATGAAACCCAACTGACGTACCACAAGAAGTTGGCGCGTGTCGCTCCATTCGATCTCACAGCATATCACGAGTTCATGAACCCGCATGAGCCGCCAGCGCACCACCACATCTGGTTGTGCGAGCGTTTGGCGCGTGTCTCGACGGGGCAGACCAAGACACTCCTACTTTCGATGCCTGCCGGTGCTGCTAAGTCTACGTACGCCTCGCGGTCGTTCGCTCAGTGGATGATCGGTAAGTACCCGAACCGTAATATCCTGGCGGTTGGTAACCAGCAGAAGTTCGTCGAATTCGAGTTCTCCAAGCGCAACCGTGACGCCGTTGCGTCCGAGAAGTACCAGATGGTCTTCAAGGATGTGACGGTGGACCCGTTGGCTCGCGCGGGTATCTCGTGGAGCTTGGTCAACCCGGATCAGGACGGCAAACCGTGGCGTGGAACGTACTACGCTCGTGGCGCCGGGGCCGACGTGTTGGGCATCCGCGCCAACATGGTGTTGGGCGACGACTTGTTCGGTCAGGCGCAAGACGCTCTCTCGCAGATCATACGAGCCGGTGTGTGGCGTTGGTGGACCGCCGACGTGGGCTCTCGTATGTTGCCAGAATGTGCGACGATCCTCGTGAACACACGCTATCACTCCGAAGACCCCATCGGAATGATCGAGCGAATTTACAACGACCCAGAAACTAGAGAAGCAATCGCTGGCCCGGTTGAGATCGTCAATATCCCGGCGCAGGCTGAAGAGAACGACCCGCTGGGTCGCGAGGCTGGCGAGTGGCTGTGGTGCCGCGACGAACAACCGGACGGCTACTACCCGATCTCTCATTATATTCAGAAGCGTGCCACGATGCCCGCTTCGCTGTGGTCGGCTGTCTATCTAGGCAAACCTCTCGACCAGTTTGGCGACTTCATCGCGGAAGACAAGTTCCAGCGTTACGTGCGTTACCCCCGCAATCGTGAGGGGCTGCCCATCGAGTGGTCGAAGACTGTCATGTCGGTGGACTGCGCTGCCAAAGCCAACGAACGGGCTGATAACACGGCTATTTGCATCTTCCGTCTCGGCGTGGACGGGACACACTATCTCGTGGACTGCTGGGCGGGGCGCGAGACCCTTGAGCAGATCGTGACCCGCATGAACCGCATGATGCGTTTCTGGGAATGCTCGTTCGCCATCGTTGAAGACAGCGGCATGGGTACACAGCTACTCGAAAACTACCAGGGCAAGATGGAGCGCCCGCTGAAGAAATACACGCCGTCTGGTAAGGGATCGAAGGAGTTCCGCTTCGACGCATCGACGCCGTGGATCACGTCAGGTCGCGTGAAGTTCCCCAACAACTCAGTGTCGTGGGTGGTGCCGTTCATCAGCGAGTTGATCGCGTTCCCCAACGGCACATATGACGACCGCGTGGACGCCTTCTCTCAGTACTTCGATTCGGAGTTTAAGAACCGGAAAGGTGGGACTAAGCCGCTGAGATCGCGCGGGTATTAGTTCAGTTCTTGACG
>Ga0137433_1001151_pt1 | contig 11734 bp, 9 predicted proteins | sample EasRivERMZT840_2_FD_102335 | JGI IMG/M metagenome (GOLD analysis project Ga0137433, IMG submission 102335) | Soil microbial communities from meander-bound floodplain in the East River, Colorado, USA - East River MetaG ERMZT840_2 | ecosystem: Environmental > Terrestrial > Soil > Floodplain ...
ATTCAGTTTCTCGTCGACACCGTCGGCTTCGAGCGTGCCAACGCCGAGGGTGAGGTGCGGCGCTCGTTTGGCGGCGCCTACTCGCCGCTCTATCAGGCGGCGTACATGATCGGCGGTCTGCAGTTGCGCGCGCTGCACGCCGAGCTGGTCGATACGCGCAAGATGACCGAGCGCGAATTCCACGACGCGGTGCTCCAGGGCGGTCCGATGCCGATCGCGATGGTGCGGGCGCGGCTCGCGACGCTCGCGCTGACACGTGACGGAGCGGCGCCGTGGCGGTTCGCCGAGCATCTGCCGGCGCCGGTGCCGGCCCCCTAGTTCACCGCTTTCTTCACGAGCGCGCCGATCTTTGCCTCCTCGGCGGCGCTCAACTCCTTGAGCGCGAAGGTGGTCGGCCACATGGCGCCCTCGTCGAGAGTCGCCTTGTCGCTGAAGCCGAGCGTCGCGTACCTCGTCTTGAACTTCCCCGCGCTTTGGAAGAAGCAGACGACCTTGTCGTTCTTGGCGTAGGCGGGCATGCCGTACCAGAGCTTCGGACTGAGGGCTGGCGCGTTGGCCCTGATGATGGCATGGAGCCGCTTGCCCATCGAGCGATCCGGTTCCCCCATCCCCGCGATCTTCGCGAGCACCGCGCTTTCCCCGTCTCCCGTGCCCGCCTTCAGCTCCTGGACTCGTTCCTTCATCGCCGCGCGTTCCTCGGCCGTGAATCCCTTGAGCTTCTTGCCGGTCGCGGACTTCTTTGGCCTCATCGAGACCTCCTCATACTGACTTGGGTTGGAAATCGCGCCGCACCCTGCGTGGGGCCGACATGACCTCTGGCTGGAATGGAGTAAGGTCAGAAACGAAGCGTCTGTGTTCCCTCGCGTAAGGCGCGGCGCTCGCCGCGCCACTCGAAGACACCGGACAACCCGGGTGGCAGCACGATCTGCGCGGTGAGCCCCCCCCCGGTGGCGCCAACCCGTTGCATCCGCACGTCGATGTCCCCGGCCAGATGGGGAACGCGCCCTGCCGCGCGCCGCAGCGGTCCGAGCGCGGGCGCGATGGTCACGGTCCGAAATCCCGGACTCGACGGACGCACCCCGAGCACCGTCGCCAGCAGTCCATAGAGGGGATGCGCCGCCCAGGCGTGGGTATCGGAGCGCGTGGGCTCCGGATTCTCCGGCGTCGAGGTAAGCCCGAGCGCCAGCATGCGCTTCCAGGGCGCGAGTTGTTCGACGTACTGCTCCGCCAGCCCCGCCTTGCGCAGCGCCTCGAGGACGTAGAAGCCGAAGTAGTACGACGCGCGTGTGAGACCGGTGTCGGAGAGCACCCGTTGCATCAGCGCGCGCTGCTCGGATGCCGGCGCGGCGTCGGTGAGGATCGCGAGCACGTTGGTCTGCTGACTGTACGCGCTCGTCTCGGGAGCGTCCCGGAACAGCCCCCCCCCCTGCGAGCGGTCCCACGCACGCGCGCGCACAGCCTCGATCACGGCGTCGGCGCGCGCGGTGTATTCGGCGGCCGTGCCGCGCCCACCGAGGGCGTCCTCCAGCTCGGCCGCCCGTCGCAGCGCATACGCATAGAGCAGAGAGATCGTGGCGGAGTGGCCGTGATCGGCTCCCGGGGGGACGCCGCGCGGCCATGGGTCCGTCCAGTCGACGTAATTCCAGTGTGGCATCGGCCCGAGCATGCCGGTGGAGTCCACATGCCGCGCGTACCAGTCGAGAATCCCGCGCACGCCGGCCAGCCGCGCGCGCACGAAGGCGTCGTCGCGCCCCCCCCGGTGCATGAAGAAGTCGTGCACCATCGCCACGTGGATCAACGAGAAGGGCGGGATGATTTGAGGAAGGGCCGAGGGATAGCGGCTGCCGGTGAGCCCTTCGGGAAGACGCGACAGGTCGAAGTGCTCGATGGCCTGCCTCAGCAGCCGGTCGTCGCCCGCGACGTACAGCGAGATCAGTCCCTGGATGCGCGTGTCGCCTACGTACTGGAGCTGCTCCCAGTAGGGCGTGTCCATGTACGTCTCGAACGCGCCGATCCGCGCGCCGTTCCAGGCCATGCGCCACACGTCGGCAAGCCAGGGAGCGTCACTGTCGAAGCGTGCGCGCTCCGCGAACGGATACGCGGTGAAGATCCCGTGCAGGTCGTGGATGCGCAGCGGATCGCCGGCAGTGGCGACGTCGAGCTGGATGTAGCGGAATGACCGCCAGTACAGCGTCTGGAACCGGCGACGCGCCCCGCCACCCGGCAGGATCACGTCGCGCACGCCGCGCAGCGCGCGATCCGCGATCGAATCGCGGTGACCCTTCCGCCCCAGCGAGTCCACGAGCGCCTCCGCGTACGTGAGCCGGATACTGCCCCCGCTGCCGCCGCTGGTCTCGATAACCGGGTAGGCGTTGGTCGTATGCGACTGGTCGAGGAGCAGGGAGGCATCGGTGTGCGGCGGGATCACGAGGTCGCTGCTGCCGCGCAGGAAGGCGCCGTCCGTGGTCGAGCCCCCCCCCCGCGCGCGCCGCACCCGTGCGAGTCGTTGCACGCGCTCCTCCATGGCCGGGATGGAGCGCGGCTCGAGCTGCCAGCCCGACATCTCGCCGTACTCACCGGGCTGCATCGCGCGGCGCTTCGCGCGCCCGACGATTGCTCCGCCTGCGGCGCCGGCGAAGGCGTCGAGCGGTGCGGAGGCCGGGGTGTTCGAGGCGACGACCACCTCATGCCAGGCGCGGTCCTCGTAATCGGGGCGCTCCCAGCCCCACGGGTACCGCGACCCGTCGAGAGAGTCGCCCGGAGCAGCCGCGTAGTAGTTCCCCATGCTCGCGGTCGTGATCACGATCGGTGCGTACGCAGAATCGAGATACAGCCGCCACCCGATGCCGGTGTTCACGTGCGCGGCTTCGGCCGGGCTGTTCCCCTGCATCAAAAAACCCGTGCGGTGGCTGTGCTGCGCGACCGGTCGCGCGGCGCCCCAGTTCCAGACCACGGCGGCGACGACGTTGCGCCCGCTCCGGAGGTGCGGCGCGAGGTCGAGGGTCTCGTAACGCCAGTGGTTGACGTCGGAGCGTTGAGGCCCGGACGAGACCTGTGTGCCGTTGACGTACAGTCGATAGCGATTGTCGGCCGAGACGTGAACGATGAAGGGCGTTGAAGGGGGGGCGGCGCTCAGCTCAAATGTCTTCCGGGCGTGGAAGACGGTGAAGCTGTCGCCCGGGAGGCCGGGAGGCGCGATCCACCGCGCAGCCGGCGCGTTGTCGAAAATGCGCACGTCCTGCGCCAGTAGCGGAGCGTGCATGCTCAGGATCAGCGCAGTGATCATGGCAGCTTAGGATACGCCCTTGTTTGGGTGGCATCTAGGGCGTCGTCCGCGTCGGCCGCCTAGCCTTCCGCGCCGTGCACGCGGGCGTATGTTGGACGGGACTCCATCCTGGCACGGCCCTGCGGCTCCCATGCACGATCAGCCCTGGTTTCAGCACTACGATCCTGGCGTTCCCCGTACCGCGACGTTCGAAGACGTCACGCTGCCTCAGTTTCTCGAACGCGCGGCAGCGACCCACCCCGACACGACCGCCCTCGTCTTCCTGAACGGCCGGCTCACGTATCGCGAGCTCAAGGATCAAGTAGATCGCTTGGCGACGGCGCTGGCGTCGCTGGGTGTCGCGAAGGACAGCCGAGTGGCGATTCAGCTGCCGAACCTGCCGCAGACCGTCATCGCGTACTACGCGACGGTGCGGCTCGGCGCGCAGGCCGTGCTGACGAATCCGCTCTACACCACGAGAGAAATGGAGCATCAGTGGAAGGACGCAGGCTGCCGGCTCGCGATTGTGGCGGACTTTACCTTCGACCAGAAAATCAAAGACCACCGCGCCCGGTTGCCGATCGAGCAGTACGTGATCGCCCGGATCCCCGAGTACCTGCGGTTCCCGCTCAACCTGCTCGCGCCGCTCAAGCTCAAGCGCCAAAAGCCGCATCCCGCGATCGCGAACGTCTCCCCGGGGCCGGGCATCCACTTCTTCAAGCAGCTCATCGCGCGGACGGAGCCACGCCCCCCTGCGGTGGCGATCGACATGGACGATATCGCGGTGCTGCAGTACACGGGCGGGACGACCGGTGTGTCCAAGGGCGCGATGCTCACGCATCGCAACCTGTCGTACAACGTGCAGCAGGCTCGCGCCTGGCTCCCGGCGCTCCGTACCGGAGAGGAAGTCATGCTCAGCGCCCTTCCGATCTTTCACGTGTTCGGAATGACGGTGTGCATGAATCTCGTCGTCTATATCGCCGGCACGATGGCGCTGCTGCCCAATCCGCGCGACGTACCGATGCTCGTCAAGGAAATCGAGAAACGCAAAGTCACGATCGCGCCCCTCGTCCCCGCGCTGTTCAACGCGATCAACCAGTTCCCCGGTGTGGAGCGACGCGATCTGTCGAGCGTCAAGGTCTGCGTCTCGGGCTCGGCGCCGCTGTCGGTGGACGTGCAACAACGCTTCGAGTCGTTGACCGGCGGCAAGATCTGCGAGGGCTTCGGGCTCACCGAGACATCGCCGATCACGCACATCAACCCGCTGCAGGGACTCCGCAAAATCGGCACGATTGGCCTGCCCGTCAGTGACACCGACTGTCGCATTGTCGACATGGAGTCAGGGACGCGCGACGTCCCGCCCGGTGAGGAGGGCGAGCTGCTCATCCGTGGGCCGCAGATCATGCGCGGATACTGGAAGAAGCCCGAGGAGACGGCGAACGCCGTGCGCGACGGTTGGTTCTACACGGGCGATCTCGCGGTCATGGATGCCGACGGCTTCTTCAAGATCGTCGGGCGCAAGAAGGAGATGATTGACGCCAGCGGGTACAAGGTGTATCCGGACGAAGTGGATCGCGTGCTCATGAGCCATCCCGCGGTGCTCGAGGCGGCGACGATCGGCGTCCCCGATCCCAAACGCGGGGAGACGGTGAAGTCGTTCGTCGTGCTGCGACCGGGGATGAGCGCTACTGCCGAGGAAATCGTGGCGCATTGTCGCGAGAACCTGGCGCCCTACAAAGTTCCCAAGGAAATCGAGTTCCGCGGCGAGTTGCCCAGGAGCGCGGCGCTCAAGATTCTGCGTCGCGAGCTGCAGGAAGAGGAAGCACGGAAGCGAAAGGTCTCTTAGCGTCCTCTGCTCGCAAATGAAAGCAGTTCGCTACGACACATTCGAAGGTCCGCTTCGTCTGGTCGATGTCCCTGATCCCACGCCGGCGCTCGATGGCGTCGTCGTACGAGTGGGAGCCTCCGGCCTGTGCCGATCCGATTGGCACGGATGGAAAGGCCACGACGTCGACGTGAAAGTACCGCACGTCCCGGGACACGAGTTCGCCGGGACCGTGATCGAGACGGGCAAGGACGTACGCAAATGGAAAAAGGGCGACCGGATCACCGTCCCGTTCTCCATGGGATGCGGCCTGTGCGAGCGCTGCCGCGCGGGCGACGAGCAGATCTGCGATCGGTACTACCAGCCTGGCTTCACCGGCTGGGGCACGTTCGCGGAGTTCGTCGCCCTCCCGTACGCCGACGTGAACCTGGTGCGCCTCCCCGATTCCATGACCTTCACGACGGCCGCGCTCCTGGGGTGCCGCTTCGCGACCGCCTACCGCGCCGTTGGAGGACAGGGCCGCACTAGGGCCCGCGAATGGGTGGCCGTGCACGGCTGCGGCGGCGTGGGCCTCTCAGCCATCATGATCGCGCAGTCCCTCGGTGCGCGCGTGATCGGCGTCGACATCGCCGCGGACAAACTCGAGCTGGCCCGCTCCTGTGGCGCCGAAATCATCATTGACGCGACGGCGACGGTGGATGTGGCGGGGGCGATCCGGGAGGTGACAGGAGGCGGCGCCCAGGTCTCGATCGATGCCCTCGGCAGCCCCGTCACCTGCCGCAATTCGATCCTCTCACTCCGGAAGCGGGGCCGGCACATCCAGGTCGGGTTGCTGCTCGGCGATCAGAGCGAGCCCCCCGTGCCAATGAGTCAGGTGATCGCGCGCGAGCTCGAAATCCGGGGGACGCACGGATTGCCGGCGAGGGAATACGCTGGGCTGCTGGAGTTGATCACCAAGGGACGGCTGCATCCTGAGAAACTGTTGGGAAAAACCATTGCCCTGTCGCAGGTCGGTCTTGAACTCGCGGGGATGGATTCGTTCCCCGGTGTCGGCGTTACGGTCGCGGTCCTGGAGTAGGGTTGGGTCGCCCCGCGAGGAATTGTTTCGCCACCGCCCCGATCGCGGCATAGTCACGCCGCGCCAACGCACCCTGTGAGATAAGCTCACTGCCGACCCCGACTGCCGCCGCGCCGGCCTTGAACATCTCTCCGATGTTCTCGAGGGTCACGCCGCCCGTCGGGACGAGCGGAATGTCGGGAAACGGCCCGCGCAGTGCCCGCAGATACGCCGCTCCGCCGACGCTCTGCACCGGAAACACCTTCACCATGTCGCCGCCCGCGCGAAACGCCTCGAATACCTCGCTCGGTGTGAGCGCGCCGGGAAGCACGGCGACATCTGCACGAAGCGCGGCCTCGACGACTTCCGGCACCAGGCACGGCGAGACGATGAACGCCGCGCCCGCGTCCACGGCGCGCCTCGCCGTCTCGGCGTCCGTCACCGTCCCGGCACCCACCAGCAGCTTGCCGGCAAAGCGCTTCGCGACGGCGCGGATCGCGTCGATCGCATTGGGAACCGTCATCGTGATTTCGACAATTGGGAGTCCAGCCTGGAGCAGGGCTTCTGCAACCGGCATTGCGACGTCGCCCGTCGAGGCGCGGACGATTGGGATGATGCCAACGTCGCGCAGAGCGATCACCGCCCCCTTCTTATTCGTCAACGTGACACTCGAGCGCTCGCGCCGCGCAGGAGTTGCTCGACATCATTGCGGGTCACGAGACAGAAATCGCCCGGGATCGTGTGCTTGAGCGCGGCCGTCGCGGTCGCGAAGCGGACAGTCTCGTCCCAGCTCCGATTCTCTAGGCGGCTCACGATGATGCCGCCCGTGAACGCGTCTCCGGCGCCAATAGGATCGACCGTGTCGACTTCAAATCGGGGCGCGGTGTAGGTCTCGCCTCTCACGGCGACCACGGCGGACTGCGGATTGTCCCTCAGTGTGACCGCCACCGCGCCGATCTCGAACCGCTTCGCCAGTGATTCCGCGGACTCGGCACCAAAGATCAGTCGGGCGTCTTGCTCGGCGGCGATGAGCACGTCCACGTACTCCATCAGCGGCTCCTGTACGGCGCGCGCGTGCTCGGCGCTCCACAGCTTGGCGCGGTAGTTCAGGTCATAGCTCACTGTCAGCCCCGCACGCTTGGCCGCGACGAGCGACTCGGCGGTGACCTTCGCCGCGCCGTCGCTCAAGGCCGGCGTGATGCCGCTGACGTGGTACCAGCGCGCACCGGCGAATTCGGACGCCCAGTCGACATTGCCGGGCGTGATTTTGCTGATCGCCGATCCCGCGCGATCGTACAGCACGCTACTGACGCGCGCCCCGCCGACCTCCACGAAGTAGAGACCCACTCGTCCATCGGCGGTCCACTCGACGCGCGCGTCCACGCCCTGCTCGCGGGCTTGGCCATCGATCATGCGGCCCAGCGCGTTGTCGGGAAGTCGAGAGACCCAGCGGGCGGTGACGCCGAGCCGCGCGGCGAGCACGGCGACGTTCAGCTCGCTCCCGCCCACGGTTGCCTTGAGGGTCGAGGCTTGCTCGAGCCGCTGCGAGGCCGGCGGCGAGAACCGTATCATCGCTTCGCCGAATGTGACGAGATCCATGCGCAAAGCTAACGTACCCTAAAAGCAGGTCCTTCGCGCTTCGCGCTCAGGATGACAAGCTTCGCTTGCGCTTTGAACAAGAAAAAGAAGCAGGATTCAGTACCAGACGGCGGAGAATTGATGTCTGAGCAGAGCGCCAAGCGCGCAATTGTGCTGGCTCATGGGCGTCTATTATGTGTACATCATGGCAAGTCGCTCGCGAGTGCTGTACACGGGCGTCACCGATGACCCGGGCTCGGAAGATCCGCTTGATCGAAGCGCTCAACCCTACGTGGGAAGACCACGCGGAACACTGGTTCCTCGAACCCCAACCTCCACACTGATCTCTTTTTCTTTTTGCTGGAAGCGCCCGCAGCTTGTCATCCTGAGCGAGCGCGCGGCACGCGCGAGCGAAGGACCTGCTTTCGGTACCGCGCGAGCGAAGGATCTGCTGTTGGGTAGGGCTCGCGCATCGTCCACGAACGCCCGATGAAGTGCCCGAACGTCCCCACACCGCCTCGACGCAAACCTAAGGGATCCGTGTCCCCCCGCGCGTGCTACGTCGCCACACGCGGATGTGATCGATCAGCGCGCGTAACACGCGAGACGCGTGGCGATACTGTGGATAATACAGATAGTAGCCGGGGAAGGGCGCGCAGAATTTCTCGAGCACCGGCACGAGGTCGCCGCGTGCCAGTGCATCCCGGACGTGCGCCTTGTACGCCATCGTGATGCCGATCCCTGCGGTGACGAGACGACGGTTGAGCGCTGCATCCGTTGACAGCACCCGTGCCGAAACCGTGACCGAGAAGTCACGGCCGTTTTCCGTGAACTCCCAACGGTAGGGCGCCGCCTCGGCGGTCGGATGCCAATTGAGGCACTCGTGCTGCGTAAGGTCACGGGGATGCAGTGGAGCTCCGCGGCGAGCGAAATACGACGGTGAACCGACAACCACGAGGCGCAGGTCGCCAGTCACCGGCACGGCGACCATGTCCTTGTCGATGACTTCGCCAAGCTGGATGCCCGCATCGTAGCCGTCCGCGACGATGTCCACCGGAACATCGCTCACGACGAGATCGAGCTGGATCTGCGGATGTGCCATAAGAAATCCGGAGAGGAGCGACTCGCCGAATAGCGTTTCCGCGGCCCGCGATGAATGGAGGCGCAGTGTACCGCGAGGTTCAGTCCCCGTCTCTCGTACATCCGCGACGGCGGCGCGCACCTCGTCGAGCGCCGGGCGCAACGCGCCATAGAGGCGCTCGCCCGCGTCGGTGAGGTGAATACTCCGCGTGGTCCGGCGCACGAGCGCGACGCCCAGGCGTGCTTCGAGCCGGCGCACGGCCTGACTGACGGCCGAGTGTGTGACGCCGAGGCGATCCCCGGCCGCCCGAAACCCCTTCGCTTCCGCCACGGCAACGAAGGTCGCCATACCATCGAGTTCTTCTGCCATTGGTAATAGATGCTTACCGGTTTGGACACCGTTGGCAAGTAGATCGACCGTGGACGAACCGCTTGATTGGAGAGGCTGTGCTGAAGTTCACCAATGGGTGAGGGGAAGATCATGACTACTTTGACGCTCTTTGTCATCGCTGCAGGTCTGACACAGCAGCCTCAGTGGGTGCTCCCCGCGGGATTCCAGGTCACCGTGTTCGCCGACAGCGTCGAGAACGCCCGCGAGATGGCGCTAGGCCCGCAAGGGACCGTGTTCGTCGGATCGTTCAGGGCCGGCAAGGTGCACGCGGTCATCGATCGCAACGGCGACCACAAGGCCGATCGGGTGGTGCTCATCGCCAGCGGCCTCGAGCAGCCCAATGGTGTGGCGATACGCAACGGCGCGTTGTATGTGGCGACTCGGAGCAAGCTCCTGCGGTTCGATGACATCGAGCGGCGCCTCGACTCGCCTCCTGCCCCGGTCGTAGTTCGTGACAGCTTGCCGAATTCGACGGACGGCCACACGTGGAAGTTCATTGCGTTCGGACCCGACAGCTTGCTGTACATGTCGGTCGGCGCTCCGTGCAACGTCTGCCTGTCCCCCCCCATGGTGTCCACGATTGTGCGGATGAAGCCCGACGGATCGAACCTCGAGGTGTTCGCCGAGGGCGTGCGCAACAGCGTCGGTTTCGATTGGCACCCGGCGTCACGAGAACTGTGGTTCACTGACAACGGTCGCGACATGCTCGGCGACGATCTGCCGAGCGACGAGCTCAACGTCGCATGGAAGCCCGGCCTGCACTTCGGCTTCCCATTTTGTCATCAGGGTGACGTGTCGGACCCGGTGTTCGGCGCGCAGCGGGCCTGCCCCACGACGGAACCACCGGTGCAGAAACTCGACGCCCACGTGGCGGCGCTGGGCTTCACGTTCTACACGGGCGACATGTTCCCAGCGAGCTACAAGAACGCGGTGATCATCGCACAGCATGGTTCATGGAACCGGTCGGTTCCGAGCGGCTATCGCGTCATGGTGGCGCGCACCGATGGACGCCGCGTGACCAGCTACGAAACGTTCCTGGACGGCGGCTTCCTGCCCGGCAGATCGAGCGCGCCAGGTGGCCGGGAAGCCGGGAGGGCGGCACTCGGCCGGCCGGTCGATGTGCTGCAGATGCCGGACGGCTCTGTTTTGATTAGCGACGACACCGGCAATCGCCTCCTCCGTGTCAGCTACGCTCGATAGGCGAAAGGATCCCAAGTGCGAAACACTCACAGAGTCGCCGGTTCCCTGATCGTCGCAGTCGTCACGCTCACGTCGTTCGCACCGCTCGCTCGAGCGCAGAACCGCACGCAGGTGACGATCAAAGACACCGGCGTCGTGGCGGAGAATCTCACCTCGAGTCGAGACGGCACGGTGTATTTCGGCAGTATGGCAAAAGGGACGATCTACCGCGCCGCGCCGGGCGCCGTTCAAGCTGAGCCGTGGATTCTCGCGTCGACCGCCGGCCTGACGAGGGTGCTCGGCGTGCTCGCGGACGACAAAACCCGCACGCTGTGGGTCTGCCAGAATTCTACGGGCGGCCAGGGCGGGACGCCCGTGGCCGGACAGACTGCGCTCCGATCCTTCGACCTCACGAGCGGCGCCGCCAAAGGCACGTACCCATTTCCACCCAACAGCGGCGTGTGCAACGACATCGCGCTGTCGGCCGACGGTACGGTCTACGCATCTGAGTCGTTTCGCGGCCGCGTTCACCGATTGAAGCCCGGTGCGACCGCGCTTGAAGTGTGGACGAGCGCTGAGCAGTTGAACGTCATCGACGGTCTTGCCTTCCTCGCCGATGGCTCGCTGTACGTGAACACCTTCGACACCGGCAGGCTGTTTCGCATTCCGGTGAAACCGGATGGCAGCGCAGGCCCGATCGTGCCGATCGAGACGTCACTTCCGCTCGTTCGGCCCGACGGATTGCGGAGCGCGGGTCCACGGACGTTGATACAGGCCGAGCAACAGGGACGTGTCGCCGAGCTAACGATCAGTGGCGATCGCGCCGAGGTGCGTGTGGTGCAGGACGGGCTCACGCGCGCCTCCGGTGTGACCCTGATCCGCGACACCGCCCTCGTGCTCGTCGAGCTCGCCAGAGCCGTGGTCGTACCGTATCGGGCCCCCGGAGCGGCGCAGGCGAATGCGGAACAAGAAATACTGAGTCTCTCGAAGACGAAGTGGCGCTGGATGGCAGAGCGGAAGGTCGATTCCCTGGCCACGCTCTTCGATGACCAGGCTGTCTTCGTCCACATGAGTCGAACCATGTCCAAAACGCAGGAGCTCGACGTCATCAGAAGCGGTGGGATTCACTACAAGCACGCGGAGATTTTCGAATCGTCGGTGCGGTTCATCGGGACGACGGCCATCGTGTTGCATCGAATTCGCCTGGACGCCGTGGTCGGCGGCAACGAGGTCACCAATCCGTTCACGGTGACCGAGGTCTATGTGCAGCAAAACGGGAAGTGGAAGTTGGGCTCGCTCTCGTTCACCAGGCTCTTGACGCAATAGTCAGCGTTCTACCGCACCTTCCCCCGCGCCGCG
>Ga0137433_1001153_pt1 | contig 11698 bp, 17 predicted proteins | sample EasRivERMZT840_2_FD_102335 | JGI IMG/M metagenome (GOLD analysis project Ga0137433, IMG submission 102335) | Soil microbial communities from meander-bound floodplain in the East River, Colorado, USA - East River MetaG ERMZT840_2 | ecosystem: Environmental > Terrestrial > Soil > Floodplain ...
AGCATTGCTTACCTTCCTCTCCGGCTGTTCCCAGCCTGCTTCGCGTTTACCTTGGGTTTGGTAGGCCACCTTCTTCCTGTCGATCATGATCTCGCGGAACATCTGATGCTGCCCACGCTCAACCATCACTAAGGGGACACTGGCCATGTTGACGAGTCGGACCTCGATCCCGTTCTTCCCGAAGACCATCACGACCATCTTGACGGGCTCTTCAGTCTCTTGCATACTCTGAGTACTGTCCACGCTTCTCCGTTTCCTCTCTCAGCTGCTTCTTGCTGCTGATGTAGATGGGCTGACTGTCAATGTGCTCATACCAGCCCTCCTTGAAGTCATGCACCTTCGCTGCTGACAGGAACACTTTGGTCATCGGCCTGTCGGATAGTGGGCACTCCGGAGTCCGACAGCTTGGGACGTCTTCGTCCTTTACCACCAGGACGTCTCTGCTTTCCGTAGTACATAGAGGGCACCTGTAATCAAAGATGGGCACCACCCAATTATCCCCCTTCGCAGGGGACAAGTAAACCGACAAATCCCACAGCCTCACTGGCTCCCTGATCCAACCATCATCTCGCTCATGTACTGCTGAGCATCCATTGGCTGGTCTGGACTACCACCCGCATGGCCAGGAAGGGCCATCTGCGCCACCTGCATCATGTGGTCCCAGTGCGTGCCCTGCAGCTCGTGCAGCAGGAACTTGGTCAACAGCTCGGGATTGATTAGGGGATTGGGACGGAGCCGCTCAAACAGGGCCATCGCCTTCTGCTCGCGCGCAGCCTTCGTCTCCGGCAGTGAGCTGTCCGGATCTATGTTCAGCGTGTACTCCGCTGCCTTCAACATAGCCGGCTTGAAGGCGACCCACACTGGCAGGGCGTTAGGTCCCATCACCAGGTCCACGATCTCATCGTTCCACTGATCGAACACTATCTTATTCGTATCAGTCATGATATCTACGATGATATCAGCTACCATGTCCCTCCGCTCATCGACTCGAATCTCCGCAGCCTCATTCACGATCTGCGCTTCGGTAGCGGTGCGGTCCGCAGACCCCTCTGCATAGTTCCCCGCCTGGTTCCGGGAGAAGCCCATGTTCTCCCTCACGTCGTTAATCACCTCGTTCCCCGCAGCGAAGAGGGACTGGGGTATGTCTGCCACTTGGATGGAGTCTATATCCGACAGCTCCCCTTCCACTTCCACCCCCGCCATCACATCTCCATCCAACAGCTTCTGCAGCTGATCGGGCTTGATCGTATTCTTCTTATACAACAGTTTCATGATCGTCAGCCGACGGTGCTTCATCTGCAGCGTCCTGATCTCGTTCAGCTCCAGCTGTTGTGGCTCCAGGATGACGGAGTCCGGCACTCCCCACATGTTCTCATCATCCTCGTTGAACACTAGGACGTAGTTGGGCATCCTGCCCCCAGTCTGCATGGTGTCATCTCCCTCATACAACACCTTATTGCTGGCATAAGGTGCAAGGATGATAGCCCGCTGCATCTTGGTATCCCTGATCTCGAGCAGGTCTACCATGTCCTCCTCCTCCAGCATCCCCTTCGGCTTCACGTCTCCCAGGATGGTCTGGCCCCTACCTGGCTTCAAGTCTGCCCCATGCTTCAAGCGGGGATCGACCTTCACGTCATCTACCGACCTCTTTGTCCAAACAGCTGACCATCTTGCCTCTTCGTGCCGTGTGGTATTCTGTGGCACGATGAAGTTGGATGGATGGACAGGGGCAAACCAGGGCATATCGTCCCTGATGTACGAGTGGTACTCGATGCGCTCTCTCGGATTCTTCTTCGACGTGCCAACCGTAGTGTGACCCATGTCCTCTGGCTTCATCGCATACTGGGACCCATACCCCAGCTTGCCCACTGCAGTCCCCATGAGGAAGGCGTGCTGGACCATCGTCTTCAGGGACTGCTTCATCCTCATGGTCCTGATCAGCTTGTTATCGACGCGCTCAACGAGTTGGCCCAGCGCCATCTGCTCCACACCAGGCTTGGTCGCCACGATAGAGATGGAGGGGTTCCGGAAGTAGACACGTGGAACTGTCATCCTAATCATGCGGAAGAAGAGGTTCACGGGCAAGATGCTCTTAGCCCACTTGCCCCGGTAGTATGACCTCCAGGTCTCCCATCTGTGCTCCATTGCAGATTTCCGGCGGAAGGAGATCCCTCGGCGGACCTCGTGCATCCACCACTCAGGATCAGCCTTCCCGTTTATGTAGCCATTAGACATTGGTACCTCCAGTCATTCTATCCATCCCCACTCGCGCAGTTGCCGCATTGCCTTCTCCACGCGCACGCCTATATCCGGACGGTAGAAGAGGTCTATCCCCTTGATATTGCCCAAGGTCCGGTAAGCACGAGAGCGGGCCTCACTTGGTGTGCGCCCGATCGCGGTGACCTTCCCGATAACTCCGTCAGACCCAGACGTGACATAAAGAGGACCACGTCTCTGGACTCCCGTGAGGAACAGGTACTTCCTATTCTCAGGAACAATTCCCTCCAGTGGGACGTCAGCCTTGCTCGCTCCAGCATTCGGGTACGGAGGGGCGCACAAGCGCACTGCCACCATGTAGTCCTTCGTGAGACGCATCTCTTTCTTGATGCCAGTTGCGACCTCGAAGAGCATACTGCCAAGCGGCTCTCTGAGGCCTGTTGCAAGAGCTTCGATCGCATCGTAGCCCATACGCGCCGTGAATTCCAAGAAGTATGCTGCATCTTCCTTTACAATACAGTTAACGTCTATCGGTCCCCTATACCCTGCTTTCGACAGGAAAGGGGTCATCAGTCCTAATGTCTCTTGGACGAGCTTATCTCGTGCCGCAGATATGACGAAGTTCCCCATACATCCAGTGCCCGGTCCTGTCTCCCCCGGCATGAGTTTCTTCTCCTCAAACGTATGATTGAACGGAGTAACCCAATCACTTCCGTTGAACCAGCCCTCCGTCGAGATCTCGATCCCATCTACCACCTCCTGTAACAACAGGCCCTGATCCATCTTGAACTGGGACAGCGCCCAGTCATACTGTGCCCTTGTCTCCACCTTCCTCGTCTCCTCAGGCCCTTGGTTGCCTGACGGTTTAACCATCTTGGGGAAGTCTGGCCTCGCATTCCTGGCATCCGTCAAGTTGTCGTACGCCCAACTCTCTGGAGTGCGCATCCCCACAGCTCGTGCAGTTCTGAGAGCTCGTAGGCGATCAAGTTCAAGGACCTCTGTTGCAGCGTTAAGGGAGAGGCTAGGCTTGCCATATCGGCTAGCCACGGGCTGTATATGGGCGAAGCCCACCATGTCGGCCAGTATGAAATCCGCCCAAGTGATACTTGGCCTCCAGGTGTCAATCCTGGATACGATACCTTGTAGATCCTTTGCGTACTTCGGATTCGACGTCCAGACACGTACATCATGTCCCTCCTGCGTTAAGCGATCGGCCACTCCAAGGCCATCACCCTGCTTTGAGATCATCAGGACTTTCACTCTGTCCTTCCATACTCTGCAGGTATGCCATACCCGCCTCCGCGCGCTTCCTCCACCTTCTTCAAGTAGGAGTCAAAGGTGTTGGGGTCATCTTCGGCTTTGGTATAGCGCTGTTCCAATTTGGAACGGTCCTTGTCCGGCAGGGCGAGGGCCGCTCGTGGCACTATGTACATGCACACAGCTGCGGCCATCACAGTATCGTCGTGGCACCCTTCTTGCGCGCCCAACGATCCATCCTCCAGCTCCACATACGTACTCATCTCATTCTTGAGCAATTCCGAGTGGATGGTCATGTCCCTCTTGACCAGTTTGCGGAGGTTGCCAATCATCAGCGGTTTGCTCTTGCTAGTGGTGCGCACGCCCATGTGAGCCAGCCGATTAGCGGGGTCGGGCTTCGCTGCGGCATCTCCCACCCTGTGGATCTTGTATTGAGGGTAGGTGCTCTTCTTCAACTCGGACAGGGTCAAGATCCCGTGGTTGTTACTCTCAATGCCGATGTACGCCTCATTGAAGGTCGTAGCTACGGAGGTCGCATGGCTCGCAAAAGCATCAGGATCAATACGATTACTGATCCACTCCCCAACTTGCTCCAACGTCTCAACGTCGAAGATCTCCAATACTGAGCTATCCTTTCTGACGCCAGCCCCAACGTCCCCACCGATGACGTATAGACGACCCACTTTTGGGTGCCCTTCAAGGACCCAAAGATACTGATCAACCTTCTTCCACAGCGGGGTAGGACGGAAATTGACTCTATGGAAAATACCGCTTCCTGCGACTTGGAAGCAGTCATCGAAGGATGCCGGGTACTCCTGATTCCACTTCTGGATATCGTAGTCGAATTCCTCGAGCTTGGCCCGCCGGAATAGAATCTGCCCAGCGTCAAGTCGATACTTACTAACCAAGGATACCTCACTATCTTGGTCCTCCTTATCTCCCTCCAAGTGGGACATTACCTCCACTGCCTCCTCCGGCGTGACCGGGTCCCTGTACTCCGGGAAGGTCTGCCACGGGAGGAAGAACAGCTTAAACGATCCCTGTCCTTTTAGCGCTCGGACTGCGATGTTGTGGTAGTAGTTCCCTGCACCGTTCCCCGTGCTCTCAACAATCAGGATACCTGACTGTCTGGGGACGGCTTGGAATAGACCAGCCGCAAGTGACTTCGGGTCAGGCCAATACGCAATCTCACTGGCCAGCAAGTGAGTGATAGTATCACCACGACCGAACTTGCGAGCACCAGCAGTGCCAATGTAGAATACACTATTGGTCTTGGGGAAACTAATTTCATTCTTATTGTGAGTGGCAATAACCGCTTTTGGCCCTCGTAGATTTTCAAGGTAGAACTCTACTTTCGCCAGCATCCGCTGAGTTGCCTCCGTCTCGTGGGAGACCACGACCGCTCGAGTGTTTTGCCGGCTCAGGCACTCGACGACGAAGTAGGCCAGCCAGTAGGAGGATACACCTTCCTGTCGAGCCTTGGGAATTATCATTCTGCGCGCGAAGGCATTGTCCAGTGCCACTTGCGCCGTATTCAACTTGAACGGGACAACCATACTATTCTTGTCCACGATCTGGAACATCGACTCGATGACCAGCTTCTGTGGAGTGCTCACTCGAACCCTACCTCATCCGTCCACTCCGTTTCCGGAGTCTGCACATCAGCCCATACCCTGCCATCTACACCGAAGGCCCCTCCCAGCTCCAGCCCTCCTGTCATGACATAGTAGCGCTCCTGAGGGAGCGTGGCTGCCTCGGTGAAGAAGTCACCGCCAATGACTAGGCCTCCAGAGGGGGTGTACACTCTCCCGCGCCGAACGACAGCGGACCCTCCAAGGACCATCCCTCCGGTAGCGATGTAGAGGTACTCTCCAGGCGTCCCCGGAGCGCTTCCAATACTCGGTGACCAGAGCCAGCCGCTCATGTCACTTTACGTAGAGACCACTCCACCACTCTGTCCGTCCCTGCCACCTTGGAAATGACCAAGTCCCATCCGTTGTGCACTATCAAGGAGGGGATGATGAGGAAGCGCGTGGGGTAGATGATGCGCCACTCCTCCACTACCACCTGCGCCCCACCAGCCAGGAACTTCTCATACAGCTTGACCACGAACTCATCTCCAATGGCCATAGCTAGAATATTGATCCAGGGTTGCACCTGACAGGTGTCGACCTGAGAGGTAGGCACTCCAACAGTTGTGTCTGCTGGCATGCTGTACGGAGTCGCCCCGATCGTGGCACTGTCCTCCTTCACGAAATCAAAAGCCATATCAATCTCCTAGTACGTGGGCCATAACTGTAGTGTTCCAGCCTGACGTAGTTCCTCCAGGGGTAACTGCAGACCTTGCCCAGAGCTCTATTCCCACAGGCATTCGAACGGCAGCTCCCAGGAGCTCTCCAGAACACTGTTCGTCAGTACTCCCGGAGACTGAGAACTTTTGATCTTTGACTATAATGCGCTTGGTTCCAGCAGTGCCAAGGGCAAAGTCTATATAGTAAGTCTGTCCGGTTAGAGTGTTGAAGTCATGAGACAGGGAACCTTGGAACCACCAGGCCTCTCTTGCAACTACTCCCAAGGATACCCAGGAGCCCTTAACGCCATCACCAGAGGTAATTGCCACCCCTCGGGAGTTGGCAAGGTCAATTCCCACTGCATCTACGAAGGTACCCATGCTGAATAGCTCCGGACGGGCAACGGAGTAGAGAGAGGCCGCTACCCTAAGAGTGCCAGCGGTAGCATTTCCAACCTGTGCTCGCGCAGCTAGCCGAGCGCCCGCGGGAATGAAGATAGGGAACTGATAGAGGAAGCCTCCCATATCCCAGTTCCCAGTACCCCAAGGACCAGCGTTCCCCCCATTCAGGTTTGGCACTATCACTGTGTAGGTAGTGCCCCCAGCCACGTCTATCCCTATATCTACCAGGATCGGGCGGGCTTGGCCAGATACACGACCAGTGTTGATATGGAGTCGGAGGACATGGGTATTCCTTGTCACAGTGCCAGCCATCAGGTCAGCCCAGGCACCCTTAGTATCACTGCTACCTGGGGTTACGGTCTGCCCCAATGTACCATGAGCCTCCCAGTTCGTCTGGAGGAAAGAGTATTCTACGAAGGGAGACCAGAGCATGTTAGACTGCTCCGCGCAGCGTTAGGCGAGGGATGACTGCGATGAAGTCCTGATCGTTGCTGATGGAGTATGGGCCATTAGTAAACCTCTCAGAGGCTACGACGCGGCCGGAGACGGCGCGCACCATGTACCAGCCATAGACGTTCTGCAGGGCCTGTGCAGCGGAGGAGAGAAAGGTCTGCTCCCCATACTCGATCGTGGCAGGCTCATCTCCCGTGGGCGCGCCCCAAGATGCGCCCACCAGTGTCAACGCACCGTAGCCGGTGAAGGTGGCCTCGGTGAAGGCAGCCACGGTGTCGTCCGCATCGGGCTGCAGATCGTTCTTGAACAACTTGAGGATGAGGTTCTCTGGCGCTTCCTTATTGACGAAGTACTTGAGACCATCCACCTCTCCATGATTGTGTAGTATGAGTGCCATGCCTGTCTCCTATCCTATTGGCCGGATCTTGCGAATTGTGAAGTGGTGCAGACGACAGGTCTGCGTGGCTGTGGCAGCTGCGCTGCGCATCTTGAGCGTGCAGGTCATCGTGCCTGTTAGGTTGCTGGCTACCGTCCCCCAACCCTTGCCGGAGCCGTGAGTGGCAGCCATAGCAGTGTCCGCGCCTGAAGCCATACCCGCGGGAAGCTGTGTGTCCATCGAGACCATCATGTATGCCAGGCTCGTGGATCTAATGTCCAAGACCCCTGACAGCCAGAAGGGGTGAAGGAGTGTAGTAGAGAAAGCCAGGGCACCTGTGGCAAGCTCAATGTCGAAGGCTCCAAACTCAAGTGTAACGGTGATAACTCGAGTGGCTGTACTGTTGTTAAGGATGGTCCACCAGGCGTCCACGATGTACTGGTCACCTGCGGCGGCTCCTGCAACGGCCTTAGTCGCAATGTTGACATCTGTTATGCTAGCGATCGAGGTGTCAGCCGTCGTCGGGGCGTAGATGACATCATCCGAGCCACCACCTGGAGGGGCAGCCCAAGTGCCATCTGCCCGGAAGAAATTAGTAGTTCCTCCTCCAAGCTTCGGTAGGAGCCCGTGACGCGTAAGGGAGGCATCCAGGTCAGTGTTATCGTCCGGTGCTGATAGATTATCCAGCTGGAGGGCATCACCACCTCCGCTAGCATGAGACGTAGCGTGAGTGGTTGGAGTACGGGCATCGGATAGACGAGCATCGTTCCCTACACAGGCGGTGTTGACCGCGCTACCGTAGACTTGCTGGGTTCCGTCGAGCTTGCTGCCTGCCGTAAGTGCGGCGTACCCGCTTGCTTGGCCCTTCTCACTCTCTCGCTGATACTGAGTATGGGGGTCAGCGAGCGCGACGTGTGTAACGACCGCTGCCGCTCCCGCACCGAGCGGGTCATAGAGAAGGTCCGCTTCAACTGGGCGGAGGTAGGTAGGGTGGGGATCAGCCGCTCCCGCGTGAGCCGCCACCGCCGCTGTAGCCGTGCCCAGAGCGTCGTACAGCGCGTCCGCTTCTGCCGGAGTGAGGTAAACAGGGTGGGGATTGCCCGCCGCTTCATGCGCCGCCAGTGGCTCGAGAACCATCTGCATGAAGGTAAGATTAACGTTCTCAGGCGACGCTCCGGGCCTGCGAATAGGGATCTCATCGGTTGCCTCCGGAGCCAGCCCATCGGGCATCAGGGAAATCTTCACGAACTACTGTTCCAAATTGGAACGCCACTATTCGACCAAGATATCACTGCCATCCTCCATCAGGATAGCGGTGCCATCTTCCATCTGGATTGCTTCCGGGCCACCTGGAGGTTCCGGCTCCCCAGCGGGTGCGCGCCCTCCGTGCAGCACTACCCATATCTTTGTCGCCCTCGACCTCATCCCCCACTCGCATAGGTGGATACCGTGGAGCCGCCAGGAGCAGCATTTGCGCGCAGCTTGAGACTTGCCAGGCCCAAAGTGTCAACCACCACCCAGCCAACGCCCACTGCCAGGGCTGCGAGGTTGCCACTAGCCTTGACGATGATTCCACTGGGGGCTGTGTAGTCGGTGGACAGAGACGCAAGTGTGAGCCAGCTGCCATCACTATGCACCCTCCCGAGGATCTCGAACCCATCTAATGCAAACCCCGCTACCGCAATCTCCACAATGACACGTGAGATACGTTCCACTTCCAGTTCTAACAAGTCCACGAAGCCACTGTCCGGGACTGCAATATTCGCGTTCTTCGCCAGGAGGTACACTCCCCGGTCTGATATTGAAATCAGCTGGACGTCCTGAGCCACTCATATCACCCTGTACTGGTCTGTGGCGATAGGCGCGGTGGTCCAGTCAGGGTCAACAGTGGCCACCTTGGTCACACTGTCATACGCCTTGATGGTCCGCATCTGGCCGCTCCCCGCCCCTGACTCCAAGCGCACACGGTGGCCCAGGTAGTCGCCTGGTGCGCTCGCGGCCAGCGTTATCGTGCTAGCGGACCCTGCCTGTGCCAGGCCAGTGTGTTTCGCGTTGTAGATGATCCTGTTACGGTAGATCCGAATCGGGAGCATCGAGTGCCTTCGTCGCTGGCGCTTGATTGACTTGAATGTTCACATCTCCATTGATCTGCATAGCGATGATCCGCTGGATCACGTCCTCTGCAGTGTCCTCTCCCTCTTGTGGGTCATGGCCCAGCTTGCCAGTGGCCCTCATCTGCAGGGCGGCTGCCTTCAGCTTGTTCTCTCCCTTCCCATTGTCCAGCTGATCCTCAATCGCGTCGATCGTCTTGCTCTGCAGCAAGCGCAGACGCTGATCCATGTGCTCTTCGATTTCCCGAAGGTACTCGCGCCCCAAGTCACACTTCGCCAGCATCGTGACCAGTGCAGGAGTGCACTTGCACAGTGACGCAACGTCCTCCCTCTTCATGGACTGGGCGTACAGGGAGAGGATCTGCCGATGTTTCGGAGTGAGCCGCTTGGGCTGCCAGGGCTCATGGGGGAAGGGTTCCTGCACCACCACCTTCCCATCGGGAGTCTTCCCAATCTTCTCGATCAGGGCCATCACTTCCTCTGTGCTAGCCTTTTGGTTCATCTTCCTTCCGCTGTGGAGAGTCGACAATGTGGAGGTTAGCGCGCCTCATCCTCTCCCTCTGCGCGACAGGAAGAGCAATCATCTCAGCGACGGAGCAGTCCTCCACCTTCTTGAGAAGGGCATCCAACGGGGTGAGTACGCGTTCCATCTGCCCACTGTACCACTAACAGCTGCCGGAGGCAAGCGCCAATCCACCCATCCCGACAGTGCGCCCGATAGGGCGGCCACCACTGGAAGGGTAAAAAGTGGGCGGCTGGCAGAGTGGGGTAGAGCTCCACAGGCCACCCGGCCTTCGGGGGGGCTTAGGCCCCTACTAGACGTGGGGCTATCGACATACCCCCACCCATAGCGAAAATCAATTGGACCTGCGCCCCGTTCTACGTTACCATGTGTATGTAGGATCAATTACGGTTCTACATCACTGAGGTTCTATGAAAATCGAAACTCGTTTGGTTGCAAAAGGTACGGTCTATCCGACCGAGCTGACGCTGGACTGGGCAGGCGTCACTCCCGCGCAGATGCAGGAACTCGCCGCGCGGTCTGTGGTCATCGGCTGGCAGCGCGTGGAGCGGGACTCGGGCAAGATCCGTGCCAAGGACCACGTGAAGGTGGCGGAATGGCTGACGGGCAAAGGCCGCCCGGACAAGATGGTGTCGCCGGAGAAGGTGCTGGCGTCGGTGGAGACGATGACTCCGGAGGCGGCCGCATCCCTTCTGAAGTTGCTCACCGCAAAAGCGAAGAAGTAAACAAGGTAACCCCACCCCTGGAAAGGTGGGGTTTTTTCACGCCCGCGCACCCCTCAATAGCCAGATGCTCGACTCATGGTGCCAGATGCGCGCGCCCAGCCAGATGCCCAGTGTGTGTCTATGTGTACATGTTGCCATGTGACGCTGTGAAGACCCCCAAGGGTGGCTTGGCCACTGGTGGGAGTGGAGGGCTGGCTGGCTGGAGCAGTATATATCTAAAAAAAAAAATAAGAAAAGAAATACTTCCCCCTCCCATCCATAGTCCATCAGTGGCCCCTGACACCTCCCTCTGGGGTCTTCACACTGACACCTCAGCACATGTACACATTGACACAACCTCAGGCTTGTGGTATAGTAGGTGCTCGGCCAGTTGTGTTCCAAATTGGAACGGTCCTATTACCGGAGGTACAGTGGCACATAACACACCTGCAGGAGTAGCAAGAGCGAGGATGAAGATGGAAGAGGCAAGCACAGAGCTACATCGTGCTATGAGACAGATGCAAGGGCATCAGGCGGTACCAGCATCACTACAAGCAATTGCAGACATCACAAAGACATTGGACGTACTCGTGGAGGAGATAGGAGCCTACGTATGAAGCATGGTTATGTAGCACGGGTGCGCGTGATGCCTGCCGATATCATGACTTGCATAGACCTTGTGCAGAAGGCAGGCATCCACACACAGGGCATGTCCTTATCACAGGCCATCTCCCTCGCCATTAAGGGATTGTGCCAAGGTGCGCGCAACACTGGCCTTGCGCCAGCAAGGGATGGCTTTGAGTACGCGCAGATGGTCCAGCCCTTCATCAGCCAGACCACCCAGGTGCGCAAACTTGCAGTCGCACGTGAAGCGGAGAAGGATATGCACAGACGAGAGGCATTCGATCTCCCTCCTCCAGGTGAGCAGATAGCCAACATGGCCTTCAATCCAGCCAGGCGCGCGGAGCTAGAGCAACGCGCCACAGAGCTGCGCTTCAAGCGCCAGCACGATGAGATCAACTTCACTGCTGAGGACCTAGCTGAGTTGCAGCGTATAGCTGATGAGTTGGTGCCTACATGACACCCCCAAGCGCGCCTCGCGCACGCACACCGAGCGCTATGGTGATCCGCTTCCTCGGTGGTCCACTACATGATGAGCTGAGGGACTTTAGTAGTCCACGCCCACAGCTCATGGTGCCAGAGATCAAGCCCATGTCATACTTTGGTGCGCGCGAGGACCTCCCCATCATAAAGATAACCACTATCCACGTATACACTAACCTCGGCCCACTAGCCACAGGAGGCATTGGCTCACGTTCTGAGATGTTCCTATACATGTACATAGGACGCAAGTAGGTTGACAAC
>Ga0137433_1001155_pt1 | contig 11680 bp, 31 predicted proteins | sample EasRivERMZT840_2_FD_102335 | JGI IMG/M metagenome (GOLD analysis project Ga0137433, IMG submission 102335) | Soil microbial communities from meander-bound floodplain in the East River, Colorado, USA - East River MetaG ERMZT840_2 | ecosystem: Environmental > Terrestrial > Soil > Floodplain ...
CCAGATCAGCGGCGTCTTGATCTGGGAGATCGTATTCGATATCAACGTGTAGTGTTATTTTCACGGTTGATCTCCAGGATCAAAGCTGGCATTGGCGTCTATGATGGCGATACAGACACGCTCCCAAGTCTTCATGGCTAACGCAAATTCGACATATGTGCTCAACCAACCTAGCCATGGTTGGGGAGGCAACAGTATTTGCTTCATGACTAATCCATTCCAAGGTGCGCAGTGCCATTCTTCGTGGATTCGGGGGCTTCTCCGACTAATTCAGAGGCAATAACCTCGCCTTCCAGCGTGATCGGTGGCGCCTTCCGGTCAGCTACGAGCACCTTCACCGCATCTTGCTTTACCGTATTGTGTGGCGGATAATCCAGGATCTCCATCTCCCATGCGAATTGACGCACCATGTAGGGGTAGTCATCCTTCAGCTTGACGACGGTTTCCCGGCGGGTAGCGGTGTCCTTATCGAATCGGCAGTAGCCTGCACGTTCAAGGGCCTTCTTGAAGGCTCGGGTGATGCCCTTGCGCCAGTTGTAGTCGTCGGAGAGGCTACAGGGCGACGTCCCGGTGACGTAAACGTTCGGCTTGGCAAGATGGCTGAGCCTGCAAGTGGTGATATGCTTGACGGTGATTTCCTTGCCGCTACGATCCTTGTAGATGATGCCCTTCGCATTGTGGTCATGGGTAAAGCGTGCGAGCCAAGTTCTGTCGTTGACAACGAAAGTTACGTCTGAGCGATTGATGCGCGGCATATTACCCTTTCTTGCATTCTGAACAGGTTACGAATTTATCGTTCCGAGTGATATCTGGCTTATCCAAGATGATGTGCTTACCACATCTAGTGAACCAGCCCACCACCATCTTTTGCTGATCAAGGGTTACTCCACACACGTTACCCTCATGTTCTGGGCATTGTAGGCCCATAATTGTTAACTAGTAGTATCCGTTGTTCTGTGCTGAACGGAGAATCCTTCGACCTTCTGGGCTGCGGGGCTTGATTTGGCTTAGCATTTCGCATTGTCGGGCGATGACCTTGCTGGAAACAGCATAAACCGTTGTGAGCCGGACCTTCCAGAGCTGTTGAGAGCCCCGCTTGAAAACATTAAAGGACAGCCAAACATCGATGTCTGCAATCTTCCTACTAGCTATGGCATGGATTCCATTGCGGCAAGCTTTCAGTTTACCGACGACACGTAGCACATCGCCAGCTTTCTGGAGTTGTGTATTCTGGCTATGCGGCCCTTCAAGACCTTTGCCCCAAACTTGGAATACTTTGTAGTAGATGCCGTCTTTTACTCGTTTCATTGTGTTCCTCGTATTGTTAGTAGCCAGATTTATCGTAGCGATGTTCTTCGATCCAGTCGTCGGTGACGCGATTGTCGGTGGAACGGGAGGTTGTCGTGACTAGCCATGTTCCGGCAGCACCGAGCAGTAGGCCAGCAACGAAAATTGTACCGAAGATCATAGGTCCTCCGTTAAGTGGTAATAGTGTAGATGACCATCATAGCATCACCGCTGCGAGGATTAGCAGCGCGGCTCCACAGAGCAAGACAATTGCGGCTAACGCGTAGACCAGCACGTCGATGAATTTCTGCATTACGGCAACTCCAATTCGAAATGCATCGGGGAGACCGGTCGGAAGGTATCGAAGTCCAATATGAAGTCGAGGGCTTTCTTTGGTGTGCGAATGATTGTGTCTGTGCCGTTAAGCGAGATAACAGCGGGGCCGACCAATACTGATCTAGCCTTCGTTCTGCGCTGGATGGCTAAAGCGATTGGGCAGTGATGGCAGGATCGATATTCGCCTTCGTTGATGTCCTTTTGGGTTACGACTATTCGCATTATACCTCTCCCATCGGATTCCAGGTGAAGATGATTGGCGCCACTCGTTGCTTCCGGTCAAAACGATTAATCCAGCGACCAACCTTGGCTGGTAATCTACCTCGGCATGTTCCGCGATCAGAGACGACTGCGTCCCAGCCAAACACGCCAACTGTTGCCACATCACGAAAGTGTCTACTGATAGCGAGGGCTACCGGGCAGCTATGTGTGGAGCAGCGGCGCCCTAGCTTGATGTCCTTCTCGGTAACTACGATGCGCATGTGGCCCCCGCTTGACAATCTTGAAGTTATGTGCTATAATGAAAAACGTCGCTGCTGCGGTGAGTAGATACCACCGGACAGCGGCTAGAATGGCCTTGTCGCGGCTTAGGAGCGTTGTACAGCAGCGATCTCCTATTCCCGCTTAGCCGCCCATGCCTCATGCTCAGCGAGGGTGTTAGCGGGGCGTATCTCGTCACGTTCCAAGAGGTATGCAGCACCAGTCAGTCCACCGTCGGCCACGTAGATACTTCCCGGCTTCCCGCCTTGGAACTTAGCGGTGTAAACCAGATGGGTATGGCGTTCCGGCAGTTCCTCGAAGAAGGCAAATGTCCCTTCACCCTTGATTTGGAACAGTTCGTTCTTGTCGAGATCCCAGATAATTTGATTGGACCAGTAGCTCATGATGTCTCCAATAAAACGTCGAGTAAGGCCAGCATCAACTTTTCCATGGTGTCCTCGTCGGCGTAGACGGTCATGATGGAGCCGTCACCGCAACGGACATCAAAGCTCAGTTTTCGCTCTGGACTAATGCCTAACTTGGGGCGCCGGACATTCCAATCGTGGGAGATGTTATGACTCATAAATCGCCCTCCAACCAGCGACTGAATACCAAGCCAATGCAACCACCGGTTACAACAAAGATAACCATAAATAGCGCGACTCCGGGATTAGCTACAACAAAGGCCAGCAATAGCCCAATCAGCCAGCCAATTGATAATTTTGAGGAGGTTCTCATGGGATATCCTTTGTGAGTAACGATTTAGCCCTACGTATATCTCGTTTGGAGGCCTGTTTCGAAGAGACTCTGCCTCGGTGGGCGGGGATTATCTTCGTTACGGTTTCAAATCCCTTGCCAGCACCCATCCATCGCTGTTCGGTATACGTGCGTTCCGGGATGATGCTGTACCGATGCAGGAACCATACCTTGAAACTGTAATATGGCTTATTGCCCATGTGCTCGATGGTTCGCAGCTCAAAGAGGGTATCCTTGTCGATGATGCGCCACTCCGGCCCAGCCACCTTGAATAACTGTGCCAGGCGACTGGCATAGACTCGATTTGCCTTGGCTTCGGGACTGCGATTACGAAAGCCCTTGTATGGCCGGTAGCACAGCAGCCCAGTAAAGGGATGTACATACAGGCCAGTGACCTGATGTGTACCGTATGGGCGCTGGTAAATCTTACCGCTGACACCCATCCAGGTATTGACGGCAACTTCACTCTCGACGTGGGTCCAGATGTGTCTCCCCGACAAGCTCCGACGGTCCAGATGCTGGCTCAGTTCGCTGTAGACGTCATCCCAAGGACGCCTGACCTGCTTGTATAAGTAGCGCCGCAACGGTCCCAGCAGATCGGAAAAGTTCTTATTATCGTAAGCATCGTTCTCCGGACGGTTAGGGGAGATCGGATGTCGCTTCGACGAGAGCACGCCAATTGGGATGTCATCGTCGTCAAGCTCCCAGGATTTCACCCTCAGCCGGGTCTTGGTGCCGGTATTTCGCTGGTGCAAGCCGATGTGGTGGCCGCTACGGGGCGTCTCCACCACTACCTTCGACATATCCTTGCGCATATGGGTCTAGAATGCCTTTAGGAGGGCTTAGGAAGCCGCCAGCGAAGCTGGTACAGCCGACTTAATGGCTAGGTAAGGGGGTCAGTCTCCCGTTACCATATAAATAGCGCATATAGCCGCCCAGGCAGCCGCAATCAGCAACACCCCCAACAATCCACCTCCAGCCTCGATCGCAGCACCAGCTAAGCAGAGACACGCAAGGGAAAAGTAGCCGAAGGCGCTCACTTGGTTGGTCCTTTCGTTCTGAGACAGTAACCACATGTCTTGTCGTGGTCGCACTTGCATTCGATACTTGGGACTCCCCAGGTTTGATGTCTCACTGTAATTTACCCTCCAGGCAACACGGCCCCACCGTTATCTCCCGGACGGTCTCGACACCACTACCGACCAGCTCCGCATCCCGATAATACCGGACCCTACGGGTCTCCACCACTACCTTAATCGGCTTGGCGCTAGGCTGCGAAACGGTATCACAAAGGTTACATCGAAACATCGGAGTGCTCCTTGATGAATGCTTCAGTTTGGGGATGCATTTGTCCTGATGGTATCCGATCCAAGTAATGCTCTTCGTCGGATTCCGATTTGACCACAAAAGTCCAGCCCCGATCGGACGTTGTAATGGTTCTCGCAGAATTAGGCATCTCCAACGTATGTAACAAAGCCAGCAAGTTCCGCTTGGAGAGCACCAACTCAATGGTGTCAAAGTTGTCTACGGAGCCTCGCATCACCGCTCCAATTCTTGATTGGCAATTTCCATCAGCGGAAAGCAATGACAATCATTACGGCCAGTCATCGCTGGTGTCCACTCGACACCACCCATCTTGACACACCAGCAGACCAAATCCTTACCTCGAAGGTTAGCCCGCAACAGATCAAGCTGTGGCTTTGCTAGCGCACTGAGCACTTCATGCTTGTATCGACGGACACACTGTTGTCGATCGCCATGCTGCCCAACAACGAAAGGATTCCCGTATAACGATGGTCGGCCTACATAGACCGCATTCCTCGGTGTAGCCGGATCGCGCTTGTTCCAAACCTTAGGCATCAATGGCCTCACGCAGATGATCAAGATGCCTGCTCACTGCCCACGAATCATACATCAGCGCTGAGGCATGTGCCGTCACATCCCACCAGGACCTCTTTCGGAAGTTATGTACCATCCCCAGCAGATGCAGGGCAGCAAGAGACCCATGGACGAAGATGGCAATTTCTTCGATGTGTTGATTGTGATCTGGCATCATTAGGCTCCACGCGCTTGACAGCAATCATTGTCATCGGGACAGTCCTCAGCAGGATTATCAGCACAACACATCGACAACGACGGAATGCAAGCACAATCCTCGTAACCGTCGCTGCGACATTCCTCCACGAATTGACAGGGTTGCTGCTGTCCACCTTCGGAGAACAACAATGCTTTTTGGAACTTGCTTAGCATCAGCGGCCTTTCGTTATGACGTGAAACCGATCGTCAAGAATGGGCTCCAGAACCAGCTTCACATCCTGCCATCGCAGCCCGCCAAGGCCACATCCTGGCCGAGGCATCACCACAACTCGATCTCGCAAGGCAGCCATCCCGGCAATCTTCCTGGCACTCCTCGCAATCAACAGGATATCGGACTTGTCCCTCCAGCGATGCTTCGTTGGAAAGGAGACAATCTGGATTCCATCCGGCCACAGCGTCCAAAAGGGTTCGTTGCCAAGTGCCCTCACAGCTTGTCCAAGCGTAATCGGAAGATCAGGGTATCGTTGGGCAGCCTCCAAAGCGCATCCCCCACCCATGACCAACGAACCATCCTGTTTCACCATCCCATTCGTGGTGACAATCCGCACTTCGGCAGGAAACGTCCAAAGATTGCCGATTACTTCCTTCATCTCGCAATCTCCACCCCAGCCTTCCGAAGGCCATCCGCCAAATGATCTCGAATCACCTGTATTCGGTTGTATCGGTTATCCGGCAAGCCATTCTCCAATATCCAAAGCAGGTAGCTAGCCTCCTCGGAGTCTAAGTCGATATGCAGTGGGATGGGTTCGGCAGATACCTTCATACCGCCGCCTGTGTTGCTGCCATTGGCAACTTCTCAATGATGATATGCTGCCAGGATGTCCGGGTTCCCATGATATTCTGGAGAGGCTTCCAAGCGTTGCCCAACAATGCTGCGCTAAGCAACTCATTCCCAGTCCCCATCAGAATGCCTCCATCCACCACCAATGGCGCGAAGTCCGCCAATTCTGGGGCCTTCAGTGTTCGATTGGTATGCTGGATGGCATTGGAAATGTAAAGACAATCTACTTGCCCATACTGTCCCAGATCAGTGAGATCCCCGTGAATCAGCGTCAGCTTATCAAGCTTCGCATCAATCTTGCGGAGGCCGCGCAGGACAAGCCATTCCTTTCGCATCCCAGCAAAGAAACTGGAATTGACGCTTGTTATCGGAAGGTGCTTGTTGAGCGGTTCCGGCAGCATCGCAGCCAATTCCATCCCCAGCTTCACCAGTTCTGGATAATACTTACCGCTGGTCTCCAACAGCAGCTTCTGAAACTTATTGATGCCCAGCGACTCGATCATGAGGGTTTTCATGTAGCTGTAGGCCAGGGGTTGGTAGGCATGATCGATGGCCAGTACCTCATCGCTACGTGGCAGCAGCACCTGAATTGGAATCTCTCCACCACTCGCAATCCCCGCAGCCCTCTTGAATCGACGCTTCCCCAACATCCTGGCGAACAGCTCGGGTTCCTCGTTGGTGATGGTGTAGCCAGAGGTGCCGTTAAATTGGGGATGCTTATCTTCGAATATCGGTCGTCCCATCGGTGTGACTCCTATCGTTTAACGGTGTTGGTCCAGCTAGGCGGCTCATTTCTGCTCCTTAATGAATCCCAAATACTCCAACAACTCTGCCACGACCCACAGCAACGCCACGGTAATGCACAATGTCCATACCGTAGTCGTGATGAGTCCTCCGATGAATAAACCAGTGGAGCCATCGTTCAACAGCCATCCAACTCCCTCGGATACCCACAGCGTCAACCCGAACAGAATCGCTACGGCGCACAGCAGCACAGCCACAGCGTTAATCCAGCGTTGCATCAATATCTCCTCCCTCGGTATGTGGGTTGCTTCTTTGGCCAGCCATGCCAAATTAGCATCACAAGAAAAACGAGCAATAGCGCAACTACACCGACCCAAAAGGGCGCCAACACCCACCACCAACTCCAATCGATGTGGTCGGTGAGCTTCAATCCGATGAACAGAATCGTAAGCAACCCAAAGAAACCGATTCCACTCGACGATGATGAGGACTCAGCCATCAGCGTTCCTTTCGTTATGTTAAAAACAACGGCCTCCGCATAGCAGCCATTGATCTGAGAGCACCCGCGACAGGATGGGTGTTGCATTACGTCTCCGCAATGATCAATCAGCCCCTCGCTTTCACGTTGGGCCACAATGGCTTTTCATCAGCTTCTAAACTTTACCCTTTCATCGTCTGCGTTGTTTCAGCTTATCAGCGTATCAACGTTCAGCTTCTGAGGAAATAGTTTAGATCCAAGTCTAATGCTCTTGCGAGCGTTTCCTATGCGCTTCTCCCACTTCGCTATCGAAGGCCCGAATCATTAATTACCGATCGTCGCTGCGACTTCCTCCAGCTTCAACGCCACTGCTTCAGCATTGGCAGCCTTGGCGTTGGACCACCACGCGCAGCGGTTGGATGAGTCTTTGTTGATGTAAGATGCGTTGGCACGGTTGTAGGAATCGTAATCGCCGGACCTGGCTTCCGGAAGCCGTGTTGCGACTCGATCTGCCAAGATGTGCGTATACAGGCCGTATTTCAACGCACACGATATTTTAGCAACAGCCACGTCCAAGGCACCAAGCAGGCAATGCGGCCCGCTGTCTTGCTTCTCGCTGGGAAGGTCGATATCAAAGCGACTTCCTCGCAGGATACCCCCTGTCCGCATTACGTAGGCAGCCTTCAGCAGCAAGTCTTTCTCACACTGTTCTTTTGATGTCATAACATCCTCACGTTATTCCAGAAGTCCCAAGAGCGTCTGCACATCGTTGGTATACGCTTTCGTAAACGCATCCAACGCTGCTTTGGTCGCCGGTGATGGCTCCAGCGTTACACCACCGTAGCCCCCGATGGTTTGCTTCGCCAAGACCTTCTCTGCGGAGCTTATCAAAGAGTACTCCGCAGTCTTGATCTTGTGCCCTCCGTCTGGATTCAGTTCCAGATGGATGTCGTTGACGCGGATACCGCGAATGGTGATAGCCATCAGTCACCAAGCACAGTCGATGGGTCCAACTGCACCACTTCAAGCTGCGCCAGCTCCTTGCGAAACTCCGTGATGCGCTCTTGACAAGCAACGACGTTGGCCTGTTCTCGGACGATAGCTTCGATGATCTGCTCGGCAGTACGCAGTGTGTCGTGTTCCCGTCGTTCATTCTTGTCTGCGATGATCTGACGAAGTTTGTCTGTTTCCATGTAGCCCTCTCAGAAAATACATTACCGGATTTGCATCCGCTACTTCCGTTTCACCAGCGGAATCCCGCTCAACTGTTCCTTCCGTCGCAGCAACGCAGCGAAATCGGCCTCAGCTCGATCGGGATGCCCCAGAACGAACATCCCCGTTTCCTTATCAGTCTGCTTCAACCATCGGATTCCTCCCGCTTCAACGCCTTGACAGCATTGCGGAGATGTGTACTGAAGTGATCGCGGTCATCAAAGTGAATATCGGAGATGTCCAGCGTCGCCGGATCGTGCAGTCCCCAACCCACATCACCATGCAGTCGGAATCGTCCGTAGGTGTCCGGAGTTGCCGGAGGACGTAAGTAAGCCGCTACGCCTAGGTCGAGAACATTCCCACAGCACTTCTTATACAACCGTGGAAACATCGCTGATCGCAGCGGACACGTCCCTGACTTCTTGAGGGAGCCTTCTACTTCTGCGTCCTCCCCGCGGATGGCACTCAGCATGTCCGCGACATCCTTCGCAGCTTGGTCTCCGCGACACAGGAATAGGTCCAACTGGTCAAGCATCTTGCGTGCGTCTTTCAGCATGTCAGATCTCGATTGTCACAGTAGCGTTGACAAGACTCAGCCGACCATCCAGCGCTCCCTCGACCGTTTCCAACCCCTCGATGTCCGCTGCCAAGACCTTCTCATCGATGTTCACCGTCAAATCAACGGCCTTGGCCTCAGCTCCCGGCGTAGCTACGGTCCCGCCGCGCTGTTGGGTCTCACGTCTTGCACGATCCAGCCCAGCACGAACGTTGACGAGGAACTGCCTGTTCTCGGGAGCCTGTTCCTTCCGCCATGTTAGCCACTCGGCAACGGTCATCTCGTCGTCACCGATCTTGATGGTGGTGGCATGGTTGGCTCTCTGGATGGCCATCCGGATCGCAAGATGCCGACTCTGCAAGTCGCGGAGAGCCTGAGTCTCTTCCTTGATGAACTTGGCTGAGCCGCCCTGCTTTTCCAATGGATCGACAAGGCCCATCGGCCTCGACAGGTAACTCAGGATGGACGTACGCTTCTTCTCGCATCGCTTGACAATTGTCTTCAGCTCTGCGAGTCCTTCGGTGATGGTAATCTGAGCCATGATGCCTCCTGAAAAGTAAGGGTTAAGTGGTGGGGTCAGAACCGTAGTAGACTTTGATGGGCGGTCCTCGTTACCGTCTTCGCGACCCCGTTGATGCTACGTCGTGGTCACATCGCTGGCCTCCACAATGCCAGCACGCTTCAGATCCCCGATGGATCGCTGTGATGTGCCACCGGGCAGGCTACGAGCCTTCCGAATTTCGGGCTCCGTCAGCCAGCGATCTTCCTGCTTGGCCTTCACCAGATCCATGTAGATCAGGCCAGTGATGGTGTGCTCGCCAAAGCCAGCGAGATTCTGCTTGATGGTCTCAGCCACGATGATCGGGTCAGCATCGGGCAGCAACGCACGATACTGAACCCTGGCACCCGGCTTGGCGCGTTCTTTGTGCTCGATGGGATGCTTGGTCGCAGCGAAATCCACCTCCACAGTGAACAGCTCGGGGGCATCCGGATTGCCCTTCTTGGACATCAGCTGCAAGCTGTCGAGCTGCTTCATGATGGCCATGTTGATGTCGCGGTCGTCAGTGGTGATTACGATCTTCATAACTGCTCCTTAAAACCGCTTTCGCGGGAATTTACCGAAACGCCGCGTATCCCTGGGATTCGAATACGAAATACTCCGTCTTGGAGTGACGAGCAGAAGCATATAGCTTGATTCCAGCAGCTTCAGCGGCCTCGGCAAGCATCGCAAGAGACGTATTGACCAACGTTGCGTTGTTCGCAATCATCGGAAGCCTGCCGGGATACGTATAACACGCGCCCAGCTTGCAGTTCAACGATTGGACTTTACAGCCATTACGACCGAGATGCTTGCAGCCACTGCAACACAAGCTGGCATCAATCTTGCCTGCGCGAGACTTCACACAGGACCAGTGGCCTTGGGAGTCCTTCTGAAGCTGGCAAGGCTTATTCTCCTTGAGGATGTAGTCAGCAATCCGCCACAGCTTGGAGTATAGCTCACGCTTACGCATTGCGCTTATCCCTCGTTAACATGTTTACCGAAAAGTTGAACGCCGAACCTTTGGGAGTCCATTTCCATCGGTCCGGCGCTCTTGTGAGTGCGTTACTGCTTCATGCCTCACCTCCACCTGAAAGCTGATTCGGCGTCGCCTTGACAATCAGCCCAAAACGTGCTAAACTTAGGTCAGCGTTTACCGCAAAGGCCTGCTGCGAATATCCATCAACATCAAGCCCAATCGATTGTCGCCTTCGTTGACATGGCCCTTCCGTGTGCAGGTACACTTTCCCCACACCACATCATGCCACCAGTTGCCTTCGATAAGTTCGTTATCGCCGGTATCAGCCAACTTAACGGCAAGCTCCGTCCCGCGAGCGAACTTCTGCTCAAGCAGGTTTTGCATCACCACGAATCGAACGGTATCCCAGTCTGGTCGCAGCTTAGCCGAATGTCCAATCCGCTTTGCCATCTTCGCAGCATCGGCTGGTAGGGCTTGCAGCTTGGCACGATAGATGGGGTCCAACGACTTGGCAGCTTGGTAAGCGTGCTCCACCGAGCCATACCCGACTCCATCCAATAAAACCTCAGCAGGCCAGAAATTGGAGAGCCAGCGATATTCCCCGTCAAACTTGTTGATCATTGGTGGCTTTCAGGTGATTAATATGTTGGCTCACTGCCCATGAATCGTAAGCCAGGGCTAAGCCATGCGCTACAACATCAGCCCAGTTGTGTTTCCGGAGGTTATGAACCACCCCCAGCATATGCAAGGCAGCCAGAGAGCCATGCACGAATATGCATAGCTCTTCGATGTGTTGATCGTGATGTGTAGACATGATTAATCCAGATAGTGATCTTGCCATCGATTGAGCACCAACGGCCCCTCAACAAATCGCGGAGCATTGTTAGTGTAGATGGCAATCGTTAGCTTCGCCGCACGTTCAAACTCCGCAAGGTCAGAAAGCTCCTGCGTGATTGTTGGTATGCAAGTGCAGGCAGCGTGGTGTCTCCCCCAAATGGGATCTGGCTCCACCGAATGAGTCTCGCAATGGCCTCGATGTCTCAAAAATCCACGCTTATGGTACTTCGGCGTACCCTCAATCTTCAACGCCAATGAACGGGCGCCCTTCATTCGAGGAAAGGTTTGTGTTCCCGGATCAGCCAAGAATGGCGTTCCAGCACCAACACCCATTCCTTGTGATGAGGCCATCTTGAACTGCTTGGCCTTCAAACCACGCGGAATCGAACCAAGGAAGCCAGTATCGAATACAAAATGATTGCTGTAGTCTTCGATAACATGCCCTACCGTTAGTCTGGAGATGTCTGGTCGGAACACTGTCGGAAAGTTCTCTCGACGGGCCAGCACTTCGAATATCCACACGTCTCTACCCGGCAATAGGATTGGACGCTCTCCGGCAGCAGCCTTGATCGACCGCCACAAATTCTTGTTGATCGGAA
>Ga0137433_1001156_pt1 | contig 11666 bp, 11 predicted proteins | sample EasRivERMZT840_2_FD_102335 | JGI IMG/M metagenome (GOLD analysis project Ga0137433, IMG submission 102335) | Soil microbial communities from meander-bound floodplain in the East River, Colorado, USA - East River MetaG ERMZT840_2 | ecosystem: Environmental > Terrestrial > Soil > Floodplain ...
AGAGCGCCGTGGATGAAGTCGTTCGTCTCGGTGACGCCAATCTGCTCAGATGCCTCGCGGAAGTAGCGGTCCTTGAGGTCGGTCTTGACCGCCGCCGGCCACAGGCTGTTCGGCATTTCCGCGTCGAGCAGTTGCGGCGACCAGCCGCCCCAGAAGAGCGAGCGTCCACCCACGCAATAAGCGAGGCCGGGAAACTTGTGCGGGGAATGCCAGGCCAGGCCCCAAACCTCGCGGTTCCAATTGCGGAAAGACCGCTCGTCATTGTTCGCCTGCCACTGCTGGATGGTCGCAAGATGAATCGGGTCTGGCCCCGTAAAGCCGGCGAGCGGGATGTTCTGCACATGCTCATGCACCGCGAACGGTCCGCCTTCCAGGACAAGGATGCGGTGTTTGCGCTCCGAGTCGCGCTCAAACAAGGCCGACGCGAGCGCCGCGCCGAACGTGCCGCCGCCGATAATGATGATGTCAAACGGCCTGGCGTCCGGGCGCGGGCCGGTGTCCATGCTGGCTTTGGCTTCGTCGAGTGTGTTGCACACGTAACGGCCCTCCACGTCGCGGGTGAAGGTGGTGGATTCGGAAAAGGAGGGAGAGTTCATATATTCATGGGATGACAATAATCACATCGTTTGTCCATTCGTCGTTTCGCGTAATAATACGGAGCCAGCACGTGAATCTTTCAGGGAACTTCAAATTTTTCGATGCGACTCGCCGGCTGAGGAGCGGGGCGTGGCGACGTTCGTTTTCTTCACCTTGTTCCCCGTGACGCTGCTATGGGCGGACGGCTTCGCCTGGTTGGCCGTGGCGTTCGCCGTGCGCGGGCTGAAAGAGTTCGGGGAGCCCGCTCGCAAAGCGCTCATCATCGCCCAGGCTCAACCCGAACTTCGCGCCCGCACTTACGGCGCTTACTATCTCATCCGCGACTGCGTCGTCACACCCGGCTCGTTTGTCGGCGCCTGGCTGTGGAGCGTCAGCCCTCAAGCGAATTTCATCGGCGCGGCCGTGTGCGGCGCTCTGGGCACGGTTTGGTTCTGGCGGTTCGTCTCCACTTCAACACCCGCACTTAAGGGAAGCGTTCAACCATGATGGACAGTGATTCTGTCCGGCCGGCTGATCTCCTTGCCATCGGAATTGAATCAACCTATGAATCGCTCTCCATGCTCCTCCGCTCAAATATCCCCGCCATTGTCCTGACCTCCACCGTGGTTTTTCACGCCATTACAAGCAGTGCCGCCGACACCAGCGCGGCTGCAGCCAAGCCACCAGCGCCCGCGCCCAGCGCTGGAGTTATCAATGACTGGCTGCGCGATCAATCCGCCGCCGCCAGGGCGTGGGACGTCGGCGGCCAGTTCCGCGTCCGCTACGAGGTGAAGGAGAACGCGGGTTCGTTTCCGAACAACGACTTCCTCCGTGGGCTCGAGAACAGCAATGACTACTTCCTGTTTCGCACCAAAGCGCATCTGGGCTGGTCGCCAGAGACATGGTTCACGGCGTTTGTGCAAGGGCGCGACTCTCACGTGGTGAGCGATGAGCGGGCGGTGACCGAGATGGACACTTTCGATCTGTACCAGGCCTACGTGAAGCTCGGCGATCCGAAGCAGTTTCCGCTCTCGCTCAAGATTGGCCGTCAGGAAATGCTCTACGGCGACGAGCGATACGTCGGCATCTCTGACTGGAGCAACACGGGCCGTTCTTTCGATGCCGCCAAACTGCGTTTCGAGAACGATCTGTTTTGGGTGGACGCCTTCACGGGCCGGATCGTGATTCCGCGCGACCACCACTTCAATGTCATTAACGACTACGATTGGTTCAGCGGTCTTTACGCTTCGACGCGCAAGCTCGTCGCCTGGCAGGATACGGATTTGTTCTTTCTCGCGCGCAATGCCAGTCCCCAGGCACCGAATGCCTTGGATCCCGGAATCCCAGGCACTCCGTCGTCAGCGCGCGACATCTACACCCTCGGCACACGCTGGAAGTCCGTGCCCGGCCAGCTTGGTCGCTGGGACTATGCATTCGAGGCGGCAGGCCAATTCGGGAGCATCAACCAGGGTGGCATGCGCCGCGAGCATCAGGCCTTCGCCGTGAACGGCACTGCCGGCCATACGTGGCAAAAGGCCTGGGCCGAGCCGCGCGTGGCCGCCGGTTACGACTTCGGCTCCGGCGACCACAGTCCGACCGACGGCAGAAACGAAACGTTCGAGCCGCTCTTCGGCACGAACCATCGCCTCTACGGGTTGATGGATTTGTTCGGCTTGCGCAACATGCACATCCCGCGGGCCGGTGCGTCGATAAAGCCTGTGAAAGATCTCACGGTATCCCTCGACTGGCTCGGCTTCTGGCTGGTGGACACGGCGGACTCTCTCTATCCCGAGTCCGGCCCGGCGCGGAACCAAAACGGCTACGGACGCAATCCCTCATTCGATTCGTATGTCGGCAGTGAAGTTGACTTCGTGACGAACTGGCGCGTGGCATCATGGGGCAATCTGCAAGCGGGCTACGGCCACTTTTTCGTCGGCGAATACATCCGGCAAAGCGCGGCCAATGGCGGACGTGGCACTGAGGATGCGGACTGGGTGTACCTGCAAGCCACCCTTAGTTTTTAGGTGCGGAAAGGGAATGTTGCCGCCGAGATGCGCAAACCACCGTTAGGATTTCGCAAGCTGCCGGAAGCGCGTCCGGCCGGTTGACGGCTAGGGTTGCGCCATGAGCAAAAAGCGCTTCGAGCATTTCATGAATTTCTGGGAGCAGGTATTGCGCACGCCGCGGCCCAAGGCGACCAAGGATCGGCGCACCACCAGGGCCAAATCGCGATTGCGCCTGGCCCTTGCGGCGCGTTGATTCATCGCCGCTTTTCGCTTCTCGTCACAGACCGCCCGCACTAACGTCCGGGGAGTTTTCAAACTATGACAACTCTCATTCCCAAAAAGGTGGCGGGCGCCATCAGCAAACAAATCGGACTCGAATTCTTCGCCTCGATGCAATACGAGGCCATCGCCGGCTGGTTCAAACTGGAGGGATTACCCCGATTATCCGCGCACTTCGCCCAGCAGGCGGCCGAAGAGCGCAATCATGCGCACCGGTTCATAAAGTTCCTGCTCGACGCCGGCGCGTTGCCGGAACTGCCGGCCATTCCCGCGCCGCAATGCCAGTTCGCATCCGCTGTCGAAGCGGTCAAAGTCGCCCTCGACCACGAGCTGAAGGTGACGGATGCCATCAAGGCGTTGTTCGATCTCGCGGACAAGGAAGGCGACCGCTTCACACAGAACTCGCTTCAATGGTTTATCCAGGAGCAGTTGGAGGAGGTTTCCTCCACCGATGAGCTGATGCAAATCGTCAAACGAGCGGGCAGCGGCGGCCTCCTGATTGTAGAACATTTCCTCGCCAGCCGCGGTGGTCCTTCCGCCAAAAAGGACAAGTGATTCAAGGGAGCAGCGCCCGGGCGCTACGGTGGGAATTTCGCGGGCGAGGCGCCTGCCACCATGAAGACCGTCTTTCCCGCCGCATTACTCCTCGCGTTCGTCAGTGGCGGGGCGGGCCTGGCGCACCAAATCCTTTGGACCCGGCGGCTGGTGGACGTGCTCGGTGCGAGCGCGGGTACGTTCAGCAAAGTTATTGGCGCGTTCTTCGTCGGGTTGGCGTTGGGTTCATGGCTGGCGTCGCGTGTCGGAGCGAACCGCATCTCGTTCTGGAAAATCGTCGCGCTCGCGGAACTGGGCGTTGCTGTCTTCGCCTTGCCTGCGTTGTTCTCTCCCGCCCTTGGAAATTGGCTCGTCAGCGCTGGCTCCGTTGAGTGGTTGAAATGGCTCCTGCCATTGTTGCTGGTGACGCCGCCCGCCGTGGCGATGGGCCTGGTAATTCCGTGGATGGTACGCGCGCTGGCGCTGGATGAAGGTTTCGTTCCCCGGCACACCGTGTGGCTCTATGCGGTGAACACTCTCGGCGGCGTGGCCGGCATCGCCTTCGTCGTGCTGGCCGGGCTTCCACGACTCGGATTGAACGGAGCGAGCCTCGCCGCCATCGGCCTGAACCTCCTCGTTGCGGCGGCTGCGTTTGCACTTTCCCTCAGTGGTAGGAGCCGACGTAAGGAGGCTCAAATTTTCCAATCGGAAATCGACAATCCGCAATCGGCAATCAATCAGAGCCTCATGTCGGCTCCTGCGAGGGCGTGAACATCCTGCCTTATGAACTCTCGCCGCTGCCGTACCTCATGGAAGTAATCCAACTCGGCACATTGGCCATCTGCCCGATGTTACTGGCCAGCGGGTTGGTCTTTCCATTGTTGCTGCGCCGCGCGGCCGCCATAGAGAGCGGGCGTCAAGTCGGCGTGCTTCTGGCTTGGAACGGACTGGGCGGCTGGCTGGGCGCGGAGCTGGGCCAGGCGGTGCTCGCGCCACTGTTTGGTCTTTGGCAAAGCGTGGTGGCAGTGGCTGCGGGATACGCGGTTCTTTGCGTGATTTACGATTTACGAATTACGCGACGGTCGGACCCAAGTCCGCAAGTCGTAAATCGTATGTCGTAAATGCGTCGGTGTTGCTCGCGGCCATTGTTGCCAGCGCCTGGTTCGCGCGCGCGCTGCCCCAGGCCACAGTCGCGCCGACGGAACGCCTGCACGCGTTCCGCGTCGGACGCGAGGGCGCAGTCGCCACCGTCGAGTCCGGCCCGGGCGACTGGCGGATGCTCTTCAACAACAGCTACACGCTCGGCGGTTCGAAGGCGCAGTTCAACCAGGAGCGCCAGGGGGTGCTTCCGCTGCTGCTGCATGGCCGCGCGAAGTCCGTCGCCACCCTGGGCGTCGCCACGGGCAGCACGGCCGCCGGTGTCGCGTTGTCGTCAGAAGTCGAACACATCGATGCCATCGAACTTTCGCCGCTGGTGCTGCGTTACGCGGAGAAATTCTTCGCGCCCTACAACCGGGACGTGTTCCGCGACCCGCGCGTGCGTTTCATCGCCGAGGACGCGCGCTGGGTCATCGCGCGACCGCGCGCGACCTACGACGTGGTGGTGGGCGACCTGTTCCTGCCCTGGCGCACAGGCGAAGGACGCTTGTTTGCCCGCGAACATTTCCTGAACGTGAAGCGGTCACTGAAACCGGGCGACGTTTTCTGCCAGTGGTTGCCGATGTTTCAACTGACGCGCCCGCAGTTCGAGGCGATCGCGCGCACTTTCCGCGAGGTGTTTCCCGATGCCTTTTTAGTGCGCGGCGATTTCTATGCGGAGCTGTCCATCCTCGGCCTCGTCGGCGGAAAGGATTTTCGCCGACTGGATTGGCCGGTCATTGAAACAACGTGCGAGCAGTTGCGCGTCGTCGGCAAAACCACCGACCCGCTCCTACGTCACGCGGACGGCGTCGCGATGCTGTTGTTGGGTCCGCTGCCCGACATGCCAGCGGGTCCGGTGAACACGTTGGCCAACTCGTGGCTGGAATGGGAGGCGGGCGGGAACATTCTCGGCCTGCGTACGCCGTGGTTCATCGGCGTGCCGCTCGCGGAGCATGCGCGTGACGTGCAACGCGCGAGCCAATCGTTGCTGCCGGAGAACCGTCGCGCGGCGCACGATGCCGGCCAGTTTTTTCTGACTCTGGAGATCGCGGCGAAATTAAACCTGCCGGTGCTGGAGGAATTGAAGGCGCAAATCCCAAACCGTCTGCCGGCTTCCATGCGGAGCGATCAAACTGCCGATTGGCTTCAGTGGCCGATGCGAATCAAGCCGGCGGCAGGGACACTTTCGGACGTGGGTACGCAGTAACACGTGCGTTATGGACCCCGGCTTATGTTCCCGAACAGCCGCAAAAAATTCTCCTCCACCCGCGTGGCCAGCGCGCCGAGCGGTTCGCCCAGCAACTCCGCGGCAAATTCATAAACAGCGACGAGGTTCGCCGGATGATTGAGAGGCTTGCCGGTGGCTGCCTCCGTCAGCGGATGACGATTGCGCGCGTCGGGCAACAACTGGTCAGGTGCGTCCGTTTCCACGACCAACCGATCCGGCGGAACGTAGCGAAAAGTTTCGCGCTGTTTGGCTTTCCGCTCGTGGGCGAAATAGCCGGGAAGCGAAAAGTAAGCGCCCAGCGCGGCCAACGCTGGAATCATCTCCCGCGGCCCTCCATAGGAGTGAAGCACAAAGCCCCGCTTCGGCCGCGGGCCGGCCGTGAGCAACTCGAGGATTCTGCCCCAGGATTGCAGGCAGTGGATGCTCACCGGCACGTCGCGCTCCGCCGCCAGGCGCAATTGCCAGACGAACACCTCCTCCTGCTGCGGTAGATCGTAATCCTTGATCCAACGATCCAGTCCAATTTCACCAATGGCAGATGGAATGGCGTCGAGGCAACGGACCAATGCCGCCTGCCAGTCGGCGGTGCGTTCCTTGACGTACCACGGGTGATAGCCAAACGAGGGAACGACCTGGGGATATTGGCGGGCCAGCGCAAGCACCTGCGGCCAGTCTTCTTCGCAAGAACCGTTCACCACCATCTTTACCACGTTCGCGCACTCTGCCGCCGTCATGACCTCGGAGAGGTGCGGGCGGAGACGGTCGTCTTGCAAATGGTTGTGGGCGTCGTAAAGATGCACGGGCGTGGCGCGTGTTGCGTGATGCGTAACGGAAGCGGGGCGGGTTCGCAACAACAGGATACCGGCCAACGAGTCAGAACGTGTGAGCCTCCATGTTTAGCGCCGAAAGCTGGTAAATTCGGGGTTAAATGTGCTTTACACCCCTCTGGATTCCCCTCTACCCTCCCGCCTTTATTAGAAACCAGACAAAGATGAGCACGAAATTGGATAACAGATCGAAAGTGGTGAAAGACTTTCGTCTCCACGAGAAGGACACCGGCTCGGCGGATGTGCAGATTGCCCTCTTGAGCGAACGCATCAACAAGCTCAGCGAGCACCTGCAGAAGAACAACAAGGACCACAGCTCGCGCCGCGGACTGCTGGTCATGGTCGGTCAGCGCCGCCGCCTGCTCGACTACCTGCACACCACCGACACCCCGCGTTACCAGGCGGTGACCAAGAAGCTCAAGCTTCGTCACTGACCCTTGCGGGCGGCCTGGCTCGTTAGGCAGGCTGAAGAGAGAATGCCGGTGCGTGCCGCGCAGAAATCATTTTACCAGGGATCGCAATCAAGCTGCGTCCCGTCACTCCGCGTCCCCTGCGTGAACGGGCGCGAGTGGCTCAACCAATCTGTTCGCGCATTTAACCTCCCGCCGGCTCCGGGTAATTTCATTCAGCACCTGCTCTCCAGGTGTTCACTGAAGTTTCTCTGAGGCCGGCGGGGCCAACTCAACATGCCAGAATCAATAACCGCCCAAACCGGCGACAAACAAATCACCATCGAAACAGGTAAATTGGCCAAGCAGGCCGACGGCGCCGTCACCGTGCAACTCGGCGAGACGATCGTCATCGTCGCCGCCGTGGCCGCCACCAAGGCCAAGGAAGGACAGGACTTCTTCCCGCTCACAGTGGATTACCGCGAGAAAGCCGCCGCCGCCGGAAAGTTTCCGGGCGGCTACTTCAAACGCGAAGGCCGGCCGACCGAGAAGGAAATTCTCACCTGCCGCCTGACCGACCGCCCCATCCGCCCGCTCTTCCCCAAGGGCTGGTACAACGAAGTGCAGGTGCAGACCGTCGTCCTGAGCGCTGACGGCGAGAACGACCCGGACATCCTCAGCATCATCGGCGCTTCCGCCGCGCTGACGGTCAGCGACATTCCGTGGGACGGACCGCTCGGCGCCGTTCGCGTCGGACGGGTCAATGGCAAGTTCATCGCAAATCCGACCCACGCGGAACAAGCCGAGAGCGATCTCGACCTCGTCTATGTCGGCAACGAACGGGACGTGGTGATGTTTGAAGGCGCAGCCAAGGAAATCTCTGAAGCGGACTTCAACGCCGCGCTTCAATTTGGCCAGGATTGCTGTCTGCCGCTCATCGCGGCGCAAAAGCAACTCGCGTCAAAGGCCGGCAAAGCCAAACGCCAGATCACTCTCAATGTCGTGCCCGAGGAAATCCTCAAGGAAGCCAAGGCGCTGGCGGGCGACCGCTTCGTGCCCGCGTTGCTCACCCCCGGCAAGATGGCCCGCGAAGGCGCCTGCAAGGCCATTCAAGATGAAGTCGGCGTAAAGCTCGTCGAGAAGTTCGGCGCGGAGAAGGTGACTCCCTTCGTCGTCAAAGACGCTTTTTACTACATCCAGAAAGAAGCCGTGCGCAGCCTGATTCTGAATAGCGGCAAGCGCCTCGATGGCCGAGGCTTCGACGCGATTCGCCCGATCTCCGGCGAGGTGGGCCTGCTCCCACGCGCCCATGGCTCCGCGATATTCGCCCGCGGCGAAACGCAAGCGGTGACTCTCGTCACCCTTGGCACCAGCGAAGACGCCCAGGAGTTTGATTCCTACACTGGCGGCGAGACGGAGAAGAAGTTCATCCTGCATTATAACTTCCCGAATTTCTCCGTTGGCGAAACCGGGCGCATCAGCGGCCCGGGCCGTCGCGAGATCGGCCACGGCGCGCTCGCCGAACGTTCCATCGAGCCGATGCTGCCGCTCGACACTTATCCCTACGCCGTCCGCGTCACCAGCGAGATCATGGAATCCAACGGCTCCACCTCGATGGCCTCGGTCTGCGGCGGCACGCTGGCGCTCATGGATGCGGGTGTTCCCCTGACCCGCCCCGTGGCCGGCATCAGCGTCGGCATCTGCACTGAGAAGGATGACACGGCGAGCATTGGCCGCTACCAGCTCCTCACAGACATCATCGGCTGGGAGGACGCCTTCTGCGACATGGATTGCAAGATCGCCGGAACGGACAAGGGCATTACCGGCTTCCAACTCGACCTCAAGCTGCGCGGCTTGCCGCACAAGATCATGGCGGAAGCGTTGGAGAAAACCCGCGTCGCACGCCTGTCCATTCTTGGCGACATGGCCAAGATCATCGCCGAGCCACGCAAGGAACTGAGCAAGTATGCTCCGCGCATCGTCACCGTGATGATCAATCCGGAGAAGATCGGCGCGCTCATTGGACCCGGCGGCAAGAACATCAAGCGCATCGTCGAGGAGTCCGGCTGCGAAATTAACATCGAAGACGATGGCAGGGTGAATATCTACTCCGTCAGCGCCGAGGGCATGGAAGTGGCCCGCCGCGAAATCGAGGGCATGACCGCCGAAGCCGAAGTCGGGAAAATCTACCGTGGCAAGGTCGTCACGATTAAGGAATTTGGCTGCTTCGTTGAGTTCCTGCCCGGCAAGGACGGCCTCTGTCACATCAGCGAACTGGCGAACTTCCGCGTCAAGCAGACCGAGGACATCGTTAAGATGGGCGACGAAATCTGGGTCAAGTGCCTTGGCGTGGACGAGAAGGGCCGCGTGAAATTGTCCCGCAAAGCCGCAATGGCCGAGCGCGACAAGGAAGCCGGCGGCAAAGAAGCCGAGCCCGCGGGGAAGAATTAACGTTGGCTCTATCTAAATAGCTTGCGGCCGCGCGCAAAAGCGCCGGCCGCTTTTTGTTGCTAACATGAAAACCATCCTTCGCCTCGCCGCCTTGTTCATCGCCCTGGTGACGCTGGTGCTCTGGCTGTTCGGCGGGCCGAACATGGGCTTCACCAAAACGAGCCGGCAGGTGAAGACGATCGATCCCGTTACAGAGCAGGAGATCATCAACTGGGAAAAATGCTTCCTGCCCGGCGTTGAATTCCTCGGGGGAGGTCTGCTGACCGGAGTGTTGTTGTTCGGCACCAGTTTCTTTTTTGGTCGGAAGACTTCCTCGACACGCGACACCGTGGCGTGATGAAGCAATCTGCAACGGCGCAAGCTGTCGTTGCCGGCCCTCCGCTTAGCGCCAAAGGCGCGGCACACCATGCCAGCCTGGGGCATCTAAACAGGCAACGGCGTGCCTTGAATCGCGCCTTCAGCGCTCTGAATTCTTAATCACATCTTTCCTGGGGCGATGCCCCAGGCTGGTATGGCGCCGCGCCGTTGGCGCTACCCCCGTTACTACTTCCCGATCCCCAACGTCTTCAGGAACGGCTCGATGCTTTGTTTGCGGCCGAGGAATTTCTCGATTGAAACGGTCACATCTCGCGAGTCGCCGGGCGCGTAAATCTCGTCACGGAGTCGGCGGCCTGCTTTGGCGTCGAAATAACCGGAAGAGGATTTCTCGAACACCGTGGCCATGTCCGCCGCGATGGCATCGGCCCAGGCGTAGCCGTAATAGCCGGCGTCGTAACCCATCAGATGGCCGAAGTAAGCCACGAACGCGGTGTCCTCGGGCACGGGCAGGAAGACCTTCGACAGAACGTCGTTGGAAATCTTTACCGGATCTTGCTGTCCGCCGTCCTTGACCTCCGTATGCAGCGCCAGGTCGAGCAGCGCGAAGGATAGCTGGCGGCGATAGAACGTCCCCACGGTGGCGAGCTTGGCTTCCTTGAGCTTTGCCAGGATCTCCTGTGGGATCTTCTTCGATGGATCGCGATAGTCCGCCGCGAAACTGTCCAGCACCTTCTTGTCCCAGACCCAGTTCTCCAGCATCTGCGAGGGCGCCTCGACGAAGTCGCCCGGGACGCTCGTGCCGGAGAACCGCGAGAACCGGGCGCGCGTGAGTATGGAGTGCAGCGCATGGCCGAACTCGTGGAAGAGCGTCTCGACATCGGAATGGGAAAGCAGCGATGGCTGGTCCTTGGATGGCGGCGGAAAGTTGCAGATCAATGCGACCGTGGGGCGTTGGTATTTGCCGCCGGGCATCCGTTTGCCTTCGATGAGCGTGAACTGCGCGAAGTGATTGTATTTGCCCTCGCGCGGGAACATGTCCAGGTAGAACAATCCGAGAGGCTCGCCGGACTCGGCGTCGGTCACGCCGAAGAGTTGCACGTCATCCACCCACCTCGATGGTGGATCGAGCCGCCGGATCTTGAGGCCGAAAATCTCCTGGTAGGTGTTAAACATCCCTTGCAGCGCTTTCTCGTACGGGAAGTAAACGCGCAATTGCTCGGCATCGACGGTGTATTTCTCCTTCTTGAGCTGGTTGCTGTAATAACGCCAGTCCCAGACATGAATCTGAGCGTTGGCGTCGCCGGTTTCCTTCACCTTCAACTGGCGATACTCCTCCAGTTCCATCCTGAACTTGGGCTGCAAGCCGGTGTTCAGCCGTTCGAGGAAGTCCCGCGCGTTGGCGGCGTTCTGCGCCATCTTGGGTTCAATGACGTAATCAGCCCACGAGGCGTAGCCCAGCTTCGCGGCAATTCGATCGCGAAGGCCGAGAATCTTTTGCAGCAGCGGCACATTTTCCTCGCGCGTCAGATTGCTTTGAATCGTGGCCAGCTTGCGCCGCGTCGTCTCGGGCTTTGCGTTCTCCATCACCGTCAGGACGTGAAAGGTCACATTGGCCATCACGGTGTATTCGTCGTCGCCGGTCTTCACACCCGGCTGGCTCAGGAAACCTTCCGGCACGCCATCCAGTTCGGCCCTGGTAAACTTTACCGGTTTCTGCGCCTTGGTGATGTTCGACTCGAAATCGGTGGTCAGCTTCGTCAGTTCCTTGCGCAGCCGTTCGACTTCGTCGCGCTTCTCCTTGGGCAGGCTCAGCCCGGCCCGACGGTAATCGCGCAACACCTCCCGCAACAGTTTGTCCTCCTCGCCTTCCAGCTTCGGAAGCGTTTTGGCATAAGCGTTGACCGCCTGGTAAACGTCC
>Ga0137433_1001157_pt1 | contig 11666 bp, 10 predicted proteins | sample EasRivERMZT840_2_FD_102335 | JGI IMG/M metagenome (GOLD analysis project Ga0137433, IMG submission 102335) | Soil microbial communities from meander-bound floodplain in the East River, Colorado, USA - East River MetaG ERMZT840_2 | ecosystem: Environmental > Terrestrial > Soil > Floodplain ...
AGCAACGGCGCCACGGACACGTTTGCACAGGCGTCCATCCTGAGCCTTTACGATCCGGATCGCGCGCAACATTACCGCCAGGGCGGCAATACCATTTCCAAAGCAGCGGCGCTGGATGCGTTGAACGCGCTCGCGGCGACGCTGAACACGCAGCGCGGCACGAAAACGGCGTTCCTGCTGGAGCAGAGCAGTTCGCCCTCGCGCGCCCGGCTGGTGACGGCGCTGCAATTCAAATATCCACAGGCCAAGTGGGCGGTCTACGAGCCGGTGGACTTGAGCGCCAACCGCCGCGTGACCGGCAGCGCGCCGTATTACAAACTGGAGGCGGCGAAAGTCGTGTTGTCTCTCGACTGCGATTTCGTCGGCACCGAAGGGGATTCCACGCGGCTCATTCGCGGATTCGCCAGAGGACGCAAGACCGAGAAGCCGACGGACGCGATGAATCGGCTATATGCCGTGGAAGGCTTGATGACGTTGACCGGCATCAACGCCGACCATCGTTTGCGCGTGCCGACGAGCCAGGTGGTGGCGGTGGCCGCGGCCATCGCGGCAAAGCTCGCCCCCCAGAACGCGCAGATCGCGGCACTCGCGAACCGCTTGCCGCTGCCCGTCAATCCAGACCCTGATCCCAAGGTGGTTGAGGAGCGCAGAAAGCATTTACAGCAGTGGGTCGAAGAATGTGCAAACGATCTGCGGGCCAACGCGGGCGCTTCGGCGGTGCTGGCGGGGCATCGCCAGCCGGCGGCGGTTCACGTCATCGCCAGCCTGCTTAACACCGCGCTCGGCAACAATGGCAAGACTGTTTTCTTCTCGGAGTTGCCGCAGGCGCCCACCAACACTGACCTCGCGGGAATTGCCCGTGATCTGAGCGCTCGCCAGATCGATACACTGGTCATCCTCGGCGGCAACCCGGCGCTTACTGCGCCGACGGATCTCAAGTGGGCGGAAGTGCAAAAGAACGCCGGCACTGTCGTCCGCCTCGGCTACTACGAGGACGAAACGTATGCGGCTTCGCCGGCGCTTTCCATTCCGCTGAACCATTACCTGGAATCATGGGGTGACGCACGGACCAGCGACGGCACCTTGGTGCCCATCCAGCCGCTCATCGCGCCGTTGTTCGACGGCATGACGGAAATCGAAGTGCTCGCGCACCTGGGCGGAACCGGCGCGACCAAAGGCCACGACATTGCGCGCGAAACCTTCCGTGCGTTCGCTGGCGCAGGAAATTTCGAGGAGGCATGGAAGAAATTCCTGCACGACGGTTATTTGCCGGCCGCGGCGCCCAAAGGCACCGATGCGCCGGTCGCTGGCGATGTGATTTCCAATGCGTTTCGGCTAGCGGTTCCGACGGCGCCTGCGAAAGACAATCTCGAAGCAGTTTTCCATCGGGACCACCGGATGGACGACGGCCGTTGGAACAACAACGGTTGGATGCACGAATTTCCCGACCCCATCACCAAGATCACCTGGGATAACGTGGTCCTCGTCAGCCGCAAGACGGCGGAAGAGCACGCGGTCAAGAACGGTGATGTCGTCGAGATTGGGCTCGGCACCGCGAAGGTTCGCGGCCCGATTTGGATCCAGCCCGGCCTGGCGGATTACTCACTCGGTCTGGCCCTTGGTTACGGTCGTAAGCGCGCCAAGGGTGGAGGCGCTGGGCGAATCGGCCACGAAGTCGGCCTCTACAACGCCTACGAACTGCGCACGTCGACGAATCCTGATTTTGCGGTCGGCGCAAAGCTGACGAAAACCGGACAGACTCATCCTATCGCCTGCACACAAGAACACGGCTCGATGGAAGGCCGTCCGATCGTGCGTGAAGCGAACAAGGCGCAGTACGAGAAATACCCGAAGTTCGCGCGAAACTTCGATCTGGAAGCGCACTCGCACCACATCGCGACGGACCCCGGCACGGCCCCCAAGGACGCCACTGGCAAGCCCGATTTGGAACGCGCCCGGCCCACCGGCATTTACGAACATCCCTACACCGGTTTTGACAAACGCGGCGGTCAAGTAGGCGTCAAGGTCAAGGGACTTTTTCACAGCGACGTCCATCAGTGGGGGATGTCCATCGACCTCAGTTCGTGCGTGGGCTGCGGCGCCTGCGTGCTGGCCTGCCAGAGCGAAAACAACGTTCCCATCGTCGGCAAGGACCAGGTGATCCGCAATCGCGAGATGCACTGGCTGCGTCTTGATCTTTATTACAGCGGCTGGAAGGAAAAGAAATTCGAGGCTGCGGTGGACGATCCGCAGGCCGTCGTCCAGCCGATGCTCTGCCAGCACTGCGAGAACGCGCCGTGCGAATCGGTTTGTCCCGTCAATGCGACCGTGCATGACGAAGAGGGTCTGAACGTGATGGCTTACAACCGTTGCGTCGGCACCCGTTATTGCTCGAACAACTGTCCGTACAAGGTTCGCCGGTTTAATTTCTTCGATTACAACAAACGGTCACTCGACCAGCTTAAAGGCCCGTGGTACGGCAGCCCGTTGACCACGGCCAAGGACGGTGAGTGGAACCTCGCGCGCTGGTGGAAAAACCCCGACGCCGGCACGCGCCCGGATGACGAATGGGACCTGCTCAAGCTCGTTAAGAACCCGGACGTGTCGGTGCGCATGCGCGGCGTAATGGAGAAGTGCACCTTCTGCGTGCAACGCATCGAGCAGGCGAAGATTTCACAGAAGGTCAAGGCTGGCGCCAGCGGCGACGTGCAGTTGAAGGAAAAGGATGGCACGGTGCCGAAGATGGCCTGCCAACAGGCGTGCCCGGCGGAGGCCATTGTCTTCGGCAATCTGCTCGACCCGAACAGCCGTGTGTCGCAGCTCAAACGGAGCGAACGCGATTACGACGTCCTTGGTTTCCTCGACACACGCCCGCGCCTGACCTACATGGCGCGCATCCGCAACCCGAATCCGAAGATGCCGGACTACCACGAGATTCCCTTGGTGATGGACGAGTACAAGCAGAAGCAGCACGACGACCCGTATGAACCGCGCAAACACAGCGGCGGGGCCGATCACGGCCAGGCGCAGGGCGCGACGAAAGGAGCGCACTAATGGCCGCTGAAAGTTCCATCCAGGAGTTGCCGGTGATTCCCTCGGTGCCGAAGGAACTCGAGCGTCAACCGCTTATCCTGAACAAGCGCCCGCTGGGCTGGCTTTCGGACCAAATCTCAGGCGTGGCCGAAGGCAAGACGCCAAAGTGGTGGTGGATCGCTTTCGTCCCGAGCTTCATCATCTTCCTGGTCTGCTTTGCGATGGTGACCTACCTCATGGCCACGGGCGTTGGCGTGTGGGGTCTGATGGTGCCGGTGGCCTGGGCGTGGGACATCACCAACTTCGTCTTCTGGATCGGCATCGGTCACGCGGGCACGCTCATCTCCGCGATTCTTTTCCTGCTGCGGCAGAAGTGGCGCACGTCAATCAACCGCGCCGCCGAAGCCATGACGATCTTTGCGGTTATCTGCGCCGGTTTGTTCCCGTTAATTCACATCGGACGCATCTGGCTCGGATGGTGGCTGCTGCCGTTGCCGAACGCCAATTCCATCTGGCCGCAATTCCGATCGCCGCTGCTTTGGGACGTTTTCGCTGTCTCGACTTACTTCACCGTCTCGCTGTTGTTCTGGTACATGGGACTCATCCCCGACCTCGCTGTCATGCGGGATCGGGCGAAGTCAAAGATTCGCCAGGTGCTTTACGGCCTGGGCGCGCTGGGCTGGACTGGTTCGAACCGGCATTGGAGCAATTACGAAAAGGCTTACCTGCTCCTTGCCGGCCTGAGCACGCCGCTGGTGCTGTCCGTCCATTCCATCGTCTCCTTCGACTTCGCCGTGTCGCAGCTTCCGGGCTGGCATACGACCATCTTCCCGCCTTATTTCGTCGCAGGCGCCATCTTCTCCGGCTTCGGCATGGTCCTCACGCTGATGCTGCCGATGCGGACGCTCTGTCACCTGGAAGAAATCATCACCGTGCGCCACGTCGAGTTGATGGGCAAAGTCATCCTCGCGACGGGTTCCATCGTGGGCTACGCCTATGGCATGGAGTTCTTTATCGCATGGTATGGCGGCAATCCCTACGAACTCTACGCCTTCCAGAACCGCGCGTTCGGTCCCTACTGGTGGGCCTACTGGACGATGGTGAGCTGCAATGTCATCTGCCCGCAACTGTTCTGGTTCAAGGCGGTGCGGCAAAACATGGTCATCGTGTTCATCATCTCGATCTTCGTGAACATCGGCATGTGGTTCGAGCGATTCGTGATCATCGTCACGTCGCTGCACCGGGATTACATGCCGAGCAACTGGGCCATCTACTCGCCAACCTGGGTGGATATCTGGCAGTTCATCGGCACGTTCGGTTTGTTCATGACGCTGTTCCTGCTGTTCATGCGTTTCCTGCCGTCGATTGCCATCGGCGAAGTCAAAGGCGTCACCCCGCAGGCCGACCCGCATCATCCGATGGGCGGCGCGAAAGGAGGACACTGATGATTTCCGATTTTCGATTGCCGATTTCCGATTTCCTCCTCTCCCGCCCTGCGGGCACCCTCTCCGCCACTCCGAGTGGAGGAGAGGGACGGGGAGAGGAGGCGCTTAGGTTCATGAGGGCGGTTGTTAACTCATTTCAGAAAGGAGCCGAGTAATGTCCGACTCCAAATACGGCCTGCTCGCCGAATTCGACACGCCCGCCGAGCTCATGCACGCCGCGGAGAAAGTCCGCGACGCGGGCTATCGTCGCTGGGATGTCTATACACCGTTTCCGGTTCACGGCATGGACGACGCAATGGGCCTCAAGAATTCGCGGGTCGGCTGGTTCACCTTCTGCGGCGGCCTCACGGGCATCACGCTGGGTTACCTGATGATCTGGTGGATGAACGCCTACGATTACGCCATCATTGTTGGCGGCAAACCGCTCTTCAGTCCCATCTACAGTTTCCCGGTCGCTTACGAATGCACGATTCTGCTTGGCGCGTTTGGATCCCTGGGCGGCATGTTGATCCTCAACCGCCTTCCCCGGTGGTATCACCCGCTCTTCAGCAGCGACCGCTTCAAGAAGGCCACGCATGACAAGTTCTTCCTCGCCATTGAGGCGACCGATCCGAAGTTCAACGACGCCGAAACCCGCAAGCTGCTTGCCGACGCCGGCTGCAGGCAAATCGAGGAAGTGAGGGACTGATGCGCTACTTTCTCCTCGTCTTCGCAGTGACCGTCCTCGCCGTCGTGATCGTGGCCGGCAAACGCGGCGACATGAGCCGCCGTCCGCCCATCGAACTGTTCCCGGACATGGACCGACAGCCCAAGCTGCGCCCGCAGGAGGCGAACAGCTTCTTCAAGGATGGCCTCAGTTCGCAACAGCCGGTTGCCGGTGCCATCGCGCGCGGTTCGGCCTGGCAGGATTCGCCAGAAAACACCGGGCGGATTCCCGGCACCACGAATTTCGTCGCGACGATTCCCGTGCCCGTCACTCAACAAATGATGGCCCGCGGGCGCGAACGCTACAACATCAACTGCGCTCCCTGCCACGGCGCCCAAGGCGACGGCAAGGGCATCACCACCAAGTTCGGCATGACCGTCATCGCTGATCTGCACGACGCTCAAAACCGCAAAGTTCCGCAGCAATCCGACGGAGAGATCTTCAACACCATCAGCAACGGCAAGGGCCAGATGCAAGGTTACGCCGCGAACATCACCATCTCGGATCGCTGGGCCATCGTCGCCTACGTTCGTGCGCTGCAACGCAGCCATCTCGCCACGATGGACGACGTGCCCGCCGCCGAGCGCGCCAACGTGGTCAAGAAATAGATTATGAGTTCTCCCGCCATCGCAGTTCCGCAACAGCCGGCCGGCAAGCTGGTCGTCCCGCCGCTTTGGCAGAAGCTGCCCATCGCCCTGGCTGGAGGCGGAGCCGTCCTCGGCTTAATCGGGCTTTTCATCATGCCCAAGCAGTTCGCCTATTCGTATCTGTTGGCGTTCATGTTTTTCTTGAGCATCTGCCTGGGCGGGATGTTCCTGACGCTTATCCACCATCTGTTCGATGCCAGTTGGTCGGTGCCCGTTCGCCGGATTAACGAACATCTGGCGTTCCTTCTTCCGGTGATGGGTGTGCTCTTCATTCCCATCGCTATCTTCGCGCCGACGGAGATTTACTCGTGGATGAAGAACGACCCGCATCTGGATCATGCCCTTCACGCCAAGCAGCCGATTTTCACGAAGGCCGGTTTCTACGCGATTGCGGTTGGACTCTTCGCGATCTGGACGTGGCTTTCCTACAGCTTGCGCAAATGGTCCCTGGTCCAGGACACGGCCGGCAAGGACAACGCCCTGCGCGTCCTCTGCACTCAGAAGCTGCGGGTCCATTCGGCCTACGGCATTTACGTCTTCGCGCTCACGCTGACACTCGGCGCCATCATGTGGATGAAGGCGCTGGAGCATCAATGGTTCTCCACCATGTATGGCGTCTATTACTTCGCCGCGAGCGTCTGGACCACGCTGGCCACGCTCTACGTCATCGCCATCGTGCTGAAGAAGACTGGCCCGCTCGCCGCCGTGGTGCAGAAGCGCCAGATCCACGACATCGGCGTGCTCTGGTTCGCGTTCACTGTCTTCTACGCCTACATCCACTTCTCGCAATACTTCCTCATCTACAACGCGAACATCCCCGAGGAAACCTTCTATTACGTGAAACGCGAAGCCGGGTCGTGGTGGCAGATCGGAATGATTCTCATCTTCGGCCATTTCGTGCTCCCGTTCGTGACGATGCTGCGCATCGACGCCAAGCTGAACCTCTCGGTGATGCTTCCGCTCGCCGCGTGGGCGTGGCTCATGCACTTCTGTGACATGTCCTTCAACATCATGCCGCTGATTCACAAGGGCGGCTTCGTGATCCATTGGCTCGACCTTGCCTGCATGGCGTTCATTGGCGGCGTGCTGGCCCTGGTCTTCATCAAATACTTCAACGCCCATAAACCCTACCCGGTGAACGACCCGCGTCTGGGTGAGGCGCTGGGTGTGCATCAACACGATTGAACATGAACAAGCTCGTCACTTTCCTGGGCATCCTTGGGTCGTTTCTCGTGGTGGTCGCGCTGGTCTGGGCCATGAAATATTACACGAAGCCCGCCCCGCTGAACACGGCGCGCGTCGAGGAACGCAAGAAGGCGCTTGTTGACCTTCGGGCCGAAGACGCGCGCGGATTGAGCACTTACGAAGTGACCGACGCCGGCAAGGGCCTCGTGCGTTTGAAGATCGAGCGGGCGATGGAACTGACGCTTGAGGAATACAAAAATCCTGCCGCCGCGCGGACCAACCTGATTGCTCGCGCGGAGAAGGCCGCTGCCGCTCCTCCCAAGCCTCCAGAAAAGCCGAACCAGTTTGAATAGCCGTCCGATGACTTCGCCTTCCTCTCCATTGCCCGCGGAGACCGGAGCCTCCGACGCCGCCTGTTCCGTCGATGGCCGCGCGACGGCCGCCGAGGTCGATGCCTCCTGCCGCTGGCCGCTGTTGTTGTTGTTCACGAGCGGCGTGTGCTGGCTCGTGTTCGGTACCGTCCTCGCCCTGATCGCCGCCATCAAGCTCCATAAGGGCGACTTCCTCGCCGACACTTCCTGGCTGACGCTGGGCCGCATCCGTCCGGCATCGATGAACTCATTCCTCTACGGCTTTGCGTCGCAGGTCGGGATGGGCGTGTTGCTCTGGATGATGTGCCGCCTCGGGCACGTCCGGCTCTTCTTCCAATGGCCGGTGATGGTTGCCTGGAAACTCTGGAACATCGGGGTCACCGTTGGCGTCCTCGCAATCCTCCTGGGCGGCAGCACCGGCTTCGAGTGGTTGGAAATGCCGCGTTACGCCGCCGGAATCTTGTTCGCTGCCTACGCGATGGTGGGCGTGTGCGCCGTTGCCACCTTCACCATGCGCCGCGTCTGCGAGGTGTACCCTTCGCAGTGGTATCTGTTGGCCGCGTTGTTCTGGTTTCCGTGGATTTACTCGGCAGCCAACTATCTTCTCGTGCTCGACCCGGTGCGCGGCACCATGCAGGCCGCCGTCAACGCCTGGTTCGCCGGCAACTTCGCCGGCTTATGGCTCACGCCGTTGGGGTTGGCCGGCGTTTTCTATTTTCTCCCGCGCCTGACCGGCCAGTCGCTCCATAGCCGTGAACTGGCTGCGTTCGGCTTCTGGACGCTCGCCTTCTTCACGAACTTCTCCGGCCTGACCGGCCTCATCGGCGGACCAGTGCCGCGCTGGATGCCAGCCGTGAGCACAGCGGCAACGGTCTGTTTGCTCGTTGCGGTCGTCAGCAACGGCTTGAACTGGTACCTCACCTGCCGCGCCGGCTGCACCAGCGGCCAGAGCAACTCATGGAAGACCGATTCCATCTTCGGCTTCGTCAGGCTTGGCGCGCTGGCGTATCTGGTGCATGGAGTCGTGAGTGCGGTAATGTCCATCCCTCAGGTCGCCGCCGTGACGAACTTCACTTATGCCACCGTCGCGCGGAACAATCTCCTGCTGCACGGCTTTATCGGCATGGTGCTGTTCGGCTGCCTCTACTACATCATCCCGCGGCTGGTCCAGGTGAAGTGGCCGAACGAAAAATGGATTCGAGTGCATTTGCTCTGCTCCCTGGTTGGCGTGGCGCTGCTGTTCCTCGGCCTTGGGCTGGGCGGCGTGCTGCAAGGCTTCAAGCTGGCCCGGCCCTCCGTGCCGTTCATGGATGTGGTGCGCGGCACGGTTCCCTTCGTCGGCTTCTCGACGCTCGGCGTGCTGCTGCTGCTCGCCGGCCAGTTGGCCTTTGTCGCCAATCTGGCGGGACTGCTCCGCGCCTTCCTGACACCGATCTGCCAGTCGATCTGTGGTGAGTGTTGCGGCGGCGTGCCGGCTGCGAAAGCGGGGGCGAAATCATGATGAACAACGGCGCCATCCTGTTCTTCGGGATTCTCCTGACGCTGGCCAGTTCGTTCTGGGGCCTGCTGCTCGCGCCCCAATTGCAGATTGGCCGCGCGCAGCCCGTCGTGCTTGAAGGCACCGGTGAAATCTATCCCTCGCCGCGTCCCGGTCTTGCACAGCAGGGCGCCGACGTCTATCGCGCACAGGGCTGCGCTGAGTGCCATACGCGGCAGGTACGACAGACCGGGGTGAACTTCGACCTGTGGCTCGCCGATGCCGGCACGAACACAGCCGCGCTTGCCGCGACAATGAACCGGCTCAACATTGCGGACCCGGCGAAGTTGATTGCACAGGCGCCGGTAAAGCTCCTCGGCGGATTGAACATAGCCCAGGCATCCAGCCTCGCCGGTCAATTGACCAACGACGAATCCAAGGCGCAGGCGGTGCTGGTGACGCTCGGCCCCGACATCCAACGTGGCTGGGGCAAGCGCGCGACGGTGACACAAGATTATCTCTACGATCATCCGGTGCAACTGGGCAGCCTGCGCGTCGGACCAGACCTGGCGAACTACGGCACGCGCGCTGTTCCCGCTCTTCTCGCCTTGCAACATCTCTATGCGCCGCAATCGACCATGCCCAAGTCGATGATGCCCCCGTATCGCTACCTTTTTAGCAAGCGCAAGCTTGTCGAAGGCGAAAAGCCGCGCGCGGGCGCGTTGCCGGCGAATGTCGAGCCAGGGTACGAAGTTACGCCCAGGCCTGAAGCGGAAGCACTGCTCGCCTACCTGATGAGCCTGAAAGCCGATGCGCCGCTGGCTGAAGCTCCGGTTCCCGCGCCCCCGGTCAAAGTGGCTCCACCTGCGCCGGCCCCCGCGCCATGAAGAAGCCGCACAAACAGAATCCACAGCAAGCCAGTTCGGTGGAGCAACCGAAAGTTGCTTCTGGTCCAGTGAGCGAAGTCGGCGGCGAGCCGGTCGTGCGGCGCAACCCTGTTCCTGTCCTCCTCATCGCGCTTCTTGTCGGGCTGGTCTATTGGGGCAATATGCACATCGTCGAGTACGGTGGGCAACTCGATGCGCGCGTTCACGGCCCCTACCGAAGCTATAAGGAGATCGGTGATCTTCAGCCCAAGGGTGAGGAGCAGGTCATGATGGCCAAAGGCTTGGCGGTGTACAACAGGGTTTGCGCCAGTTGTCACCAGAACGATGGCAATGGAAGTGCCTCGCAAAACGCGCCGCCACTGGCTGGTTCCGAATGGGTGTTGGAAAAAGATCCGAGCCGCATCATTCGCATCGTTCTGCACGGACTGAGCGGTCCCATCATAGTCAAAAGCAAGGAATGGGGCGCCGGCCAGATGCTCGCCTGGAAGGACGTGCTGACCGACGAAGACATTGCCATGGTTCTGACTTACGTTCGCAACTCCTGGGGCAATAAAGCGCCGATCGTGAAAGCCGACCTGGTGAAGAAAGTCCGCCAGGAAACCGCGGACCACTCCGGTTACATGACGGTGCCTGACCTGGAGAAGGTCGTTTTACAGAAATAGCATACTCTGCATGTCCGGGGGCAGGCTGGAAGCCTGCCCTACCTTGGTTTCACACCACTGCCACCGGATTTTCCAGCGTCCCCACGCCGCTGATCCCAATGCGCACGACGTCGGCCGCCGCCAGCGTGAAGCCGTCCGGCGGCACGATGCCGGTGCCGGTCAACAACACCGCTCCGTGCGGAAACTTCTGGCTGCGGAACAGATACTCCACGAGTTCTGCGAATGTGCGTTTGATTTGTCCGACCGAAGTTTCCCCTTTGAACGCCGGCTTGCCTGCGCGTTGAATCTCCAATTCAATCTTCCACGTCCGCGCCTCGGCTTCGCTGGCACTGACGGTCACAAACGGCCCGAGCGCGCACGAGCGCTCATAAATCTTCGCCTGCGGCAGATAAAGCAGGTTCTCGCCTTCGATGTCGCGCGAACTCATGTCGTTGCCAATGGAGTAGCCGACGATGTGCCCGCGCGAGTTGATGACGAACGCCAATTCCGGTTCCGGCACGTTCCATGTTGCGTCCTTGCGGATGCCGACCGCCTCGCCCGGCCCGACGACTTTCTCCGGCATCGACTTGAAGAACAGCTCAGGTCGCGGCGCATCATAGACTTTGTCGTAAGCTGTCGCACTGAAGTCGCTTTCCTCCATCCGCGCCTTCTTGCTGCGCAGGTAAGTGACCCCGACGGCCCAGACCTCCTGTTGTTCGACAGGTGCGAGCAATTTTATGTCGGTGAGAGCGAATTGCGGCAGGTTCGCATTGGCCAGCGCGCCGAGTTGCGCGGCCAGTCCTTCGAACTCGAACAGGCTCGTCAGCCGGTCAATGCCTTCGGCGGAAAGATCAAAGACGGTGGCGTCGTCGCGGAGCAGCCCGACGCGCGGGCGGCCGGAGCCTTGTTGGAAGCGGCACAGTTTCATCTTGTATGAAGTGCTTTTACTCCGGGCGGTTCCTGACGTCCACCGCCAACCGCGGAGCAGTGGCCAGGAACCAGGGCCGCGTCAAACCCATCCAAAGAGCGCATTGAGAATTAGAAATTGAAAACGGAGAATTTGTCGCGATTGTGATGCTGAAGTCTCGATTCTTAATCGTCTGCTCGTGACCACCGGTTACTGTGAGGAGGCCTTGGGCTGAGAACCTTTGATCCCTCGTCAAAGTCCCTCCTGTTGGCAGAATGGTTGGATTATCGCAAATATTGTACAGCCATCCGGCACGTTGTCGGGACTTTGACGAGGGATCAAAGGTTCTCAGCCCAAGGCCTCCTCA
>Ga0137433_1001158_pt1 | contig 11665 bp, 4 predicted proteins | sample EasRivERMZT840_2_FD_102335 | JGI IMG/M metagenome (GOLD analysis project Ga0137433, IMG submission 102335) | Soil microbial communities from meander-bound floodplain in the East River, Colorado, USA - East River MetaG ERMZT840_2 | ecosystem: Environmental > Terrestrial > Soil > Floodplain ...
GGCTTTCGACGCTGCGTAGACGGCCACCGAAGGCATGGGCTGGAATCCCGCCGTCGACGACACGTTGATGATCGCGCCGCGGCCTTTCGCGATCATTGCGGGAAGAAGAAAGCGCGTGAGCTCGACGAGCGCGAGGACATTCAGGCGGATCATATCGGATTGATCTTCCGCCGTCAGCGTTGCAACCCGTCCACGATCTCCGTGGCCCGCGTTATTGACAAGCAACTCCACCTCGAGACCTCGCTCCCCCACGATCCGGGCGAGATCGGCGGGAGCGCCGGATTGCGTCAGATCCATCGGAATTGCTTCAACCTGAACCCCGAAACCACCGGACAATTCGGCAGCGAGCTGCTCCAGCCGGTCCTTTGATCGTGCAACGACGATCAGATTCCAGGACCGGGCGGCCAGCGCTTTTGCGAAGTAGGCGCCGATGCCTCGCGAAGCTCCGGTCACCAGAGCGTAGCCGGTCGGCGTCACAGGAACCTATCTGGCCTGTGCCAGGCGTTTGCTTTTGGGTCTCTGATGAAGCGCCCATCGTACGTGGTCCGGATACCGGCTCTTGAAGATGATGTCCCAGAAACCGTTCGTGACCCCGTAACCGCGACCGATACCTTTCGGGCTGTGATGGTAGAAGTGGTGACGGCGCGCGTACCGGAAATAAGGATCCCGGAATTTGTAAAAGTGCATCGAATGGTGGATCCACTCAGTGATGATGTAGCCCTGTACATTCCCGGCCAGCATGATCGGCAGTGTGTAGATCGGAGCGATATAGCTCAATGGAGCCGCCACCACGAACAACGGCAGCAGGTCGCGAAGCCGGCCGCTGATATGGTGCCCGTCGAGCGGGTTGGCATGATGCCCATTGTGGATCGAGTCGAAAATCTTGTGCAGGTAATGCTCGATGCCCGGCACGTCACGAAACTGATAGTGGAACATCCAGCGATGCGACAGATATTCGATCAGCGTGTACGACGCCAATCCCGTGACGTAAAACACAAGCCCCACGATCGGATGTTTCGATCGCAGGGTGAAGTAGAGCACGAACATCGAGTACGTCGTGTAAAAGGCCGTCGTGTTGTAGAGGCTTTTTCGCGAAATCCGCGCCTGTTCCCTTTTGTAGTTTTCAAGTCCGAGTGGTCGCCAGGGTTTCTTCTCGATCTCAGCCATTGGTGAATCCGAGCGTGCTCCGCAAAAACAAGGTTCACCAACATAGCAGAACTCTCAGGTAGTGGGTCAATTTGAAATTTAGGCGCGAACAAATTCGGGGACGGTGCACTAAATTCCCTAATTGCGCGCGGTGCCAGCCGCAAATACCGTGACTCTTTTGGCGCAATTAGGGAATTTAGTGCACCGTCCCGGAATTTCAAAATCCTATTCGCGAACAGATCTCCTTGAACCGTTGATCGGCGCGAAGAGGATCGAATGCGGGACGCACGTTTAACCAAATCAGGTCTGCCGCCCGCACCTGGACCGCCTGATCGAGATAGCCCAGAGCTTCATCGGTGCTGTCAAGGCCGGTACATATCTGAGCCATGAGGACTGGAGACACGAATTTCGTTTTCGCTTCTTGAAGCAGATCGCTCAGACAGTCGCGCGCGGCAGGCATGTTGGCGCTCGCCGCGTGGGCGTAACCGAGGAGGGACAATGCCTCGGGGCTGCCGTTCGTGAGGGTCGACGCTAACTGCAGACTGTCGATGGCATGCGAATACGCCTTCGCCTGAATGTACGCCTGCCCAAGGAAATAATGCGCCATACCGAATCCCGGATTCTGTTGGATGGCCTTCATGTACTCATCGATCGCCTGCAGGTAACGACGTTCGACATAGCACGCAAGGCCTTTAGCCACCGCAATCGCAGGCGCCTGTGGTTCGATTTCTGCGGCAAGACGAATCTCTTTGCGGGCTTCGTCAAAACGGCCGTGAGGAATGAGCAGATTGTTGGCATACCAGTGATGCGCCAGCGCATATTGGGGATCCGCGGCGATCGCAGATTGAAAGTCCTTTTCAGCGCCCGCCCAATCCCAGTTATAGATTGCCCGCAGGCACGCGCGCGCCGTCAACGCTCCGGCAGATGTTGAATTCAACGCCAACGCCCGGTCGACTGCTTCCTTCGCGCGGGGCATGGCTTCACCCGGATCCACGACACCGTAGAGATTCAGGGTGACGTGCGCGTTGGCAAGCGCCGCGAGCGCGGGAAAGTACCTGGGATCGGCGGCAATCGCTTTCTCAAAATGACGGACGCTCTGCTTCAACGCGTCCGCAGTTCTTTCGTTCCAGCAGTAAAGACCACGGAGATATTGATCGTACACTTCGATGTCGACAGGCACCGCGCGACCGGCCGGAAGCGTCACCGCGGCGTCGGAAAACGTCGACTTGAGTCTCTCCGTGATCGTCCGGGTGATGTTGTCCTGAATGTCGAAGATTTCCTGAAGGACGGCGTCATAGCGTTCGGACCAGATCGGATATCCGCTTTCGCCGCCAATCAGATTGACCGTGACTCGGACACGAGGACCCGCTTTACGCACACTGCCTTCGAGCAATGCCGACGCCTCCAGTTGTGAAGCGATGTCGCGAAGGTCCGTGATCTGGTTTTTGAAACGGAACGCGGACGTGCGCGGCACCACTCGCATACCGCGCACCTGGGCGAGGCCATTAATCAACTCTTCAACGAGACCGTCGCAGAAGTATTCCTGGTCCTTCTCGGAACTCAGGTCGCTGAACGGCAGAACAGCGATGGTCAGCTCGGACTTCTTCGGAGCCGTCCGGAGTTCCGCGCCACCCAGCAACCGGCCGAATTCCTGCCAGACTTCCTGCATTGAACCGACGCGCGCCTCGGGTGATTTGGCAAGCATACGATCGAGCATCTTTCCAACCGCGGCGGGAAACGCCGGCGCGCGCTGCGTCAACGGGACGTGTTTGTCGTTAACGAGAGCTCGCAGGGTCTGCTCTGCGGTATCGCGCTCGAACGGGTGGACGCCCGCTGCCATCTCATAGAGGACGATTCCGAGAGAGAAAATATCGGAACGTCCGTCCGTCTCGCCCACCGTTTGTTCCGGAGCCATATACCGCGGTGTTCCCATGACGCCGCTGCCGGACGGCGCGTCCGATAACAATGTCGTACGGCCGTCGAGCGCGACGTGGTGCTTTGCAAGACCGAAGTCCATCACCTTCACGTGGTCGTTCCGCGTCAGCATGATGTTGCCGGGTTTGATGTCGCGATGGATCACGTTGTTGCGATGAGCCTCAGCCAACGCTTCCGCAATCTCACACGTCAACCGGAGCACATCCGGAACCTGCATGCGAATCTGCGCCATCCTTGCCTGCAGCGTCTGCCCTTCCACGAATTCAAGAACCAGAAAAAGGTCGTTCTCAACCTGCTCCACTTCGTAGACCTTGCAAACATACGGATGGTCGACGGCCGCCGCGGCGCGCGCCTCCAGCATGAATCGATCGCGGAACCGGGGATCGCCCACAAGCCTGGGCGCAAGGAACTTCAGGGCGACCCGGCGATCCAGTCGGGAGTCCTGGGCGAGATAAACCTCTCCCATTCCACCCTGGCCGATCTTCTTCACAATCTGGTAGCGGGAAATCTTTCGTCCGATCAAAGCGGGTGACATCTTAGCGCAATGTGGTTTTCTGCCGATGCGATCTGTACAATGCAGCCCGTTAAACCAACGGGATGGACGGAGAAATCACGCACGATGCGGAGATCGTTTCAGGCAATTCTTGTAGGGCTTCTGCTTGTCATGGCTGGGGTGACTCTGGCGGATACACTCACTGGCGAAATCAAGGGCCGCGTCCTCGACGTCGAGACAAAAAGCGCTCTGCCCGATGTCGCCGTGAGTTTGCTGAGCAGCGATCGCGGATGGCAACGTCCTGCCCAGACTGATGCAGACGGGAATTACGTATTTCTACAGCTCGAACCCGGCGAGTACAGTCTCAATCTCGATAAACCCGGCTATTACGCTGTAACAAAGACGAACATTTCAGTCCGGCTCAATCTGCCGACCGTCGTGATTCCGTCGATCGAGCTGCGCCGAACGGTCACGACGCCGACGAGTCAGATTACACTAGCAACGCCCGAGGGCGCGAAAGTCGCAGTAATCGACCTCACCGCGCCGGTTCCAGCACAGGCGATTTTGACCTATGTTACGGAACGAGCTTTCACGTCTCTCGCATCGGTATCGGATTCGTCGATCCGGTGGAACTATGACAGTTCCGTCCTCGGCGCCCTTCCATTGCGTGGCGGCCGAACGTTCGATCAGCTAGCTCTGTTCACTCCGGGCGTCGTTCGAGTTCCCTTCACAGGCGGTGAAGGTCCTGCCGTCGGTCTTGGTGTCGGAACCGCCGGACAGTTTTCCGTCAACGGACTGCGTGGCCGCAGCAACAATTTCACGGTCGACGGTTCCGATAACAATGATGAGGACATCGGTGTGCGGCGGCAGGGCTTCGTTGCCCTCGTTCCACAGAGCGCCGAAAGCATCGAAGACTTCCAGATCATGACCGCAGGATTCCCCGCGGACTTCGGGCGGAATTCCGGTTCGATGGCAAACGCGGTTTCGCGATCCGGTGAAAGCCGGCATCACGGCAGTCTCTACGGGTTGTTCAACGACGACGCGTTCAACGCGCCCCGATATTTCGACACGCCGTTCGCCGATCGCATCAACTCCGGAACCAACTCCGGCGGCTCCTTCACAGACCGCAACCACAACTTCCGTCAGATTGGAGGAGTCGCAGGCGGGCCGATTGTGCCGAGACGGCTTTACTATTTCGCGTCGCTGGAAAACATGCGCGCGGAAGGAAATGCGCTTCGTCACTTTGTCGTCCCGACGGCGGGCGAGCGTGGTCTTCGTATCAGTGAGGATGCCGGCGGCTTCGTGCCGCTCGATGAACTGGAAACATTCTTCGACGACCGGAACATCTCGTATTCCAGCCAGTCGGGCAAAGGGGTCCTCGGGCTCTACCCATTGCCGAACAACGCATCGGGACCATTTGGAATTCACACGTATTCGGCCGCCCGACAAGCGGAGGCGAGAAGCAATGGCTTCTCAGGAAAAACCGACTGGTATATAGCCGAACGTCACAGCCTCTCCGCCCGATACAACTTTACGAATGACCGCTCCGTGCTTCCCTTCACCAGCGACGCTATCAACTCGACTCTGGCCAATCACACCAGGACTCAGAACCTTTCGCTGTTCTACAACACAACCGGCAGCCGCTTCGGCAGCGCACTGCGTGTGTCGTATGGAAGAACCCGCCTGGCGTTTCCGGCTCAGGGCAACAGTCCATTCCTGTTCGGTTCGCCGCCAATCGCCGCGCTCGCCAACGTATCCCGCGAAATCGAGACGCCATATGGACGTTTCGGTCCATTCGGATCGACTGGACCGATCGGACAGCTCTCGGTGTCGCCGTACGATCCAATCGGCATAGACGTTTTCAACTTCCCACAGGGCCGGACCGACAACACCTACCAGGTTGCGGAATCGATCACGTTGACAAGGACGAAGCACACGATCCGGGTCGGCGCGGATTTTCGCTGGACGCAGTTGAACAGCTTCGCAGACCGTAACAGCAGACCGCTTTTGATTTTCGGCTACGGCGAAGTCACATCGGACTGCCGTCCGGGACTCTGCAGTTTTGCAACGGACGACGGCCTCCTGCGCGGAACAGACCTGGCGGCGCTTGGCGCGCCTTCCGGTTTTCTGCAGGCGATCAACACGCAACGAACGCCGGACTCGAGCATCGGCCTCCGTATGGGCCAGGGGGATTTCTTTGCGCAGGATGACTGGAGAGTTCATCCCAATCTCGTACTGAATCTCGGTCTGCGCTACGAGCTTCAGAGTGTAACGAAAGAAGCCAACCGTCGCATCGAGGGGACTTTTGGACTCTCGGAGGATCAATTCGCGAAGATGCAGGCGACAGGGCCTTTTGCAGCCGTTATTAACGCCAACAATGCGTCATTCGATGCTGCAGTCAAGGCCTTGCGCGGATTTCTCAATGGACGAACCACCATATACGACCCGGATCGCAATAACGTCGCACCACGTATCGGCATGGCATGGAACCCACGCGGAGACGGACGACTGTCGCTGCGGGCAGGGTTCGGTCTTTCATATGACGCAAACCTTGGGGCTGTAACGAGCCAGTCCAGAAATGTGTTTCCGACATTCGTGCCCATCAACCTTGATGTCAATATCCTCCAGGCCGGCAGTTTTCTGCGGGGCCTCTTTCTCAATAGTCCTGCGTTTTTCAGCTTCGATCCGACCGGCCAGCGGCTTGTGAGTCCGGGGACATTGAATTCTTACAATCTCACCGGGGATGCGTTCGCCACCGGCCTCGGAGCCCTGCTCGGGCAGTCGCTCAACCTGCGCGGGCAACCGACGAACGGCCTGTCGTTCACGCTGCCGGAAAAGGAGCTCGATACGGGTTACGCGAAGAGCTGGACGGTCTCCGCTGAGCGATCACTCACACCCAACACGCTGGCATCCGTCACGTACGTCGGCACACGTGGTCTCCATCTTCCGCGCTTCACGACGCCGAATGCCGGCAGAATATCGACACCGGTTCTTCAGATTTCTCCCGTTCAACCATTCACCATCACAGCCTTTCCCCCTACTACGGACCCTCGTAGCAACTTCCGGCCGGTGGCGGGGCTCGGCAGCTTCTCCGTGTTCGAAGATTCAGGCGTGTCGAGTTACCACGCGCTTCAGGCCTCGGTGGAGCGTCGCCTTCAGCGCGGGCTTCAGTTTCGCGGGAACTGGACGTGGGGACATGCGATCGACGAAGTGTCCGACCCTTTCGACGCGCGCGGCTTCACGGCTTTGCCTCAAAACATCAATCGGCCCGACCTCGAGCGCGGTCCGGCGAATTTCGACGTGCGGCATCGTGCCGCTTCATACGTTGTATGGGATGTGCCGATGACGCGATACCGGCTGCTTCGGAATTGGCAGATCGCCGCTACAGCCGAGTTTCAAACCGGCCAGCCGTTTACAGTGAACACTGCCGTCGATCGAAACCTGGACGGCAATCTCACGGACCGGCTCAACCGGATGGATGGAATTGAAGTGTTCACGCACGATCCGCGGCCTGTGCGAATCAAGACGGGTGTCGCACCAGTGGATCTCATCGCGCCGAAGCGGGAGCATGGCGTCGTGGGCAGGAATACGTTTCGAGCCGACGGGATCGCAACGGTCGATGTCGCGGCGTCGCGAAACATCGTGCTGGGCGGATCCACTGCTGTGAATCTGCGTGTGGAAGCCTTCAACATTTTCAACCGGACCCATTTCGGAGTGCCCGTCCGGATCCTGGAATCACCGGGATTCGGTCGCGCTTATGACCTGACGGTGGATTCGCGAACCGTACGGTTTTACATGAAACTGTCGTTCTAGGGACGATGCAGACAGGAAACACAGAGGCACAGAGACACAAAGGCACAGAGAAGGGCCGCATCAATCGGTTTTTAATTGCGGCCCTTCTCTGTGCCTTTGTATCTCTGTGCCTCTGTGTTTCTACTCAGCTTTCCCAATCCCTGCCCTCCCTGGATCCGAACAAGACGTGGGCAGTCGTCATCGGCGTTTCCAATTACGCCAGTGAAGACGTTACACCCCTGCGGTTCGCGGCGTCCGACGCCCAGGCCATGGCGGACTTTTTGATGAGCCCGCGCGGGGGAGGTCTGCGGCCCGAGAAAGTCACGGTGTTGCTCGAGGGCGAAGCGACCAGGACGGCAGTTACGACAATGCTGGGTAACCTCGGGGATAAAGTCCAGGAAGGCGAATCCGTTTACATCTTCATCGCAGGCCATGGCGCCATGAACCCGAGCGGCCGCGTGGGCTATTTCATACCGGCCGACGGTACGCTGTCCGGCATCTATTCGTCCGCCGTCAGTTTCGGCGATTTGAAAGGACTGGTCGAAGATAACCTCACTCAAACAAAAGCGCGCATCCTCTTTACCGACGTTTGCCATGCCGGCCGCCTGGAACCGCTGCAGGCGCGATCGGCAGGACTCGAGCAGAACCGCGTCAACACATATCTCTCCCAGATTGCTCCCGGAGCCGGAAATTTTCTCAACCTGCTGGCGAGCCAGCCGGACGAATATTCCTATGAAAGCGAGGCTCTCGGACAAGGCGTTTTCACTCATGCGGTCCTCGATGCGCTGAACGGACGCGCACTCGCCGGGGGCGGGGCCATCGCAGATTCGAAGTCGGTTGTGGACTACGTGAAGGCCGAAGTGCCGAAGCTCACGTCGAACCAGCAGAACCCGATGACGAACGCCAATTTCGATCCAAACCTGCAGCTGGCATTCCTCGATCGGCCCGGCCCGATGCGCATGCCTCCGGTGCAGACAAGCCTGCTGATCCGTAACACGAACCGCGTCGCGTTCGAACGCGTCGAGTGGTTCGATGGACGGCTGAAGGCCCGAGGGACAAGGCGTTTTCCCAAAGAGGGCGACCGGGTTCTGATCAACAGCCTTCCGCCGGGGGAAATGGAATTAAAGTTCAGCGGACAGCAGAATCCTGAGAGAACGCTGCGGTTCACTCTCCAGCCGGGACAGAACGATCTCGACATCGTCAACGCGAACCTGAGTGAGTACCGATTCACGCCCGCAGGCCCGGTGCAGGTGGCCGCGCTTCGCTCCGCGGTTCCGATTGTCCCGCAGGCCGTACCGGCAGCCCAGGCGGTTGCAGCCGCGGCTGTGGAATCCATCCTTTTGTTGAAGGCTCCGGCGAATACGTCGGTCGCGCTCGATGGGACGCCGTTCATGACGAGCGTCGCTGCAGACGAGTACATGCAACTCACGGGACTTACGCCAGGAGTCCACACGCTGGCTCTCCTCACGTCGGCGCAACGTGAGTATCGATTCCGCTTACGTCTGCTGCCCGGCTCGCAGACATTCAACATGCAAAGCGGAGAAATGATTTACAGTCCAGCGCTGCCGCAGGATCCTGCGTCGGTGCCTCTTCCCGCAGGCTTGCCGGCCAATCTGTCGAACGCCTACCGAAATTTCATTCTCGCGCTCTGGGACGACCGGCTCGTCGAACCGCAGGGAAACTCGGCGTGGGACTTCTTTACCCAAATGCGAGGGGGCCTTTCCGTCCAACTGCGCGATCAGATCACCGAACGCCTGATCATTGCGATGGGTAACCGCGCACAACAAACGATCCTGAGATACCTCCGCGGCGGCGATCTTCGATGGACTCCTGAGGTCTTTGAGGAAGGCGCGACGCTAAGCGATCGGATGCAACAGTTCTTTCAATTTCGACCCGACATTCAACGAGACATTCAATCACGCCAGAGTTTCTTCACCGGCCGCGCGCTTCTTTCGCGAGGGCGCTATGCCGAAGCGATCCAGCAACTGCAGCGGTCGATCAATCTGTTCCCGGAAGCGAGCCATGCCTTTAACGCAATCGGTCTCGCTTACTGGCAGCAAGGCCAACTGGACCAGGCGATCCAGCCGCTTCAGCAGGCGATAGCGCTTTCGCCCACCTGGACCTATCCGCGGAACATTCTCGCCCTTGTCTTTTTCGAACTTCGGCGTTACGCCGAATCCCAGCAGGCGTTCCAGAACGCTTTGCTGGTCGCCCCGGACGATAGCTCACTGAACCATGGCATTGCCCAGGTTGATCTGCAGTTCCGGCGGCTGCCGGATGCGGAAACCCGGCTCCGCCGCGCCATCGAGTTCAACCCAGGGAATGCCTATGCGTATGCAAGCTATGGGCGGCTCGAACGCCTGCGCGGAAACGTGACCGAGGCGGAACGGCTGCTGAGGCTGGCCATTCGACTCGAACCGGACGAGCCGTCATTTCGCGTAAGCCTTGCGGAGTTTCTCGGCCAGCGCGGACAAATCCCGGATGCGCAACAAATGTTCAACCAACTCGCGCGAGCGAACCCGGCCCATTCCGCGGTCGTCGAGTCCTACTCGAAGTTCCTCGCCGCGCAAAACAGGCTGCCCGACGCGCGCGCCGTGTTCGAGCAGGCGGTCAAAGTCGCGCCAAAGGATGCCCGCATCCGTGTGTTGTATGGCGAATTCCTCCGCACACATCAGGGTGGAAAGGACGCCGAAAAGCACTACAAGGAAGCGCTCAAAGCGGCGCAGGCGAATGTGTATGCTCATCACGGCCTCGCCAACCTTTATCTCTCTCAGGGAAAACTCGCGCAGGCCGAACGGGAGGTCGACGCGGCGACTAAGGCAGATCCGCGTTATCCGAATTCGATGATGCTTCTCGGTCAAATCCGATCCGCCCAAAAGCGCTACGACGAATCCCTCGTTGCGTACGCCAAAGCGCTCGAATTGGCCGTCGAACCCGACCAGCAGGAAGAACTCAAGAAGTCGATCGAGAGCGCAAAACAGTCAGCTGCCGCCGCAGGCATCAAGTCAGCGCAAGGCGATATCGATAAAAACCGGATGAAGAGTGGATGGGCGACATACGCGGGAGTTCTAAAGTTAGCGCCTGCAGAGCCCGCGCTAATCGAAGCGCTGCTCAAATTCGAAGCCGATTTCCCCAGAGACGCCGATCCTGCGATCCTGCCCGCTTCGCCTGTCAGCGCCACGCTCCAGACACGCTTCTGGACCGCGCAGCGGGAAGCAGAGACACTCTGGAGAGGCGGTAAACGTGAAGATGGAGCGCGTTCCTTCGCCACCGCCCTCGACGGATTGTCGCTCGAAGACCGTCCAAAGGTGGCGGGCACCGAGTTCAACAGAGGGAATGCAAATTACGGAATTCACCAAATCGTCTTTCGGTGGGCATCACGCGCGATCGAGCTGAGAGATTTTGCTCTGGCACAACGAATCATGGACGCCGCGATGCGTCATAAGATCTTCGACCTTGTGCCGGGTCTGTCCGTTCTCACGGTCGACAGCTTGATGATTCCTCCGAACGCTCCGGTACCTGCGGATTTTGCAGGCTTCGATGTCGCGCGTCACCCGGATCCGCGAGCGCATGAGGTACTCGCGCTCATTTATGCCGGTCTTGGAAACGTTCCCAGATCGGAAGCATTTCTACCGGCACTGACGTCTGCGCAACAGACCGACATTCGCAACAAGATCCAACTCCAGGCGAGGTAAACATGATCGCGAACCTGAACCGATCAACAAAATCGATGATCACAATCGTTCTGCTCTTCGCCGCCGCGGCGGGTGTCGCTGCTCAGAACACAGGAAAGCCGCTGGGCATGATCGCGGACGTGGAAGGGACGGTCACCGTCCAGCGAGGATCCGCCAGAGAACGCGCGCAGCTTGCAGATTTGCTTTTTGCCGGCGACCGCATCACGACCGCTGCCAACAGTAAGGTGACATTTTCCTTCTGCCCCGGAAGCGACAAGAACGAACGGATTTCGCTCAATGCCGGCAGCACGATCGTGATTTCAGCCGCCGCCGTTCAGCAGTCCGGAGGAACACCCGCCGTCCGTGGAGGCCGTGCCAGGTGCACACTGCCCGAGGTTGCGCTCGGGAAACGTGAACTCGAAAGCATTGGAGCAGTGTCGGCGAGGGGCTCGCCACCCATTTCGCTTCATGTCGGAGGGGCGATCAGCACGACGCGGCCCTTGTTCACATGGGCTCATGTCGCCACGGTTCAAGACTACACACTCGTTTTGCGACCTCAGGGCGGAGTGAAGGATATCTGGATCTGGGCGCAAACCGGCGCAGCAAGCGAGGTTCGCCTCCCGGA
>Ga0137433_1001159_pt1 | contig 11658 bp, 9 predicted proteins | sample EasRivERMZT840_2_FD_102335 | JGI IMG/M metagenome (GOLD analysis project Ga0137433, IMG submission 102335) | Soil microbial communities from meander-bound floodplain in the East River, Colorado, USA - East River MetaG ERMZT840_2 | ecosystem: Environmental > Terrestrial > Soil > Floodplain ...
CAAACGTCTGACCCCGGTGTAAACCCGCGGCGCAGTCATGGATGCATTGCCGCCGGACGCGCTGGGCCTGCCCCGGTCGCGCCGCATCAAACAAGGACGCGATTTCGCCCGCGCCAAGGCGCAGGGCCGCCGTCTCACGCAAGGTTGCCTCGTCTTGAACTGGATGACGATGCCAGATGGCGCCTCCAGCCGCCTGGGCGTCATCACCGCACGGCGCATCGGCGAGGCTGTCGTCCGCACCCGAGCTCGGCGTCTCCTGCGCGAGGCGTTCCGCTTGCACCAGCCGCACCTGAGCCAGCCGGTGGATGTCGTGCTGGTGGCCCGCCCCTCCATTGTGGGCAAACCATTCAAAGAGGTGGCGGGCGATTATGTGACGGCTCTGAAAAAGGCGCGGCTATTTCGTGAGGACAATGGCGGCTCCGGACAGAAGTGAAAGCGAGAACACGATTGAGATGAAGATTACGATTAAGACAACTACGGACCGCTCGCTTTCACTTCTTAAGCCTGATCCTAATCTTAATCGTAATCCGCTTCCCGAGTGAACCTGGCCCAACACATTCTGACCATGGCACTGCGCGGATACCGCGCCGTCATTTCGCCATTGCTCACGGCGGTGTTCGCGCCGATGGGCTTCGGTTGCCGCTACACACCCTCTTGCTCGCAATACGCGCTGGAAGCGGTGCGCGTTCACGGAGCGGGGCGAGGCGCCATGCTGGCCTCGCGGCGTTTGTGCCGCTGCCATCCCTGGGGCGGCTGCGGACACGACCCGGTTCCGCCAGCCCCGGCGCGTTCCGAAGTTTCAAACCTGACCACCTGTTGACATGGATCGTAAGTCCATCCTCATCCTGGCCGCCTGCGGGGCCCTGTTCGCGCTGTGGTCGTACCTGACGCCCCAGCTCTATCCGCCGCGACCGATTTCCAGGAACACCAACGCGCCCGCCGGTGCGACCAATGCAACGACGACTGCCGGAACAAACGCGCCAGTCCCTCTCGAGTCTGCGACAAAACCTTTTGCTTCACCTGTTCCAGGCGCTCCGGAAGAATTGGTGGTGCTCACCAATGAGGTGGCGCGTTACACCTTCACCTCGCATGGGGGCGGGTTGAAACTGATCGAGTTGCTCAAGTATCCCGAAACTGTGTCGTGCGGCGGCAAACACAACGCGGCGACGAATCGGGTGTCTGCACTCAACTTCGAGGCCCGGCAGCCGGTGCTGGCCCTGGCTGGCAGCGAAGCTCTGACGGGCGACGGGGTTTTCAAGATTGGCCGCTTCTCCGGCGTGTGGCCGGACGGCACCAACAACAAGACCCGGCCTGTCCAAGGCGTGCGCGCAGAAAAGTTGCTCGGCACCAACCTTTACCTGGTCAAGGAATTCGAACTGGCGTCCAACTACCTCGTCCACGCGCGCGTCCGGTTCGAGAACCGCGCCTCCCACGCGCTGGCGTTGCCTGCGCAGCAATGGGTCGCAGGCACCGCAACGCCGATGAACCCGCAGGACGACCAAACATCCGCCGGGGCCATCGGCTTGATGCGGTTCGACGGACAAACCACCTCCAAGGAGGAGCGGGGCTATTTTGACAACAAAACCCTCGGCTGTTTTGCCGGCACGCCGATCAGCGATTACAGCGCGCCAGCAGTGCCCGTGGTTTGGGCCGCGGCCTACAATCAATTTTTCTTTGTGGCGCTGATGCCGAAGGTGCCAGGGTCCGCGCTCACGGCCACTCGCTTCTTCCTGCCTCCGCCGAGCCGGGAGGAAATCGCCGCCGATAGCCGCACGTTGACGAATCAGTTCGCCATTCAGGTGAACCTGCACCACGCCGCGACGAACCTCGACGCCGGCCAATCTCTTGAACGCGAGTTCCAGCTCTACGCCGGACCGAAGGAATATCGCGTCGTGGAGCGAATCGCCGCAGACCATAAGAATAAACTCGACGACGTAATGGGATTCGGATGGTTTGGCTTCTTCTCCCGTTTCCTGCTCCTTTCGATGAACGGCCTCAATGCGCTCGGCCTGAGCTATGGACTGGCCATCATCGCCATCACCGTCATCATCAAGCTGCTCTTCTGGCCACTCACGCAAGCCAGCACGCGCTCGATGAAACGGCTCCAGGCGCTCCAGCCGCAGATGAAGGCCATCCAGGAGAAATACAAGGACGACCCGGCCAAGATGAACAAGAAGGTGATGGAGTTCATGAAGGAGAACAAGGTCAGCCCGCTCGGCGGCTGCCTGCCGCTGCTTCTGCAAATCCCCGTTTTCATCGGCTTCTTCCAAATGGTGCAAAGCGCCATCGAACTGCGCGGCGCCCAGTTCCTGTGGGCCTGCGACCTCTCCAAGTCGGACACGATCTTCGTGATCCCCGGCATCGATTTCAACGTGAACCCGCTGCCGTTGCTCATGGGCGCGACGATGTTCTGGCAGGCGCAATTGACGCCGCTCTCGCCCGGCATGGATCCGGCGCAGCAGAAGATCATGAAGTATTTCCCGATGGTCTTCCTGGTTATCCTCTACAATTACTCCGCGGGCTTGACCCTCTATTGGACTGTGCAAAACTTGCTGAGCATCGCCCAAATGAAGCTCACAAAAGCCACCGAAGCGAAGACGGCCGCGCCGGGGAAGAACGCGCCTGTCAAACCCGTCACTTCTGCGCCGGCCCCGAAGAAAAGGAGATAGCTCCCGCGAGAAATCCAGTTTTCACCATTGTCTTCACCTACTCGACCTTATGCCCGCCCAACCGAAAGAGACACTCGAACAACTGCTTCGCCATCTGGGATTTGAATCCACCATCGAGGAACACCACTACGACGACGGTCTTTTCCTCGAAGTGACGACGGAAGAGTCCGGCCGACTCATTGGGCGGCAAGGGCAGACGCTCGCGGACCTGCAATACCTCCTCAACCGGCTGGTCTTCCAGGCGGACGAGAAGGCGCCGAAAGTCACGGTCGATGTCGGTGGCTATCGCGCCCAGATGCGAGACGCCTTGATCGCGAAGGCGAAGGAGGCCGCGGAAAAAGTTCGGCGTTGGGGCGACGTAGTGGAATTGGAGCCGTTGAACGCCTACGACCGCCGCGTGGTCCACACCGCGTTGCGCGACGATCCCGCCGTGGAGACGCATAGCGTCGAAGTGGAAGGCACGACCAAGAAGGCCATTCTGTTGCGCCCGAAGCGTTGACCGTTCTCAGGATGGCGGCGCAAGCCGGTCAAACGTCCACCTTCACAAGTTCAGTCACGAGGCTTGAGAACATCCAGCGCGGCCGGATCAATCTTCTCCAACGCTTTCCGCGCATTGCGCCGCGCATAGATGTTGTGGTGCCAGAGGGCTTTCTTCAGTACCGGCACTGCCGGACGCGCGGCGGCTTCCATCTGTCCCAGCCACTGGGGAAACATCTGGCTAGCGCTCGAGGGCGGTTCTTCGAGACCGGCGATGATAACATTGATCGCGGTGGTCGCGTCACCAGTCACCTTCCAGTACCAATAGGCAGCGTGGGCTCGCATTGCGCTGTTGGTGTGCTGCATGACTTGCTTTAGCGCAGGCACAATGGCCGTGTTGTTTGGATCGATGTGCCAGAGGAGTTCAGCCGTCGCGGCCTGCGGCTGTCCGTTGGTGCTGGCGAGTTTTCGCGTCAATTCCGGCGCGAACTGACTCGCCTTCGATCCCAACCCCGCCAGGAATCGCCGCGCAATGGCATCGCTATCGGCGTGTTCAACCATCACTGCCAGGGAGGCCTTGTCCGTATTATCGATCTGGGCAATCGCGCGAGCGACAGCACCGCGTAACCAAAACAACTCCCACTTGCGATCCTCGCCAATGTTGGCGCGGGCGGCGAAACGCCCAGGCAATTCGCCCAGAAGGTTCGTCAGCAGGGGAAGGGCAGAGCGAGCGTGAACGCCCATCGCACCGAGCGCCAGCGCGATTTCCTGCAAGGTACGCGGGTCAGTCTCGTCGAGTGCGTTTACCAGCGCGGGACTGGCCGCAATGGCATTGGTGCCAAGAAGACCGAGTGCTTCCGCGGCGTTCTGCCGGACCCAGGCTCCGACGCTCCGGGACGCCTTCGAGAGTGGGCGGATAACTCAATGCCGCTTGCAGTGTCTCGATTACTTGACCGTCCGCGACGCCAATCTTCCCCAACGCTTTGGCGGCCATCGCGCGGTTATGGGCGCTACGGTCCTTCCCGTCCGGTTTGCCGTTCGCACCAACGGCAACCGGAAACTTCCAGTCGGAAGGGCGGCCTGCCGCGCCGCGATCCACTACTTCGATTAGAGCAGGGACCGCGTTGCTCGCGAATGGTCCGAGTTCTTGCAAGCACAAGACGCTCTTGTATGCCAGGTCAGGAGCGCTCAAAAGTCGGATCAATGCAGGAAGAGCAGCGAGCGACTCAGGCGCCATGTCCCACAATGCCGACGCCGCGTGTGAGCGGACCATAGGCGCCTTATCGCTCAAGCATCGAGCCAGCGCGGCGATGACTTCGGGCGTCTTGAGGCCGACGAAGCGCAAGGCCTGGGCCGCCTCGGCGCGGACGCGGTCTTCTGGATCATCCAGCGCATCGACCAGCGCGGGCGCGAAGGGACGGGCCGCGGGACCAATCTGGCCCAATGCCCATGCTGCCGTGGCACGGCGATCCGTACGCGACGACGGTTGGGGCAGAAGCCTGCGAACATTACCAGGCAGCTTTGGCCGGATCTGTTGCCACCATTTGGTGATGACGTTCTCCCGCGCCTGAAGCTCACCGGTGAGCGGACGCAGGCAATCCGGCCCGATGTCCAGCAGAACGTCCAGTGTGTCATTCGTCTGGCCGATTTGAGTAATCTGAAGCTGGCGGACCCAGGCGCTCACAGGCCGCCCTCGATAAACACGTTCGTGCGGCGTCAAGAGCCACCAACCAGCCGCCACCGCGAGAATCAGGAGGAGTATGGCAAGGACCCGATTTCGTTTCGATAGCGTCGTTTGCATCCAGTCAGGCCGGCAGAATTTGGCTGATGGTCTTGTGGCGCTAAGGTTAGAGAAGGAGTTGCGCGATTCAATGGCAAAGGGCGTCCCGTTTTGCCGGCTATTATTTTGCAACTTCCGAGGATGCTGCCGGGTTTACTGGAGAGCCGGAGGCAAAGCCTCCGAAAATCGAACCAGATCAAAACACACAGTGTTATGAAAGAAATCCTGCGCCACACCTCCATCGCCGTTGCCTTGCTCTTGATCAGCACACCGTTGCACGCCGCCGATTCGCCGCCCGGCTTGGTGAACTTCGGAAAATTTACAAAGCCCACCACTGGTGAACTGGTGGAAATCGATCTGAACAGTGACACCATCGCGATGGCGATGCAGATCGCCGGCAAAGGCCAGCCGGAACTCAGCGAAGCTTTGGGCGGATTGCACTCCCTCCGCGTGAGCGTGGTCGGACTCGACGATCAGAATCGCGAGGAAGTGACCAGCCGGATGAAAGCCGTGCGCGCGCAGTTGGATGCCGGAGGGTGGCAGCGCATCGTCAGCGTTGAGGAGAAAAAAGAGAACGTGGGCATCTTCCTCAAGTCCCGGGGCAAGGAAGCGATTGAAGGCGTGGTGATCACCGTGCTCGACGGTCGCAAGGAAGCTGTCTTCATCAACATCGCGGGAGACATCAAGATAGATAAGCTCGCCGCCCTCGGAGATAAGTTCAATGTGGGCGCGCTCAAGAAAGCCGCCGAAGCGCTGATGAAGCAGGCGACATCTCCGAAGGAATAAGGATAATTATTTGAATTGCGTTGTCCGCTTCTGTTGACCGGAGGCCTGAACGCCTTTGCGTAGCGGAGCGCAAGATCGGACGTCGCTGCGCCCGGTTCAGGGGCAGCCTCCTCCTCCCAGATTGGACGCGCATTGGGGCCATGAACCTGGGAGACAACGTTCAACGTCCAACTTTGAACGTTCAACGTTGAGAGTTGAACGTTGGAAGTTCTCGGCTGGTTCAAGGGCGAGCTTTGTCCATCTTTCTATTTCGACCACGGTGAAAAGTCGCGCCCGCGTAGTCACGGCTGGGATTCGGTCTGGCCTTTTCGCCCTGGCCGCGCCATAAACCGATGTTGCTCGTATGAATCCATCTTTCACCTCATTCACCTTGGGAGCATTGCTCGGAACCATGCTGATCACATCGAAAGCCCTGGCCGCGGAAGATGCCCTTCCACTCAACCTACGTTCCCGCGTGAAGAAACCCGGCACCGATCAGTTCACTGCGGTCGAGCGGAAGGGGGCCTGGGATCCGAAGAAAACCGCTCTCATCATCTGCGACATGTGGGACGACCATTGGTGCAAGTCCGCCTCGAGGCGCGTCGGTGAGATGGCCGGACCGCTCAACGATGTCGTGAAGACCGCGCGTGCCCATGGCGTGTTCATCATTCACGCCCCCAGCACCTGCACCGCATTTTACGATGGCACGCCGCAACGACAGCGCGCCACAGCCGCGCGGCTCAGTCCCGCGCCAATTCCCCTGGCCACCACCGAACGTTGGGGCACAGCCTGGTGCTGGACCGATCCAAAACACGAAGCCGTCCTCCCCATCGACGATTCCGACATGGGGTGCGATTGCCAGCCGGCCAAGTGCGTCATCCGCTCGCCGTGGACACGGCAAATCCGCACCATCGACATCGCGGAAACCGACGCCATCACCGACAACGGGCAGGAAACCTGGAATTTGCTCACTGAGCGCGGCATCGACAACGTCATCCTGTGCGGCGTCCACCTCAACATGTGCGTGCTTGGCCGCCCGTTCGCCATTCGGCAGATGGTCAAGCTGGGCAAGAATGTCGCCCTCATGCGCGACCTGACCGACACGATGTACAACCCGGAACGCCCGCCCGGCGTCAGCCACTTCGTCGGGACCGACCTCGTCATCGAGCACGTCGAACGCTATTGGTGCCCGTCATTCGTCAGCACGGACGTGACGGGCAAACCCGCGTTTCGTTTCAAGGACAGTCTGTCCTCAAGCCGCGCAAAATGACGGCTTGTCATCAATCGCTCGTTCGGTGTCCACCCTTCAGGGTGCCAGAACCGCTGGAACACGCTAAAGCGTGGACACCGAACGGGGCGCTCCGCAGTTCATGGCCCCCATGCGGCATTTGGAAATCGTGACAGCTTTCCATGAATCGGAGATGCGGCTTACCAGCCGCCCAATCAACTCAGCGGCCGATAAGCCGCCGCTCCGTGTTCAGGGCCTCGATGCGCTCGCCTGCCTCGGACTCGTTCTTTTGCTGATCAGTCAGGTCTCCGCTCTCTCCGCGGAGTGGCAATCCCGGACGGTTCCTGCGGACCAACCTGCCCTCACCGGCGCGCCGATTTACTTCCGTTGTTTCCTCCGTGTGCCGGACAACATGACCTCGCGCGCGGACGTGGATCTGTGGACTGACTCGTCCATGTTCAGCTTCGCGGATTTTCCCGGGCGCTTCACGGTGATTCTGAACGGGCGGCAAATCGCCGTCGGCGACTCTCTGCCCGCTGAACCGCGTCGGCGGTTCAAGATACCCAAAGGCATCCTGGAAAAGAAACAGTTCAATGTCCTCGCCGTGCGCCTCGAAGGCGAAGCGGCGCGCACTGGCCTTCGCGTTGCGCCGGCGCTGCACGGGTATCACGATGAACTGGTGCTCCAAGGCTCGTGGGAAATCCACGCCGGCGAACCCGATCCCGGAGACCTGCGTGCCATCACGAACCAGCCGTCTCGCGCGTTTTTTACCGAAGCCGGCTTCCGCGAGGCTTCCACCACGCTCGCGCAAAACGCCGAACTGGTCCCGGGGCAACGCCTGCCGCCCGCCGAATCATTCGCGAAGTTGCGCACACCCGCCGGCCTCGCAGTGGACCTGCTCCTGCACGAGCCGGAGATCGCCCAGCCCACGCACTTCAGCTTCGACGCGCGCGGACGCCTTTGGGTAGCGCAGTACCGGCAGTATCCGTATCCCGCCGGTCTCAAAATGGTCAGTCGCGACAAGTATTACCGCTCGACCTTCGACCGAGTGCCGCCCGCTCCGCCGTATCACGACCGCGGCCGCGACATCATTTCCGTGCATGAAGACACCGATGGCGACGGCTCGTTCGACCGCCACCGGCAGGTTCTCACCGGCCTGAACATGGCCAATGCGGTGCTCCACGGCCACGGAGGCATTTGGGTCATGCACACGCCATATCTGATGTTCTATCCCGACGCGGACGGCGACGACGTGCCAGACCGTGATCCCGAAGTGCGGCTGGCGGGCTTCGGACTCGAAGACACGCACTCCGTGGCCAATGGCCTGGCCTGGGGGCCGGACGGCTGGATTTACGGCGCGCAAGGCAGCACGACCACAAGCCACGTCCGCCGCCCCGGCACGGACGCACCCGACGCGCCCGGCGTCTATTACGAAAGCTGCATGGTCTGGCGTTATCATCCTGACACGCGCGCGTACGAGATTTTTGCCGAAGGCGGCGGCAACAACTTCGGTCTGGAATTCGACGCCGAGGGCCGCGTCTATTCCGGTCACAACGGCGGCGAAACGCGCGGCTGGCATTTCGTCCAGAGCGGCATCTACCTCAAGCAGGGCAAGGACCCGGGCAAGTTTGGTCCACCGACCAATCCGTTCGCATTCGGCGAATTGCCGATGATCAAAACGACCAACAAGATCACTCGCTTCTCTCACTTCTTCGCCATCGCCGAGGGCACGGCGATTCCGTCGAACTACCTCGGCCAGCTCTTCAACGTCGATCCGCTCCATCACAACGTTGTCGTCAGCGCCCGCGCCTGCGCCGGCTCGACCTTCACCACCGCCGACACCGGCTTCGCCCTCGAGAGCGACGACAAGGCCTTCCGTCCCGTCTTCGCCGCCAACGCGCCGGATGGCTCGATTCACGTCGCTGACTTCTACGAGGAATACATCGCCCACGGACAAAACTATCAGGGCCAGATCGATCCTGATTCCGGCCGACTCTATCGCCTTCGCGGAAAAGAATCCCCGCTGAACAAGGACGTGAACCTCGCCCGCAAGACGACCAGCGAACTTCTCGCCGTGTTAGGTCATGCGAACAAGTGGCATCGCCAGACTGCCGTGCGCCTGCTCGGCGAACGCCGCGACCCGGCCGTTCGCGAATCCCTGAAAAAGCTTCTCTTCGCGATGGTGAATTCGGATGTCTCCTTCCCCCTCACCCCGGCCCTCTCCCTTGGGGAGAGGGAGAGACGTATTCCGCCCGCCGATTTAGCTGCCGCCCAATCGGCGCATCCCGCACTCGAGGCCCTCTGGGCCTTGCACCAGGCGGGTTGGCTCGACGAAGCCACCGCTCGCGCCGCACTCGAACATCCACTTGGCTCCATTCGCGCGTGAGCCATTCGCTTGCTGGGTGACCGCAAGCAGTTGCCCGAAAACTTTGCCCATGCGGTAGTCCGGCTCGCTGCCACCGAGCCGGACGCAGAAGTCCGCTGCCAGATGGTTTCGACCGCGCGCCGACTGCCGGCCCGCCAGGCGCTGCCGATCGTCGCCGCGCTGATCCGGCGCGACGCTGACGCAGATGATCCGTTCATTCCCCTGCTCTGCTGGTTCACTCTCGAAAGTTTTTGCGACACTGACCGCGCATCTGTGCTTAGCTTGTTCACGACAGCGCCCAACGCATCTCCCCCCCTCAAAGGTGAGAAGGCTGAGGTGAGAGGTGAAGATGCAAAGGACAGTCGCTTCCTCTGGAACTCCGCGCTGGCCAGGCAACACATCCTCCCGCGCCTCATGCGGCGGTTCGCCACGCAGGCCACCCGCGCCGACCTGCTCGTCTGCGCGCAACTCCTCAATGCCGCGCCCGCCGACGAGCATCGCAAGCTGCTTCTTGCCGCCTTCGAGGAAGCCTTCAAAGGCCGCGCGCTACCGCTGTTGCCCGGCGAACTCGATTTGGCGCTGGCCAGGTCCGGCCATCACTCGCTTCCCTTGCGCATCCGGCGCGGCGAAGCGGCCGCCGTGGAGCAAGGTCTCGCTCTCCTCGCGGATGCCGAGGCCAGGCGCGAAGACCGGCTGGCCTGCGTTCGTGTTTTTGGCGAAGTCCACCAATCCAGCGCCATTCCTGTGCTCGTCTCACTGGCCAGGAACGGTGCCGACCTCGAACTGCGCAAAGCCGCTCTCGCGTCGCTCTCGCGTTACGACGACGCCTCCATCGGCGAAGAAATCGCAAGCGCCTACGCGAAGCTTCCATCCGCGCTCCAGCCCGCCGCCCAGAGCCTGCTCACCAGCCGCGCCCGTTGGGGCCTCGCCTTCCTCCACCTGATCGAGAGCGGCCACGTGAAATCCGCGGGCGTTTCGGCGGACGCTGTGGCCCGTCTGCGGAAGCACAACGACGCTTCCGTCGTGGCTCTCACGGCAAAGCTGTTTCCCAAGCCCGCCCCCACTGCTTTGCGCGCCGACACGCGGCGCGCCATGGAAAAAATCCAGGCTGCGCTCAAGGCCGGCACGGGCGACCCGTACTCGGGCGAGCCGCTTTTCACCGATCGCTGCGCATCGTGCCATCAGCTCTTCCACAAAGGCGGGCGCATTGGCCCGAACCTCACTCCCTACCAGCGCGACGATCTCTCGACATTGCTGCCCGGCATCCTCGACCCCGGCGCGGAAATACGCGAAGGCTTCGCCAACCACCTGATCGAGACGAAGGATGGCCGCGCTTTGAGCGGTTTCCTCGCCGACCAGGATGCGCACATCGTCGTCCTGCGCGGATTCGATGGGCAGGATATTTCCCTGCGTCGCGATGAGATCGTCGAACTCAAGCCGGCCGGACTGAGCCTCATGCCCGAGGGACTGCTCGATGGTCTGAGCGATCAGCAACTGCGCGATTTCTTCGCCTACCTTCGAATCCCGCAGCCCATCAGCCGGTGAGGGGCGCGGCCCCGATGCGCGAGTGGCAGCTCGTGGAGGTGGAGGCTGATCACGAACCGACTCTTTTTCTTAATCGTAATCATACTCGTAATCGTAATCCCGTGAGGACGAAAGATTGGGATTAGGATTAGGATTAAGATTACGAGTAAGAGTAGGAGCAACAGTGGAAACCGATCGCCGGTTCGGGGCTTTCTCATCCCAGGGCATACGGGATTAACACAACTTCCTCGTCGAACATGAACCAGCATCCGCCGGTGGCAAACCGCGGGACATCCGCCACCGTGGCTCGTCCTTCCGGTGAATCCAGAATTGCCTCCAGGTCGGCGCAGTGTGCCCGGCCCAACGTGCTACGATGATTTTCGGCGGAATAGCAGCAAGCTGGCCAGGCCGAGCGCAGCGAGAGCGAAGGTTGAAGGCTCGGGAATAGGGCCCGCGATCAGCGGATGAAGGCGATTTGGATTCGTCCCGCTCACCGTCTGCCAAATCACCGTCCCAGGACCTAGCGTCTGACCCAACGTGACTTGGGCAATGGGGGTTTCACCCCACCATTCTCCCAGCTGTGCTGACCATGCCCGGATTTGGAGAGAAACAACCTGACCGCCTTCCGTCCCAGGCAATGCAAACACGCTGGGAGCGTTTACCATGACGCCATCTACCGGCCCAATAGTGGCGGGGGGAAAAGGCCCCTGAGCTCGAACTAGCTCGTAACTGTTGAAAGTGCGAGCCGGCCCGAAGAAGACGGCAAACGTCAGGCCGTCTGCTGCTGTTGCGTTGCGATACGAGATCGAATAGGAGGGACTGAATTCCCTGACTAGGACACGCGTGAGCG
>Ga0137433_1001161_pt1 | contig 11655 bp, 9 predicted proteins | sample EasRivERMZT840_2_FD_102335 | JGI IMG/M metagenome (GOLD analysis project Ga0137433, IMG submission 102335) | Soil microbial communities from meander-bound floodplain in the East River, Colorado, USA - East River MetaG ERMZT840_2 | ecosystem: Environmental > Terrestrial > Soil > Floodplain ...
ACGAATTCGGGATTCCTTATGAATCGGAGCGACCACGGATAACACAGGTTGCGGCAGGGGATTGCCGAGAGCATCAGAGTCGAGCAGTCGTGCCTCAAAACCCGCCTGCCGGGTGGCCTCCGCAAGGTTCTCGACCTCAGTCTCCGCCGGAATCGGGCTGAGCAGAACCTGGCGCACGGACTCCGGCAGACTCCTGTTCAGGTCGTCGACGCCGACAGACAAGACGTCAAAACGGACTGCAGTGAAGCGCGCCACCGGCCGTTGTGCCAGAGTGTGACCGGAAGGTGTCGTTATGATCGCAATCAATACACCCGCCGGCACGCAGGCCCACGTGACCATCCGCCGGCGAGGTGCCACCGACGCTTGCCAACTATTCGTGTCCATAGTGATCGGCATGTGACAACCTCTACGACTAATACCGCCTCTCCAAGAATGACGTTGATTGCGTCGAATTGTCTTCGATTCTTCACACCCAGCTGCCGAGTCCGGACAACGTGACAACGGCATGCGATTGGACGGACTGAGCGCCGACAAATTCCTCAGTCGTTTCAACGGTTGGCCTGCTTTCTGGTTCCCACTCTCCATGGCATCCGATTTGCCGAATAACCACCGGGAGGACTCCATGAATCCGAAGCTATTCACTCGTTCGGCGGGCAAGTGGCTGGCTGGAGGAATCGGTTTGGCGGCGGCATCGTACGCGACGTACATCGCAGCGGCGTGGATCCATTATGGAAGGGCGAAGCCGCCGGCCGGCGATGACGGCGACGCCCTGCTCGACCGATTCATGCCGAAGTATGAAGTCCGCGGCCGCCACAAAATACCGGTGGCTGCCCCTGCGGAAGTAACGCTGTCGGCGGCCACTGAGCTCAAGTTGGACCGCTGCGCCATCGTTCGAGGAATCTTCAAGGCGCGCGAGTGGATTCTCCGCAGCGAGTCGAACCAGAGGACGCTCCCTCGCGGACTCGTGCAGCAAACGAAGTTGTTGGGGTGGGGCTTGTTGGCGGAACGGCCAGGCCGCGAACTCGTCATGGGATGCGCGACGAAGCCATGGGAAGCCAATCCGGTGTTCCGAACATTGCGGCCGGATGAGTTCGCTGCTTTCGACGAACCCGATTACGTGAAAATCGTTTGGACTTTGCGAGCCGATCCCCTCGACAGCAGCCGTTCCATATTCCGAACTGAAACTCGCGCCGTTGCCACCGATTCCGCAGCACGCAGGAAGTTCCGATGGTATTGGTCGCTTCTCTCTCCGGGCATCATCTTGATTCGAGCCGCCATGCTGCCCGCAGTCAGAGCCGAGGCGGAACGGCGCTGGATCGAGATCGCTGCCTGACGGGGCCTGACAGGGGCTGAATACGATGTTGCTGAGAGCACTTGCAGTTTGGGCTGTGTTGGTCGTGGTGGAAAGCATCCACGGGTTGCTTCGAAGACTGATCCTGGAACCATGGATCGGTGACTTCGCGGCGCGTCAGGTGAGTGTTTTCACGGGTTCGCTCTTGATTGTGGTTGTCGCCATTCTGTTCATCGATTGGATCGCGCCCAGGTCCAGACGAAAGCTCACGTTGATTGGAATGATGTGGGTTCTGCTGACACTCGCGTTTGAAGTCGGAGCCGGGCGGTTCCTGCTCCATTACTCATGGCAGCGGATTCTGTCCGACTTCAATTTACTGGAAGGCGGTCTTCTTGGCCTTGGCCTCGTTGTCATGGGTTTCGCGCCTCGAATCGCCGCAAGTTTCAGTCGTGTGAAGGCGGCCCATGTCGAGCGCGTTCGCGATCTTCCAGGAGACGACCTGATATCACGCCCGATCGGATCCATGACGCATGCGATAACGATTCGCTGCTCGCGTCGAAATGTCTGGCCCTGGCTGGCGCAGATGGGAGCCGGCCGCGCCGGCTGGTATAGCTATGACTTATTCGACAATGGCGGCCGGCCAAGCGCAGAGCGGATTCTGCCGGAATTTCAGAACGTGTCGCCCGGTACATTGTTTCCGGCCCTGCCGGGCGCAACGGATGCTTTCGTTGCACTTGCCTGCGAGCCTGCGCGATTTCTCATACTTGGCGTGCCTCGACCCGAAAGCGAGCCTGCGGTGACATGGACGTTCGCGCTCGAGGATGTGGACACGAGCGAAACTCGCCTGATCGTACGAGTGCGCGTTAACGGGGGCGCCGGCCGCCGGCTTCCCTTGTGGTTCACGAGATTCATTCATTACGTTATGCAGAGAAAACAACTATTGGAGATAGCACGGCGAGCCGAGGTGGCCGACGTGATCACAGAAATGGCGGCCTAACCATGAGACATCCAGGAAGCACACTGCCATTCCGGACACCCGAAGGCGAGATCCTGACCGGGAGCATTGCCGAGATTGGATATCAGCGTTTGGGCGGATTGGATCAATGGGTCATGATTCGCGGCGAGAACCTCGCAAATCCGCCCTTGATCCTTCTGCATGGCGGGCCCGGCTTTTCGGAGATGCGCCTGATGCGGCATTTCAACGCACCGCTCGAGAAGAGTTTCACCGTCGTTTACTGGGACCAGCGGGGCGCCGGCAAATCATTCGACCGCAAAATCTCCAAATCATCGATGACGGTCGAACAGTTCATATCCGATCTCGACGAACTGGTCGACCTTGTGCGCAGGCGTGTGCGGCAGGATAAAGTCGCGATCTTCGGACACTCGTGGGGATCCGTTCTCGGCGTGCTCTATGCCGCGCGCTTTCCGGAGAAGGTGTCCGTTTATATCGGCGGCGCACAGATCAGCGATTGGCTGGCCGGCGAGAGCGCATCGTATGCATTCGCGCTCGCCGAAGCGCAACGACGCAACGACCGGAAAGCCGTGCGCGAGCTGAGCGACATCGGTCCGCCGCCTTACGACGCCGGCAGCTTGTGGAAAGAGCGCACATGGTTGCAGCGCTTTGACGGCAATCTCACACTGAGAGCTCTGTGGGATCTCGGGCGAATTGTGCTCCGCGGGCCCGAATCATCGATCTTCGATCTGCCCAACCTCATGCGGGGTTTCCGGTTTTCACTCGACGCCATGTGGGCCGAAGTTTCAACGTTGAACCCGATCAAGCTTGTGCCTGAATTGCGGATGCCCGTGTTTTTCTTCCTCGGCCGGCGCGATCACTGGGTTCCGCCGGAAACCAGTCTGGCCTACTTTGACGCGTTGACTGCTCCATCGAAGAAACTCGTGTGGTTCGAGGAATCCGGTCATCAGTTGTTTGCGGATGAACCGGAGAAATTCAACGACGCAATGGTGAACCTGGTCGGCCGCCACTTGTTAATGATGCGTGAACCACGAAGCGCTTAGGCGCAGGGCCGACGTAATAGAACGGATAGCAGGTAACGAGCGTCAAAACAGGCCGGCCGATATCTTGAAGTACGGAAGATTCGTTAGAATCGACAACAGCGGTTGATTCGACGACGTAGTCAAACGTTCCTTCCGTCGTCGTGACCGCAATCCGATCGCTTTGCTTCAGTTTTCCAAGATGGCGGAAGAACGTGTCGCGATGCGCGGAGAGTCCCACGTTGCCGGGGCTTCCCGGCAACGCGGTTCCCGGAATGTGTCCGACGGCGCGTCGAAGAGTGCTGTTGTCCACTCCCTCAGCAACGATCGCGGCCAGGCCGATCGATGAGATTTCGATACGTGCGATCGGCTGGCCTTCGACCGGTTTCGCCTTGACCAATACGGCATCGGCCGGAATGTCTCTGAATGTTACGCGCGGTGGTTGCAGTCTTTCCGCGAACTGCCAATCGAGGTAAACCTGATACAAACGCGTTTCGACGGCGGCCAGGACGTAGAGTCCCAGCGCGACCGTCGCGACTATCCAAAAAACGCGTTCAAGACTTTTCATTTCTTACCTAACAAACGAAGACTGGATGCAACACCGGCTGCGATCAGTCCGATGAGCCCAATCGCCGGAAATGGTGTCGCTGTTTTAGGAAGCGGCAATGGCTCCGCGAATTCCAGGCCAAGTTCAGGCTCTTCGACCGGAACGAACTCCGGATATTCCACCGGCTTTGCTTCCTCGGGTTCAGCAACAGCCACGACAGGTTCCTCGACGAATTCCTCCACCGGCTCTGCGGGTTTCTCCCTGAAAACCGGCGCCGATTCCTTAAACGGAGTCACGGGTTCCTCGGCAAGCGCCGAGAACTCGACGGGCCGCTTTTCCGGATATGCGAACTCCACGCCAAATTGACGTCCCGGATAGAACCACGTGTGAATTGGCCTCGCCTCATTGGGCTCCGCCTCACGAAATGTCAGCACCGTCTTGTCCGTGGCCTCCGGTCTGAAATTCGGGAATGCGAGAGTCGTTGAATAGATTGTTAATCCGTCTTCGCTCGTGAAGCGAACAACGTAACGATCCGCAACCAGATCGACGATCTTCACAAGGTACGTGCCGGCAGGCAGTGTGATGCCTCCGGGAATCTGAAACGGCTGGTTCACCGTAAACCGCGTTAATTTGTCCCATTCGTCTGCGAAGGCAGCAGGCGTCGTCAGAAGCCAGACTGCAGCTAGAGAGAACGCCGCCACCGTGATCTTCTTAAACATGGCAGCACCTCCTTAATCGAGCCATTACCTGCATGCTTCGTACCGGCTCTAACCATCGGCTTAAGTTGTTCAGCCTGCGTATGGTTCGACGAGCTGCCGGTGTCACAGCCGCCACTGGGGTTTTGGCAATTTGACTCAGAAGAGCCCGCGCGGGTGACGACGCGCGCAAAATCGTCAAGCAATTCACCTGGCGATCTGGCAGGTGAACTGCAGCAAACGGTTAAGAGGCGATTATGAGCGCCGTTACCACCGAAGCCGTCCTGACTGCGGAAAAGCTTTCGAAGGTGTACCGGATGGGTACCGTCGATGTGCACGCATTGCGCGACGTCGATCTGGAGCTTGACAGGGGTGATTTCGTCGTCATCCTGGGTCCGTCGGGCAGCGGGAAATCCACTTTACTGAACATTCTCGGAGGCCTCGATACCCCAACGAGCGGCCGCGTGCGTTTCTTCGATCACGATCTGACGATTGCCGACCAGCGCGAACTCACTCGGTTCAGACGCGAGCACGTTGGATTCGTATTTCAGTTCTATAACCTGATTCCAAGCCTGACGGCTCTCGAGAACGTTGCCTTGATCACAGAGTTGGCGGAGAACCCGATGGATGCGAAGGAATGCCTGCGTCTGGTGGGACTTGGCGATCGTGCTCACCATTTTCCATCTCAACTCTCAGGAGGCGAGCAGCAGCGTGTTTCCATTGCGCGCGCGATCGCCAAGCGACCGGATGTGCTCCTGTGCGACGAACCGACGGGGGCCCTGGATGTCGAAACAGGGAAGCTCGTGCTTGAAGTGCTGGACCGCGTGAATCGCGAGTTCGGAACGACCACGGCGGTGATCACGCATAACGTATCCATCGCGTCCATGGCCGGCCGCGTTTTACGGATGAACAGCGGCCGGATTGTCAGCGCCACGACAAACGCGACGCGCGCGCGGCCATCCGAAATCGAATGGTGAACCGGAGGCGGCATGGCGTCGCATCTGAACCGGAAGCTGATTCGCGATGTCTTTCGAATGCGCAGCCAGATATTTGCGATTGTTCTGGTTGTGGCGTGCGGGATCGCCCAGCTTGCGACCAACTTCACGGCATTCCAATCACTGCAGAAGGCGCAGACCGACTACTATCGCGACTTTCGCTTCGCCGATGTCTTTATATCAGCGAAGCGCGCGCCGGAGTCGCTGGTTCGCACCATCGAAGCGATTCCGGGTGTGAAAGATGTCGAAGTTCGCATCGTGGAAGAGTTGACGCTCGATGTTCCGGGCCTCGACGAACCTGCAACGGGCCGCGTCATATCGATACCTGAAGCCGGCGAGCCCGGTTTGAATCGTTTATACATCCGTCGAGGCCGATCCCTTGCGCCGGGCACGATCGACGAAGTGCTGGTTAGCGAAAGCTTCGCCGATGCGAATCATCTCCGCATCGGGTCGACGATCGGCGCGATCATCAACGGCCGATGGCGAAAACTGCTGATCGTCGGAGTGGCGCTCTCGCCCGAATACATCTATCAGATCAAGCCCGGCGATCTGTTTCCGGACAACCGGCGCTTCGGAGTGCTGTGGATGCGGCATGAAGCTCTGGCCGCGGCTTTCGACCTGAAGGGCGCGTTCAATGATCTGTGTATTTCCCTGGACCGCAGCGCCGGCGAGCGCGCCGTCATCGACGAACTCGATCGCCTGCTTCGGCCGTATGGCGGCCTTGGCGCGTATGGCCGGAAGAATCAGGTGTCGCATGCATTCATTACCGACGAGATCCGGCAGAACCGCGTTTTCGGAATGGTAATGCCGGGCATATTTCTGGCTTTGGCAGGATTTCTCATTTCCACCGTTATGAACCGGCTGGTGCGCATCGAACGCGATCAAATCGGGGTTCTAAAAGCGTTCGGATTCAGCAACACGACCGTTTCCATGCATTACCTGAAACTCGCAATCTTTATCATCACCGCCGGCTGGATCGTCGGCCTGGCTTTCGGGACCTGGTGGGCGGATGTCCTGGGCCGTGTTTACGAGCGTTTTTACCATTTTCCGGTCCTCGAATTCTCACTGTCTCCGCCCGCGCTCCTCGTAACGTATCTGGCCGTCGCAGTCACCGCCGCTCTCGGTTGCCTCGGCGCCGCGCGTCGCGTGAACATGCTGCCGCCTGCCGAAGCGATGCGACCGCCGGCGCCCGTCAGTTTTCGTTCGAGTGTTTTCGAGCGATTCGGCATCGACCGCTGGATTCCGCTGACCGGCCGGATCGTCATTCGCAATCTCGCGCGATATCCGGCGAAGGCGGCAATGAGCGTTCTTGGTATTGCGTTTGGCGCTGCCGTGCTTCTGGTCGGCTATTACTTCCAGGACGCGCTGCGATACATGGCGAATCTGCAGTTTCGTGTGGTGCAACGCGAGAGTGACATCGTCCTGTTCACATCGCCTCAGAATCCAGCCGCTCTGAAAGAAGTCGCGCGTTTGCCCGGTATTCTCCGGGCGGAACCGGTGCGCTTCGTCGACGTCCGGCTGCGGAACGGCCACCGCGAACGGCGTATCGCGATGACCGGCCTGAAGCCGGATACAACCCTGCGACAAATTGTCGGCCAGTACGGTTCCCGTCACGCGTTGCCGGCGGGCGGTCTGGTCCTGACGAAGAAACTGGCCGAAATTCTTGATGTGCAAATCGGGAGCCTCGTCCGGGTCGAAGCGATCGAAGGCAGACGGCCGGTAATGAATATTCAGGTGAACGGGATCGTAGATGAACTGCTCGGGCTCTCCGCGTACATCGACATCCGCGAACTGAATACGTTTATGTCGGAGGACGAGATCGCTTCGGGAGCCTTGCTCCTCGCCGACCCGCAACAACAGGCTTCGCTATATGGCGCGCTCAAGAATCGTCCTGCGATTGCCAGTGTGTCATCGCGCGCAGGTTCGCTGAGGTCGTTTGAAGACACTCTGGCTCAAACATCCGGAAATTTCGCGTACATCTTTGTCCTGTTCGCGACCGTGATCGTCTTTGCGGCCGTCTACAACGCCGGCCGGATCGCACTTTCGGAGAGAGCTCGTGAACTGGCGAGTCTGTGCGTTCTTGGGTTCTCGAGGAGAGAAGTCGGCGTTGTCGTCATCGGCGAGCAGGTTTTGCTGGCCCTGACAGCGATCCCTGTGGGCCTTGCGCTCGGATATCTCATCGCCGCGTGGATCTCGTGGGCGTATGCGCTGGAGTTGTTCCGGATTCCCCTCATCATCACGTCGAAGAGTTACGTCATGACCGTGGTGAGCGTGATGGCATCCGCCGCCGTGTCGGCATTCGTCGTGCATCGACGGATTGTGCGGCTGAATCTGGTGTCGGCGATTAAAACGATGGAGTGAGGCTGTGAAAGACAAACGAATTCGGTGGCTGCTCTGGATCGGGCTCACGTTTTCGGGAGTGGTCGCCGCAGTTGTTCTCTTTCGCCCTGAGCCACTCGAAGTGGACGCAAGCCTGGTCGAATGTGGTCCGATGCAGGTGGCAATCGCGTCAGAAGGGCGCACACGAATACGTGATCGCTTCGTTATCTCGGCTCCCGTAGACGGAAACCTGGCACGCTTGCGCGTCAAGGAGGGGCACCGCGTCAAACAGGGCGACGTACTCGGATGGCTGATGCCTGCGCCACTGGATATCCGGTCCGAGCGTCAGCACGAAGCAGCTTTACAAGTCGCCGAGTCGGAACACCAGGCAGCAGAGGCGCAGGTCGCGCGCGCCAGAGTCGATTTGAGCCAGGCCGCGCGTGAGCTGCAGCGGATATCCGGACTTGTCGGCCAGGGGCTTCGGCCTCGCCAGGAGCTGGATGCCGCCCAAACCGCAGAAGCCGCAGCCCGTGAAGCCCTCAACGCAGCAACGTTTGCAGCGAAGGCTGCAGCAATCCATGTGGATGAAGTTCGTTCCGCGCTGCTTGCGGGCGACCGGAACGCGATTCCTATAAAGGCAACTATTGAAGGCGTAGTGCTTCGCGTTGCGCAGCAGAGCGAACGCATCGTCGGTTCAGGTACGCCCATCGTGGAAATCGGCAACTCCGGCAACCTCGAACTGGTGTTCGAGGTCCTGTCCACCGACGCCGTGCGCATCCTGCCCGGAGCCCATGTCATCGTGCGGAACTGGGGAGGCGAAGAGTTGTTCGGCGCGAGAGTCCGGTTGATCGAGCCCGCGGCATTTACGAAGGTCTCAGCGCTTGGAGTCGAGGAGCAGCGCGTCAACGTCATTGCGGATCTTACGGCCGAAGCGCCTTCACTCGGCGATGGCTACCGCATCGACGGCGACATCGTCGTCTGGGAATCCTCCGAGGCGGTACAGGTACCTGTCAGCGCGCTCTTCCGAAACGGCGCCGATTGGAATGTATTCGTCGTTGAAAACGGTCATGCGCTTGTTCGATCGGTCCGGATCGGTGAGCGAAACCAAAACAATGCGCAGATCGCAGCCGGTCTCAACGAGGGTGAGACCGTTGTTCTTTATCCGGACGATCGCCTCACGCACGGACAAGCAATCCAGCCTCGCATCGCGAAGTGATTCCTCCGCTGCTGCCACAATGTCATACCTCTCGCGGGCTTCACCTGCCTCTATCGACTTACTGACATCGGATACCGGCCGAGGGCGATAGTCGTCTACTGAATCGACAAGTACTTAACGGCTGGAACAGTTGTTGCAATACCTCGGAAGCATTTTTGTGCCGTCGAGGATTGAGACATGAACAACCGGAACTCGCCGAGTATCCCGCATTCCGCAATCGGTCCGATGCTGGCTGTGTTTCTGGTGTTTCTGGTAGTGGCTTCGTCGTGGCTATTCATGCAACGACGCTGGTGGCTGCCGGAACTGGCGTCTATTCATGGCGTCGACATCGATCGCGTCTTCCTCGTGACCCTTATCATCACCGGCGTTCTATTCGTCCTTCTTCAAGGCATCCTGGCGTATTTCGCATTCCGATACGGCGCGCAGCGGACAGGCCGCGCCCGCTATTGGATCCGTCCCGCTCTTGAAAAGCGGTTCGCGCTGATTGCCGGGATCATCATCTTTGGTGTCGACGTCACGATCTTCGCATTGGGCGAAAGCCAATGGTTCAAAGCGTGGGGACCATCACCGGATGGAACGCCGTTGATCGAGGTGATGGGAGAGCAGTTCGTCTGGAATTTTCGCTATCCGGGGCCGGACGGTATATTCGGAAACACCGACCCGGCGCTGATTTCATCTAATAATCCATTCGGCATCGACAAAACCGATTCCTTGAACGCCGACGACATCATTTCCATCAATCAACTTCATCTTCCCGAAGGCAAGCCCGTGCGGCTGCGGCTTCGCTCGCACGATGTGATTCACAGTTTCTTCCTGCCGCATCAACGCGTGAAACAGGACGTTGTGCCGGGAATGCAGATCGAGGTCTGGTTCGTTCCCGACCGCGCCGGGCAATACGAAATCGCATGTTCGCAGCTTTGCGGACTTGGACATTACCGGATGCAGGGCCGGCTGACTGTCGAGTCCCAGGAAGAGTTCGACAAGTGGCTTCGTGAAGCCGCAAGCGGAGGAATCTGAGAATGCCGGCTGTAGCAGAGACAATCGACGTTCATCGCCCGTCGCACGGGTTTATTCGCAAGTACATCTTCAGTACCGATCACAAGATCGTCGGACTGCAATATTTCTTTACCGCCTTCGCGATGGCCATCATCGGCGGTCTGCTTTCGATGCTGATGCGCCTCCAGCTCGGCTGGCCATCGCAAATGTGGCCGGCCCTCGCAAAGATTTTCCCAAAGGGGATGGCGGGCGGAGTGATGGCCCCTGAGTTTTATCTTTCCCTGCAAACGATGCACGGCACGATCATGGCGATCTTCGTATTGACGGCATTGTTTACAGGCGGATTCGGAAACTACCTGATCCCGCTTCAAATCGGCGCGCGCGACATGGCGTTTCCGTTTTTGAACATGCTCTCGTACTGGGTCTACCTGTTGTCGTGCATTACGGTCATCCTTGCGTTCTTCGTCGAGGGCGGCGCTCCGATCTCGGGCTGGACGGCGTACACGCCGCTCAGCGCCGTTCCCGCGGCAGGTCCGGGACAAGACCTCGGCCAGACGATATGGCTTCTTGCGATCGCGTTGTTCTGCGTGTCCTCGATGCTCGGCGTCCTGAATTACATCACCACGATTCTTCAGGCCCGCACGAAGGGCATGCTGATGACACGGATCCCGCTGAACATCTGGGGCATGCTTTCGAGTTCCATTATTTCCATCCTGGTGTTCCCGGTGCTGCTTGGAGCGGGCATCCTGCTGCTTGCTGATCGCGTCGCGGGAACAAGCTTCTTCGTGCCCGCCGGACTCGTCATCGGCGACAAGCTGCTCTCCCATTCGGGAGGACATCCGCTGCTGTGGCAGCACCTGTTCTGGTTTTTCGGTCATCCCGAGGTTTACATCGTGATCGTTCCGGCGATGGGCATCGCCGCGGAAATCCTCGCGACGTTTATTCGCAAGCCGGTCTTCGGCTACAAGATCATGGCCGGTTGCTGGATCGCGATCGTTGCGCTGAGCCTCATCGTGTGGGGGCATCACATGTTTGTCAGCGGCATGAATCCCATGCTTGGCGGAGTTTTTGCCCTGACCACGCTTCTGATCACGATTCCTTCCGCCATTCTCGTCCTGTGCTGGGTGGTCAGCTTGTGGGATGCGCGAATTCAGTTCACGTCGCCGATGCTGTTCGCACTGGGTTTCATTTCACTGTTTGTTACCGGCGGTCTCGGCGGTTTCTTTCTGGGCTCGGCGTGGACCGACATCCCGCTTCACAACACTTATTTTGTGGTTGGCCATTTTCATCTGACCATGGCGATGTCGCCGCTCCTTGCCGCGTTTGCAGGCGTCTATTACTGGTTCCCGCGGATGTTCGGCCGGATGATGAATGAGCGGCTGGCCAGAATCCATTTCTGGATCACGATCGCCGGAGCATACGCCGTCTTCCTGACGATGCATGTGCTCGGCATCGCCGGCATGATCCGTCACACATACGACCCGCTGCAGTATGGATTCCTGAAGCCTCTCCAGGGGATGAATGTCGTCGTTTCGTATGCCGCGTTTGCGCTGGCGGCGGCACAGCTCATTTTCATATTCAATTTCATCTGGAGTTTTTTCCGC
>Ga0137433_1001163_pt1 | contig 11647 bp, 9 predicted proteins | sample EasRivERMZT840_2_FD_102335 | JGI IMG/M metagenome (GOLD analysis project Ga0137433, IMG submission 102335) | Soil microbial communities from meander-bound floodplain in the East River, Colorado, USA - East River MetaG ERMZT840_2 | ecosystem: Environmental > Terrestrial > Soil > Floodplain ...
CGCGGCTGCTTCCAGCGGAGTTCACCCGTGGCCTTGTCGAACGCGGCAATCCACGATTCACCGCCGTGCATGCGCGCCATGATGACATGCTGGTCAGTGACCATGGGCGAGCTGCCCTGGTCCCAGAAAAGGTCGTCACGGCCGAAGCGCTCGACGAGATTGATCTTCCAGCGAACGGTGCCGTTGAACTCGACCGCGGCGAAGTTGCCGCTCTTGAAATAAACAAACACGGCTTTGCCATCCGTAACGGGCGAAGCATTGCCGCTGGACGCCAGAGTGCGGTGCTTGGGCGGATCTTCGCGACCGAGCTTCACCTGCCAGAGGCTGCGGCCGGTGAAATCGAACGCGAGCAGCGCATCCTGTCCCTCCGCAGGAGAGGTCACGTAGATACGGTCCTGGTGCACGATGGGCGTGGAGGTTCCCTTGCCCGGGAGCTCAACTTTCCATGTGACATTGCTGGTGTTCCATTTCACGGGAGAATTGCCGGAAGTGACGCTGCCGTTCGCGTTCGGTCCGCGCCAATGAGGCCAGCCGGTGTCACCGCAAGCAACCCACGCGGAAAAGCTCAGCGCAAAAAGCAGAATGGGAACCGACGGGAGACGCGCAGGTGCTCGCAAAACGGTGTTCATGGGAGAACTTGGCCGCAAACTCGCCAGAAAAACAAGCGCGCGGAGTGGTGCGACGGCACGGGTACGCAACAGACAAGACATCGGGAAGCGGATGTCATGGCAATTCTGGCATTGTTTCGACTCCTCACCCCGGCCCTCTCCTCGTTCGAGGAGGAGAGGGAAAATTATTTTATGGGACGTTTACCCACGGTAGCGCCATCCGTGTGACTTCGTAGGCGCCTCGGTGCATGCACGGATGAAGTTCACGCGCCGCACCGGATACACAGCCCGCGACCCATGAAGTATTTCTCCATGTGTTGAAAATCATGATCGTCGATGACCACGTGGAAATGAGGCGGCTCCTGCGCAACGCGCTGAATCATTTGACGAGCGAGTTCGTGGAGTGCGCCGACGGAGCCGAGGCGGTGACGGTGTTCTCCCAGCAACGTCCGGACTGGACGATCATGGACGTGACCATGAAGGGCATGGACGGCCTCGAAGCGACGCGCCGCATCCGCAGTCAATCTCCCGCGGCCAGAATTCTGGTCCTCACGCAGCATGATACTCCGGTGATTCGCCGCGAAGCATTGGAAGCGGGCGCCAGCGCGTTTTTGTCCAAGGACCAACTCCGGGAAGTCGAAACCGTGCTGACCGGGTCAGGCGGCATCGGTTCGCGGGATAAAGCACCTTAAGGAGAGTCAAGGCATGTTACCCAAACCAACGAACAGGATCGGAGCGCGGCTCGCGAGCCGCAGTGCGTTGAACGACTTACTTCCACCACGACAGCGCGCAGCGACAGTAACTTCTGCAAACCAAGAGATATGATTATGAACTTCGAAGAATCCATTTGTACGGAGGAGCGGACTGGGTCGGTTCTTAACCGCATCGGGCGCGCGTTGTGGCGTGGAATCGTGACCGGTGTGCTAGCGGCCTTCGTCTTGATGTCGAACGCGGCTGGGGCACAACGAACCTACACGATGGTGTCGGTTGGCGACTCTGTAGCGTCAGGGGAAGGCAATCCGGATGTTCCGCAAGTGGTCGAGCCCAATCCCCTTTTCAATCCGATTCGATTGGCCCCAAATCCCGGCTATGACCCGGTCCCGCGGATTCCAAACACGAATTACAATCCGGTAGAGAGAGTAATCAACCCCGACTACAATCCGGTACAACGGATCATCAACCCCGATTACCAGCCTTACCCCATACCCCAGGTTCTCAGGCCGTTGCTCCCCAATTTCCCGCCTTACGATCCAAACCTCACGATTCCGAACCCGGACTACGATCCGAACCTGACCGAGCCTAATCCGGATTACGATCCAGACCCACTCATTCCAAATCCAAATTACGATACCAATCTTTTTTCCGAGGCCCCCAATCCTGATTTCAACACAACTCCCTACGTGGTGACGGCTCCCGCGCAATGGGCCAAAGAGGAGGATCACCGGTCCAATCTCGCGGGACCGGCTTTGGCGGCGGCGACATTGAAAGCCAATCATCCCGGCCTGGACATCACTTTCCTTCACCTGGCCAAATCGGGCGACAAAATCGCCGACGTGGCCAAACAAATTGACCGGGCGCTGGTGGAAGCCGGAGGGCGCATCGATGTCCTGACAATTTCGGTCGGCGGAAACAATGTCGGTGAGGGAGGATTCGGCACATTGATCACGTCATGCATCGAGTCGCTGCAAGGCGGCCAGCGTTGCTCGCAGAACGCCGAGTTGAACGAAACCATTCGTCAAAGCTTTGAAGAAATGCCCGACAGGTTCGCGGAGCTGGCCGACCATATCCGCCGCTGCGAGGTCGGCGCGGTGTTCATCACCGAGTACTTTGATCTCACTCGTGGCAGCGATGGAGACTTTTGCGCCGACCTTTCGACCCCCATCCCGGGAGCCAGTTTCGAGGAGATGAAGTGGGCCTACGAGAAAATCATGGTGCCTCTCAACGCGGCGGTTAAGGCCGCGGCCGACGCGCACGGCTGGCATTACGTGGACGGTATCGCGGAGCGGTTCCGGAACCATGGCTATTGCGCGGACCGAACCATCGATCCCAGGCCGACCCTGCCCAACCCCGATTATGATCCACGGATGCGGGTTCCCAATTTCGACTATCATCCGGTCGAACGCCTGCCGAACATGAACTACAATCCAGTGCAGAACATCCCGAACCTCGACTACAATCCCGTCCAAAATAAGCCGAACACCAACTACGACCCGAGGCGGAACATTCCCAATCCAGACTATCAGCCAAACCCGCTTCAGCCCCATTACGATCCGCGAGTGACCATCTCCAATCCCGACTACGATGTACGATTGACTGTCCCGAATCCAGATTACGACCCCCGGCTCACGGTCTCCAATCCCGACTACGATCCGGCATTGACCATTCCGAACCCCGACTACGATCCCAACCTGACCAAGCCCAATCCCGACTACGATCCAAACCTCACCGTGGCCAATCCGGATTTCACGCTGGTCCCGGTCGATGGCGAGAACTGGGTCGTCCGGCTGGAAGAATCACACGTCATCCAGGGCGACCAGGACGGAACGGCCCATCCCAACGGCAAAGGGCAGGCCGTCTATCGCGATCGGTTGGTCGAGGAAATCGAGCAGGTAGGCATCGAGAACCTGCTTCGTTGCCCGCATATCCTGAGCATCAGCCGCCTGAATTCCACGATTCGACTGCTGGTGAACGGCGACTACCCGCCCGCCCGCATCGAGATCCAGAGCGCCTCGAGTCTGGATCAGACGGTTTGGGACACCGCACCAGCGACGCTTAGCATCCTTGGAGACCAAACAATTGAAGCTGAACTGGATCATCCTGATGCCGGGAAAACCTTCTTCCGCGTGCTGGCGAGGTAGGTGCCGGACGTGTTTGGATCGCAACGGTGAGGCCGGGCGGCCTCCCCGGCGCGGCAGCACCTCTCGCAGGAATCGTCCAGTGCGACTTGCTACAACCAGGACACCACACTCTGCACGACACGTTGGTCAATGCGCTTTGACGGAACGACCTGCAAGGCCATGTCTCCCTCTCTTCCCGACGCAGGAGGGAGGAGAGGGCCGGGGAGAGGAGGAGTTACTTTTTTGGATGGCCCCTCTCTCCGGCTCTCTCCCCGCTCGTTCCTCACGAGGAGAGAGAGGGAAAACGCGCGCTCGAACCGTTGATTACCGGGAAGGGTGCCCGCCGATGTCACTTCGGACGCCAGATCGGACTGCCTGCATCCACCCGCAGCCAGGCCAGCGCGCCGAGCAGATAGACTGCGCCGAACACCACGAACGTTGCATTCCATCCGTGCGCGATGGAGACCTTGGCCGCTACCAACGGGCTGAGCATTCCGCCGATGGCGCCCGCTGAGTTCATCCAGCCACCGACCGTTCCGGCAAAGCGGCCTCCGATGTCCGTCGGGAGCGACCACATCGAGGGTACGCCGAGATCCTGAAACGCGAAGGCGAAAACGATAAGCGCCATCACGGCAACGGGGGATTGAAGTTGCGAGACCGCGAACGCGCACAGTCCGGCGGCAGTCCAGCCTACGATGGGAATCAGGCTGCGTCCCCAGCGTTTGCTGCCCGTTTTGCGAATGGCGTAGTCCGAGAGAAATCCGCCGGCGAGACAGGCGAACCCGCCGAGCAACAGCGGCAGGCCGCTGATGAATTGCGATTGCGCGTAATCGACCTGGAACTGGTCCTTCAGATACTTAGGGAGAAACGTGATGTAGAAATAAAAGCAGAAACTCACGCAAAAGGACGCGAGGCAGAGGGCCAGCACGTTCGGTGAAAGGAGAGAAACCCAGCGGAACGGCGGCGCTGCCGCATCGTCGTAGATGCTCCCATCGGTTGCTTCGCCAGCACGAATCAACTCACGTTCGGCGGCGTTGACCTGCGGCTTGTCTTCGGGACGGTCGCGATACCAGCGGACGAAGAAAATTGCCCATACGACTCCAACGAGGCCAAGGATCCAGAACGCGCGCTGCCAATTTCCGCCGAGCACCATCAGGCCGCCGATGATGATGGGCGCGAACGCTCCGCCCCATCGGCTCGACAGCCAAATGAAGCTCTGCGCCGTCGCGCGTTCGCGCAATGGAAACCAGCGGCCCAAAGCGCGCGCGATGTTCGGGTACGCTCCCGCTTCGCCGATGCCGAACAGAAACCGCACGGCGACCATGACCATCAGCCAATGTTCCGGACCGGGCCTTGAGGTGAAAATGCCGGTAATCCATTTTACGCCTCCGGTCGCCGCGGTGAAGAGCGACCAGCAGAGGACGATTCTGAAGATCACGGCGCGCGCTCCCCAGCGGTCGCCAAGCCAGCCACCGGGAACTTCGAACAGCACATAGCCGGCAACGAAGGCGGAGAAGACCCAACTCATTCGCTCCGTCGCGCGATCCTTCGCCACCTTGGCCCGTGCTTGAGCATCGCCTTCCAGTCCACGTTCCCGCAGCGATTGTTCGTCAGCGGCTGAGAGTTCCGCGAATCCCAGATCGCGTTCAATATCTCCCTGCACTCGCATGATGCAGATGCGGTCGAGGTAGGTGAGAAACGCCAGCGAACAGAGGACGGCGAGAACCCAGAAGCGGTAGCGGGTAGGTGGCGAGGCTGACCGTTTCATCACTCGGAGCCTGCGAAACTCTCATTGGCACCCGGCTTCAGCCGGGTGTCACGGGTACGATGTGGGAAAACCGTTTTAACGATTTCTGACATTGTGCCGAGAAAGCCGCTGAAGCGGCTTAAAGACCCGTCGCTTTCAAACACCCGGCTGAAGCCGTGTGCTAATGAGAAGAACGGGCGTAACACGAGAGTCGATAGTGTATTCGGACCAACAGGAATCAACGCATGCCCACGTCGGCTGCTACGAATCATTGGATCGGCCTCTGTCCCCATGGCATCGGCATGGTCGGGGGCTGGCGATGGAGGTCCCGGCGTTGATCCACAGGCCGATCTCGAAACCAGGTCACGAATCGCGCCAGTTGTTTTGCGGCTTCCTCGTAGGCCTCCCGTCCTTTCTCCGCGGTGGCGAGTTCGGCATCGCCGAGCACGCCTGTTTCCGAATAACTGCTCGTCCACGAGATGAGCGTGGCCGGCCCGGCCGCGAACAAGTCCACCCAATTGAAGGGGCTGTGCTCCTCGTTGAAGCTGACGACGCCGCTCTTGATTTGATCCTTCCGAACGTTGTCGCCGTCGAGATAGAGGTAGAGCGACGTTTCGAGTTCGCAGGCGTGGGAGCAGCCGCCGGGAAACTTGCTCTGCCGCCAGCGCGAGAGGAACGCCTTGTCCACGGTCAGCAGGTTCCACCACGCCGCGAGAATGCATTCGGCGTCCGTCTCCAGGTTCGTGCGGCGAGCGACCAGATCGAGATTCGGCATATTGGAACCATGCCCGTTCAGCAGGACGATTTTCTTGAAGCCGTGGTAGGCAAGCGATTTGGTGATGTCGAGCACGTGATCGATGAAATGCTCGAAGTGATTGTTGATCGTGCCTGGATAATCCATGACGTGTCCCGTGTAGCCGTAGCAGACCGTCGGAAGCACGAGCAGCTTGTCCGGGATCAACCGTCCCGCGCCGTGCGCGATTCCCGTCGGGCAGACGATATCGACATCGAGCGGCAAGTGCGCTCCGTGCTGCTCCACCGCGCCGCACGGCACGATGCAGACCTTGCGCATCTCGATGGCATCATTGATCTCCGGCCAGGTCAGTTTCTCGTAACGGAATTCAGTGGCGGCGCGGCTCATGTGTCGTGAGTGGTTAAGTCGCCGGAATTAAGCGCGACTAGGCGGTTCAGGAAAAGGGCAAAGTCGCGAAGGAATCGAGCACGACTTCTTCATTGCCCACGCGCCGCCTGGCGCCGACAGGCAGCGAGCATTGCTTTCCAATGAGACCGAAGGAAGGCCGGTTCGCGCAACGCTTCGCGAGCATATTTGCGTCCGGCGCTCGGGAGATGAACTTCGGTTTGGACCAGCATCTCATCACGGTTGTTCGCCTGCGCCAGCACCTGCGAGTCCGGCGCGACAATCTTGGAATCGCCTGCCGACCACAGTCCTCGGCCCTGCGGCCCGACCGAGTTGGCGAAGACATAAAAGACCTGGTTCTCGAACGCGCGCACCGCGATGCCGTCGCGTCCGCCACGCTTGGCTTTGGACACCGTCAGCGCATCCAGGCCGGCGTTCGGGTGGAAGACAATTTGCGCTCCCATCATCACCGGCAATCGCACCAGCTCCGGGTAACGTCGCTCGTGGCAGATGATCGCGGTGCATGAGACGCCGTCGATGCCGAAAAATGCCACGGAATTCCCCGGGGTGAAAAACTGCGCGTCGCGCGGCGTGAGATGGATTTTGTGATAGCGGAACGTTTCGCGGCCCCGTCGATCGAAGCCGATCAGAGAATTGAACCGTCGTCCGCGGGCGAACGTCGGCGAACCAATCAACACGTTGCATCGGTAGGCCCGCGCGGCTTCCGCCACGGCTTTCAGTCCGCTGTCGATGTCCGCAGCCGTGAACCGGCTGAAGTCCACGTTGTATCCTGTGAGGGCACATTCGGGAAACAGCACGGCATTATTCCCTTCGCCAGCCGCTTCGGAGACGAATCCCCGGATGAGTTCGACATTCTCCGGCAGCGTCTGGCGAAACTTCAATTGCGCGGCGGCGATTCGGAGAACTTTTGCGGCCATGACTTCAATTGGTTTCGGGCAGCAATCGGCCTTCGGGCTTCTGCAGGAAGGAGAGCAAATCCGCCATGTCCTGAGACGCGAGTCCTTGTTCCAGTCCTTCGGGCATGAGGGACTTCCCTTCGGCTCGCAGCTCCTTGATCTGGCTGCGCAATACGGTGTCGTCAGCCTCTCCCGCGCGGCGCAGCGTGACGCCGGCGGCGGTTTCGGCAAAGATGAAACCGCTCAGGGCCTTTCCGTCCGTCGTGACCACCGTGTAATTGATGAAATCGGGAGACACCTGCCGGCTCGGGTCCAGGATGTCCGCCAACAGCGCCTCCTTCGGACGGCTTGCGATGCCGGAAAGGTCGGGACCCACATGCCGTCCTTTCCCCTCGACTGTGTGGCACAGCAGGCAGGTTTTGGCGAAGACCGCCGCGCCGCGCTGACGGTCACCCTCCATTTTTGATGCCGGCTGAAAACGGGCAATGACATCCGCACGATCCGGGGCCGCATTCGTGAGGAGTGTTTGCAACCGCTGCCTGACGAGATCGTCCCGCGATTTGAGGAGCGACTGTCGAATCGAAGCGTCGAGTTCAACCGGCGACAGTTCTCCGCGCTCCAGCGTGTCGGCGAGCGCCGTGGTCAGCGCGGCTGAACGTGGAACCGCCGCCAGAATGTGCCGGCGCGCGGCTGGGGCGCGCTGACTCCAGCGGGCAAACATGGTCTTTGCCAAAGTGTCATCATTGAGTTCAGCGAGCGCCCGCGCGGCGGCTGCTTGAACTTCGGCGGGATGTTGTGGCTGTAACAAGTCGAGCAACGTCTTGCCTGCCAGCTCGGGAGTGGCGCGCGCGAGGATGCGTATGGCATCGAGGCGATCCGGAGTTTTTTCCAGTGAAAAAGCTGCGCGGGCGGCGGCAAGTCCAATCAGCGTTTCCAGGCCTTCGATCTGGACTTTCAGCGTCGAAGGTCGATCCCTCAACAACTGCCGCAATGGCTGCGACGTGCGCGCCAGACCGTCCGCCAGTCCAGCGAGAACCGCGAGACGCCCCGAGGCCGGTGGCGTCGGGACAGGCTGTGTCAGCAACGCGAGGCATTCCTTGAGTTCTGCCTCGCTGCAACCTGCGCCGATCAGCCTGGCCACCTGGTCCAGCAACCTTGCCTGATCGCGTGTCGGCGCGTTCAACCAGGCTGGTTCCTCCTCCACAAGCTTCTTAAGAAACGGCCACGCCTTCGGTCCAATGCTGCTCAACAACGCGAGCGAATGCCAACGGTCGGCGAAGTCGCGCCGCGCAATCCTGACCATGGGATCGAGCTTTGCGTCGCCGTCCAACTCTCCAAGGCTTAACGCGACCTGGAAACGAACGCGTGCGTCAGCGTGCTCCGTGAGTGCCAGTATCGCAGCGCTCAAGGGGCTGGTGTCCTGATTCCGGAGAAATGGTTCGCTCAGCCGGATGGCGTGTTCGCGCAAAGCTTGTGGTGAATCCCTCAACGCTGTCAGCAGGATATCCGGTGTCAGCGCCTGCAATGCATCCAGCGTGTAGAGCGCGTGCAGACGCGCGAGCGGTGATGACGTTTGTTGTGCCAGCCTTTCCAGGGCAGGAACCCCCGTGCGCTCCTGCCGTTCGACGAGCAATCGCTGCGCAGTATCGCGCAGCCAGCCGTTGTCGCTTCGCAAGTGTTCGACCAGTTCCCCGGGACTGGCGCGGCTCAGGCTGATTCTGCGGTTTGAAATCGGGTTTTGGGAATTCCGAACACGCCAGATGCGGCCGTGCTCGGCGCCGGTCCGCCAGGGCACTTCGTTGCGCGCCGCGCCCCGAACCCACTCCGGATGCTCGACAAATTTGCGGTAGAAATCGACGACATAGAGCGCCCCGTCCGGTCCGGTCGCGAAGTTCACAGGATGAAACCAGGGATCGGTCGAAGCCAGGAATTCCTTCTCACGTTCGCCGCGCCGCGCCACAAACGTGGCCCCGTTCGGCTCCAGAACCCGGCGATGCACCAGGTTCAGCAGCGATTCTCCCACGAAAGCATTGCCGCGATAGTCCTCGCCGAGGGCGCCACCGCGATAAACCGTGAGACCGGAGAGCGCGTTGAAGTTTTTCACCGACTCGTTGTTGAACGTGAGGGGCGACGGGGCGAGCGGAAAGACGCGCCCGGTATCGCCCGCTTCGATGATGTCGGCTACCAACTCCGTCGCAGCAAGATGCGGGTTGCGATTGAGATAGCGCTCTGCAAACACCTCGTGCCGGATCGGAATCGTATTCCATGAAAGGAAGCGGTTGCCCCAATCATCTCGAGCCAGACCGAACTGGCTGCGGCCGGCGATGGCCTCGAATTCACCGGTGCCCGGCCGGAACCGAAAGTCGTGGCCGCGAATGGAAACCGTTTTGCCCGGCGAATCTTCCGGCCTGCGGATCTCTCCCTCGCTGCGGCCATTCGCGCCGTAAACCCAATTGTCGAGGCCCCACATCAGTCCATTGACGCGCAACTGCTGGTTGCCGAGGCCAAAGCCCGTGAACAAGACACGCCGTTCATCTGCGCGCCCGTCGCCGTTTGTGTCGCTGAGAAACCAGATGTCCGGCGCGGCCGTGACCAGCACACCGCCCTTCCACGGCAACACGCCGGTTGGAAACGGAAGTTTGTCGGCAAATACGGTCGCGGCTTCGTAACGACCATCACCGTCACGATCCTCAAGCAACCGAACGCGCCCGGCCGTTTCCGCGTTTGGATAATCCAGCATCTCCGCGACAAACAGCCGGCCATCGGCATCGAACGAGATCGCAACGGGGCTGAGAACGTCCGGTTCGGCAGCGACAAGCTCGACGATCAGGCGCTGGTCGGCGAGGCGGAAGGAAGCCAGTTCCTGCGCCGGAGTAAGCGGCTTCGATAACTCATCTGCGGCATGACTGGAAAGTGCAAGCAACGACGCGCCAAGGATCGCGTCAAACCGCAGAGAATCCTTCGCTTTCACTTCGCCAACTCCTTCAACATCGCGACGACCTCATCCGCGACGCGCTCGCCCGTGCCGGGTTCCGCGTAGCTGTGATAACCCGTCCAGACCTGATAGCCGCCCAGCTTGTGTCCTTCGAGATTCGGCAAATACCCGATCCAGTCATTGGCCAGTTCCGCGACATAGGCGTGACGAAAGGGCGAACGATTCTTGATGTCGAGGCCCAGTTGCGTGAAATACTCAGCCGGAACTCCGACCACCGCCACGTCGCCAATCAAGAGGACCTGCAACCACGTTTCGCGTTCCTGTCCGCGCTGCGAGGCAAGCGTCTTGCGCATATCGCGAAACACCTGGATGACCGTTTCACCATAGGCGCCGACATACTTCCGGCAGTATCGGGTCACCGCCTCGTCTTCACGGGCTTCGTCGAAGTTGCGGACGCGGAATTTGAAGGGGCGCTTGAGGGCGGCAAGACGCGCGACTGGCCGAGCCGTCGCTTGCGCCAGCGCATCGGATACCACCTGCTTCATCCGCTTCGTCATCTCATCGCCTGACAAATTCAGATTGTGCGTGGAACCGGATGCCCCTTCCAAAAAGCAAAACGTGCCGCCCAGTTCCATCTCCAATTCCTGCGCGGCCAGGCCATAAAACGACGGCGAACGGCGCCCTGGCTGGCGCGTGCCGATGGTGTGAGTCGAGTGATTGAAGAGGAGCGCCCGCAGCTTGTCGGCCGAATCGCGAAACGCCAGCACGGACAGTTCGGGATCGAACGGTCCGGTCGCGCGCACGAAATTCGTGCGTGGCCCGACCCAGTAAATCTCCCCGTCTGACAACAATTGGCGGCTGTTCTGGCCCACGGTCTTCTCTTCGACGAGATGGAACAGGAAACGGCAGGCGTCCTTCGACAGGTTCGCATTCGCGTCCTGCACCGCCTTCACGATGCCGCGCTGCACGCGCTTGACGAAAGTATCGTCCAGACCATAGCCGTGCAGGACCATCGTGCTGGGCGCGTGATGGGTGTGGGTGCAGTTCACGAGGATGTTGGCGAACGGAATTCCGGTCGTCTTCTCAATTTCGCGGACCGCGGGATCGAGATGCTCGCGTGTCATCATGAGCACGTCGCACGCGACGATGGCGAGCTTGCCGAAGGGCTGCTGTTCGAGCACGACCGCGACCGCGCGCAACTTGCCCTCCTGCCCGGCGGCTTTGCCGGCCGTAATGCCGCCGGCAATCACCATGTTGTCGTCCGCCTCCAATTCCACAATAGCAGCGCCAACGTGAAGGGGGGCTTCCCCCTTGCTCTTCGCAGAAATCTCGGCACCTTGCGCCAGGACGGAGGCGAATAAGCAGAATAGGATGCCTGCGTTCCGGAACGCACGCTCAACGATGACTTGTGAAGTGACGAGGCGCATCAGGTTCATTCCTCAAACTTCAGCTTGCGCGTGTCGCA
>Ga0137433_1001165_pt1 | contig 11641 bp, 18 predicted proteins | sample EasRivERMZT840_2_FD_102335 | JGI IMG/M metagenome (GOLD analysis project Ga0137433, IMG submission 102335) | Soil microbial communities from meander-bound floodplain in the East River, Colorado, USA - East River MetaG ERMZT840_2 | ecosystem: Environmental > Terrestrial > Soil > Floodplain ...
ATTTCATCAACGGCCTTTTTTTCATTCCCCTGCTTCATTTGATGAACGACATGCGTCGAAAGATGGTTTTCAAGAACCAAATTTTCAATACCGGTAAGCGCTTCCTTAATGGCTGATACCTGAGTGATGATATCGATGCAATACTTTTCATCCTCGATCATTTTCTCGAGCCCTCTGATCTGTCCAGCCGCAATCTTCAAGCGCCTGGTAGCCTTTGTTTTAATATTTTGTCTCATCTCTCCATGATACCCCTAGGGGGTATATGCTGTCAACTCTAGCTTAGAACCTAGAGAATTTTAAAAATTTCTCGTTTACCAGTTAAATACATTTCTGCATACTTTGGCGGTTTCTTCGTTTTTGTTTTTACTTTGGTCTGTTCTTTCTTGTGATCAGTCATAGCTTTCTCAAACTCAGCTAAACTTTTAATTTCATAGTAAACAACTATCTTATTGTAATCGGTCACCATATCAAGAAGCACGGTGTATTTAAAATTTTGATCTTTTGATAGTTCTTCTTTGAACATCCTTACCAACTCCCCAGCATGACCCGGCTTGGCTGTATAAGTTTCAGTTACGAGATACATATTTTTGTTGTTAGTTTATAAATGATTATAGTAAAGACGTGCAATTGTAATCATCTTTCTTGGGTCGGCAATTAGATAGGGTTAGAAACCTATCTACTTAAAAATTCCTCCATTGCATCTTGAGCAACACGCACCGTTGCATCGACAGGTTTGGTAAACGCTGATTGTACGTATTCTTCCAAAGCCACGGGTTCTCCAATCATTGGGTCATAGACGATACCATCATTAGCACAAACTAAATGTCTCCCCCACTCCACCTTTCCTTCATATCTAGCTGGAGAAATAGCCTCTGTATTTATTGAATCAATCTTTTTACCATCAATTGCAATAATATAAGGCTTACCACCTTCACTAATCAAAAGTCCTGCGACTTCAACCGCAATATTTAAGCATGATTCAGCATGCTTATTATCGGGAAGTTTATAATTATTATCTAGCTCTGTAAATCTTTTCTTCAAGTACTCTATCGTCTTAACGAACCCAGGATTTTCTATATTATTCTCTTGCATAATTTAAGTATACCCCAACAAGATAAACTTGAAATCTGCTGGGCCGGGAGACCGAAGGTTCTGAGGAGCTTCACGACGAATGAATAGACAGGGTTAGAATTTATTTATTAAAAACTAAATACTCCCCTTCGCTGATCACTTCAACTTTTCCATCTACGACCTTTAACGCTGAATCATCATCTAATGCATAAATTGTCTCGGGAATTTCTTTTGCAAGTTCTTCTAAATATTCTTTTCTAATTTTTTTAAAATATGGAGAGTTTAAATGTGGTCGAACATAGAAATCTATAAAATCCATTCCTGCCATGTCTTCAGTTCTATCTAAATCTTCGTAATACAGTCTTTGCGATTGGCTCAATGATAGATCCTTGCTTGTCACCATGCTTCCAGCACTGATACCAACATAGACTCTTGTTTTTAATAATCCAGGTAACATTTTTGCTAATCCAGATTTATTAAGCCAATACATGAGATGAAATGAATTTCCTCCACCAAAGAAAAGGATGTTTGCTTCTTTTATTCTCGGCTCCCATTGCTCTTTAGATAGAGCAGAAATATCTACAATATCAACTGACTTATATCCTTCTTGAACAAGATTATGAAGATCAGTAATAAGCCAATCTTTACTTCCCGCTTCAACATTTGCTGCCGTTGGAATAAAAGCTATTGATGAATCTTTCACCGGCTTTTCCACAAGCTCCGCAAGCGCTTTTGCAATTGATTTATTTTTTACACCTGAAGATGTTAACAATAGCTTCATGTAGTAAGCCTAACACACCTCTTTTATATAGTTAACTATGCTGGGTCCTTAATGGGATTTGAACCCATACTGCCGCTTCCACAGAGCGAAGTGCTAACCGTTACACCATAAGGACCATTACATGCCAAAAGGAGTATCAGGAGATAATCATTTTGTCAGTGTGCGCAGGAGAGGATTTGAACCTCCATACCCGTAAGGGCGCTACCACCTCAAGGTAGTGCGTCTACCAATTTCGCCACCTGCGCGTAACGATATAGTAATAAAAAATGAGGGAAAGTAAAGACTACACAGCTGGAGCAGATTGAGTTTCTGGAACTTCTGGAGTGCGCATGTCTTGGGTTCGGCGCATCTGGCGGCTAATTTCTTTAGCGGCTTTTTCACGAATGTGATAGAGCTTCGCTCGGCGAACTTTGGCTCGGCGGATAATTTCAATTTTATCAATCACCGGAGAATAAAGAGGAAAAATTTTCTCAACCCCAACTCCTGACGCGACTTTTCGGACGGTAAAGGTTGCTCCTGGTTCGGTGCCATGCTTTCGGGCAAGCACTAAACCTTCAAAAGCCTGGAGGCGAAACTTCTCACCTTCTTTGATTTTCTGCCACACCTTCACTGTATCGCCAGCTCGAAGGTCGAGCTTTTTTCGCTCGTCGGTATTTATTGGGGAAATTTTTAAGCCGGTAATATTCATATAAGTAGACGATAATGTACTATAATTGGCGTATTTCTGCAAGGCCTCGCTCAAAATCATCTGGTAGGGGTGATTCGACTGTTACCTTTTCGCCATGAAGGGTAATGAAAGAAACTGATCGAGCATGAAGTGCAAGCCGGGTAAAACCTAAAGCTGGCGCTCGCTTGGGCGCATATAATTCATCGCAAATCACCGGATGATTAATAGCCTTCAGATGCACTCTAATTTGATGAGTTCTGCCTGTTCTTGGTTTAAGTTCAACATAAGAAAAACCATCATTGCCGGAAATTGTTTCTGTTCTTTCCAAAACTTTATATTCCGTGATAGCATCCCGCATTTCGCCCCGCGCCCCGCGCTGGGCTGACCAGAGCCGAAAATCTTTTTTACTCTTCCCAATCGAGCGATCAATGATTCCCTCTTCATCATCCATTCTGCCGTACACAAAAGCGTTATAAATTTTTTCTATTGCCCTTTCTTGAAATTGATTTTTCACATGTTCAAAGGCTTTTTGATTTTTGGCAATCAAAAGTACTCCAGACGTGTCACGATCTATTCGATGAACGATACCAGGTCGATGAATAATTTCTTCATTGGCTTGCCCTAGGCGAAGTCGAAGGGGTTCACCGACTTCTTTCATCTCCGGATATTTTTTTAAAATCCAATCAACCACCGTTTGTTCTTCGGTTCGACCATCGGGATGGACAACAAGCCCAGCCGGTTTGTTGATTGCCACCACATCTTTATCTTCGTAAAGTATTTCGATATTCATTTAAGTTGTCGTAAAGCCAGTGATCGTTTCGCCAGCTGGTCCCCACTGCACATTAATACTTTCCACTTCTGCACCCTCCGGACCAGTGCTGATAAAATTAAGATAATGTCTCAAATTTTCTTCAGGACCCTGAGCGACAATTTCCACGGTGCCATCCTCTTCGTTTTTAGCAAAACCAGTCACCTTACATTCAACGGCTTTCTCTTCGGCATAACGGCGAAAAAACACGCCTTGGACGTTGCCATATACTTTCACTAAAATTTCTTTCATTGGTTGCTTGTTCATACTCGTGGTATCCATACTATATAAAAAAGGACACTCAAACGCGAATGTCCTTACAAAATTAAATTCTGAGCTTTGCCCATTCATTTTTTGGTTTCCATACAACGTTCCCTCGAGCAACATCAGCCGCAACATACGGATCATCTTGCCGGTATTGCGGAATGTCTTGACGAACGAGGGAGATGACGGGAAATTTTCGATTACCAACTTGAAACACTTTATCAACTTCCTTTGAACGATTCCAGAAACAGACAATACCGGCCACATCGGCATGATATCTTTCAATGAGCGCAATGAGGTCGGCGGTCGTTGAGAAATTGTTGCACACATCCTCAACAATCCACCAAATATCACCAATGTCAGGCTCATGACGATCAAAAACTAATTTGGATTCTTCACGGCCAGTTTCACTTTTGACCTTGAGGACTTCTTTCTCAGGATAGATATACTGTAACCGAGTAAGATCAGCCAATTTGTAGGCCAGGGCCTTTCCTCCCTCGGGCGCACCACAGAAGCCGGTTGATGATCTGAGAACATCATTTCTCTCGATCGCCAATTTATGTAAAAGCTGCTCAGCATAGTAGCCCAAAACAGGAGCATGCTGTTCAGCTTTGGCAAAATTTACATAGACATCACCCACGTACTGTTTCTTACCTTCTGGCGTATCGTACTTACCAGCGTAACCAACAAGCGGACCTTGCCGTCTTCCTCCTTCGTCTTTAAGACATTCATAGTAACCATCACATTCCTTTAAGAGCGAAATATTGTTTGCGACATTGTAAGTCTGATGCAGGTGTCGAGGAACAACTGTTCTCATGAGTCGATTTCCTTTCTATGTAAAAGGACGTTCGGAACAATTCCGAATCTTGGTTCAGATTACCCGAGATGAAGAGAAAGTCAATTTGTGCGCGATGAGGGACTCGAACCCCCGACCTTTCCGGTGTAAACGGATTGCTCTACCAACTGAGCTAATCGCGCGCAGGTTTTACTATACAGGATTTATGAAAAAATCCAATGTGCCCCCGGGAGGAATCGAACCTCCATAACCGGCTTAGAAGTCCGGTGTTCTATCCATTGAACTACAAGGGCAGTGCGGAAACTATAGCATTCTATTCAGACGGGTCAATCGTCTCGGGTTGATATATTTTTCGATCGATGAGCTTTGATTCTCGATCATTATATTCATTAATCACACCTTCCAGGGCCGAGCGCTCAAGCGTGCGAGGTCGATTAACTTTTTGTGACCCTCGGAAAATTTCCCCTCGATTAATTTCATAGAAGAGATAGCCGGTAAGTGCAATCACCACCAACACCATACTTGAGAAAAACATCAGAATAATTTTCCAGTCTTTCAGCGGATCACGACGCCGAATAATTCTTTTTCTTCGAAATAAACCTTTTAGAAATTGGGTGTAACGATCGAGTGACATATTATTTTTGTTTTAAAACCCTAAGGGTCATTGAACCATTCCAGACTGATCCGCCGGCTGCCCCCTCCTCACCTCCCGATCGACGATTAAATGTCACACCGTCGATTATTGTTTTATATGGCAAAGTCTCCATCATGGTTAGAAATTGAAACACGGAATGCCAATTTCCCTGGGTCAGAACCGTTAATTTTAATAACTCATGAGTCTCTTTTAGTTTCTCATTTGGCTCAATCGCCACCGATTCTATTTTTGTCGTGACTCGAATTTCTTTGCCCAACGATTCAATTTCCTCAATAAACGATACAACTCCTTCGGGACCTATAATTCGGGTCGATAATTTTTCAATATCGGGCTTCACATCAGCCAGGAGTAGTTTAAGACTTCGATTTTGAGCTTCCAGACTTTCTCGGCCGGCCAATTCTGTTTCCTTGCTCGCCGTAGCTTCAACTTTTTGTTTGATAACAAGAAAAAAACCGTAGGTTAAGGCCAGGCCGATGATGACTGCGATGAGTCCAACGATGAAAAGTGTTTTGGTGGTCTTAATCATAGGCAATATTTACATCAACGGTAAAAGAAAAATCAATATTTGTATCTTTGGCAAATTGGGAGACCGGGACTACCACCGCCTGAACGGCCGTCTCCCGCTCAAGAGCGGAGGTAAATGACAAAAGCCCTTGTCGGTTCCGAGCTTTACCCTGAACACTTATGGTCATGGTGTTACCGGCTTTATCCTCCTCCTTTTTCTTAAGACTCAACAAAGTAATGCTGTTGTCTCGCGTTTTATGTTTTAGGATGAGAGAAATAATTTCTGAGGGCTGCATGACTTTCTTCTCCGGTCGAAGGGCACCGACCAGCAATTGCGCTGCCGCAATATCTTTTGAAAGTTCTTCTCGCTCTTCCGGAGTCTCGGTTGGTGGTGGAAGTGGACTTTGGGCAAAAGCTCGTTCTTTATAAAACGTGAGAATAAACGAAGGGACGAGAAGGGTGATGGCAAAAGCAATGAGCACTAAAATACCTAAAAGATAGAGAATCCGAACTCGGAGTTCATACTCTTTATCAACCATACGCTGTTCATTGTCGGGTAAAAGATTAATCATAGAGAAAGACCAATAGCTGAAACGAAATCCAATGATTCACGCCGGGTTAAGGGTGGAATGCCATCGTGTGAGGTGTAAACATTTTTCCATGGATCAGCAATAGAAACAGGAACATTTAATGATCGACCCAGGTAATGATCGAGCCCAAGCAAGGCATCAGCTCCGGCTAAGCGGACCTCTTGAATATTTTGACCTCGCCCTATCTCCCCGCTTCGACTATCCCAGTAGGCATATAATTTTTGAATTTCATCTCGCAGAGCAGTAGCGGCACTGACGAGCGACAAAAACATTTCGGTACTTTCTTTTAATTCTTTCCCCGATCGAATTTTTTCTGCTTCATCTTCATTGACTGAAAAATTTTTCTTAATTGCCTCAATAATTGATCGACCACCGATTGGAATGGTTGATGTAAATTGAACTTCAGCATCTGAGACAATAGCGAGAATGGTTTTTGTTTCGCGTAGAGCGACGATAATAAAAGTACCCGGTTCATTGGTACCGATGATTGATCGAGCCACAGCTTGGGATTCAACGTGAAGCTTCAGGGGCGTAAATCCGGCCGCCGCAAACACTTCAAGATAACTTGAAACCACTTTAATATGCATCACCGTCACATTAAGGTGCAATTCTTTATCATGCGATTCTGGTTTTTTCAAAAAGCGATAGTCATAGACTGCATCCCGCAAGCCAACCGGAACATTTTCTTCAATTTTAAACTGAAGAGCATCATGAATGTCACCTTCATCCATCATGGGCACCGAAGTGCGAAAAAGGTAGGCTTTTTCTTCCGGCAGCGAGGCTTTAATAAACTTGAAGCCATGAGATTGCTGAAAATTTTTCAAAACATCAATGAGACCCCGTTTGTCTTTAATGTAACCTTCTTCAATCAAGCCTCGAGGAATTTTTTGTTCGCCAAACATGCCGAGTTCGACGTATGAACCACGGGGTTTAAGTTGGAGGAATCGAACGGCTTCATCAGACAAATCGACTCCAACAGATGACATGAGGAGGAACTGGGGTGGCGGAAAAAAATCCAACAACTGGGTTTTATGATGCTTTTGAGCACTACTCATACCTTATATGAACAGTATACTACAGCTTTCTACTTTACTTTTGTGCCTTCGGGGATATCTTCGGCTATTTTAAGGAGGGAAAATTTACTTTCTTCGTGGGTAACCGCCAAAATCATCCCTTGGCTTTCCAAGCCCCGAATCATTCGTGGTTCGAGGTTTGTAACAAAGGCACATTTGGTGCCAACCAGGGTTTGGGGATCAGGATAATAGAGAGCAATGCCAGAAATAATTTGGCGCGGTTTTTCTTCGCCAAAGTCGACAGATAGTTTTAGTAATTTATCCGTTTCGGGCACCTTTTCAGCACTCAAAATTTTCCCAACTTTGATTTCGACTTTGGCAAATTCGTCGTAGTTGATCATGAGTTTAATCTATCCAAATAACTCTGCAAAATCAACGCTGCCGCTGAAGCATCCAATTTTTCATGCTGCCCCTGAATTCGGGCGGCCTGATGTGACGTTAAAAATTCTGGTTCAAAAATCACTCGCTTCCCCACCTTGGTCTCGAGCTCGTCTTTAAATTTCCGAATTTTTTCCATGACGACATTATCTTCACCCTTAAAATTTTTTGATTCACCGAGAATTACAGTCTCAACCAAGTTATCCCGAATAATAGTTTCGAGTTCATTGAAAAATTTTTTTGAATTTGGGAGAACTTTGTGCGGCATGGCAAATCTCCCCTCTTGGTCAGAGAGAGCAATGCCAACTCTTTTTGTCCCATAGTCGATACCGAGATATCGCATGTCGTCTTACGAGAGATGCTTGGAAACGAGTTTGGTCATTTCAAACATACTGACTGTTTTTTTACCACTAAAGACTTTTTTCAGATTTTCGTCAGCGTTGATGTTTCGCTTATTCTTTTCATCTTGAAGTTTATTCTTCTTGATGTAGACCCACAATTTTTTTACTACTTCAGATCGAGGCATTGGTCCTTTGCCAACAACTTCAGCCAATTCGTCACTCACCTTCATCGGCTTCATAAATGCAGAATTTGATTTTGCCATACTTTATTTATTATTTATTAAACCCTTCCCTATATAATATCAAACTTTTCCCCTCTTGTATTGGGCGGAGGAGGTGAGATTCGAACTCACGGGAGCCTTTCGACCCCTCCTGTTTTCAAGACAGGTGCAATAGACCACTCTGCCACTCCTCCATTGGTTGCAACCAAGTGCGATTATAGTATCAAAAAATAGCCTGATTGCAATGCATACTAGCAATTCTTCTATTTTTCTGCATTAAGCAATAGTTGTTCTTTGTTTTTCAGGAGATTCACATCACCACTGAAAAGAATAACAAGTTTAATATCAAAAAGTTTGGAAAAAAATTGCCGATGGGCTGGGGGTAAATGGGTAAATGATGTCACATTTTTTCCTGGACCTAAAAGTAATTCCGCAGCAATGATTGAGGGTGTCTTTTTTTCTGATCCAGCTACCAAGAGGGTTGGTTCAACTTTTTTCTGCCGGGCTAAATTTTCTAAATATTTCATAATCGTAAGGCAACCTGGATCATGTTTCACCATATAGGTATTTTGATCTTCAACCAGATATATATTTTGAATTGTGGAAATTAAATCTGAAGGATCTGAGTTTATTGATTTTGGAAATGGCGAAAGAGAAACAATAAAACCGCGAGCTTCGAGCTCTTTTTTGAGCCAAAAGAGCCACTTTTCTTCTTGGCGACCATTCCACTTGTAACTGATGAGAGTTTGAAACGTCACGGTATGCTATTATACATTTATATAAATATGGATCAAACCATTCCTGAAACAATACAGTGGGAAGCGCCGGAATATCATCACCACGAAAAAAGTGCTGATTGGTATTGGGCTATTGGCATTATTGCGCTCTCCATTGCCGTCTTGAGTATTATTTTTCAAAATATTCTCTTTTCAATCTTCATTATTTTGGCCGCCATTGTCATGACCTTGTATGCCTACCGCAAACCAAGAATTGTGCCCATTGAAGTAAATTCCCGTGGGATTCAGGTAGACAAAACCCTCTACTCTTTCGACGCTCTTGAATCATTTTGGATTGAAGCTGATGAGTATCACCCTCAAATTATTGTGAAATCAAAAAAAATGATGATGCCGTATATTGTTGTGCCGATTGGTGATATTAATCCTGATGAGGTTCGCACCTATCTTCTCATGCATTTGAAGGAAGTTGAGCATCATGAACCGCTTGGTCAGAAACTTATGGAATATTTGGGATTTTAGGAAAATGTGATAATCTCTAGAACGGCTTCCGGACTCGCGCGCTTCGTGGCGCAAGCGGCAGTCGCGCACGAGATCCTCCAGCCTCCTTTGTCCTCGTCGTTCAATGGATAGGACACATCCCTGCGAAGGATGAAATGCAGGTTCGATTCCTGCCGAGGGCACAAAATAAAAATCCGCCAGTGCGGATTTTTATTTTCCTGAAGCTTTCTTAATCATCTTTGAGAGCCGAGATTTTTTGCGAGCGGCAGCGTTCTTTTTTATTAAATTAGTTTTGGCCGCTTTATCAATCGCCTGGTAGGCAGCGGAAAGAAGTTTCATAGCTTCTTGAGTATTTTTGTCAGCGACAAATTTTTTGATTCGCTTCACCACGTCTTTCAAAGCATCCTTTCGGTGCTGATTATAGACTCTCTTTCGCTTGGAAGCGCGGAGAGCTTTTTTTGCTGATGATGTAATTGGCATGAGTGCGATATTACAATACTAGCTCAAAAATTGCAAATGGTAGGCCGGAAGAGCTCGTGCACGACTTTTTCGGAGAAAGACGAAGTGTGCGAGTCTGGAGGCCTATGATACTATGTACCCATGATTTCCCGACTGACAGGCACCATAATTCACGCTGACACCCGCTTTCTCATTATCGATGTGGGTGGGGTGGGCTACAAAATCTATACCACCGCTGGGGTTTTGGAGAAACCCGTCCGACCAGGTCATCCGGGCGGAAATCTAAAAGATACTGTCACGTTTTGGACCTACTTAGCCGTCCGAGAAGATGCTCTTGATCTCTATGGCTTTCCGACAAAAGATGAGTTAGAATTTTTTGAACTCCTGATTGGCATTTCCGGTATTGGACCGAAATCAGCGCTGGGAATATTGAATGTCACTAATCCTGCCACCATTCGAAAAGCGGTAGCGACAGAAGATCCAACCTATCTTCATAAAACGTCAGGAATAAGTAAAAAGAATGCTGAGAAAATTGTTTTGGAACTTAAAAATAAATTAGTAATCAGTGGTGAAGAAACTGACGCTGCCCACCATTATGGATCAGATAGTTTGGAAGCCCTTATCGCTCTTGGCTATGCCGAGCGCGAGGCGCGCGAGGCCTTAAAAAAAGTACCGAAAGATATTACGGAAACGAGTGAATGTGTAAAACATGCGCTCAAGATTCTCTCTAAACATGGATAACCTTCTGCGACTCATTAAAAAAATAATTCCCGAAAGTTTTTTCACAAAACTCCAGCCAACGTATCATTACTTATTGGCTTTGTTTGGCGCACTCATCTATCGCTTCCCTTCCAAGCACATCAATGTAGTTGGGATTACTGGCACCAAAGGTAAATCAAGTACGACAGAAATTTTGACCGCAATTTTAGAAGCCGCTGGCAAAAAAGTGGCGGCAGCTGGCACCATTAAATTTAAAATTGGCGAAAAAGAGTGGGCCAATAAATTTAAAATGACCATGCCTGGCCGGTTTTTTATGCAAAAATTTTTACGCGAGGCAGTTGATGAGGGCTGCGAGTATGCAGTTTTGGAAATGACTTCGCAAGGCACCCAGCAATTTCGTCACAAATTCATTGATCTTAATGCTCTCATTTTTCTCAATCTTTCACCTGAGCATATCGAATCTCATGGTGGCTATGAAAATTATGTGGCGGCAAAATTAAAATTGGCTGAGGCTTTAGAAAAATCTTCAAAGCGACCACGAATTATTGTCGCCAACGCCGACGATAAAGAATATGAAAAGTTTTTGGCGATTGATGCCGAAGAGAAAAAAACTTTTACCCTACGAAATGCTGAACCATACACCCTAGATCAATATGGTCTTTACCTTTCATTTAAAGGAAAAAATATTCGCTCCCATCTTCAGGGAATATTTAATATTTACAATATTCTTGCCGCCCTGACCTATGCTGAAACTCAAAGTGTGACCCTTGATCAAGTTCAGGCTGGTCTTAAAAAGTTAACGGGTATTTCTGGACGGGTGCAAAAAATTACCTTACCTCAAGGTCATCCATTAGCGAAAAAACAAAATTTTACCGTGGTGGTTGATTATGCCCACACCGCTGATTCACTAGAGAAAGTCTACGGCGTATTTAATGATAGTCAAAAAATTGGCGTCTTGGGTAATACGGGTGGTGGCCGCGATACCTGGAAGCGACTAGAGATGGCTAAGGTGGCAAATGATAACTGTGTGTATATTATTTTCACTACTGAAGATCCGTACGATGAAGATCCTCGAAAA
>Ga0137433_1001169_pt1 | contig 11605 bp, 8 predicted proteins | sample EasRivERMZT840_2_FD_102335 | JGI IMG/M metagenome (GOLD analysis project Ga0137433, IMG submission 102335) | Soil microbial communities from meander-bound floodplain in the East River, Colorado, USA - East River MetaG ERMZT840_2 | ecosystem: Environmental > Terrestrial > Soil > Floodplain ...
CCAATCCACGCCGCTGCGGATGGTGTAGTGATATTGCTCGCGGTTCTCGGGAACCTGCGATTCGATGACACGGCCGTCGTCGTAGAACCGCGTTGTGAATTCGTTGTTGGGAAGGTCGTCCTGGAAGAGGACCTCTCCCTGCAGGAACGTCCGCAGCCTGCCGCTTCGATAATTCAGGTTGAGGCTGGGAATGATCTTCTCGTTCTTCGAGAAGCTGCCGAGATCCGTGGGAAGGTCCTCGCGCTGCTTCGTGAACTGCCCCATGCCGAAGCCCATCCCGACGTCTCCGGACAAGCCGCGTTGCTGTTCCTGCTTATAAATAATGTTGATGATGCCCGCCATCCCTGCGGCGTCGAAGCGCGCCGACGGGTTGTTGATGATCTCGATAGCCTCCACGTTTGCCGCCGAGACGCTGTCCAGACCGCGCTGCGTTCCGAAACCGGTCAAGCTGGACTGCCTGCCGTCGATGAGGATCGCCACACGGTCGCTGCCGCGCAGGGACACTTTGCCCTCCTGATCGATCGTCACGCCGGGAAGGCTCTTGAGCGCGTCCAGCAACGTCCCCGTGGATTGCGTCGGTCCTTCGTCCAGCTTGAATACCTGGGTATCGATTCCGGCCGGCTGGACGTCATCCGCATTGGCGGTGACTGTAATCTCCTGCTTCACTCCCTCCAGACGAGGAAGACGCATGTCGCCGACGTCGTACGTCGGATTCAGCGCGCTCACCAGAACATCCGCTTCAGCCGGCAGGAACCCCGGAAACGACACGCGGATTCTGTACGAGCCAGGCGGCAGGCCTCGCATGACGAACCGGCCGCTTTCATCGGTGAGTGTGCCCGAAAGCTGCCGCCCCGATTGTGCTTCCTCCACGATCACGGACGCAGAACTCAGGGCAGAACCGTCCGCCGTTTTCAGCACGCGACCGGACACCACAGCCGTACCCTGCGCCGCGAGCAATGTCGCGGAGCCAATCAAAAGCAGCAGGAATGCACAGACGTACTTCATGCCGTTCATTATCCGGAAAGAAACAAGGATCAAACAGCGTTCTTTGATTAGACTAGCGGGAAACCTGAGGCGAAGCCGCACGGATGAACATCAGAAAACTGTTGGACTGGCGCAAAGTCCTCATCTATTCGCACCGATGGCTGGGCATCACGATGGGCCTGCTTTTCATCTCGTGGTGTGTCTCCGGCGCCGTGCTGATGTACTACGGCCTGCCCACGCTGACTGCGGGAGAGCGTTTGATGCGTCTGCCGCAATTGCATCTTTCATCCGCGCGCGTGACTCCCGCCGAAGCTGTACGCAATCTTCAGTTGAAAGATCCGTTCCGTTTGCGGATCTCGATGCAGGGCGACCGCCCCGTTTATCGCATTAATACGGGACGCGTGTTCGGCAAGTGGACCGTCGTCTATGCCGACACGGGCGAGAAGATGCCGCCGATGACAGCCGACGCGGCCATGGAATGGATGCGCCGCACGCGGCCGGAACTCTCGTCGAATCTGCGGTACGACGCGTACATGCAGAAACCCGATCACTACGTGAGAATCCCCGCGATGCAGCCGCTGCTGCCGATGCATCGCGTCGCTGTGGAGGACGGTCGGGGTACGGAATACTACGTTTCCGAGGGTCTGGGCGAAGCTGTGGTCCGGGCGGATACGGTTGGCCGCATGCTTGGCTTTACAGGCTATACCTTGCACCGGTTCTTCTGGTGGCGTCAGAAGCCGTGGTTCTACACGATCATCGGAACGGTCTCGTGGGTCGGCATGATGATGTGCGTCACGGGTCTCGTTGTCGGGATCTGGCGATATCGGCTCACAACCCGATTCCGCAATAAGGCCGGATACTCGCATTCGCCGTATAGAGGCTGGATGAAATGGCATCACTACGCCGGTCTCATTTTCGGTCTGGTGACGTTCACCTGGATATTCAGCGGCGCCGTCGACGTTCCTGCGATACCGGGCATCGACACGTTCGGCCCTCATTCAACTTTTTCAAAGACTCAACTCGGGCTCGGAGCACGATCGCCTCAAGGCGCAGGATCGCCGGTCGATCTGGAGCCGATCACGATCGATCGGCTGCATCAGGCCGTGGCGGCAATCCGCTCGAACTTCGATCCAAAGGAACTCGAGCTTCTGCAGGTCGGCGGAAAGCTGTATTTCATCGCGTATAAATCGCCGGCTTCGCAGGAAGAAGCCGAGAACTGGACCTATAGAACCAATCTCGATTTTCTGACTCCGCTGCTGGACAAGGAGCATGTTCTGGTCTCCGTCACCAATCCGGAGCGCGGCGCCTTCGCCCGCTTCGACGACGACGAGATGCTTCAGATCGCTACAGCAGCGATGCCGGGCGCGTCGGTGACCGAATCAGCCTGGCTCAATAAGTACGACGACTATTACTACTACTCGTTGCCGTCGTTCAATCTGGGTCTGATGAAGCCGGTGAAGACGCTTCCCGTGCTGCGCGTCAGCTTCAACGACGCCAACGGGACTCGCATTTATATGAGTCCCTCGCACGGACAAATGCTGAAGTCGGAGTTCGATGGTCGCGTTGCGCGATGGTCGCTTTACGGACTGCACGCGCTGGACTTCTCTTTCCTGTATCAGAATCGTCCGCTGTGGGATGTCGTCGTCTCGGCGCTGCTGATCGGCGCGACCGTCCTGAGCACGACGACGCTGGTCCCGATGTTTCGACGCCTGAAGCGACACGCAGGACGGCTCGCCGGAGTCGTTCCGGAACGTCGCGGCCCGCAGCCACAAGCCGTTTCGAAGGCCCGCGTCTGATGAGCAGAAGGATTTTGGTCCGTACGGCGTTAGAAGTTCACTTACTAATTCGCACCCCGCAGGGGTGCAGGTAAATCAGCCAGGGTTCAGCCGCGAAGCGGCGCAAACCCTGGTTACGTTAACCAACTGGAGAATCCGGTCACCGGATTATTCATGAGTTTTTCGCGCTGCATCTTTTCTATCGATAACGATAATGCAAAAGGATCTTCCAAATCGGCGATCGGCGATGGCTAACCGCTAAATGAAGAAGGCAGCGTGCTTGTCCGGAGGATTTGAACGGACCTGAGAGAATGCACGAAAAGTCGTCTCAAAATCGCGCGAGACCTGGATTTTCCTCATTCAGCGATCAGCCACCCGATCGGCGATTTGGAACATAAAGAAGACAACTTACGAATAATCTGGATAACGAAACAAATCGAGATTCATGAGGCGACATATGAGAATCACTGCTTTTCTTCGTCTGATTTCCGTCGGCGTCATTTTGGCGGCCGGGCTGGTTCTCGCTCAGCAACGCGCCACGCCAGACTGGCCGCAGTTCCGCGGCCCGAACCGCGACGGTGTTGCGAGCGCGTTCGAAGCGCCGGCACGCTGGCCGGACTCACTCGTCCGGCAGTGGAAGGTGGAAGTCGGCGCCGGTCACGCGAGTCCGATTCTTGTTGGAAACCGGGTCTACACATTCACCCGGCGCGGCGAGCGCGAAGTCATGCAGGCGCTCGATGCAGCTACCGGGAAGACAGTTTGGGAGACTGGCTACAATGCGCCGGTCACGGTAAACCCTGCTGCGAAAGACCACGGACCCGGACCGAAATCCACGCCGACTTTCGCCGATGGCCGCGTTTATACGCTCGGCATGGGCGGCATCGTAACGGCCTTCGACGCATCGAAGGGAAACATTCTGTGGCAAGTACCCGGCGGATCTGTTCTTCCGCTCTTCGGCACGGCGGCCTCGCCTCTGGTCGATCGTGGTCTCGTAATTCTGCACGTAGGCGGGCACGACAAAGGCGCGCTGACGGCTTTCGACGCTGTGACAGGCAAACCTCGATGGACATGGTCCGGCGACGGCCCGTCTTACGCGTCAGCAGTGATAGCCGATATCGACGGTGTGCGGCAGGTAATCACACTCACGCAGAGGAATGTGGTTGCGTTGTCTGCCGACACGGGTTCCCTGCTCTGGCAGCGCCCCTTTTCCACGGAGTACGACCAGAACATCATCACGCCCGTCGTGACCGGTCGAACGGTCATCATCGCCGGGTATCAAAAACCGACGGCCGCGCTCGTTATAACGAAAAAAGGAACGAGTTGGACGGTTGACGAAGCGTGGAGCAACCCGGCCGTGTCCTTATATATGGCTGACGCGGTGACGGCCGGAGGCCTCTTATTCGGGTTATCGCACCGGAATAGCGGACAGTACTTCGTGCTGGATTTGAAGACCGGCAAGACCATGTGGACCGGTCAGCCGCGGCAGGCCGAAAACGCTGCCATCGTTCGGGCGAACGATGTGATCTTTGCGCTGGAAGACGATGCGGAACTCGTCGTTGGTAAAGCCGGCTCCGAGGGGTTCCAGGAGTTGAAACGGTACAAAGTATCGGATACCGCGACGTGGGCGCAGCCGGTCATTTCCGGCGATCGCATCTTCGTAAAGGATGCGTCCACACTCGCCTTGTGGACCTTGCGTTAAACCTATGCGACAGTCGCTGATTTTGTTTCTTCTTTTCGTCACCAACGCACATTTCGTTTCAGCACAGTCGTCAATATTCCAGCTCACGAACCCTGAATCGGTGAAACTGCTCGATGAGGTCGCGCTGCTTTACAAAAAGCCGGTAATCGCGGTCGACGCTCGCCTCGCCGAAAATGTATCGGCGCTTGCAGAAATCGCAATCGATGGCACTCCTGTGATCAAGGTCCCGGCAGGTCGCGATCCGAGCGAAGCGGATCTCGTTCATGAACTTTTCCATTTGAAGCTGATCGCCGAAGGGTTCGGGTTCATCCGGTTCACCAAAGCTCTGCCGGCTGCTGTGGAAACGCGCCTGTATCAATGGGTGAAAGATCCCATCCAGCACACGATCTTTTTCCCTCGTATGAAGGAGATGGGATTCAATCCGTCGGAACAGATAGAAAGAATCGCCTCCAGCAGCCAGTCGGGTTTTGTCGTCCAATCCGCTCAGCCTCGAGACCTGTCGCTTGTTCCATTGTTTGCGCTGCAAATGGCGCTCAGGGACAACACGGCTCTGTTTGACAAGTTTGTCGAAGGGAAAGTCGATAAGGACGACATCGCCGTTTCGCGCCAGGCCGTCGCCATCGTGGTCAAAGACAACCCGAGGACGCCGAGTGAAGAAGCAGCGACTGTCGTGAAGGTCCTCAACTGTCTGATCCCTTCGGTCGGCACTTTTTCCTTCGGACGATGGGAACAGCAGCGAAAAGGCGCAGTAGTGATCAAGACCGCAATTATCGAAGTAGGTACGCCTGAGCCTCAACGGTTCTGCGTCCAGTGACTGACAAGTTCAATACAAACATTTCTCGCAAAGGAGCTGACAAATGAAACGCGTGATGATTGTGTCTGCCGCAGTAGTGTTGATTGGTCTGGCTCTGACAGTGTTTGCCGAGACGAATAAACCTCCCTCCGATAGCGCAGTCCAGTTTGCGCAACAAACGAGCGATCTGCTTCTGGCTACGCTTTTCGCAGCGCTCATACAGGAGTTTGATGAGACTACTCCTGAGAATGTGCAGCAAGGCATCCAGTCCATCAGTTTGGTTTTCGACGACAAGAACCCGAACATGCGGCTCGTGGGAACTTTTCAGCCTCTCAGGGCGAACGACGTTCCGCAGGATTCGTTCGAAAACACAGCGCTTTCAAGGGCGCTCACAGGAGCGGCCTACACTGCCGTCGAGCGAGTTGAAGGCGATTGGTATTACAGACGATCCGTCCCGTTGAGCAACTTCCGACAAGAGTGCTCGATGTGCCACTCCAATTTCCCGACCATTCCAAATGCCACGGATTGGGTCGGAGCGCTCATGCTCCGAGTGCCGATCAAGTAACGACCTGTAGGGGCGGTCTATGACCGCCCGATTTGCAAATCGTGATTGCCTTCTGAAGCATTGAGTGGTAACTATACCCAGCTACCTCGGTATAGGAGCCATGCCAAAAAACAAAAACGACATTTTGCAGGGAACGCTGACGCTTCTGGTCCTGAAGACATTGTCGTCTCAGGGCCGGATGCACGGCTACGCCGTCACCAACCACATCCAGCGCGTTTCGAACGATCTGTTGCGCGTCGAAGAGGGCTCGCTTTACCCGGCTCTTCATCGATTGGAAGACGAGGGCTTCATCAAAGCCGAGTGGGGGACGACGGACACCGGCCGCGAAGCGCGCTTCTATTCGCTGACGGCGAAAGGCCGCAAAGAGCTCGCGCGTGAGGAAGAAAACTGGGACCGTCTGATGGAGGGTGTGCGCCGCGTCATGCGGTACGCGTGAATACGATGGGATGGTATCGAAAACTTCGAAACCTGGCGCGACGGGATCGCATCGACCGCGATATCGACCGGGAGCTTTCCTTTCACATGAAGGAACGCATCGATGAACTCATGGCTTCCGGAATGACCGAGACGGAGGCGCGGCAGAGAGCGGCGCGGCAATTCGGGAATTACGGACTGCAGCGAGAGAGGGTACGCGATATGGATGTTCACGTTTGGCTCGAAGCGATCGCGAAGGATGTGAAGTATTCGATACGCGGGCTCTGGAAGAGTCCGGGATTCACGCTGGCCGCTATCGGGATCCTTGCGTTGGGCATCGGCGCGAGCACGGCGATTTTCAGCGTCGTGAATGCATTCCTGATCCGGCCGCTGCCGTATCCGGAACCGGAACGTCTCGTTGCCCTGTTCGAGCGTAATGTTTTCGAGAGCAACGAACCCCCTGCAGGTATCAGCGTCGGCATCGGCAGCTTTCTAGATTGGCAGAAGACGGCCACGAGCTTTGAACAAATGGCCGCGATCAGTTTGCGAACCGCGACATTGTCCAGCACCGGGAACGATGCGGCGCCGGAGCGCCTCATGGCTTGCAATTGCTCGGGAAATCTCTTTGCGACGCTGGGTATCAAGCCTGCGCTGGGGCGTACATTCCTGCCGGACGAAGATCGCTTTCAGGCTGCGCGCGTTGCCGCGATCAGTTATCCACTCTGACAGACGACGTATGCGGGTTCACCAGACATCATCGGGAAACCGATCCGTCTCGACGGAGATGAGTACGAAGTAATTGCCGTGATGCCTCGCGGCTTCATGTTCCCGAATTCTCAGGTACAGGTCTGGAGACCGCTGCTGACTTCCATGCCGCCGCAGCAACAGATCCGGCGCGATATGCACAACCACAACATCGTTGCTCGGTTGCGTCCGGGGGTTTCGGTCGCAGAGGCATTTTCCGAACTCGATGGTATTGCCGCCCGCTACAAGGAAGCTCACCCGGATGAGTCTGTAGGCCGGGGCGCAAACGTGATTCCGCTCCACGGTTTCTTCGTATTCAACGCGCAACGACCGCTGGTCATCCTGCTCGGAGCGGTCGGCTGTCTTCTTCTGATTGCGTGCGTGAATATCGCGAGCCTTGTGCTGAGCCGCGCGGCCTCGCGAACGCGCGAGATCAGCATACGCGCCGCTTTGGGCGCCGGACGCGGCGGGATTATCCGGCAACTGGTCATCGAAAGCGTGATCCTGGCGCTCACCGGAGGAGCGCTGGGAGCGATTTCGGCGGTATCGATTACAGACTTCCTCGCTTCAAAGGCGCCCGGAGCGGGGCAGCTTGTTTCCTCCGAAGGCGTTCCCGTCGATCCGGTCGTGTTTCTGTTCGCGTTTGGCATCGCGGTACTGTCCGGTGTCGGAGTCGGACTCTACCCGGCGATTCGCGCGTCGCGAACCGATCTCGCAAACGACCTGAAAAGCGGCGGACGGTCTGCAACCGCCACGCGCGCACACGCGCGTTTGCGAACCGTGCTCGTGGCGACCGAACTCGCCTTTTCGGTGGTGCTGGTCATGGGCGCGGGCTTGCTGCTTCGAAGCTTCTTCGTTCTGTATCAGGTTCAACCTGGCATGCGCGTCGAGCAGACACTGACGATGGAGGTATCCATCCCCGTGGCGAGCTACCGTTCTCCTGCTCAGCGGGCGAGCCTCCTCAGCCAGATTGCAGAACGTGTGCGAACAATCCCCGGCGTGCGATCGGCCGGCCTCACTTCATGCGCTCCACTGTCAGGCGTATGCAACCTCCTCTTTTACTATGTCGATGGGCGTCCGTTCGTGTCCGGAAAATTCCTCCAGGCGCCGGAGCAGGCAGTCGATCCGGAATACTTCGCCTCCGCCGGCATTCCATTACTTCAAGGACGTACTTTCAAAGCCGAGGACGGTATCGGTTTCGACCTGAACAATCCGCGACCCGGCAGCGTTGTGCTCAGCGAGTCGCTCGCGAAGACTGTTTTCCCCGGTGAAGATCCGATCGGAAAACACATCTTCTTCGACTTTGAAGTTCAGCGCGGAAAGATTCAAGGCACGCCCGTGCCGCGTTATGAAGTGATCGGTGTCGTCGGTGACGTCCTCTCGACGCTCGACGCAAAACCTGCCGCGATGCTCTACCGTCCTCTGCTCGGGATGGGAAACACTGCGGCGACGGTTCTGCTGCATACGGCGGTCGAGCCGAAGTCCGTCATTGGCGTGGCCCGCGACACACTTCGTCGCATGGATCCCGGCCTCGCTGTAAGCCGGGTTCGGACGGGTGAAGAAACGTTGAGCAGTTCCACGTCTAACAGGCAATTCAACATGCTGTTGTTGGGCACATTCGCAGGCCTGGCGCTTCTGCTGGCGGCGATTGGTCTCTACGGACTCGTCTCGCATACGGTCTCGCAGCGGCAAGCTGAAATCGGGATCCGCCTGGCGCTGGGCGCAACGAGACAACAAGTGAACCGACTCATTTTGTTTCAGGGTTTGAAGCCGGCAATGGCAGGCGTTGTCCTCGGTGTCGTGGGTAGCGGATTCGCAGCTCCCATTCTGAGAGCGCAACTCTTTGGTATCACGCCGATGGATCTCTGGACATTCGCGACGGTTCCTGCGCTGCTGCTCGTCATCGCCGTGCTCGCTTGTTGCCTGCCGGCCCGCCGGGCATCAATGCTGGATCCCACGACGGCGCTTCGCTCCGAATAAACGGCGCTGACTACCGGGTGACGACAACCGTCACGTCGCTCGTTGCTGTGAGGGCTCCGTCGTGCGCGACGCATCGCAGGACGTACTCGCCCGGCGCCTTGAAGGTCGCGCGCACCTCCCACTTGTTGCCGGCTGGAACGGGCGGCGTCCTCCAGCCTGGAGCCCAGGGTGAATTCGCGCCGTCGCGCGTGTCTTCCCAGGCGGTGAACTGCGGCGGATCAAAGACGACTTCGCCCGCGCCACGATATTTGATCCAGACAAGCCGCAGTCCCGTCGCTGAGTTCGGAACCGTGCGGCCGCCGCCGATGGCTGCCTGCATTGGTCGCACTCGAGGCTTGCCGTCGTCGGTGGCGACTGCGCTCAGCGCAAACGCTTCGCCGACTTTCACGCGTCGTGTGCGCTCGCTTTCGACTTTGAGGACAGGCGCGACATTCCCGACGAGATCGGGCACCGTCCCCGTTTGGCCGCCGGCTCCGAAATTCGCCGCCATCACGGTCGCATTGACGACGTAATCCGGCTTCAGCGTGCCGTATGCCTTTTCCGTTTTGCCATTGCTCGTGAGCGTCCAGACGACTTCGCGATTGCCGAAATCCTTCGGGACGCGAATCCTGAATACGAATTGATTGCGGCGCGGAAGGAAGTGGGTCGGCTGGCCCTGATCGGGAGGGCCCGGCTCGATGGTGTTGGCTGCACCTACCGGCAGGTCGACCCACTCGTTCCAGTTCCTGTTGAAATAACCAAAGATCAAATCGTACGAGCCGTCGGCGTTCTGCTCCCAACCTTCATACACCGGCGCGATATTCAGACCTGTTGTCGGCTGTTGCACGAACAAACCGACAACCGCCAACACGAAGAGACGCAGGATCGAACCGGTCATCGCTGCTGGCCTCCGGCGGGAGCCGGCGCGGGAGGCGCCACTGGAGGCAGTGCAGGCCTGCCGGGCATTCTGGCGAACGCGCACATTGGGCACCCCGGAGCGGACTGCCCTTCCCTGAGGTTCAGCGTGGTACGGCGCCGTCCGACTTCCTGCGCAAACTGCTCTTCGGTGAGGTTCACGCCCTGCGCAATCATGACCAGCATGTTGTCGATGGAACGGTGTCCGAGCCCGGACCAGTTTCGCGGATCGACGACGTTCTTGTTTCCCGTCGTGTTGTCGAAGTAACCGGTGACTTTCAGGATGGTGCCTCGCGGCAGAAGCGGCGCGGCGTCCTCCTCGTATGCGTATGTTTTCACCCAGCTGTGATCGTAGCCGGAGCAATTCAACGTCTCGACGTGCGATCCGTAAATCGCTTCAAGGCACATCCGAACGCCCGTCGCGTGCATGTGCGGCTCGAACACCGTGAGCTTGAGCGGCTGCGAGAGCGTCATATACGCGCTCTGGTTGACCGTGGCGCCGCCGGGGATGTCGAGATCGCCGGTGCCGATGCTGATCAGAGTGCTCTGAATCTCCGGTTTGTATCCAACCGGATGAAACTTGAGCCCGACCTTAAGGTGCGCCGTCGTGTCTTTTCCATTCGCATGCAGATGCACCGACGGGAAAGAGATGCTCGAGCCCGCGCGCATGAGCTTGCCCGCCCGGCTGTCGAAGATGTCTGCGTTACGCCCGACCTCGTGCACCGGCCAGGCGCCTCCGCCGGGGCGTCCGTCCGGCCCGCTCACATTGATCAACGCGTGGTGAAACACGAAAAGCCCACCCACGGTCGCGCGGCCCGGTTTGTTGCGGGAGTCGTTGACTTCCTTGATCTCCATCGCCGCGACGTAGCGATCCTCGGTCAGCCCTGTCGGAGAGGCAGCGAGCGCGCCCCAATAATCCGGGCTGATGGCTTTCATCTCGACCGCGGGCGACGTGACGATCAAATCGGGTTTACCGATCTGCCATGCCGCGTTGTCCGCGAACTCCCGCGCCGGCGGCATGTCGACTGGATTGCCGCGCGGAGCGCCGGCTTCTACCCATTTCGCGATCCTCGCAATTTCCGCATCACTCAGCGAAATGTCATCTTTGAATTTCTGAATGCCGATTTCCTTCTCGATGAACCACGGCGGCATTGCGCCACGGCGGTGGCGCAGCATGGTGCGCTGCTTGATTTCCTTCGCCCATGGACGAACCTGCTCATACGTCAGCAGCGACATCGGCGCAATGGAGTCCGGCCGGTGACAAGGCTGGCAGCTCCGCTGCAGGATCGGAGCGATATCTTTCGTGAAGGTCACCTGGTCGGTTTGCGCCGACGTGGAAGGTGCAGTCACGACAATCGCGGCGCAAAGAATCGCTGCGACTCCGGCAATCATCTCCACTCGCCTCATATCCACCTCTCTTTGGTGTATGCAATGCGGATGATAACATTCGAAACCCTCATGACCGACAAGCGACCTGCGTTTCCACAAGCCGGCCTGAAGTTGCTCAAAACTCTGAAGCGGAATAACAATCGGGAATGGTTCCAGAAGCACAAGCCTGAGTATGAAGAATTTGTGAAACTTCCGATGCTTCAGCTCATCGAAGCGCTGGCGGAAGACTTCGCAGAGTTTGCGCCGGAGATCGTGGTTTCACCGAAGAGCCTGTTTCGCATCTATCGTGATACGCGTTTCTCAAAGGATAAGCGTCCACTCAAGACACACGTCGCTGCTTCGTTTTCCGCCCGTGGACTGGAGAGGCA
>Ga0137433_1001170_pt1 | contig 11595 bp, 7 predicted proteins | sample EasRivERMZT840_2_FD_102335 | JGI IMG/M metagenome (GOLD analysis project Ga0137433, IMG submission 102335) | Soil microbial communities from meander-bound floodplain in the East River, Colorado, USA - East River MetaG ERMZT840_2 | ecosystem: Environmental > Terrestrial > Soil > Floodplain ...
AGACGAGGCGCCCTGCGGGGCCACTTGAAACTGCGACGAAGACACGATGTCCTCGGCATTCATTTTCGCGACAAACACTTCCTGACCACCGGCGTTCGCTTCCTGCACGGGCTTCTCGGTCCTGAAGTCACCCGAGGTTGTGAACCCCACAACGTATACATTGCGGGCTGCATCAACAGCCAGTCCGGTCGCGCCATCCGTGCCGGAGCCGCCAAGGAAGGTGGCGAAGACGAGCACAGCACCGGAGGGATCGAACTTCGCAATGAACGCGTCGCGATCACCCGAGATGAAACCCTGGATCTCGTTTGCCGTGGGAAGGTCGAAGGAACTCGTATAGCCCGACACGTACGCCGCGCCCGTGGCATCCACCGCGATGCCTGTGCCGCTGTCCGGTTGGAATCCTCCGAAATACGTGGAATACACGAGCGACTTACCGTCCGGAGCTATTTTGAAGACGAAGGCATCGAGGCCCGTGGTACTCACTCCGCTGGAGAACTCAGCCAGCAGGAGCTGATACGGTTTGACAGTAGGGAAGTCGAGCGATCCCGTATAGCCGGTGACGTACGCACTCCCCTGCGAATCCACTGCGATGCGCGTGCCTTCGTCAGACCCGGTTCCGCCAACGTAAGTCGAATACTCGAGTGTCCCGCCGGACGGAGCCAGCTTGAATACGAAAACATCGTCCGTTCCGACCGGAACATCCAGGCGGCCGAATTTCGATTGAAACGCGTTGACCATCGGGAAATTGACGGACGTCGTCCAACCCGTGACGTAAGCCGCACCGATGCCGTCCACAGCAATGCCGAGCGGGTTGTCGTTGCCGATGCCGCCGACGAAAGTCGAGTACACGAGACTCCCTGCGGCGCTGACTTTCACAACGAAGGCGTCGGCAAAGCCGCCTGCGAAACTGCTTTGGTACGCATTCGATACGGGAAAATTCGCCGACCCGGTCGTTCCTGTCACGTACACGTTGTTGCCGGGATCGAGAGCAATGCTGAAACCGCGGTCATCGGATGTGCCGCCGAGATACGTGGAAAAGACGACATCGGTGCCGGCACTGTTCAGCCTGAGAAGGTAGGCCTCCTGCTCTCCGGCACGGGTCTTCTGGAATCCGTTAACGATCGGGAAATCGTTCGACTGTGTAAAGCCGGTGATGTACGCACTACCGCCCGCATCAACGGCGATAGCATGCGCTTCATCGGTTCCGGCTCCACCGATGTAGGTGGAATAAACGATCTGACTCGCCGACGGATCCAGCTTGAAGACGAAGGCATCCAGCGATCCACCCTTGTTAGCGCTCTGGAACGCAGACGCATTGGGAAAATCAGTGGACGTCGTGGCGCCGGCGACATATACGGCGCCCTGGTTGTCGACGGCGATTCCGTACGCGATTTCCGTTCCGGTGCCGCCGAAGAATGTCGAGTAGATCAAAACCGGATCGATGACGAGCGGCCGCGTCCTGTCATATTCGCCGATTCGGAAGCCGACCTCGTTTCCGTGAATCTGGTACGCCGCCTCGATCGTTTGCTGATGGCCATCGATCTCCTGGTAAACGTGCGGCTTCTTCTGAATGAGCGGTTCCGCGTCCGTCTTCAGAACGAGATCGCCGGAAGGCTCGAGAGATAGTCCTCGGACACCGGAAAAACCCATGCGGATTTTACGGGGGTTTGCCCCGGGCTTAACGATGAAGTCGTATTCAAGAAGCTTTCCGCTGCCGTGATACTCAAGATCGATGCCGGGATAGACCTCGGAATACCGGACCTTCTTATAAGAAAGGATGCCGGGACGCTGCGAGGAGCGGTCGCCCAGAAGGTAATTCGTTGTGCGATCAAGGACATGCAGGCCTTCGACCTTCACATTCTGCTGCTGTCCTGGGAACCTCATGCGAACGACGGCCGGCCTGGGCGTCGTGAATCGCATGACCGCTTCATTTCTTGTCAAAAACAGACCGAAGCCCTGACCACGAGCGAGAAATTCGACCTGCGGATCGACCTGACCCTGATTCCGCTCGAAGGCAAGATCGACTTTTTGAAGTAACTGGTCCGCGCCAGACGCGCCGGATGCTGTGACCGGCATTAGACTTAGTGCAAGTATCAAACCGAGGAGAATGAACAAACAACTACCTCCATAAAAGGGCAAACCCAAAATGCTAGCTGCTTTGGACGCAGGCCGCAAGAGAGGGAAAGCCGACGAAAGCTGATGAATATTTCCGGCAGGGTCCATGTGGATTTAAGATACGGCACACAAATCAACCGCGGAGCGGACTGTAATCGCGCAAAAACCCGGAGGAGTGTATGGAGCAGCATATAAAAATTGTGGCGATTCTGAACATCATCCTGGGCGCTCTTGGGCTTTGCATCGCCCTGTTCGTTCTCGTGTTCTTTGGCGGTCTGGCCGGAATAGCCGGTTCTCAACCAGACGCCGACGCCGAAGCGGGCGCGGCGGTTCTGGGTGCGATCGGCGGATTCGCGGCCATTGTAGTGGCCGCGCTTTCGGCGCCTGGCCTGATCGCGGGAATCGGACTGTTGAACTACAAGCCCTGGGCACAAACGTTGACCATCATCGTGTCGGTTCTCCACCTTCTGAATATTCCCCTCGGCACGGCGCTCGGCATCTATGGCCTGTGGGTTCTCTTGAAGGACGAGACGAAGGCATTCCTCAAGGCGAAGAACCCCGGCCTCGCGTAGTGTTGCATGTACCTGCCGAAGCATTTTGAGGAAACACGTGTCGAGGTCCTGCATGAACTCATCCGGACTCACCCGCTGGGAACGCTCGTAACACTCGCTCCGGACGGACTCGACGCGAATCACATTCCGTTCGAAATCGATCCGGATCCGGCGCCGTTCGGAACTCTGCGCGCCCACGTCGCGCGCGCGAATCCGGTCTGGCGCAGCTTCTCGCGAGATGCGCATGCGCTTGCGATCTTTCAGGGACCCGATTCGTACATTTCCCCGTCGTTGTACCCGACAAAGCAGGAGACCGGCAAAGTCGTGCCGACCTGGAACTACGTCGTCGTTCACGCGCATGGGCCCTTGCGCGTGATTGAGGATCGGGCATGGCTGCGAGAATTCGTCGAAAAGCTGACGAATCGGCATGAAGCAGGGCGTCCGGCGCCATGGAAGGTGACGGATGCGCCGGCCGCATACATCGATGAACTGCTGGCCTCGATCGTTGGCGTGGAGATGCCGATCGTTCGTCTCGAAGGGAAATGGAAGGCGAGCCAGAACCGTCCCGCATCCGACGTGAACGGCGTCGTCGAGGGTTTGTCGCAGGCGGGCAGTGAGTCCGCGAACGCGATGGCCGGCATTGTCCGCCGGCAGCAGAGGTAGTCATGCCGGACACGAGTTGGAAGATCGCGCACATGACCCAGCCGGATTCGCTGAAAAGCGAAGAGTACCAGCCGTGGTCGCGTGGTCGCGGAGTGGACGTATGGGCGATGCTGATCGCCTCGATCACGGGCGACCTCGACGCGGTTAAAGAGCTCGTCGCCGCGGATCCGAATCTCGTCGATTGCGAATACGAATACCTGAAGCCCATTCGCTTTGCCGTCCGCGAGAACCGGCGGGATGTGGTCGATTTCCTCTTCGAAAAAGGCGCCGATCCCGCCTATGAGGCCGGCGATTCCCTCGTGACGATTGCGCTCGATCGCGGCCACGCGGAACTTGCCGGCCTGATCGAGACAATGCTGAAGGACAGATTTAACGTCGCGCCGGAAGCGGCGGCCCTGGTCGAGGCGATCAAGGCGCGGGAGATGCCCCGGGTTCGCGCTCTGCTCGAGAAACAACCGCGACTGCTGAACGCGGCCGACGCGCGTGGAAGCCAGCCGATCCATTGGGCCGTCATGACGCGGCAGATGGAGCTGATCGACCTTCTGCTCGAACGCGGCGCGGACATCAACGCCAAACGTCCGGACGGCACACGGCCAATACATCTGACCAACGGCGATTATCATTACCGCGGCTGGCGCGACGTTCCTGCTACGACGCTTCAAAGACACGAAGTTCTCATCGGCTACCTGCTGGCGCGCGGCGCCTACTACGACATCAGCGTCGCGACGAAAATCGGAGACCTGGACCGCGTCCGGCAATTGTTGGACGAGGACCCCATGCTGCACAATAACGTTCCGATCTATTCCTACTACTCAGGAACTCCGCTTCGGAACGCTGCAGGCGCCGGACACCTGGAACTCGTCAGATTTCTTCTCGAACGCGGAGCTGATCCCAACCAGCCCGAACCGGGAATCGCGCCGCACGGTGGAGCCCTTCACGCGGCAATCGGCGGAAGGCACTACGAAGTCGTCAAACTTCTGCTGAAACACGGCGCGAATCCGAATGCGGAAGTCGAGTCGTCGGGCAATTGCCTGTCGATGGCGAAGTGGTCCGGAGCGCCGAAAGAAATCGTGGGTCTTATCGTTTCCTGCGGTGGCACACGGTCCATCGATCTCGTCTGTCACGATCGGGACCTGGAAACTCTCGGCCAGATGCTGCAAGCCAATCCGCAATTGAAAGTAGGAGAAAACTGGGACAACCAGCCGATGATGGAAATGATTCTTCGCTACCAGCCGGACATCCTCAAGCGCAGTCCCGATCCGACACCATCGTGGAGTCTGGCCACGCCCAAAACTCCCGAACTCGCGCGATGGCTGATGGAACGCGGCATGGATCCCAATCGTCGAACCTGGCTGGGTGTCACGATGCTGCACCGGTGCGCAGCCAAAGGCGATATCCCCGTGGCGCAGGTCTGCCTCGACTTCGGCGCCGATATCAATGCCATCGAAACGGACTCGTCTTCCACTCCACTCGGAGTCGCCGCACGCCTCGGTAAGAAAGAGATGGTGGAATGGCTGTTGAGTAAGGGCGCGGACCGGCGACTACCTGAAGACGAACCCTGGGCCCTTCCATTGGAATGCGCCAGACGGAAAAGTCGCACGGACGTCATTCCGCTCTTATAGTTGAATTGAATTCGGATGATATTCGCAGTTCGGGGCTCCCTCTCCCGGAGGAGGATGTCCTCACTGTAACTGTCAATTGTTCCTGTCCAATGCCCGGTGTAGATGCCAATGCCGCTGCCGTTGATCAATTGCATTTGCAGTGGCATTTACACCGGGCATTGGACAGAAACAATTGACAGTTACATTTCCAGACGGCTTTCTGCACTTGTCTCGCTCATTTTGAGGTTTAATTTTTAGTCGATGAAAAAAGCGGCATGTCTGGCTCTGGTCCTGCTGTTCTGCATTTCCGCGAATGCGCAGCAGGATCCGATCCGCCGGATCTACGACCAACTTCATCAGGGTGATTTCAACGCCGCCTACCGCGACTCACGCGCGCTGTCGGAGCGGGACCCGGAAAACCTGGGGGCATCGCTGGGCCTGCTGATGGCCATGTTCGACCGCGGTCTCGAAGAACCGACCGTCGAGAAAGAATACGAACAGCGGCTCGATCAACTGATTCAGAAATCTCTCAACCGTTACGAAAAGAACAAGCGCGATACTGATGCGCTTTTCTACGTCGTGCAGGGTCACTTGAACCGGGCCCGCTACCGTGCCGAATTCGACAAGGGAATGTGGGGCGCCGCGCGCGACGGCATCAAGGCTAAGAAGTACGGCGACGAATACATCAAGGCCAACCCGAATCGCACCGATGGCTACCTTGCCGTCGGTTTGTACAACTACTACATCGAGATTCTTCCGACGTTTTTCAAATTCATTCGAACTGTTTTATTCATGCCGGGCGGTAACCGGGCAGAAGGCTTGAAACAGATCGAGCGCACGGCAAACGGCGGCGAAAACGGAGCGCCGTTCGCGCAGGATATTCTGATCGACGTTTACTCGACCGAGAACCGGTTTGCCGATGCGGTCCGCGTCGCGGAGAGTCTGCACAAGAAGTATCCCGAGAATGCTTCTTTCCGTTTCACTCTCGCGGGAATCTATTCTCACGCTCAGGTCGAGAACTTCGAAGGAGCAGTCGGGCAGTACGCGGCAATCATTCAAAGGATCGACCAGAAGCATCCCAACTACAAACCCGAACACCGATACCAGGCTACGTTGAACCTCGCGTGGCTCCGCGCGCAGCAGTTTCGTCATGAGGACGCCATTGCTTTGGTCAATCCCACGATCGATGCGAATGTCGAGAAGCCGGACTGGGTCATGCCGAACTTCCTGATCTCCCGCGCGAACTTCCGCGCCCGCACAGGCGATGCCCGGTATCTCGAGGACGACCGCAGAGTACTGGCGCAGCCGAAATGGAAGAAGTGGCACAAGGACGCGCAGGAGCAGATCAAGGTGTACCAGCAGCGGGAACAGTCCGGCGAGTTCGCAGTGTTTAGAGAATTAATCCCGGGAAATCGGCTAGTCGTCGAACGCAGATGGGACGAAGCCCGCAAGGAACTCGAACGCGTCCGGACGCGGCGGCCAGACGATTGGCAGGTCCGCTACCGCGTCGCCTACCTTGAATTCACGCGGGGCGATTATGACCGCGCTTACATCTCGTTCAGCCAGATCGTGAACAACAATCCGCCCAGGATCTCGAATTGGATAAAAGCAAACGCGATGCTGTACCTGGCGCGGGTGTTCGACATCCGCGGACAGCGGGTCGAAGCGGTGCGGCTCTACAAACGAATCGTCGATGAGTACGAAAATGAGGATGCAGCGGACAATGCGCGATATGGGCTGCTGACCGCGTACGCTGCCCGCAAGGGCTGACGCACTTCAAGACGGCTTGTGACTGACCCCCTCGCCGCCTTCTCTTGATGCTCGCCCTGTCGGGCTCGCGCTTGGCCCGGCGGCGTCTCCGCCTTGGGAAGGGCATTAACTTAACTTACTTGACGTGCAAACCGTCACTGCGTGCAATTGTATGCTGTGCAGAAAACCGATCGTCTCACTCATGCGCAAAGGGCTCCATCGATGAACTGTGTTTGCCACCCGGTGTTCTGTCCCGCCGGACTATAATGTCTTCTTTTCATTGGAGCGGTAGGTGTCGCAATCCGTTTACGCTGGGCGCTGACTTTGTTCCCGATTGGCTGGAAGTGACGGGTGTTTTTGGCCACAGAAGAGACCCAGCGGCCTACCGCGTCCCGCCGGACGACACTCAACTTTAAACTGAACCATGCCTCGACTATCTCTAGCCAAGCTCGAACGACATCTTTACTCTGCCGCCGACCGGCTGCGGCAGGAGGGCCTCGACGCCGCCACCTATAAGGATTACATCTTCGGAATGCTATTCCTGAAACGTTGCTCGGATGTCTTCGAGGCCGAACGTGAAAAAATCGTCGGGCGCAAAGTCGATCAGGGAATGGGATTGAACGACGCCGAAACGAACTACGGCGAAAATCCGGATTACTACGACAGTTTCTTCGTTCCGGAACGCGCACGCTGGAAATATCTGCAGGACAAGCTGAACGATGCGACGGTTGTTTATGGCAGCGTCCTGGACACAGCGCTGGGCGCCCTCAGCGAGGCCAACGAATCACTTGAACATGTTCTCGACCACATCAGTTTCATGCGTGTTCAGGGCAACAAGCGCGTCTTGTCCGACGATGCCTGCAAAGATCTCGTGCGTCACTTCGGCCGCTATCGACTGCGCAACGAGGACTTTCAGTTCAACGATCTGCTGGGTGCGGCTTACGAATTCCTGATCAACATGTTCGCTGAATCGGCAGGTAAGAAGGGCGGCGACTTCTACACCCCACGCGACGTGATCCGCCTCATGGTTCGCATTCTCAAGCCTACGGAGGGCATGAAGATCTACGACCCAACCTGCGGGTCCGGCGGCATGCTCATCATCAGCCGCGAGTTCATCGAGCAATCCGGCGGCGACCCCACGAACCTCCGCCTGTGCGGCCAGGTCAACGATGCTTCCGCATGGTCGATCTGCCGTTTGAACATGCTTCTCCATGGGGTAACGGGCGCAGACATCCAGCTTGAAGACACGCTGCTCCACCCGATGCATCGTGAGGCCGGAGAACTGGAGCGCTTCGACCGCGTGATTGCCAATCCGCCATTCAGCCAGAACTACACCACCAGCAATATGGAATTCACCGAACGTTTTCGCTGGGGCTGGGCGCCGGCCACGGGCAAGAAGGGCGACCTCATGTTTGCGCAGCACATGCTTGCCGTGTGTAAACCCGGCGGTATGGTCGCGACCGTCATGCCTCACGGCGTGCTCTTTCGCGGCGGCGCGGAAAAAGAGATTCGGAAGAAGTTCCTCGAACAGGACCTGATCGAGGCCGTGATCGGCCTGCCGCCAAACCTTTTCTACGGTGCGGGTATTCCGGCGTGCATTCTGATCATGCGGCCCAACCTTACGAGCCAGTTTCCAAATCCCAACAAGCCTGCGTCCCGCCGCGGCCAGGTGCTGTTCATCAACGCGGACGCCGAGTTCCATACCGGCCGCGCGCAAAACTATCTACGTCCCGAACACGTGGAGAAAATCGTTTCCACATTCGACCGTTACGACGACGTACCGGCCTACGCCCGCGCGGTCCCGATCGCAGAGATCAAGGATGCGGCGAACGACTTCAATCTCAATATTCGACGCTACGTGGATAACGCGCCGCCGCCGGAGCCTCACGATGTGCGTGCCCATCTGCTCGGCGGCGTGCCGGTCTCTGAAGTGATGGATCGCGGCAGCCTTTTCGATGCGCTGGGTTTCGATCCCGCTCGCGCCTTTGTCAGGCGGGAGAACGATGCCGGCTATTTCGACTTTTCTCCCGCGCTGCCCAATCGATCGGCCATCCGCCCGCTGGTCGAAACCGATCCCGGCGTTCAGGCGCGGCTAGCCACTGTCCGCCAGAAGCTCGGCGAATGGTGGACCGAGCATTCGCCGCGCCTCGCTGAGTTGCCCCAACGCCGCGATCTGAACCGTGTTCGCGCCGAATTCCTTGGCACGTTTGTTACAGCGTTGCTGCCGCTGAACGTGTTGGACCGCTTCAAACTTGCCGGTGTCATTGCCACCTGGTGGACGGACACCCTGCCAGACTTCAAGACCCTGCTCGAAAACGGATTCCCCGGTGTCATCGACGGCTGGGTCGACGCCATTGCCGATGCTGTGGAAGACGACGAAGCCGCCGGCCCCGCCTTTGACCCCTTCGGGCACAAACTGGTTCGCCAGACGATGACGGATTATTTGGAACGCATCGCCGCAGCCAAGTCCGACATCGCACGGCTCAAGGGAGAGAAGGAATCCTTCGAGCAGAGCAATGCTCCCGACGATCTCGATGAAGAGGAACTTGCCGTCTGGAATTACGCCAAGGACCTCGACCGGCAGATCCGCGACTTGAAGAACGAAAGCAAGGACGCTCTCAAGGGACTCGCCAAATTGGAACGTACCGCTGCCAAAGCCAGAGCCACTGATGACGAAAAGCGCGCCGCGATCGACGCCAAGGCTATCCTGCAACCGGTGCTCGGCCAACTGGCCACGCTTGACGCGGCGCTCGTTCCCTACGAAACAATCAATGAGCAGCTTGCCGAAGCGCGCTCCCGATATCGCACGCTGAGTGACGATTTCATAAACGAACTCAAATCCCGCTGCGGATCGATGGCTGATACCGAGAAACGAACTCTTGTCCTAGATCTCCTCGTGCAGGACGTTCAGGTCGGTCTCGACGGTGCCGTCGCCGAGAAGCGCCAAGAACTCGTGCGATTCACCGAAGGGATGTGGGACAAGTATCAGGTCACGCTGACAGAACTGCGCAACAGCCGAGGCCGTATCGAGAAGGAGCTTGCTAGGATGTTCTCGGCATTAGGTTATTCATGACGGCCGGAATGACAGACTGGGACGATGTGGCGATCAACACCTTCGGTGAAATTGTTGGCGGCGGCACTCCAAGTCGCGCAACTCCATCCTTCTGGAACGGCACAATTCCCTGGGTGACACCGGGAGAAATCAAGGCTCTACCCGGAAAATATGTGCAGGACACGCAGGAGAGAATCACACGCGATGGGCTTGCTGGAAGCGCCGCGAAACTTCTTCCCGTCGGTTCCGTGGTTGTTACCACTCGCGCGACGCTGGGCGAAGCTGCGATTGCCGCTGTGCCTCTCACTACGAATCAAGGATTCAAAAGCATCATCCCAAATGAGGACACCGATTCCCTGTTTGCGTATTACCGGATTCAAATGTTGAAACCCGAAATGGTGCGGCTTGCCTCCGGCACAACTTTTCTGGAGATCTCGAAAGCGGACTTCTCGCGAATCCGAACTCACCGTCCAAAGCGCACAGAGCAAATTCGCATCGCGAACCTGCTGGACGTCGTAGACCAGGCGATCGCGAAGACTGGAGCGGTAATTGCAAAGCTGCGGCAAGTGCGCGCTGGATTACTTCACGATCTTCTTGCGCGCGGTCTCGACACCAACGGCCAACTTCGAGATCCCGTTGATCATCCCGGGCAGTTTCGAGAGTCCCCGCTCGGTCGCATTCCACAAGGCTGGCGGGTATGTGGGGTGCTTGATGTCGCTCCTCCGGATCGGCAAGCTATTCTGACGGGCCCGTTTGGTGCGCAGCTTGGTCATAGAGACTTTGTGAGTGACGGCATTCCCGTTCTCCGGATTGGTAACGTGCAATCCGGATTCATCGACTGGTCAGACACGCAATTCGTTAGTCCATCCAAAGCCATCGAGTTAAGGCGGTTTACGGTAACTACCGGAGACCTGTTGTTTGCTCGCCAAGGCGCGACAACGGGACGGAATGCACTGGCCGACAAAAGGGCAGATGGGGCCTTGATCAACTACCACATCATTCGAGTGGCGACAGACCGTACTCGGTGCGAACCGGTCTTCCTGCAAGCTCTTTTCAACACCGAATCAGCAGTGCGACAAATCAATCGCGACAAGGGCCGGGGAACGCGTGAAGGCATCAACACAGCACAAATCTCCGATCTGCGCTTTGCGTTACCCTCAATCGAGGAACAACGCCTTGCTGTCGCCGCATTGTCGCAGCACGATGGTCAAGAGAACTCTGAGAAGGCGACCCTCGAGAAACTTCACGCCGTCAAAGCCGGTCTCATGAGCGACCTTCTTACGGGGCGCGTACGTGTGCCGGAGGTACAGCATCGATCCAAACCGCTGGACCCATAATTTGACCCATGCCTGACCGACCCGTCTCGGCCTTTGGTCTTCAAAATGATTTGAGGAACTGTTCAACAGATAAAATCGGAATCCCGCGAAACGGATGTAGCGCGAGGAGGTCGTCGTCGCCGGTCACGATGCACGCGGCGTGGCCACCGACGGCGAGTTCCAGAAACTTATCGTCTTTGGGGTCTCGGCAGGCGGCGATCCTTTCTGTAACTTCGATGAATTTAGCGGCGTGAATGAAGGCAGCCAGGAATCTCTCCCGGTCTTCCCTGGTGAGATAGCGATCGAACTTTTCTCTGCCGAGGACTTCGTTCAATTCTTCGGCCACGGGCAGAGACAACAGAATGTCTCCGATCTGACGGGCTTTCCGGAAAGCTTCGGCTGGGTGCGAAGATGAGATCAGGACGGCGCGGACGACGACCGAGGTGTCGAATACAAAACGGTCCCTACTCTTCATCGAGCAGAGACTTCAAAATCTCCGGAGTCAGCCCTCGAGCTTTCGCTTTATCACTGATTTCCTTCATCACGCT
>Ga0137433_1001173_pt1 | contig 11557 bp, 7 predicted proteins | sample EasRivERMZT840_2_FD_102335 | JGI IMG/M metagenome (GOLD analysis project Ga0137433, IMG submission 102335) | Soil microbial communities from meander-bound floodplain in the East River, Colorado, USA - East River MetaG ERMZT840_2 | ecosystem: Environmental > Terrestrial > Soil > Floodplain ...
ACAACAACGGTGACGGGACGTTCACCAAAGTCCTCGATAGCATTGCGGTAAAGGATGGCGGCGATTCGTGGGCCAGCGCTTGGGGCGATTACGACAACGACGGTTTTCTGGACCTGTTCGTGGGGAACTTCGACGCCGCCAATTTCCTCTACCGCAACAACGGTAACAGCAACAATTGGATCAAAGTCCGGCTGGTCGGCACTCTCTCGAACCGCTCCGGCATCGGAGCCAAGATCAAAGTCAACGCGATCATCGACGGCGCGAATCTTAGGCTGACGCGGCATGTCGATGGCGGCGAGTTCAACGGCAACGTGGGCGCCCTGGTCGTCGGCCTGGGCGACGCCACTCACATTGAGATGCTCCGCATCGAGTGGCCTTCCGGCACCGTGCAGGAGTTGGAGAACGTCGCCTCGAAACAATTCCTCACCGTGACCGAGCCGGGCGGCGAACCGCGCCTGTTGGCTACGCGGGAGAATGGCCAGGTGCACCTGACGTTGACCGGCAAGCAAGGCTCCCGCTACGCCATCGAGACCTCGACCGCGTTGCCCAACTGGACTGGCGCGGACCTCACCGTCACGGTCACGAACCAAAGCGGCACGGTGACCTTCCCCGCCCCGAGCGCGACCAGTGGCGCACTACGCTTCTACCGCGCGGTGTTGCGGTGAGACTCAACAGAGGGAACAGAGGAAACAGAGTCAGCTTTGTCCGTGATTTCATGACCGAAGGTAATCACTCGCCAAGTATGAGAATTTGGCAGCGCTTTTTGATCACCAATCCCTCAGTCTCTGTTTCCTCTGTTAACTCCTGTTCAATCCAACGGTTTGTTCTTGGTTGAAAGGGTTGTCGGCATAGCGGATTTCTTCCGAATGATCGGAAAGCCTAGCCCTCGTTCATTCAATCCACGAAGGCAAACTCATTCGCGAGCAACAGCACCTGCGCGTATTGCTCCCAGGCGCTCAGGTGTTGCGGCGCGGGCCGGGGACCGTCGAATTCCGCGCGGGCATCCCACTTCATGCCGTCGGCGGTAATAACAGGGGCCCAGAGAAATTGGTCGCTGTTCAGCGTGCCGCCGATGTCCACGACGAAGTCGATGGTGTCGCCAGCCTTCACGAGAATGTTCGTTGCACTCAGGGCGGTCTTCGTCTTGTGGACGTTCGCCGCCTTCAGTTCACCATCGCGACTGGAGAGGATGAACCCGCGCACGCCATCGCCCTGTTCCGGTTCGTGCTTGAGTGTGCCGGAGATATTAACGGTTGCATCGCGTGGTGCTACCCAGCGACGGACGCAGGCATGGGCCAGCGTGTTGCCGGGGTGTCCGCCCTCTTCGGTGAGTTGCGCCCAACCGGTTTCTCCGCCGGGCCACGCCGCGGCACCTTGCCACGCGGAACCTGTGAAATGTGGCAGCGGCGTAAACGATTTCAGCTTCTTCGCGGTAGCGTCGTATTCGCCCGTGCCGTAACGCCATTGCGTTTCGCGAATCGGCGGGGGCACTGGCGCGGGGTCGGAGGATGCGGATTTGACGAATCGCAAGGCGGCGGCGACTTCGCTTCTCGTGGCATCGCGCTGGTAGAGCGTCTGATGAAACTGCTGAACACGCTTGTCCGGCGGCAAGTCGGCAAAGCGTTTGGCCAGGGCCCGCGCGCGGCTGGCGGCGAAGGTGCCGTTGAGGAAGAAGAGCGCTTGTTGTGGCACGGTCGTTTCATGACGCACCGCGACGTGAATGTCCGGATTGGCAAAGTCGAAGGTGCGGAAGGTGCCAGGCAGGAACTGGCGATCCACCAACGCATAGACGGTGCGGCGTTTGTTGCCGGCGTCGAGTAACTCGACCGGCTTACCGCCCGCCGTCCGATCCAACTCGCCGCTCGCCGCCAGCATCGCATCGCGGAGCGCTTCGAATTCAAGGCGGCGGATGGGGAAGTAAGAAAGCAGCCTGTTGTCCGGATCGCCACCCGCAGCATAGGCAGCATAGGGGTCAGTCAATGGTAACGTGCGATCTGATAGCGAAGGCCTTGTATGCCTCGGCGGGATTGCGCCGGTGCCAAAGGGCTGTGAGCGTGCAATACCATTGACTGACCCCTGCTGGTAAACGGCGCTGGATAGGATCAGTCGATGCATCGACTTCACGCTCCAGCCGTCGGCAATGAAACGGCGCGCGAGCCAGTCGAGCAGTTCCGCGTGGCTCGGCGATTCGGCGCGCAGGCCGAAATCGCTTGGTGTTTTCACCAGCCCCGTGCCGAAATGATGCTGCCAGATGCGGTTCACCATTACCCGGGCGGTGAGCGGGTTGTCGGCGCTCGCGATGGCGCGGGCCAGTTCGAGCCGGCCGCTGCCCTTCGTGAAAGGCTTCCGTTCCGGACCCGCGAGCACTCTCAAGAAATGGCGCGGCACTTCCTCGCCCAACCGCGACGCGCTGCCGCGATTGAACACGCGCGGATTTGGCTCCGGTTCGCGGTCGGTCAGGTAAAGCGCGGCCGGCGTGCCCAGTTCGATGAGCCGGCGCTCCACGTCGCCTTGCAGTTTCGCCAGCTCATCCGCAACGGGTGTCGTAAAAAACCATTCGTTGTTCAGAGCGCTGGTATCGGGAACGACGGTCGGCGAGCGTGGATCGCGCAGGAACGCACGCAACTCGGCGGCCCCCGGCGCAGGCGCATTGGTCTGCTGTTCGACATCGGCAAACACTTTTCCGTAGCGCGTGGCGACTTCGCGCATCGTTTTGGGCGGAGTCTCAAACGCGGCGGACACGAGCGGATTGATTTTTCCGTTGTTGCGCAGGCGGGCCAGGGTGGTGGAAGCGGAAGCTTCAAACTCGTCTTTCGGCAATTCCACCAGCACGAACCACGGGGCAAAGATTGGATGCGACAAACTTTTCGACGTGCGCAGGAAATCGCGCCAGTGTCGGACGGAAGCGGGAATCAGATCGTCCGGCCCCAGGATTTGATCGAAGCCTTCCTCCGGATACTTCTCCATCTCCAGTTGCGCGATGAGGTAATCGCCGACACGTAAACGCAGACGAGCATTCGCTTCCTCCCGGCGCTTGGCCATCATCTCGGTGGCCTTCTTTTGCCGCTTGGCGAGTTCGGCATCCTCGACCTGCTTGAGCGGAACCAGCCGATCGTCGCAGCCGTGAAATACGCCGTAGAGCGAGTAGTAATCCTTGGTCGGAATTGGATCGTATTTGTGATCGTGGCAGCGCGCGCATTGCACGGTAAGCGCCATCGCGCCGCGCGTCACCACGTCGATGCGGTCGTCGATGATGTCGTGCGTGACGCCGATAAACCGGCGGCCGCCAGTCACAAATCCCATCGCTGCCAGTTCAGGCGAATCGGCGGGCACGAGTTGATCGGCGGCCATTTGCAGCAGCAAAAAGCGGTCATAGGGCAGGTCTTCGTTAAAGGCCCGGATGACCCAATCGCGATACGCAAAGGCGTGGACAAAGCGCCGCTCCTCGCGAGCATAGACGTAACCCTTCGTGTCCGAGTAGCGCGCCACGTCGAGCCAGTGCCGCCCCCAGCGTTCGCCGTAACGCGGTGAGGCCAGCAACCGATCGACCACGTTGCGGAAGGCATTCGGAGACTTGTCGCGTTCAAAGGCTGCCAGCTCTTCCGGCGTCGGTGGAAGACCGAGCAAATCGAACGTCGCGCGGCGAATGAGCGTGCGTTTGTCCACGGGCGGTGCCGGCCGCAGCTTGTTCTGCTCCAGCTTCGCGAGAATGAAGCGGTCAACATCCGTCCTCACCCATTTCTGGTTCTTCACCGGCGGTGGCTGGGGGGAAGCGACGAGCTCGAACGCCCAGTGCGGAGGCGCATTGGACGTCGCGGCCCCGGCAGAAACTGTCACGGCGATACTGAACAGCACCCAACCACTCCGGCGAAGCACGTTCCTCATGCGGTCCCGGAGTTGGATGGCTCTCCGTAAAGTTGGCTGGCGTCGGTCATGGTGGAATCGTAAAGGTGGACGATGGACCGTCAACCGTGATTCACTGCGCGTTAACGCTCCCGGCCACTTCGCGACGTTCACGAGACACCCGTGGAGTGCTGCGCCATCGCATGAGTTCAAAGACGATTTCTTACGCCGCCTTGCACCGGTTCACCAGCAGTGCCTTCCGCCGCGTTGGAATGTCTGAGGCCGATGCCGTGACTGGCGCGGACGTGCTGGCAACAACAGACGCCTGGGGCGTCTTCACCCACGGCACCAAAAGCCTGGCCGGGTATCTCCAGCGCCTCAAGGCCGGGGGGCTGCGCACGCAAGGGAAACCGCGCATTGTCGCCGAAGGCGGCGGTTGGGCGACGGTGGATGGGGATTCTTCCCTCGGCATGGTCACCTCGGTGTTTGCGATGAAAACTGCCGTTACCAAGGCACAGCAGCAGGGTATCGCCTATGTGGGAGTGCGGAACAGTTGCCACTTCGGCGCTGCGGGTTACTACGCCTGGCTCGCTGCGCGTGAAGGCCTCATCGGCATCGCGATGGCCAATGATATTCCGTCCGTGGCCGCGCCCGGATCACGCGGTGCGGTCACAGGGAGCAATCCCCTCGCCTATGCGGTGCCGTCGGGGAAACATCGTCCAATGTTGCTCGATATTTCGACGGCCACGGTCGCGGGCGGGAAAGTGTACGCGGCGAAGGCCCGGGGCGAATCGATCCCGGACAACTGGATCATCGATGCGACTGGCAAGCCGACCACCGATCTCAGCGGCTTTCCTCATTCCTGCGCGCTTTTGCCGATGTCCGGTCACAAGGGCTATGGCCTGTCGCTGTTGATCGAAACCTTGAGCGGCATTCTAGGCGGCGCGGCGGTGACCTGGGGAGTGCGGAGCTGGGCGCACCAGGACGCGACCCTCCCTACGCTGCACGGCGCCGCATTTCTTGCCATTGACGTGAAGTGCATCGCGCCAGCGGAGGAGTTCGCGCGCAAAGTGGAGGCTCTCATTGACGAGATCCACAACTCGCCGCGAGCCGATGGCGTGGACCGTCTGCTGGTTCCCGGCGAACTCGAATGGGAACGACACGACCGGGCGATGAAGGAAGGCATCGCATTGCCCGCCGACGTGGTGGGGAGTTTGAAAATAGCGGCGGAGTTGGCGGGGCTCGACCAGCTTGTGCTGAGGGATTGAGCCGCCACACCGGTCGCACTCAATTCTCACTGCTCCCGGTCGCCGCGCGGATCAGGCAATACCATTGACTGACCCCGTCGCAAGAGGAGCAAGCCGGGCAGACCGACCACCAGGAGCGCGCCCACCGCCCAGATGCCGGCGTGGTTGGCGGTGGGCACGAGTTGTAATGCAGCCGCTCCGGCTGCCGGGCCGCCGAAGATGCCAATGCCGATCAACGCCTCGTGAATGCCGCCGTGTTCTCCTTGCGTTTCACCGCCCACATCCATCGCGTAGAAGAGCGAGGAGTAGTAGATCAATCCCACTGCGAGCCCGAACGCGATTTGCGCGACGACGATGACAACCAGATTCGGACCAAGCAACAACCCCAGAAAACTTCCCACCATCACCACGTACGACGCGAGCAGCCAGCCAAACCGGTAATGCCATTTCGTCCAGCGCCACAGCAGCGCGAAGGCGAACAGTCGCGCGAACATCCAAACCGATGCAACGAATCCGGCCAGGGCTGTCGAGAGTCCGAATCGCGCGGCCATATCCGGGATGAGCGGAATCACGGTGCTCATCGCCACGTAAGCGAATGGGTTCGCCAACCATGCCATCCGAAGAAACGATTTCGCGGTGGCCGGACTGATGTGATGCTGGGCAAAGTCCGGTTCAGACGAATTGGCTCCGGGGGTGGGCTCCGTCGAATTGTACGCGACCGGCGCGATGCCTTGAGATTTTTTCTCCAGCCACAGCAACAATACCAACTGAGCACCGTGCAGTAGCGCCGGCAGCCAGTAGAGGCTCGCCTTGCCGAGCGCTTGTTGCAGCGTACCGGCAGTGAAGTAAGCCACGGCGGCGCCACCAGACCAGACGATGTTGTAAATGCCGACCATGTGCGCCAGTCCAGCACGGGTTTCCTTCTCGCTGGCCAGTGTTTCGAGCGGCGCCCACGTAAAACACACCGCAATTGTCCAGAACGCCATGATCAAGGTTTGCGCGGCCAAGCCATGAAAGAAGACGCCAAACCCGAGCGACACCGCCATGGCGCCGAACCCCACTTTCAGCGCGGCGAAGCAACCGTGGCGTTGAGTGAACCGCCCGCCGTACCACGACGCTGGCACGTAGATCAGGCCGTTGAGCGCGGCGAACCACAGGTTCTCGCGATTGCCGAATCCGAAATCCTGACGGAGGTGGAAGAAGAGATAGTTGAAGTAATAAGCGACGGCGTAAATGTTCAGCCAGGTCAGCGCGAGGTAACCGAACTTAAGTTGTCGAAGCGACATGGGCGAGATTGGCGTCGTGATGTCTGCTCGGATAACGCGGGGCCGTTCAACCCGAAACTTCATCAATGGCTTTGCGGCAATACCATTTCACCGCATTGCTCATGGCGGGCTGGAGTTGGTCCAGATCCGCGGCGCCGCACCACCGGATGTCATGGTGCTCGGCGGCCGCGAGCGCGAGCTGCCCTCCCTTGGGTTGCGCCCAGTAAATCATTCCGATGTGCTCGTGAGTTTCGTTGATGCGATGAATATCGAGGAAGCGCGGTGCGATGAGCGCCCGAGTGCCCGGCTCAGTGGTCGGCGGTCGCTCGCCGAGCAGTTCCACTTCAAAGCCGCTTTCCTCTCTCGCCTCGCGCAAGGCGGCCTGCTCCGGGTCTTCGTCCAGCTCGATGTGGCCGCCCAACGGCAACCACTTGTCGAGCTTGCGATGATGGATGAGTAGCACGCGGCCTTCATGCACCACAAAGATGGCCACTGTGAAATCGATCTTCTCGTGAATGTGCGCCATGCGGCGCGGAGTGAACCACGAACCAACGCGGATGAACACGAATTTTGCGGACAGCGCTCGTCACTTTCCAGATGGCTTTTCGACGGTGAGTTTTGGAAAGTCGGCCTGTGATGCTTGCACTTCGTTCGCTGGTACGGGCCCTGTGGGTGGGCCGTCCCGTAGCAACCGCCGCCGCTTTGCTGGCGCTGATCCTCCCGGCTAAAAGCGCCGCGCCATCTTTCAAGCCGACGCGGCTGGCCGAGATGGACGCGGCCATCACCAATGCCATTGGCGAGAAGGACATTCCCGGAGCGGTGCTGTGGGTCGAGCGACAGAGCCTCACCTACCACAAAACCTTTGGCCGCCGCGCGCTGGTGCCGTCCGCCGAACCGATGAGCGAAGACACCATCTTCGACGCGGCCTCGCTCACCAAGGTCGTGGCGACGGCGCCCGCCATCATGCTGCTGCTGGAACGCGGGCAGTTGAAACTCGATGACCCGGTCCGGACGCACATTCCCGAATTCCGTGGTGAAGGCACCGAAGACATCACGATCCGCCATTTGCTGACGCACACCTCCGGCTTGCGCTCAGGGATTCCCGCAAGGCCCGAATGGTCCGGCTACGAGGCGGGCATTGCTCTCGCCTGCGTGGAAGCGGCGACGAACGCGCCGGGTACCACCTTTCGTTACAGCGATATCAATTTCATTGTGCTTGGCGAGATCGTGCAGCGGGTGAGCGAACAGAAGTTGAACGAATTCGTGGCTGCGGAAATTTACGGGCCGTTGCGGTTGAGAGACACGGGCTACCTGCCTGCCACGAACCAACTCGCGCGCATCGCGCCCACGGAACAAACGACAAACGGCATGTTGCGCGGCGTCGTTCACGACCCCACCGCGCGGCGCATGGGCGGAGTGGCCGGCCACGCAGGGCTCTTTACGACCGCCGCCGACCTCGCGCGCTTTGCCAGGATGATGCTCAACGAAGGTGAACTCGACGGCGTCCGGATTTTCAAACGCGACACGGTGCGGCTAATGACCTCCGTACAATCGCCCCAGGCCGTGTTGAGCCGGCGCGGACTGGGCTGGGATATCGATTCGCCCTACAGCCGGCCGCGCGGGACGGTCTTCCCGCGAGGCTCGTTCGGTCATACCGGCTGGACCGGCACCACGCTTTGGATCGATCCATTTTCAAAAGCCTTTTTTGTCTTCCTCTCCAACCGGGTCCATCCCGACGGCAAGGGCAGCGTGCTTTCGCTTTACTCCGAACTCGGCACGCTGGCAGCCAGGGCAGTGGATGGATTCGATTTTGGCCAGGTTCAGGGTGCGCTGCCATTCCGTACGAACTTTATCGCTTCGGCTGCCGACACCAAAGCCGTTGCCCGCACCAATAACCTGTTTGCCGCGCGCCCGCCATTGCCCGGCGTGCTCAATGGCATCGACGTGCTGGTGAAACAGAACTTTGCGCCGCTCAAGAAACTTCGCCTTGGCTTGGTGACAAACCACACCGGACAGGATCGCTGGCGCAATCCGACCATCGACCTTCTCTTTCACGCCCCGGGCGTCCAGCTCAAGGCGCTATTCAGCCCTGAGCACGGCATCCGCGGCGCGCTGGATGAATTCGTCGCTGACACGGTGGATGAGGGCACTGGTCTGCCGGTGTTCAGTCTCTACCCCAAATCGCCCGCGAAGAAAAAGGATCAAACGGAGAAGGAGTACAACGCGTTCATCAACAGTCTCCGTTCGCCGCAACCGCCGGCCCTGACGAACCTCGACGCGCTGGTCTTCGACATTCAGGACATCGGCTGCCGATTCTACACCTACGTCGCGACCATGGGCTTGTGCCTCGAAGCGGCCAGCAAAGCCGGGATCAAATTCTTTGTCCTCGATCGGGTCAACCCGATTACCGGTGTCGCCGTCGAAGGCCCGGTTTATCACGGCGACCCGCACTTCGTCGCGTGGCACGACATTCCACTGCGCCACGGGATGACGGTCGGCGAGATCGCACGGATGTTGAATGCCGAAAGGAATCTCAAGGCCGATCTCACGGTGATTCCCATCGAAGACTGGAAGCGGGAGCAATGGTTCGATGAAACGGGCCAGCCCTGGCGGCATCCCTCGCCGAACATGCGCAGTCTGAATGCCGCCGCCCTATATCCCGGCGTTGGTTTGCATGAAGCAGCGCTTTCCGTGGGGCGCGGCACCGACACACCGTTCGAGATCGTGGGCGCGCCTTACATTGATGACCTCGTGCTGGCCGCAGAGTTGAACAAAGCGAAGCTGGCTGGTGTGCGTTTTGTCCCTATCCGTTTCACGCCCACCTATAGCACGTTCAAGGACAAAGAATGCGGTGGCGCCGCAGTCGTGGTCACCGACCGCGACAAGCTTCAGGCTGTCGATGTCGGCCTCACCATCGCGCTGACCGTTCAGCGGCTCCATCCACACGACTATGCCTTGGAGAAGGTGCAGCCATTGCTCCGTGACAAGACGCTCCTCGAAGCGATCAAGGCGGGCGAGTCGCTTGCCGTCATGAAGAAGCGTTGGGCGGCGGATCTGGAGCAGTTCAAGAAGCGGCGGGCGCGTTACCTCCTCTACAAGTAGCCTACAAGATTTGGAGTGCGGTGACCTGTCACCGCTTTCGCCGCCTGGCCGGCTTGCCGGTCAGGCAGAGCCGCGTTCAGCGGCTCGGAGTATTCCTGCGTGCCGACCCGTTCGACGGCGACAAGTCGCCTACCGATAGCGGTGACAGGTCACCGCACTCCAAATCGCATTGGTTCCGGCGCAAGCGCGCCATTAGCGGCGAGCCTTTGGCGGGTGCGGTGGTTCCGCTGGCTTGTTGGTCGGCCACAAATCGACCGTGAGGCCCGATTTCCACGCGACTTGCTTTTTGTTCACAATTAGCGAACGGGGCAGCAATTCGATCTCATGTCCAAACAGATCGAATGTCACCACTCCGGGGAGAAAAGTCAGGTCCTCGTATATCACCTTCCCAAACGGGACCGCTCGTTTTACCTGGTCGAATGAAACTCGACCGGTGGTGTTGCTGGAGTTCTGTTCGTGGACGACGATCTTCACATCGCTCAATCCCAGCTTCGCCTGCGACACGATCAAAAACGGCCTGCCATCAGCACTTGTTTGAAAGTCCACCTGCCAGGGGCCCTTGTGCTGGCGCGCCCTTTCGATACCGAAGAAGACCGCCAGGTAAAGGCCTAGCACCGCGAAGAACAGCAGTACGATGGATTTGGCGGTGAAGCCGGATTTCATTGCGGCGCATCGTCAGGGCGGGACGGAAGGCAAGTCAAGGGCTGGAACAGAGGCGCGAGGCGCGAGGCGCGAGGCGCGAGGAGGGATTCACGGCCACCGCATCTCGGCTTCTTCCTGCGCCTCGCGCCTCGGGCCTCGCGCCTCGCGCCTGGTGATTCCGAAGCTTGCCGCCCTGCGCCAAACCAGTTATCCACGCCGCATGGATTCCCGGGAAGCGTTCATCGCCCTGAACATGATCGAGCACGTCGGCCCGGTGCGCGTGCGTCAGTTGCTCGAACGCTTCGGCGATGCGCCTGCTATTCTCCGCGCGTCGAAGCAGCAACTGCTTGCGGTGCGCAGCATCGGCGCGGACACGGCTGACGCCATCGCTGGCTGGGAGAAAAACGTGGATCTGGATGCCGAACTGAAGCGCATCCAGGAATTCGGCTGCCATGTCCTCACCCAGGATGACGAAGACTACCCGCCCTCGCTCCGCGAGATCTATGACCCACCCATCGTTCTCTACGTGAAGGGTACGCTCAATGCGAAGGACAAGAACTCGGTGGCCATTGTCGGCTCCCGGCAAACCACACATTACGGCCTCGAAGTCGCGCGCAAGTTCGGCTACCAGCTCGCGTATGTGGGTGTGACTGTGGTCAGCGGCGGCGCGCGCGGCATTGACACCTCCGCGCACCAGGGCGCCATCAATGCGAAGGGCCGCACGGTCGCCGTGCTTGGCACCGGCATCAACATCATCTTCCCGTCCGAGAACGCCGAACTGTTCGAGCGCATCGCGGAGAATGGTGCGGTGGTTACCCAATTTCCGTTCAACCGCCAGGCAGACAAACAATCCTTTCCCATCCGCAACCGAATCGTGGCCGGCATGACGCTGGGCACCGTCGTCGTCGAAGCAAATCTGACCAGCGGCGCGCTGATCACCGCCAACTTCGCCACGGAGTATGGCCGGCAGATATTCGCAGTGCCGGGCCGTATCGATTCACCGCGGAGCAAAGGCTGCCATGAATTGATCAAGAAGGGTGCGAAGCTTTGCGAGGGGGCCGAAGACATTCTGAGCGAATTCGAGTATCTCTTCCCCGCGACCAATCGCCCTCCTGCGCCAAACGAGACCGGCGTGCTGCCTGCGTTCACGCTCTCCACCAACGAACAGGTCGTCTATGACGTGCTCAGGAAGGAGGATGAAATCAGCATCGATGAAGTCATCCGTTTCAGCAGCCTGCCAAGTTCGGCGGCGTCCGTCGCATTGCTCAGCCTCGAAATGAAGCGGTTGATCAAACAACTGCCCGGAAAAATGTTTGTCCGTAATCAGTAATCTGGTTTGAGGGGTTTGCAGGGATGGACTTGTCACGGAGCCGGAGGTTTCGCCGCGCCAATGCCTGGGAACCGGGCGGGCATTAACGATTCGAGAGCTGGCCTGGCGAAGAAAGGGAGAGCAGCCGC
>Ga0137433_1001174_pt1 | contig 11557 bp, 19 predicted proteins | sample EasRivERMZT840_2_FD_102335 | JGI IMG/M metagenome (GOLD analysis project Ga0137433, IMG submission 102335) | Soil microbial communities from meander-bound floodplain in the East River, Colorado, USA - East River MetaG ERMZT840_2 | ecosystem: Environmental > Terrestrial > Soil > Floodplain ...
AATATCTCCTTCCCAGATAGGAAGGATAAGCAGAGGATGTACCCTAACAGAACGGTTAACCAGAAAAATGCCCATATCGCTATAACCAATGCCATGTTTCGCAATCTCCTGTTTTGTCAAGTGGTATTTGTCTAGCCACTCTGTCGCAATTTTGGGGAGTTGGGTGGTGTAGTCCTCTGGAAGCTTGATGAGATACTTCTTCTTTCGGGGATCGGGGGGGCTCAACAACTCCCCCAACCGATCTCCGGGTTGATAATAGCCACAACCGAAGCACCATTTGTGACCATCATCCCAGACGCCAAGGTTGTTTCGAGAGCCGCACTGTGAGCACGGCTCGTGTTTGACAAAGTTACTCACTGTTTCTTGATTCGTGCAATCCTCTGGTCCTTATACCACTGTTTGAATTCTTCGTGTGGGATCTCCCATGTGAAAACATAGATACCATTTCCGGTTTTGGGATTCTCCACTGGCCCTTGGCTTGTGGCCTGTTTGGGAAACTTCTTAATGAGGTTGATGAAATTAAACAACTCCAGATCCGTGTCGGACCATACTACAAATGCCGCCGGTTGTCCACGGGAGGGATGATAAAGACTTGAAGCAAGGGCAAACAAGACTCCCTCGTAATCCTTTTGGATAGAACTAAGTTCTATTACTCCGCAGGACATTGAACATTGTGAGATACGAACATGATGTGTGTCCATTTTAACCTCCAAGGGAGTCGTATTGGGTTTCGTGATAATGATCTAAAATAGCATCTGCGGTAGTTTCACACTCTTCTTCTGTGCGATTAGCACAGAATTCCTCAATCGCTTTCATTTCCGCTTCTGTCAAGGGACGGTTCATGGTAGAACTTACTCCTGTCATTACTTAGGGTGGTATTTTCTGTGAAATACACATATTCTGCAATTGACTCAAGGCATGTGTCACACAGATCCAAATATTCCCCGGTATTAAGGCTCTTTCTGCTTGCCTCTCGATCCGAGAGAGGATTGTCGCACGCTAGACACTTCATTATTATTGTTATCCTTATATGTTTTTCTTATTTGATTTGCATTACGCAACAATTTGTCTAATCGCATCAGCATATCGCGAAATAGTTGTTCCTTCAATTCCCGGCGCAGTGTTGACTTCAAAGACGTATGCTTGTCCTTCTTTCTCTCGGTATCCGACATCGACTGCTCCAAAGTGAAGTTGAAGTGCTTGGACTGCCATTACTGCTTGGGTCTTGACATCTTCTGGAACTTCTATACCCCCCCGAGTAAAAACCCACCCAAATCGGAAATTCCTCACTAGGGAATTCCTCAAAGAGTCGTCGAAGTTGTTCCGCTTCCTCTTCTCAGCCATATCAATGACCGTATTCCCCACGACATGGATACGGAATTCTCTGCGATGTCGAATGTGGGCAGTATAAAGTGGAGCCGCAGGGACGGGATCAGACGTTTCTTTAGCTAAAACTATACCTCTTCCCTCGTGTCCTGTCAAGAGAGTTCTAGCTACAATGATCTTTCCGTCCCTTTGCCAGTCAAGAGCCTCCGATCTCAACTGAGTGAACTGTGGAACTCTCACTCCAACCTGTTGCATGGCCTGCAAAGCCCTCAACTTATTGGAAGCACTTCCCACAAAGGAAGGTAAATTAAGCACGTTGCGTTCATATGCCCGATTCCACCATCTGGGAAAGACACTACTCCCCCAATTTATAATGATGTGATTGGGAAATTGTTTATATTTTCGATCGGGGTAAATACACCGAGTCTCCAATTCTTTAGCTAGGCTCCTTGCTCCCTCACTGGCAATCTTATAAGGGAAAATGATGATTCGTTTTTTCAAGAGCGTCCCCTTCTAATTGGACGTGCTTGCTGTGCCATCCATGTGTTGGGTTCCGTGCCAAACGCCTCTATTCTCCGTCTTCCAAATTGATCTATCACTAGTCTTTGATTCGGATTTGCTGGGGCATTTATGGAGACTTCCCACTCGAGCCCACTACGGGGTTGAGGGGGTGACGATGGCTCAACATATGAGAGAGTTTCCTTAACCCTAGAAATTCTATCCATTAGGCTAAATAGTCTATTGTCTATAGTAGATTTTTCCCTTTCGTAAACATGTTTACGATCGGCAACTGCATGTAGCCGCCCTTGTCGAGTTGTATCAAGGCCATTTTCTCCCAAAATGGCTGCCTCTTCCAAAAGGAGTCTATCATATTCCGCGCTGACAACGGCCTGTTTCGCCGACACTAACTCAAACTCTTTGTTGAGTGTTTGTAAAAGTTCTTTGTTTTCGGCGGCACGGATAGCAAGTCTCTCAGGGGAGAAATCAAACCCCCGTAGTTCAAAGTATTTCTTAAGTGAGGAATTCATAAAACCTTCCTCTTTGTTCTTTGGGGAAAGATTTCCCCAAACTTTATTATAGTTCTTTGGATCTGATCTAATGAGAAGAGTTTTAATTGTTGTAACCCCCCTTTCGAGAGTGTTTTTCAAATTGTGTAAAGTTAATACCTCACTCATTTCTTCAAATATCCTTTGAAGAAATTGACTATATTGTGATGTGGTATTAAGTTCTTTTATTTCTTCTAGAACTTCTTTGGGATCTCGTTGTTGTGAGGCCCGCTTCAGGGCCAATAAAAGATTAATCCATTGACAGAGTAAAGGAACATCTAGCATTCCTCCCATGTGTCTGAACTCTACCGTTCCTTGAGTTCGTATGGGGTGAAGATTTAGCCCGGCATACTTTCTCCAAGAATATATAACACCTAAGAGTCCCTCCTTGCTTCCGCGCTCTAAACAAGATAACAAAGTCATAATATCTAGTGTTTCTATTCCATCAGAGACAGGAACACAAAAAATACTTTTTTCTCTGTTTCTTCTACAAGAGTTAAACACATATTCATATAACAGGGGCTCAAAAACCAAATACAGCAGAAGAAAACAATAAAGATTTTCTACTGATAGATCACGAACATTTACATGAACATGATCGCTGGTCCTCTCTGAAAAATCAAGCTTGGGGTTTGTTCGGGCTAAATGGTCTTTTAGCCAGGCCAATGCGGCGGGAATAGTTTGGCCCCCCATTGGGATAGACACGAACTCCCATCCATTGTTTCGGAGGCTCCCATCCTCCACTAGTCTCCAAAACAATGTGCCGGGATCATCCAAATAAGGATTGGTGATCCCTTCAACTTCCACTTCAACCCCAACAAGATCTTGAGAAATCATCCGGGGAAGCTGTTTTCCCGTGGTTAGTTCCTTCAGTGATTCCTTTATTTTTTGTGATCTAGTGGCAAGGGGGGGATATGTAAAAAGATCATATAGTATTTGCTTATTGAACTCGGACATTGTAATTATTGTTTCTTGAAAAGAAATCTAAAACCTCTTGTTTGAGTGATGCCGAAAGCATAGTGATTTGTGAGTCCTTTACCTCAGCAATGGGAAAAATATATTTCCACAACAGCAATTCCGCGCGATCTGGTGCCACAGACAATGCAAAATCCTCCGAGAGGGGGAGCATCAGTGCTCCACCTTCAAGTAATTCTTTTTGAGCCTCAGTAAAAGATTTGAATTCTCTGTTCCACATTGCTCTTACCATGCCCAAGCCAAAAGTTCGCGGATCACTTTCCGACAGCAAAAGTGCATCATCGTCTGGCAGAATTATTCCATACTTTTTCGTGAGACCAGAAATAAATCTTTCTGTGAGTGTCCGAAAGGGGAAAAGTATTTTCGCTGTATGACGACACAATCCTCGTTTCCACTGCCGATCAGGACGTTTTTCAACATATAGTGTTTGTTTTCCTAGATAGCCGAAGAATCCAATTTTGGGGTGTTCAGCGTCCCACTGAACTTGAGCGAGAGTTATCGTGGTTGAGCCGTTGGAGGTGTCAAGTAGCACTGACACGTTCTTTCCTATCGCGGCGGCGGAGGCAACTCGCACAACCTCCCAATTAGGAAACAGGTCATCTTTAATACTACGAACTCGAATATACGTTTCTGAGTAGTGTCGAACCCACTCCACAGCTTCAAGCTCAGTCATACAGGGACTCCAAAGTATTTAACTAGAACTTTGGCCGATCTCTTATTGTTTAAGTTGATGGATTGAAGAATCAAAGCCTGCGACTTCGTATTGATCTCTCCCCCTTGGTTAACAAAATCAACTGCGCTCATCGCGTGGTCATATGTCCACCCAATCATAACTTCATCCTGAATCCAAAAGTTGGACAGGGTTCGATACTCCACTCCATAGCTCTTATGCCGGAATGCTCCAGCTTTGCCATACAATGTTCTCCTACGATCGTCATTATCCTTAAACACACTAGGAACTCCAAGATACAGATCCAACGCTCGGACTAGTTGAACTGCCTCTTCGTTTGTGCGATCATCCCATGAAACGTGAACGTGTCCTCCAGCAGTCCTCAAACCTTCCAACCCCTTTGGGGCTCGGGGCTGAGAGTTGACCTCTCCGGTCCATGCGTTTTGATCCGGCTCACAACCAAATACTCTCGCTTGTGGGGAATTTAGTTGATCCTCGTCAAAAATGGCACTAGGGACAATTGCAAGGCCCAGCCCAAGCGTTTCATGGGCGTAAGATTTTAGATAGGCAAGGGGATGCTGCAATGACCGTATAAAATCCTCCTTAGTCGCAGCGGGGGCGGTATTGAACTCGACGGCTACATTATCCTCTTGGACGGCAGATCCCATACCAATTTCTCTTGGACGTAACTTTGTTCCCCCAATTTTTCCAATAGACGAAATAAATTTTCCATCGGGGGATGTCAAGAAAAGTTCCGGGTCAGCGCCGAACATTACATTATTTAGCATGGGGGACTCCTTGGTCCTCTTTTTTATAAAAACTATCCGAATCTACTGAAATAACATGTATCTCATTTCCGGTGCGTCTCGAAACAAATGAAAATCCATCTACTTTTTGAAACTGGTTTGCCCACACTTCAAGCAAGCTGTATGCGCTTTGTTCTTTAGACATCCACCGATTTCGCACCAACTCACATTGAATTCTCGAATATCCCCACTCTACGGCAATTCTGGAAAGAGTATCAGCGAAAAGTGGAACTAGTTCTACTGGCACATGCCAATGATGAGCATGTAGAATAGCACAACAAGACTCCAGTTCATGAAACCTAACCGAGGCTATTATAGTGCCCTTAGAGCTTTTCACCACAGGAAACAAGGATAGAAGATATCCTGTTGAAACCCCATGAGTCGGCTCGTCAACTCCCGTTGCTGAAACCTCAAGCTCGAAGCGTTCGGCATTTTGGAGGAAGTGGATTATATCTCGTATTCCACCCAGTAATGGTTTATATTCTGTAAGAATGTTAGCGGCGATTTTACGATTAAAGGATCTTTCTATTCCAGCAAGTTGTGACATTTCGATTACGATTCCTTAGTTAGGAAATACCGTTTAACCAATTGTTTAGAGTATAAAACAAATCGAGCATTGGAAGACATAAACTCTGGATGTCCCTGAATCCCAAGGCTTTTTGTTTCTTTGAACCACACTATCTCAGGCTCAACCTCAACCTTCTCACGGATATCATCATCGGAAAATACATACCCATTAGAGCGGGGTTGTGGAGCAGTCCAACCAATGAGTTCAAACTTGTCCTTTAAAGAAAAGGGCCACATCATCTGGTGATGCACGCTTGATGTGAGATACTGTTCCCCCTCGTTCGTCATTATTAAATGATTTCCTTGGTGCCCCGTAATGTGTTGAACTAATATTCCACCAGATAGGGCACACACCATTTGCGCGCCGCGGCATATACCATAAACCCCCGCCCCCACCTCCTGAGCGCGCATGAACGCCCACTTCTCAATGGAATCCCGTCGTGATGGAGTTTCCGAACCTCCGGAATAACGCGATCGCACGACATTATAAAAAGCAGGAGTGATATCTTCTCCACCACCAAGTAAAACAACGTCGTCTTTCCCAATCACGCCCAAACCTTTTGGATTTTGGTGTTCATATTTCCAAATGGGAAGCTCAATCACGTCGTCAAAGAGATCCGCATAGATTTCTCCTGCACCAAAACAACTACCTATTGTAATCAACTTAGCCATTATTTTTGTTTTCCTTAGTTTGGAATTCGTCTTCAAAATAAGATTGAAAAACTCCCAAACGAGCTTGGTCTTTTTCTTTGGGAGGATTAACATCTGGAGCTTGGGGGGGAGCAAGATTACGTGATGCGTCGGGCAAATGAATTACTCCACTCTTGTATTTATACATTCCACACCCAAGGGCATTGGGATATTGGGGCATGTATTGCTTACAACTTCCTGATTGATTATGGCCACACGATACACAAAGGACCACAAGATGTTTTGCTACTCTTCGGCGTTTTCCCATTGATTTTCCTTTTTGAGTCTCAATGAGAGAATCCACCCATGACACAATCAGGGCAAAAGAACCCACCATGAGTATGCTCCACAGCAGAAACAGGCCGTCCAAGGGCTTCTCCGTCAGTAACAGTTAAACACCCCATGGCGTCAGTAATATCAATTTGTTTCTCGCATCGCGCGCATCCCTTTTTTGCAATCTCTTCAAAGCGATATACCGAGATTTGGTCTGAGTTCTTTAGCCGGACAAATGTTCCTTGATCTAAGTTCTCAGTAACATGTCCGAATTTTCGTTCAAGAAGCTCTGGAGATACGACATAAGTCCCCTGCATCACTCGTTCTGCAAAGTCATCATCCACCAACTTAAGACTATCAGGAGAGAGAATCAGTCGAATTAAGGGGCGAACATCTGTTCCGGGACTTGCGGACGTCGTGTTCAGATCTCCAATATAATGTATTGCGTTGATTCTTCCCGCAATGAAGATCTGTTCCCTAAACCATTCTGGATTGCCTTTACGATGAACAAGCATTTCAACTCGACTACTGTTTGCACATATTCCACGAATGGTCCAAAACTTCTCGTCTTCATTTTCTGATGTATGGTTTGTTAGTGGCTCAATCCCGTGAACATAGAACATACAGTATTGACCTATCCTATATAGGTATCCGTCTGCTCTATACTCAGTGTGGCGGCCGCGCGCGGAACGATGATGTTCCAAAACAGCAACGTTGGTCGTACCTTGTGACCGTTCATAAATTCCTTTTTGTGGATTCCATATGGGACGTTCACCTTGGCCACCTTGTTGAAAGTGTCTATGAGCCGCCGCGTTGCGATTATGCTGATTCCAGTAATTATCCCATACCTCACTATCTTGTGTATTTTGTCGAGTAGATGGGAGCACATAATGATGAAATGTTCGGAAAGAGATTGGGGTTTTCTCCCAACTTGCCTCTTTTGCTTCCCCGATAGGGAATGTGTAGTGCTGTGAGGATTCTATAATCTTGGGAGTTTTTAACTTAAATGCCGGCCATTTTGCACCCAAATATGCAAAGTTCTCTTGCTCCGATGAGAAAAATAGACCGGGGCTGTCCCCTCTTTCGACTAAGTATAGGGGCCTGTCAGTGTTTCTCACAATATGAAACTGTTTGTCCCGTCTGTCATACCACATGAAAACAAAAGCTCCCTGAACTTTTCCAAAGAACTCTTCAGGGGATTGTTTAGCAAGGAAATACGCCGCGGCATTTGAGTCCACTTCGAAGACTTTTTCGGCAGAAACATTAGCTCCATCTATTTCTACCTTAAAATCCCACAAATTATTTAAAGTGCCATTATGAACAAGGGTGATGTCTCCCTCAACAAAAGGATGAGCATTAAAGGCATTGACATTTCCCCGAGTGGCGAATCTACCGTGCCCCACGACCAGTTGAAACTCATTGTAAACTTTATTGTTAAACTTTCTGAAGTCGTCTTCAAGGGCAAGATTATAAGGAGAACCAACCTTTTTAATCCAAGAAAGCTTATCTACCTTTTCTCCCTCTCTTTGTTGCACTTCGACACCAAATAGCCCCGTTGAGTGGGCGCCGCGCTGGGAATTAAGTAAAAGTAAGGGAGTGAGAGAGTCTTTGGCCATATAATCAAAGCCCCTAGTCCCATAGTGAATCATTCCAATTAAGCCACACAAAATTCAAATCTCCTTCATTATTACTTGCAAAGAGTTGAAGATAAGTTTGGGGTCAGCTTCCGATGCAGTTCGAGTTAACAACAGTTGAGACTTGTCAGCTTCAAACTCATAAAGAAGCTGAAACTTATTATAGCCGAGGCCGGCGGCGACTATCTTAGCATCCCACCCATCTTCCAATGTAGCTAAGATTTGGTCGGAATGCTTCTCAACATGAGCGAGTCGAAAGAAAAAATCATGGAAGGCTGCGGCTCTCCTGATAACTGGCACAGCCATTCATTCCTCACTCAGGAATACGGTCATTTCTTGAATGTGGGGAGTTTGGTTGAAACTAGATCAATACTGGCTAAATATATTCCATCATATTCCGTGCCCCATGGATTATTTATCCACGGAGATGGGTTAACCTCAGATGATGCAAACTCTGGGGGAGTATCCAATTTAATGGTGGCGAGGGGGGTATTATAATTCCCCTGCCATTTTTCGAGAACCTTCCATCCGCCCTCTTTGGAGATTAAAGAGGAGAGTGTCCAATTTTGATTTTTTTCATTGAGGACCGCCATTGCTTTTCGACGAAGGAAACGGCCATCTAAAAATTGAAGGGATTCCCAAAAGGGAGCAATAACTTTCTTGGACATTGGGGTTGAGCAATACCCATCAAAAAATGAACTAATCCACGTTAGTCCACAACAAGCCTCGTCAGCTTTTAAATTAACTGATGCTATGATGATTCGTGCTTTTACTGGCTTTTCGGAGAAAGCATAACACTTTAGTGTTACTATGTTGAGCGCACCGGGCGGTTGTTTTGCAGTGATATACAACCCATCGTCGTGAAGTTTTTTAAAGCATTCCGTTAGCCCTTGGTTGGGTGTCATTTAAGTGAAAGTCTCCGGTTAGTGAGTATATATGTCCAAACAAAGTTGCTTGTTTTGGGGTTTTTACGCCGAGAAAGAAAAGTAAATCCGTTGCGCTTAAGGGCATCGGCCCACAAATGACGATCTGCATTCTCGGGACTCAAAAAAGCAAAAACCTCAGCAAACCCCTCTTCGGGAGAAGTCATTGCTTTTTTTGCTTTACGGATAGCAATGATACGAGATAAGTGAATCGCTTCCCGATTCTGTCCGCCCCTTACTTGTGAAGAGGAAAAACATCCCAAATAACCTATTCCACAACAGAAGTCGCTCTGGGTCCAATAAACAGACGCTTGTATCTGTTCCATGCCCCATGGTCGTGCATGAAGCGTGTTTGATTTTACTATCACTCCCTCCCGATCGCCAAAATCATCTATACCCTCCACAATGAAGGAGGTTAATGCGTCCTCAAGTTTTTTTGAGGTTACTTTCATACTTTTCTCCTGCTATTCCGGCATAAACAACAAAGCCCATCCCGTCCTCTACAAAGGGCTGGTTATCGTCAAGCTCTTTTCGAGAGCACGCTTTTTTTGCTGCTTCTAAAGTGGAGAAGGGCTTTTTAAAAATTTGACGTTCCCAATACAGCCCCTCCCCCACTTTCACTGATTCCTTAACGAGGAATCCCATATCTAAAACACATGCCTGCGAACAGTGTGATCCCACACTTCCTCATTCTCATAGTATTTGTTCTTAAGAATGTTATGCACCTCATGTCGCGCAAGACCCACGGGCACGCTAATGATTCCTACATCCACTCCCTTGGTCAATCGCCCCGTGCAAATGTTTCGGCCAATTGCTTTACAGAAGGAGTCTATCGGAGCACAACGCGCAAATGTATATAATACTCGCATTGTGCTTTCATTACGATCAACTTCTACATACCCGATCGTACAGCCCCCACGTGGGGCCTCTACTGAATGGGAGTTATCCCCAGACAGAGAGACCTCATGATCGCGTAGATGGAGGAACTTAACATTCTCTTTACTAACCTCTTTCGATGACCGTATTTTACTCACTTCACATTCCTTTCATGAAGTAGAATTGGGAGACATTCCACAATTCTTTCGTTACAGTGCTTGACTAACCTCTGATACCCCTTCTGCGACATCCGACCAGAGAAATATATTTTGCCAACAAGCTCCTTTAATCTGTTGTATTTAAAAGCAATTTGGACTGCTTCTTCATAAGAAGAGATCATTCTGTGTCAAACTCCCGACGAAGTTCGATTTTTATGCATCCAACCCGATGACCATAGGTGCGCGATGCGCCCATTTCAGCGGTATTTTTGGAAGCATAGCCAACCCCTATTGATAGCCGTCCAAGGGAGTCTTCATGGACGTTATACCACTTGTATTGCTTGGGCGGGGGAACATTCTCGACACGGATCGTGGGAGTTTTTGTTACTGTGCCATCAGGATAGGCAAAGATAATAATCTCCGCATCAGGGAAAGGCCGATATGCAATAACATATTGTTCCGCATTTTTTTCACTCTGAAATTTTCCGAGAACTCTTGCGCGAGCAGGGGGATCGGGATCGCACGCAGGGTTGTATGTATAAGTAACCTGAATAGGTTTAGTCCAATCTACTGACATGATTATTCCTTTCCTTAGTGAGGAATGCTAATTCGAAGGATCAGAACTGCTAGAGCTGCCTGACTCAACGCTGCTAAAATCGTTGCTGCTCGATGATCCAGCATCCCAGCTACCACTTGCCCCACCGCCACCAAAAGAACCCCCACCGCCAACAGGCCGATCTGGTTCATCGTGGTTAGAGTCCTTATTGAGACTTCCCAATGCAACGCCAACAAGGGCTCCGGCCAAAATAGCTGCTGTATCATCTTCGTCACGTCTCCTTATAATACGGCCATTCGACCTCGTTCGAGGGGATAAGGTGTTAACAAGCGATGCACGATTTCGAGAGGGTGGCCCCTTCAAAAGGGCGTGCTCTCGTCCGCGGGCGTTCTGTAATGCCTTTTCCCAATTCTCCTTTTGGAGTTGTAGGTCACGTCTTCGTTGAAATTGCCGATTAACCTCTCTTACATTTGATTGATGTCCACGAACAGCGGCGAATACTACAATCACACCGGCGAGTAACACAAGCAACCAAACTTCTACCATTTTAATTCCTCAGTTAAGAATCGGGCGAACAGGGACGATCTCTTGCACCACTGGCCAATGAGCAAGGTCTTTGCCTCGCTTAAATATTGGCCATGTTCGTGCGATGTCCATTGCGTGTTTACCGCTATATGCCTCCACGGCTCCAACGTGGACAAGATTAGCAACGTTCTCCCCTTTGATAATTCGAGGATTGCGTTGCTGTAACACAGCATACCTTTTATATGTGATTGTCATATGTTAATAAGCTCCACAGAAATAGGAGACTCTGCCTCGCGAAAATGACTGCCCTTCGAGGGGGAAATAAATCCCACCACCACAGCGAGCAACGCCAGAAGGACGAAGATGAGTATCGCGGTTTTGAATTTCATATCATCGTACTCCATAGGCGCGTTGACGTTCGAGAATAACTTTAGCACCTGCCTGTCCAGTAACTACTCTTCTATTCTTCTTTCCGTTACACGCTTGCCATGGGAAGGTGTCAATGGTCGATCCTTTGGCGTGCTGCCATTCA
>Ga0137433_1001177_pt1 | contig 11504 bp, 7 predicted proteins | sample EasRivERMZT840_2_FD_102335 | JGI IMG/M metagenome (GOLD analysis project Ga0137433, IMG submission 102335) | Soil microbial communities from meander-bound floodplain in the East River, Colorado, USA - East River MetaG ERMZT840_2 | ecosystem: Environmental > Terrestrial > Soil > Floodplain ...
CTTGAACACGTTGAACCTCGGCACTTGGATCTGATCTCGAAGCAAGCGTCCCGCAATAGGACCCGCCGACACTTGCAGTTATGAACGCTTCGAGCCAGTCTGCCGCCGTTGGAATGCCGCGTATGAGCACGGCCGCTACGATTCCCCACGCGAGCGACGGCTTGTTGACTCAGGAACACTTGCTCCCGTTCCTGCTCAATCCGCGTTCGTATCCGCATCAGCCGCGCGCGGTGCGGTTGGTGCAGACCCACGCGTCGTTCGTGTTTATCGCACCGCCGTTCGTGTACAAGGTAAAGAAGCCGGTCAACTTCGGTTTCCTCAACTTTTCCACACTGGAGAAGCGCCGGCACTTTTGCGAACGCGAGGTCGCTCTCAACCGCCGGCTGTCGCCCAACGTCTATCTCGGCGTCGTGCCTATCTCCACGCGCAACGGACGGTTCATGTTCGGCGAGGGCGACGAGGTAGTGGAATATGCCGTGCAGATGCGCAAACTGTCCGAGCGCCACTTCCTCGACCGCCTCGTTGAACGCGACGAAGTGGTGCCGGGCGATTTGAACCGCATCGCGATCGTCCTGAAGCAGTTCTATGAGGCCCAGCATCCCACCGAGGAAATCGAGGCCTGGGGCCAAATCGACAGGCTGCGAATCAGCACGGATGAGAATTTCCGCCAGACCAGCGAATTCATCGGCGCCGCAGCGTCTTCCTCTCTCGCCTCCACATCAGATAGGAGAACCGCGGTCAGGCGGTCGTCCCCATCCAACCCTCCCACCATTTCCCGCCCCGCCTTCGATACCATTCGCTTTTACACTGACCGGTTCTACGCGCGGCACCAGCCGCTCTTCGCCTCGCGCATCAAGGAACAACGCATTCGCGATTGCCACGGCGATCTGCATCTCGAGCACATCCACGTCACGCCTCGCGCCTTGCACATTTACGACTGCATCGAGTTCAACGACCGCTTCCGTTACGTGGATGTGGCCAACGACGCCGCGTTCCTCGCCATGGACCTGGACTACGAAGGCCGGCCCGACCTCGCGCGCTACTTCGCGACCCAGATGGCATCCGCGCTCAATGACGACGGAATGCCGCACCTGATGGATTTCTACAAGTGCTACCGTGCGTTCGTGCGCGGCAAGGTTGAGAGCCTGCACAGCGTCGCCCATGCGGCGCCGGAGGAAGAGCGCCAGGCCAGCGCGGAACGTGCGCGCCGTTACTTCCGGCTCGCGCTGCAATACGCTGTCGCCGGCTCACAGCCGCTGGTGCTGGTCGTGATGGGCCGCATCGCCTCCGGCAAGAGCACACTCGCGCACGCGTTAGGCGCCGAACTCGGCTGGGAAGCCTATTCGTCTGATTACCTGCGCAAGAAGATGGCGGGCTTCCCGCTTTACGAACGAAGCAGCGCCGCGGCCAGGAAGCGCCTCTACTCGGCAGCGATGACCGGGAAAACCTACGACCGCCTGCTCGCCACCGCCGAGGCACAGGTGCGGAAAGGTCACAGCGCCATCCTCGACGCGACCTTCGCCTGCCGCGAACATCGCGAGTTGCTGGCCGCACGTTTTGGAGAGCGCGGCATCACGTGGCGCGTCCTCGAAGCCCAGGCCAACAACGCGGCTGTCAAGCAACGGCTACGCGCCCGCGAGGCTAAGCCCGGCGAAGTCTCCGACGCGCGCCTCGAAGACTTCGATAGCCTCACGCATCTTTACGAACCACCGATCGAATTGTCGGCTGGCCAGCGCGTGAAAGTCCGCACCTCCGGCCCGCTCGACCAGACCGTGACCAGGGCGCTCCAGGGGCTGGCGCGCCTCCAAGTTCGGCCGGCTGAAAAGCCTGCGGATCGTGCAGGGGCGCAAGTACGAGTGCGAGGCGCACTGATTTCCAGGCGGCACCGCGGAAAATCTTCGTGAAGGTGGCGCCAAGGAAGGGTTAGCCAGCGAACGGATCTGGTGGGATGGTGATGCGCCGTCCAGGAATCCGTATGCGCAAACGAGAGCGCGGGCAGTTCACAGTGCGCCCGAATGCAAGCAGACCTTATTTATGTTCGATGTTCAAATGGAAGCTACGGCCCGGGCGCTCGTCGCGCGGGGCAAAGGAATTCTCGCCGCGGACGAAAGCACTGGCACTATTGAGAAGCGATTCAAGAGCGTCGGCGCTGCCTGCACCGAGGAAAATCGGCGCGCTTACCGCGAACTGCTGTTCACCACGGCGGGCTTGGGCGAGTTTATCAGCGGCGTCATCCTGTTCGATGAAACGATTCGCCAGAAGGCCACCGACGGAACGCGTTTCGTGGATGTGCTCCATCGTCAGGGGATCATTCCCGGCATCAAAGTGGATAAGGGCGCGAAGGCGCTGGCGGGCTTTGCTGGTGAGAAGATTACCGAAGGCCTGGATGGGTTGCGCGAGCGGCTGGCGGAATACCGCGAACTCGGCGCGCGCTTCACCAAGTGGCGCGCCGTCATCACCATCGCGGCGAACATCCCGACCGGCACCTGCCTGCGCGCCAATGCCCATGCGCTGGCTCGCTTCGCGGCGTTAAGCCAGGAGGCGGGCCTGGTGCCCATTGTCGAACCGGAAGTGTTGATGGATGGCGAACACACCATCGAACGGCACGGCGAAGTGACACAACGCGCGTTGCGCTTTGTCTTCGACGCGCTCGCAGAACACCGCGTCCGCTTGGAGGCCATGCTGCTCAAGCCGAACATGGTGCTCTCCGGTCAGGATTGTCCGCAGCAGGCCAGCATTGCTGAAGCAGCCGAGGCCACCTTGCGCTGCATGAAGCGGACCGTGCCCGCCGCCGTTCCCGGCCTGGTGTTTCTTTCCGGCGGTCAGAGCGACGTGCGTGCCACCGAGCATCTCAACGCGATGAACCAGCAAGGGTCCGCGCCCTGGGAGCTCAGCTTCTCGTTCGGACGTGCCCTCCAGGCCCCGGCGCTGAAAGCATGGGCGGGCAAGTCAGAGAACATTGTCGCCGCACAGAAAGCCCTGCTGCATCGCGCGCGGTGCAACGGTGCGGCGCGATTCGGAAAATATTCCGCCGCGATGGAAGCGGCTTGAGACGTCGCCACTTTCGCAGAAGGCGAAGCCGCTCTCGCGCAAGGCCGAATCTGTCAATCGCTGCTCGCCCTCGATCTCGACGCACTCGCAGTATTTTGCGGCGGTCCCACGGGTGAGCTCGAATATCTCCACCATTTCACGCGCCCATTTCGGAAAGCGATTCGTGAACTTCAGTTCGAGGATGACTTCGTTCCCGAATGGGCGGCACGGATTCGTCATTTCTGTCCGATAGCAGGTCGTACGCTCCGGCTCACCCAGCACATGGCGATCGAAAGTCACACGCACGGCATCGCTCCCAGGGTCCACCCATGCCTCTCGTTGGTAAGCGACGTGCATCTTGGGACGCGCGCACAACCACTCCGTCAGTTTCCAGAATTGTTCGACCGCGAATCGTTGTTTCGGGTCCCGGGAGAGGAGTTGCTCCGGCGCGGGCAGTTGGCCGGCCAGCAGCCACGGCACGGCTTCTTTGCGGATCGCGCCGCGCTGTTTGGAAATGCACTGATCCACACGGCTTTTGATCTCGCAGTAAACCGGCGTGTCCGGACGGTCGTCATAGAAGCGCAAGCGCAGTTTGAAACGGTTCTTGTCTCCGTTAACGGTCATCCAGTAGGTGGCGAGATCATCGGAATCGAGGTAGAGACTGTGAACTGGATAGGAGAGATTGGGCCGGCCGATTCCGTTCTCGTCCAGTTGAAGATGGGCGCTGACGAAGTCGCGGATCTGTTGTGCCTCCTCCTCCTGGATTCGGTATTTCAACTCGAATCTCTGCCTTTGCATTCTGTCCGCAGCCATACCACTTTCCTTAACTCGGACTTCGCGACACGCGCGTGACCTGCGCCATCGCGTCTTTTGGTCTTGCATCACTTTCCCTGTACGCTTGCCGGATGGCTCTTCCTTTATTGCCAATCGCTGCGCGTTTCTTGCCCAGCGGGTAGGAGCGCGGGAGCAAAGGAGTTAGAAGAGATACCGTACCGAGCAGGAGACCACATGCGCGTGGTAGTCCTCGTTTCCCCCAAAGGTCTCGTCGGTGTAGTGATGGTAACCGTAGCGCAAGAACAACCGGATGTTGTCCCGGATGCGGCGCGCAATGCCGGCGGATACGCCGTGCTCTTCGGCTCCGGCGCCATAGGGCACCCCGGACGCAGAGTTATCCTCGTAGTTGTCCGCACGGTAGTAGAGGTAACCGACGTTCAAGTCGGTCCTGTCGTTTATCACGAACGTGGAGGAGAAGTTAACCGTCCAGTAGTTGTTCTGCGCATCGAGGACGGCTTGGGTATAGTCCGAGGCGGGCGTGGTGGTGGTACTCCAGACGTAGTTGAGACCCGCCTGCAGGTTCAGCCGGGACCACGGGGTCCAACTCACGTCCTGCGCGAAAATATGACTCCTCATTTCTGAAGACTCCACCTCGCCCAGCCCCGAGATCGCATCCGGCTTCGTTCGAATAGTGGACAACTGATATTGGTAGCGGCTGACCAGTGTCACGTTCTGCAAAGGCCGGAGTGTCAGGCGGGTTTTGCCGCCGTAGCTCTCGAGGTCCTGCGTCACAAGGAAGGCTGGATATCGGTCGGGACTGAGGGCGTCATTCGGAGTGCTGTCGGCGTTGTGATCGTAATCGTAGCGGTGGATCTTGTAATCGCCGCCGAGATCGAGGATGGCGCGGCGCGTGGGATACCATCGAATGCCGGCGGAGTATTTCTGGAAGAAGCGGCTGTCGTCGGTCTGGCGCTGCACGGGCGGAACTCCGATGCCGTTCACCAGCCCGAGTCCGCCGTTCTCGGTCAGGTCTCCGCTGCCCTGCGTCCATTCGCCGCGCGCGTAGAGTGTGGAGTTGGTGATGCCGGTGTAGTTCAGGTCCAGGCGCTCCCGCACGTCGAGGCGATCGCCATCGCTGCGTGCGGCGTACGGGACGGGCGCGTTGGCCCCGAGCGTTTGCAATCCGCTGGAGTCGGCATCCAGCATCTGCTGCTGCAGGCGCATGGAAGGGATGATGGCCAGCGCGGGGGTCGGCTTGTACATCAGGTTCAGGTTCATGACATGCTCGTCCAGGTGCGATCCGCCGCTCAGGCCATAATAGCCCGACCCATTCTGCGGCGCCGGGGTGTAGCCGGCATCGAAGTCGGCGCCGTAAATTCGGCTCCCGGAAATCTGGTTGTCCACGCCGGAATAGGAGTAGCCCGCCGAGAACACGAGGTTACTCCGGAGGCGGGTGTCGGTGAACGCGTGGACGTGGTACAGATCATACGTGGTGTTCTGCTGATCCGTGATGCGCTGCTGGCCGGGCTCCCCGGGGGACTCGGTGATGTGCAAAGCATTGCCCAGTTTGCCGCCCTCATAGCGCATTCCCAGCCCCAGATCCGTGGCCTTGATCGTCTTGGCGAGGTCGAGCTGAAATGCGTCGCTGTACTCGTCGATGTTGTTCACGGTGGGCGAGAGGCCCTGCGTGACGTTGATGGTGGGATGGGCGATCCCCCAAATGGTGGAACTCTTTTCTCCTTCGCGGAAGGTGTGGGTGTATTTGAAGGTGACTTGCGGAATATTCTGCAAGGTCAGTCCGCCTTCAAAAGTAAAGTTACCGCGGTCCAGGGCGAGAGCGTCGTCGGAGAGCGGATACCACTGGTTGGCGGGCGCGTAATAGCCGCCGTCCCCGTTGGACCAGGTGCGAAATTCGTCGTAGGAAAAACGCAAGTAACCGAGATCTTCCCGCCGCAGATCGAGACTCAGCTTGTAGTCTTTCTGGTCGAACAGAGCGCGCCCGTCGATGGTCAGTGTGGATTTGTCGATCATCTTCTGATAGCGAAAATCCTCGATGCCACCGAAGGCGCCGCGGGAGGCGCGGCGCTGGGCCTCGGCCTGGGCTTTGTTACCTCCGGGCCAGAAGCCGCCGAGGCCCAGGTCGATCCAATTGTTGTAGACATTGGTGCCGCCTTCGAACATCTGCTCGGGGGTCAATGGCTCGGGGAGCTCGGGCGGCGCGTTGGTGCTCGCAGTGGCGGACGGGGCATTGGTCCCGGTCGAGGCCGGCGGCGCATTGGTTCCCGCTGCAACGGGAGGCGGGGTATTGGTTTCGGCGGCGGAGAGAGATAGGACGGCGAAGACAGCGAAGACCCCGAGCGGGGCCGCGTCCATCCGCCACCGCCATTCCCTTGTCGCTCTTGATTTCATCGGCGCGTCCGGGTTGGCTAGTCCAGATACTTCACAATATCGTAGCCGCCGACGTGAGGAGGCGGACGTAGCTGAGGTTTGTGCGCATCCGCCTCCTCACGTCGGCGGCTACGGGGTGTTCAAGTTTCATGCGTGGTATGAAATATCGGGCTAGTAGCGCAGGGAGGAGTCGACGCGGGAACCATGGACGGCCTCATGGCAGCCCGCCGTCCAGCAGGTGCCTTGCTGGATGCGCTGAACGAATTGGGAATGGTCAGCGCCGCCAATCATGATCGTGCCCCCGCTTACCTGCTGGAAGTGACACTTGAGACAAAGGTTGGCGTTGCGGGCGGTGAGAAGCTTGGCGTTGACCGAACCGTGAGCAGTGTGACAGACCGAGCATCCTTCGCGGATGGCCTCATGTTCGAACACGTGCGGACCGCGCTGGGGGGCGTGACATCGAAAGCAGGCTTCATTGGCATCGAGCAGCGACGTGCCGCCGCCGCCGTGAATCGATCCCTTGTGTGGTGGATGACAGTCCGTGCAATTCATTTTCCCCTCCGGGACTGGATGGTGGCTGGGAAGGTTGAACTGGCCGCGCACGTCGAGGTGGCAATCGAGGCAGACGTTTTCCTTAATCCGCCCGGCCGGCAACACCGATGCGGCGCCGCGGAGATTCGCGCCCGGCCGGCCACCCGTCAAAAGGTAGGGCGGCTTCACCTCCGCGCCTGATTGGACATGGAGACTGCACGGCCCGTGACAGGACTCGCAGCCCACGCTGAATGCGTTCGGGCCGGGCGTCATCAGACGCGCGTGATCGGCCGAGGTGATGAAGTCCCGGTAAATCTTCTCATGGCACTGCTCGCATTCCTTGGAACCGACGTATTCGGCGCCGGGGACCACGGGGAGGTTTACCACCGAACGGCGCACTGTGGAGCAGGATACCGCGATAACCACGGCGACAAGCCCGACGATGATCGCCAGTCCGCGGCCTCGTCCCGCGAGCAGCCTGTCCAACACGCGGAAGTATCGATTCGTCATGAAGACTCCGTTCTTATGCCGGCTGGGTGGTTCGGGAGCCGGCCGGAACCACCCAGTCAAACTTTGTATCCTGTTCGTGTTACTGGTTCAGTTCGGTGGTCACCCAGCTTTGGGCGGCCTGCAAAAGGGTGATGGCCAACGGGCCGTTGTGGACCCCATGGCTGCCATCATTGGCCACCAGGTAAAGGTTGAAGCGCGCCTTCTTGATGTTGGCCGGGATGTATTGCTGCTCGTCCATGGTGGGGCCGTGCCCGGTGCCGTCCAGGCTGGAGAGCTGGCCGGCATTCTCATACTCCCAAGCAAGAGCACCGTAGGAGCGTATTGGCACGGGGGACTTGGTCGTCCCCCACTGATCCAATCCTTCCTTCACGTCCTCGCTCAACGAGGTAACGATCGAATTGAGGAGATCGACAAAACCCTGGGCATTGCCCGCGCTGCCGTGGCAACTGGCGCAGGCTTCATACGACGTGAGTTTGAACTTGTGTCCCGACTCCCCGGTCGGGGTCTGCATGTGGCAGGCCGTGCACTGCTTCTCGATGCGGGAGTGTGCGGCAGGGAAGTTCGGGCGGAGACCGGTGGCTATTTCCCCAACCGTCCCGACCAGCATGTTGTACTGGAGCGAGGAATGCGGCGGTGATCTTGTGGCGAGATAGGACGCTCCCCGGTCGTTGTGACACTGGGCACAGATGTTGATACGCGCATCGTAATTGGTCGCGAACGCACCGATCGTCCGATAGTCCTGGAGTGAGGCGAGAGGCTCGCGGAGTTGATTAGTGTAGTGAGATCCCAAGACGTTATTCGTGAAAATGTAGGAAAACCCGGTGAGCTCGTTTGTAAACAACCGCACGCCGGACAGGACGTTGGTATGAAGGTGTGTGTCGTGCGGATCGTGGCAGGTGGAACAGGCAACGCCGATGGCACCGGCCTCGTGTCCTCTTGGAAGCGGCGTATTGTTCAGGAGCGACTGCCGGACGGTCCCGGAGTGACAGCGTCCGCAATTCGCGATGGTATTTGACGACCCGCCGGCAAAGCTCGCCCGCAGCGTGTCATTCACCGCGCGATGGGCGGAGGAATTCCAGTCTTCGTAATAGGGGGGATGTGAGTCCGTCACGCGGGATGGAACAGACTGGGCGGTGTGACATCCGCCGCACATCGTGGCGGCGATTTCGACACGCGGTCGCACGGTGAAATCGCCGGGGTTGGCCGCGTGCCGTGCGGCGGGCCCGTGGCAGTTTTCGCACTGCACGCCGGCCAGATGGGCCGAGTAGCTGAGGTTGCCGTTTCGATTCGTCACCGTGAAGCCGGTGGGCAAACCGTATCCGACCGTATGACAGGCGAGGCAGGATGGATTGGTCTGGCCCCCTTGTATCACGAACGAGTGATTGGTGAAGGCGCGTTCGTGCGCGGTGTTCATCACAGTGCCATGATGCCCACGATGGCATTCGAGGCAGGCCCGGGAGCCGGCATAACGCGATGTGGGGCCCAAAACAGAGAAGAAGGAACCAGTGTGGATCGAGCCTAAAATAGCCTGGTTGGTCAAGCGAAGTCCGCCGACCGGGCTCCAGTTGGTGGCAGTGATACTCGCCTTCTCGAACAGTTGATAATATCCGGCCGGACCAAACCATGTCACACTCACTCCGTTGGAGACTTGCTGAATCGGTCCCATCACCGGCAGTCCGGGCATGCCGCCCTGCACCGTGATGCTCAGGTGTTGAATCTCCTCGGCCGTGCCGAGTGAGCCGAAGCCATGGAAGCCTGCGGCCACCGCAAGGACGGTGACGGCCCGGACGCGCCGCGCGAGTAAGGTCACACGCTTCAGCTTCATAAGCAGCAAGGGCGGTGCCGGCGCGGATTCCCCGGCTTCCGGAGTGGGTGCAGGTCGAAGTGGCGGCACGGTGCGGCAAAGCCGTGGGGCGGAAAGGAATATTCACTTCGCATGGACATAGAGGACAGCCGGAGCCTGCTTGCCAACGATGTCGGGGCTTTCCCGATCTTGCCGGAATTACGACATGGTTTGTCGGAGCGTTGCATCGGGTGGTGGGAATTATACTTCGAATATCCCGCAGTGCGATGCAATTTTTCTTCGATCAAGCCAATTCGATCGGCATAGTGCGGGGGGCAAACAGCTGGCTAGAGAGTCCGATTCACGCATGAGACCATTGTCCCGGATTGATCGTGGAAAGTCTCGACCTCCAACTTTGGACGCACATTGGGCCCATGAACCTGGCACGGGGAAGGAGCGCGGACAGCCTTGTCCGCGAGTCGGCTGGACTGGGATCGCGCGGACAAAGCTGTCCGCGCTCCGGGTTGTGGTGCATGCAAAGCTGCGCCGCTGCCACGCCCAGGCCGGCATTCGCACGCTGCTTGTCGCAGCACTGTGCCTGTTCATTGGCTTCGGACTCGGCGGACTCTGGCATTCCCGCCGTACGCAACGGAACGCTGTGAACACGGAGGCGGAAACGCCCAGGGAGGACGCGGGACGGCTGTCGGCTGGCACGACGGCAGTGCTCCAAAGCGTGCAAGCGCCTGTCCAGATCAAGCCCGATCCGGCCATCGTTGCGGAAGTGAAGCGTCAGATCCCGGACTTCGCTTCCGTGTCGCTGGAAGAGGGATCGCAGATTCTTCGCGAGGCGGCGGTGAAGGATCTCCAGGCGGCGCTGAATCAATCGGTGGGCCAACTCAAGGAAGCCGAGCAACGGGTCGCGCGGATGGAGGCGGCAAAGTCCGAGACGGAGAAGCAGGCGGCCCTGAAGGATCTGCAACGGTTGCAGGCCGAACAGGCCGCGAAACTCAGGGAATTCACGACGAGATCCTCGGCGCAGATCGAGGCGCTGCGGCAGATGAAGGAGTCGGCCCGCTGACTTCATAATCTGCCTCCCGGCACCAAACCCGGATATTCCATATCCACATGAAACTTCAACACACTGTAGCCGCCGACGTGAGGAGGCGGATGCGTGCAAACGTCAGTCAGGTCCGCCTCCTCACGTCGGCGGCTACCACGGGTATGAAATTTCCGGGCTAAAGGCGGGGTCCGCCACGAATTCATCGGATCAATCGCGGTCATCTGCGCCCTATCTGGCTACGGCGAAGACACCACGCGGTAGTACTGCTGCGCCTTCGATCGCATCGGAGTCACGTAACTGATGGCCTGCCCGGTTCCCGGGATGGGCGCCCCGATGTTCTGCCATCCGCCGCCCAGGCTTGAGATCGCCTGGATCTGATAGTTGCGGCCAGTCTCGGTATCGAAGGCGATTTCCGCGGCGGTGTAGATGTGGATGGTGTTCGTGCCTCCGCCAATGGAAGTGCCATTGGCCCACACTACGCCATCCGGCACCACCAGTCCGGGAATGTTGGGATTGAGACCCAGACCGTACTTGAGCCAGTTGGGAATACCATCACCCGCGGGAGAAGCGTTCGGGCCGGCATTCGGGGCACTCGCACTGCCGAAGTATTGGATCTGCCAGGAGTCGGACAATCCGTCCGTGTTGGCGTCGCCCGTCAGATCGGCGATGGAGGCCTTCAGGACGCCCACGGCGTAGGGAGCGTTGTGGATGCCCCTGCTGCCTTCCACATCAACAAACTGCCAGTTCCATGCGGCGTTCAAGAACCTGGTCGGCCAGTTCGTTTTGACCGAAATGCTGGACTTCACCAGGCCATCGGCCACGTAGTTTCCATCCGCCCGGTAGGTCGAGTCCGGCAGCAGGCGGGAGAGGTTGTTAAGGAGACGCTCGACCTCCGTCTGCACGCCGTCGATGACTCCATCCCCGTCGTAGTCCTTGCGGGCGAAGTTGAAGTGCTCAATGGGACCGTGGCACTTCACGCAGGTGTCCACCAGATCCACCGTGTTTGTCATGCCACCGTTCACGATGCCATAAGTCATGCTGAACGTATGCCCGCCGGCCTTGCCGAAGGCCGGATGGGTTGTCGCGACGGGCTGCATGTGGCAACCAACACAGACATCCGGGATAACCGCGTTGTGCGAGCCGCTCGGAATGACCTTGCCGTAGGTGATGGCGTTGACGCCCTCGACCATGTCGCCGGCCGTGCTGTCATGCGGGCCAAAGCTGACGCCGCCCGCCCAGGTGGGCTGGTTCAGCTGGTATTTCGCGATGTTCTCCTCGGCCGAGCCATTGCGGGAATGGTGGCAGGTCATACAGAGCGCACCCTTGCCCACGTTGGTCACGGTGGTGCCTTCCGGCAGGGTATAAATGTCCGTGGCGCGCAACTGGTGAATGTTGGTGGCGGAATGAGGATCATGACACGCCGCACAC
>Ga0137433_1001178_pt1 | contig 11503 bp, 13 predicted proteins | sample EasRivERMZT840_2_FD_102335 | JGI IMG/M metagenome (GOLD analysis project Ga0137433, IMG submission 102335) | Soil microbial communities from meander-bound floodplain in the East River, Colorado, USA - East River MetaG ERMZT840_2 | ecosystem: Environmental > Terrestrial > Soil > Floodplain ...
AAATAGAGGGTAGGTCTTCACTACAACCGTTTTCGAAAAGCGGCTGTTGCAATCACGGCACTTATCCGAACAATCAAGCCGAAAATGGGCTCAAAACACCATGAACTGCGAAAGTCAGGCTAACGCTTCGCCGCAAAATGTAGACGCGCCGTCAAGGACGCTCGCCGAGCATCTTGGGATGATTTATCGCTGATCGATTAACTTACTTTCACAAACAAAACCAAGGCAAGGCTGTCACCTTGTCGTGCAATTGCCTGGGCAGACGGCACCGGCAGATGAGATAGCCGTGTTGGGCCGTCCTGGGATGTTCCCGCAGGAAGGTCAGCAGATGGCGGGCGTCAGAGACGGACGGATTCTCTGTCCATTTGACTTCAACGGGGGTGAGTTTTCCACGATGAGCAATGATGAAATCCACTTCTGCGCCGTCCTTGGTGCGCAGATAGTGAAGTGTCCCCCCGCCAAGGTACTGCAGCCGTTTCCACAGTTCGATGCCGACCCACTGTTCGAATAGCGGTCCGGGGTTGGCGCGGACCACATCGCGAGAAGGCGTCAGGCCGGCGGCAGCGTGACGCAAACCGAGATCGAAGAGCAGGAATCGCGGAGTAGACAGCAGATGCTTGCGTGAACTACCGGACCAGGCGGTAATCGAAAAGCCGATGAACATGTCGTCAAGCAACTGGTAGTGCGATTTCACGGTGGGTTGCGAGAGTCCAGTCTCGCGCGAGATCGCCGCGTAATTCAGAATCTGTCCAGACTCGGTCGCTGCCAGGCGCAGAAAACGCACGAAGGCCGCCCAATCCTTCACCATCGCTTCCCGCCGGATTTCCTCTTCTAAATGAGCGATCGCATAAGCGCGGAGCAAGGTTTTGCGAGCTTGGAGGCGAACGTCGCCTCGTACCATCGTGCGAACATGACCTGAGTATCGCACGATGAATATAAGATGTACTTTAGTTTTGTCGTCTTAATCTAAAACTCAAGTCGGGCCAGCAGCCGGCAATAGATGTTCTTCACCGCCTCCAGTTCGTCCACGTCTACATGCTCGTCGATTTTATGAATGGAGCTGTTCGGTGGTCCGAGTTCGATGACCTCCGGACAGATTTGCGAAATAAAGCGTCCATCGCTTGTGCCGCCTGTCGTGGAAAGCTCCGGATCGATGCCCGTCTCTTCGCGCACGACTTCCCGCACGGCGTCGACAAGCGCGCCGGGTTCTGTCAGGAAGGGCAGGCCGCCGACGATCCATTCGAGCTTGTAGTCGAGACCGTGACGATCGAGGATCGCGGTCAGCCGTCGCTGCAAACTTTCGGGCGTCGATTCCGTACAGAAACGGAAATTAAAATCCAAGACACAGTCGCCGGGGATCACATTACCCGCGCCCGTTCCCGCGTGAATGTTGCTGACCTGCCAGCTCGTGGGTTGGAAGAAACGATTGCCTTTGTCCCACTCCGTTTTGACGAGCTCGTCCAGCGCCGGCGCGAGCGTGTGAATGGGATTCTTCGCGAGCTGCGGGTACGCGATGTGGCCCTGCACTCCCTTCACGCTGAGCTTTCCGCTCATCGTGCCGCGGCGGCCGTTCTTGATCATGTCGCCGGTTCGGGCGACGGACGTGGGCTCGCCGACCACGCACCAATCCAGGCGCTCGCCTCGGGCCTTCAGCGTTTCACAAACCTTGATTGTGCCGTCAACGGCTGGACCTTCTTCATCGCTGGTTAGTAAGAACGCGATCGAAATCTGCAGATTCGAATGAGACGCGAGGAACTCTTCACACGCCACAACCATCGCCGCCAGCGATCCCTTCATGTCGGCGGCGCCACGGCCGTAGAGTTTGCCGTCGCGAATCGCGGGAGTGAATGGATTGCCCGTCCACAGGTCGAGCGGTCCGGTTGGTACAACATCGGTGTGTCCCGCGAATACGAGCGTGCGCGCATCCGGAGCGGCGCTGCGGCGAATCGCCCACAGGTTGCGAACACGAAAGCTTTCCGGACCACTGTCCATGCGTTCGCACGCAAAACCGAGAGGAGCGAGGCGAGACGCGATCAGCTCCAGGCATCCCGCATCCTCCGGAGTGACCGACGGCCGTGAGATCAATTGTTCGGTGAGCTGCAGTGTCTGCGACGCCTGTGACATATGCACGCAACCGGTCAGTCGCGCAGGAGATCGTTCAACGAAGTCCTGGAGCGCGTTTGCGCATCGACGCGCTTGACGATCACCGCGCAATAGAGGCTGTATTTGCCGTCGGCGGAAGGCAGGTTCCCCGACACCACGACGGATCCCGACGGCACACGCCCATACGAGATCTGACCCGTGGCGCGGTCGTAGATCTTCGTGCTCTGACCGATGAATACGCCCATCGAGACGACCGAGTTTTCCTCGATGATCACGCCTTCCACGATCTCTGAGCGCGCTCCGATGAAACAGTTGTCCTCGATGATGGTGGGGTTCGCCTGGACCGGTTCCAGAACGCCGCCGATTCCCACTCCTCCCGAGAGATGAACGCCTTTCCCGATCTGTGCGCACGAGCCGACCGTCGCCCACGTGTCGACCATCGAGCCTTCGTCCACGTACGCGCCGATGTTCACGTACGAAGGCATCAGAATCGTGCCTTTCGCGATAAAACAGCCGCGGCGCGCCACAGCCGGCGGAACGACGCGCACACCGGACGCCTTCATTTCTTCTTCCGTCGCTCGCCCGAACTTTGTGGGGACTTTGTCGTAGAAGCCGAGGTCACCCGCGTTCAAGACCGTGTTGTCACTCAGCCGGAACGATAAGAGGACCGCCTTTTTGATCCACTGATGCGTGGTCCAGCGCCCCACGCCCTCGCGTGTCGCAACACGCAGCCGGCCGGTGTCGAGTTCCGCGATCACGTTGTTAACGGCCTGTCGCAGTTCCCGTGTGGCAGTTGTTGTGTTGATATTCGCGCGATTTTCCCAGGCATCGCTGATGATCGCTTCCAGATTTTCGCTCATGCGTTTCCACCTTTGACGAAAGCCACAATCCGCCGCGCGGCCTCGACGCATTCGGCGGTTTCAGCCACGAGGGCCATCCGGATGCGGCCCGCTCCGGGATTGCCGCCCATGGCGTGACGCGCCAGATAGGTTCCCGGCAATACGGTCACATTGTATTGAGCCAGGAGGTCGCGCGCGAAGTCTTCATCGTTGCCGCCCGGCACCGCCGCCCAGAGATAAAAACCGGCATCGGGCAAACGGACATCGAGGACGTCGGCCAACATTGGCGTCACAGCGGCGAATTTCTCGCGATACATGCCGCGGTTTACGACGACGTGCGCTTCGTCATTCCACGCCGCGATGCTCGCAGCCTGGACCATGCCGCTCATCGCACAGCCATGATACGTGCGGTAGAGCAGGAACTTTTTGAGAATCTCCGCATCGCCGGCGACAAATCCGCTGCGCATTCCAGGCACATTGCTGCGCTTGGACAAGCTGGTGAACACCACTAGATTCTTAAAGCCGGCAAGACCGATCCTCGCGGCCGCTTCCAATCCGCCGAGTGGAGGTTCGTCGCGAAAGTAGATCTCGCTGTAACACTCGTCGCTGGCGATCACGAATCCATGCCGGCGGCTCCGCTCGAAAAGTCTTTCCCAGTCCGCCATCGGCATCACAGCGCCCGTGGGATTGCCGGGCGAGCAGACATAGACGAGTTGAGTCTGCGGCCAGACTGCGTCCGGAATCGCCTCCCAGTTTATGTTGTAATTTCGCGAGGGATCGCTTGGCGCGTAAAACGGTTTCGCGCCGGCCAGCAGCGCGGCGCCTTCGTAGATCTGGTAAAAGGGATTCGGGCAGATGACGATGCCGTTTTTGGAACTGCCGTCGACAACGGTTTGCGCGAAGGCGAACAAGGCTTCCCGCGAACCATTCACGGGCAGGACCTGGGTCGCCGCATCGACCTTCACGCCATAGCGTCGCTGCACCCATTCGGCGCAAGCCTCGCGCAAGGCCGGCGACCCGATGGTCGGAGGATACATGGCCAACTCACCGGTTGCACCCGCGAGCGCATCCAGGATGAGCTGAGGTGTCGCGTGGCGCGGCTCGCCGATTCCGAGGCTTATGGGTCGATAAGCGGGATTCGGTGTCACAGGAGCAAAAAGTTGTTTCAACCGCTCGAAAGGGTACGGCTGAAGCGTCGCAAGCAGGGGATTCATCAAGTCGGCTATTATCCCCAATTTCAGTGGCGGCTGTATGCATCGAACGCATAAACTTCCCTCGATGCGCCGCTGGAAACTATTGATGATTGCCGCTCCGCTCGCCGCAGTGTGCTTTTTGCTGGATCTGCAAGCGGTCGCAGCGCAGGTCTTCGGATTCTGGAGCGGTCCTGTCGTTCAGAACACTCCTCCTCCCACGGAATTCGTTGTGGCTCGTTGGCGCTACAACAACAACGGCAACATCGGAGGGATGGGGTGGGCGCACAACTATCCCGAAGGGGAAATGAATCTGAACGAATTCATTGGCAACGTGACGAAGATCAATGTCGAGCACCTTTCCTATCGGATCGTCAATTTGAGCTCCGACGAGATCTTCGAGTATCCGTTCGCTCTTGTTTCCGAGCCGGGCGAGATGCGCCTGAATGAAAAAGAGGTGTACAACCTTCGTGAATACATCAACCGCGGCGGGTTTGTACTGATCGACGATTTCGACGGGCCGTGGCAGCTCGACAATTTCCGCCGCCAGTTGCAGCAGGCATTTCCTTCGCAGCCACTGCAGCGTCTGACTGCCGCGCACCCTGCATTCAATCTCTTCTACGAAGTCCCGTCGCTCGACATATTCGCCTCGTACGTCCCCGGCGACGAACCGATCTTTTTCGGCCTCAATCGCGAGGATGGAACGCTCGCCATGGTCGCCGCCTTCAACAATGATCTGGAGAACTTCTGGGACTGGATCGGTTCGGGGAGGTACCCGCTCAAGCCGGCAACCGAAGCGTTTCGAGTCGGCACGAACCTCGTGATCTACTCGATGACGCACTGAGCCTCACCCTCAGGAGGCTTTGCACAAACTTGATCGCGAGCAGATTCCCCTCCTCGAGAGGAGGGGTGGCGCGAAGCGCCGGGGTGGTCAGTCACAAGCCGTGTTGAAGTACTCGTCTTGCAATCATTCAACATGAGGTGTGACTGACCACCCCGTCTGCGGCGCCAAGGTTGGCTTCGCCGGCTTTCCTTGATGCCGCAGCCACCCCTCCTCACGAGGAGGGGATTGCACTGGTTTCACCACCTTTTTGTCGCGGTTTATTATTCTGAAGGCTTATTCTTCGTACCGAAACCAGGAGAAAAGGAAGTATGTCCAGGGTCAGTGAAGTACCTGTGCTGATCGTAGGCGGCGGCGCTGTCGGCTGCGTGTTGTCGATGGAGCTGGCGCGTCGCGGCATCGAGTATCGATGCATTGAACGCAATCCGGCGCCGGGGCGCGAGTCGCGGGCGATCGCGATGCATGCCCGCACGGTCGAATTGTTCGATCTCGTGGATAAGGACCTCAGCCGGCGTGTTCTCGAACGAGATCTGCGGTGCAAGGGATACGTCATGCACTTCGTCCGCGATGGCGCGCGATCCGAGGTCCGGCCCGGGCTCGATTACACGACGGTCGATTCGCGATACAACTGCATCTTCGCGCACAGCCAGAGCGAGACCGAATCATTCGTGCGCGATTTCACGCGCTCCCGGTTTGACAAGACGATCGAATACAACAGGACATTCCACGACCTGACGCTCGAGGCGGACGGCGTCACCGCGCGTATCACGCATAACGATCGAGGCGACGAGGAGGAGCTTGTACGCTGCCGGTATCTCATCGCAGCCGACGGCATCAATTCGCGCGTGCGCCGAGGCCTCGGAATGTCGGTCAAAAGCAAGGACTACGCCGGCAGCTTTTTTCAGAATCTCGATATTTTCCTGAACGGCTTTCCCGACTGGACCGACTACTTTCACTACTGCGTCGGTACGGATCATTTTCTGATGGTGGCGCCGCTGCCGGGCGGTCACTTCCGGCTGCTGCTGAGCGATCGCGGTGAAGCGACGGATCCCAACCTCACGCCGCAGCAGGCATTCATGCGTTTGCTTGAACGTCACTTTGACGGCGTCACGATGGGCGACGTCGTGTGGCATTCGAGATGGGAAACATGGGTCCGCCTGGCCGATACGTTCCGTCAGGGAAATGTTTTTCTGGCAGGCGACGCTGCGCACGTCCACTCGACGACCGGAGGCCAGGGAATGAACTGCTGTATGCAGGATGCGTTCAACCTGGGATGGAAACTCGCGCTTGTCCTGAAAGGCCACGCCGGACCGGAACTGCTGGACACATATGAGGCCGAGCGCCGTCCCGTGGCCGAACAGGTCATATGGGCCGCGTCGTCATTGCACGACATCTTCATGACACACGGCAAGGACATCGCTCAGCGAACGCAGACCATGTTCGATCCCGGATATAAAGAAAAGGTCGTCAGCTACTGCGCGGGCGTCGCGTACTCGTACAAGGACTACGTCGAGAAACCCGCCACGCTGACCGAACTCGACGGGCCCGCCATCGGCGACCGCGCTCCCGATATCGACTTCGAACAGGGCGGCACGCTGTTCGACCGCCTGCGGCACCCATATTTCACGTTGTTGGCTATGGCGGGCGACCGCGACGTTTCGCCTGTTCTGGAACGACTGAAACAACGCTTCTCACAGGTGGTCACATTAGAGAAGCTGCCGAAGTCCGACGCTCTCTCGAAACGCTACGGGCCAAGCGATGGTCGCCTGATCCTCGTTCGACCCGACGGATACATCGGCTTCAAGTGCGCGGCAGATGAGGCCCACCTTCTCGAAGCCGCGCTTGGAGCAAAAATGGGGTCGTAGCCCTACACAACCATGAGAACCCTTTGCCTCCAATTTCAGCCAGATTCGAGCTCCCAATGTTTCGGTGGGGCACCTGTCAGCCTTAATGCTTCCAATCGCCTTGGCTGAAAAAGGCATACGAGAGTTTGCGGTTCAGAGAAACCGCTCGGAAAAATACATCAACTATCTATTCGCCGGTCCGACCGTTGGTGGCATTTGGAGCGCTGTTCGCGTCCGTGCGTTGCACCACAGGCTACTGTTGAGCTGATCGCAGGCGAGTTGTATGGTCCCCTCCGCGAACTCTCTCTTTTCAACCAGGTAGAGGTCGACTCTGAAGTCCACACGCTGGTTTGGCCCAACGGCGCTGACTTCGAGCCTGCGATCCTGCACGATTGGCCCGTTTACGAGCGAGCTTTCCGGGAGAGGGCGAAACATTGGGAAACCATTCACAAGTAAGCGTTCCCCAGAAGCCGCCGAACAATGCGATGGAGCCGCGTATTACGTTGGACGAAACGGTATGTTGAAAATGTTTGATGTTTTAGAGATCAGGCGGTATGAGATCGTTCATGAAAAGGGGCTGATTTTTTGTGATCGGCAGGAAGTCGAGATTGTGCGTCCCGTTGCTTTTAAGGCATAGGTGTAGTTTTGCTGAACACGTGAAGAAGACGCGTAACAAAACGTGTTGCCGCCAATCCGCGCATGAAAACATTTCCAATTCGCAACAGTTTGCCCTTGCGCTGAACGTTGAGCCGTTAGGTCGCTTCATTAGAGGACAACATGGCAGGTTTCGGAGTGTGGCTCCGCGGATTGCTTGGCAAAGAGGGACCAATCCCTGACCCCTCGTCGCCGCACGCGCGTACCCGACCCAGCGGGCCGCAGTCGTTCGCGGAGGACAACAACAACTTTGCGCTCGCGATGTACGGGCAACTGCGACAGCGGCCCGGAAATCTATTCTTCTCTCCGTTCAGCATTCGGACTGCTCTTGGCATGGCCCAGGCCGGAGCCAGGGACGAGACCGCAGCGCAGATGAGAAAGGCGCTCTGCATCTCGTCCTCGGACGAGTCGCTGTTCCTCTCGGCCGTCTTCCATAAGGCCTTCGTAGAGGTAAACGAAGAGGGGACGGAGGCAGCGGCCGCCACTGCGGTTGGCATGACCTGGGGGTTCCTTCAACCTCCGCAGCCTCCGCCAGTTCCCATCTTCCGCGCTGACCATCCCTTCCTGTTCGCCATCCGCGATCGGAAGAGCGGCACGATCCTGTTTCTCGGGCGCATATCCGATCCGACGCGGGAGAGCTGACGTGGGCTCGATATGCGGTGCAGGCGATGACTTATGAAGAACCTCGCGATTCTGATGATCGCCCTAATTGTTTCCGGATGCGGATATGCTCGCGCCGGTAAATGGGAGGATGACGCCGGCAACTGGAAGCGTGCGTTTCAATCGACCCAACCTGAGGAAGTGGTGGTCGTCCACTCTCTGTATTGGCGAACGTCGCACTGGAGCTTCGAAGCCGGGTATCTGTTTGAGATTCAGCCGAACGAAGCGCTCCGAAATCAGTTGCTAACGGAGAATCAATTGCACGAGCTGCGGGCGTCCGAACTCGCTGAAAGCGAGCGGCCGTGTTTCGGCGAATGTCCAAAATGGTTTGCGCCCAAATCCCTTGAGGATTACGAAGTGTGGGGGTACTCAAATGATCCCAGCAGCAGATTTAGGGTATTCATCGAAAGAAGTACCGGTCGGATTTTCGTGGGCGATTATCAGGTCTAAGGTCCGCCAGCCGGAGTTCATATGCCGCGACATAAAACAAAACCGGACCGAATAGGATCTCTTTTACGAAGCCAGGGTGTAGAGGCATTTTCCCTCTCAAACAATGAGACTGCCGAGCTCCAAGATCGATGGCGTCGTACGTTCGCGGTAGGGTTGGACCCGAGCTTATCTCAATCCAAAGGTGGTTCGATTGGCACACCTTCAGCTACGGAATCACAGCATGTGAGGTTGGTGAAACCGCACGGCAAGCATATCGGGTTGTCGCGGTCCAAGGGCCGCTCTATCTCATCCCTCACCAGAATGAGAGTGCGTCGTATCGGATTGACACTCACGTCAAGCCTGATTTCAGCGGGAAATCCGTCGACGTATGCAGTAACCGTGTTCCGGTCCTATGCTTCGACCAAGGAGGACTTCGTGGACCTGCTGGGCGACGGTCGATTTCAGTACATCCAATCCATGTTCGTCTTTGGCTCTGAGGACATTAAGGGAAAAGATGGTAGATCGCACAACTATTGGGTCTACAACATATATTTCTTGGACGGATCGACATTCACGATGCGGAATGAGATGAGGTCTGGTTTTCCAAAATGGATAATGTACGCGGGCCGTGTCAATCACCGACCAACGGAGCAGTTGACCGAGGAGCAGAAGCAGGAATTATGGAAGGCGCGTGCGGACTGTCTAGTCTGGTCGGGTGGGGATGCGTGCGCAAGTCGGTAATCGGTGCGGACGGGCAAACAAATTGATGGAGCCGAGCAAAAGACGCGCGGCTCATCGTTAAGCCGTTGGGCGGATGACATGCGTCGAGGTCTGATAGAAGTGTTGAGGAGGCGCTTTGTGGTTGTACTGCTGCTCTCAGTCTCGCTGGTGGGCCCACCGGCGGGTTATTACTCGGCCGCACAGGACGATACCAAGGCAGACGAGTATGCTGTTTACTCTGCGGTTGTTTCGAGCATGTCCAAAGGAACCAAGTTGGTAGTCATCAATATCGAGTTCAAGTACGTCGGTGCGGTGTTGTAATGCGTGTCGAAAGGCCAGTTCGGTACTTTCCGGGACTTCCTTCGCTCCGCCGCGGTGAGCGAACATAAGCGGCGTCGGCAACTTGAAGATTGGGTCGGGACCCCTTGGTTTCATAGTTCAGAACTTGAATGCTAATCGCGCTCCGACGCCGCCTTTTCGGTCAATCATCGGAGATACCGTTACACGGCGGGTGAAACTGCGCTGGTAGAGCGTCTTCTTTGATCCGATCATGGCATCGATACCCGCTCCGATTCCCAATCCTGCAGCGATCGGAACGAAGGCGTAGGCGCTACTGCCGCCCTCGTTGTTCATATATTCGCCGATTACCATCGAGACTGGAACCATTGCCCCTGCGCCAATGAGGGCGCCTAGGAGAACACCGTTTTTCCTTTTCTGGACCTTCAAGATATTCGGCGTGGTGATGGTGCGAGGACCCTGCTTCATTTGCAAGACGATTCGATCGGTCGATATCTCGAGCATTTTGCCTTTAGCCTCGATTCCGTCAGTAGTCGTCACGATCAGCGTGTCATCCTGTTTAACAGTCGTCAGCAGTTGTGCGAAATCCGTTTGACCCTGTGCCTGAAGGCCCACCGGTCCATAAAATCCGATCAGAATACCCAGACCTAACATCGCAGCTGTTTTTACGTGTCCCATAAAATCCTCCTGTCATGAATGCGGGAATCACGATAAAAAACTGCAACGATATTTTTGAGAACTACTTGTTTCCCAGCTTGATCACGACGCCGGCGCCGATACGAACATTCGTTTCCAGCATGTCCGCGAAACTTCCGAGATAGTCCACTTGAAGCGGACGAATCGCGATGCGGCTGCTGAGATTGATATCAAAGCCGCCACCTCCGCCCAAAGCAAATCCGCTGTTCGAGAATCCGCTGAGGTTCGTCCGTCCGGTCGCTCTACCAACAAGAGCATGGGCAAAGACGTTGACGCGCTCGGTTCGCTTCGTGAATCGCGGTCCGACGAGATACTCGTAGACAGACGTATGCGCCGAAGCATGGTTGTAATTCGGTCCGAGATCGGGCGTGTTTGAGTATTGCCCGCCGAAATCTCCAGTGATGCCGAACCACCGGTTGACGTTCGCGCTAAGGCTCGCTTGAAAGCCGAGGGAGTCCTTGCGAGGAAAGTCCATTCCGTTTGCCGGAATGAACGATCCGCCCCCAAAGATTTCGGCGCGCGGATAGCTGTCCTGCGCCCATATACACTGGTCGGCCGCCAGAAGAAAAACAAGTACTCGAAGCATTGCAATCGTTCTCATCGATTTGCCCTCCTGGTCTTAATGGGCGAATCGAGACCTGGAGCTGCAATGCTTTTTTTTCTGCTTCCTTGCCAGTCCCCGCCGCTGGTTCCCGCATTACCTGTCAGGGGGAAACCAAAATGCGAAAAATTCCAGCAGCAATGATTCTTGTACTGTGCATATCCGTAATCGCGCATGCGCGGCAGGATGAGCCAGCGGACAGGGTTCAAGTTCGAGGAATGTTCGGCACCGCGGTCTTTATCGAATCCGAACCGCACAACGTTTACGGGGCAATGATCGATTTTCGACTGGTGAAAGGCCTGCGCGTTGGACCCGAAGTGCTGTACCACATTGGCCCGGGGCAGGATCGCGACATCACATCAACGATTCTGCTGAGTTATGACTTCCGTCGTCTCAAGCGGGTAACGCCATTCATCACAGGAGGAGCGGGATTACTTCATCACAAATATGGTCGATCGACCTGGAATGGTGTAACGGCGGGCTTCGGCGGAGGCGTCAAGATTGGCATTTCTCGCAATTTCTTTGTGGCCCCGGAAATTCGTGCCGGCTGGGACCCGATTGGGCGAGCCATGGTTAGTATCGGATATCGATTTTGAGGTCTCGGATTCCAGGAAGAATGGGCGCTCATA
>Ga0137433_1001182_pt1 | contig 11469 bp, 13 predicted proteins | sample EasRivERMZT840_2_FD_102335 | JGI IMG/M metagenome (GOLD analysis project Ga0137433, IMG submission 102335) | Soil microbial communities from meander-bound floodplain in the East River, Colorado, USA - East River MetaG ERMZT840_2 | ecosystem: Environmental > Terrestrial > Soil > Floodplain ...
CCGGCGCCGGGCGCGCCGCTGCTGCTCATCGGCCATCTCGACACGGTGTTCGAGCGCGACAGCCCGTTCCAGAAGTTCGAGCGCCTGCCGGACGGCCGGCACGCGAAGGGTCCCGGCATCATCGACATGAAGGGCGGCGACGTCGTGATGCTCCTGGCGCTGCAGGCACTGAAGTCGGCGGGCCTCCTCGACACGATGAACGTGACGGTCGTCATGACCGGTGACGAAGAGGCGCCCGGACGGCCGCTGACGGTGGCGCGCGCGGCGCTGGTCGCCGCGGCGAACGGCGCGCGGGCCGCCATCGCGTTCGAGGACGGTGACGGCGACCCGACGCATGCCGTCGTGGCACGGCGGGGCACCACGGCGTGGGAGCTGACCGTGACGGGCGTGACAGGCCACTCGTCGCAGGTGTTCGGCGCCGATCTCGGCTTTGGCGCGATTTACGAGGCCGCCCGGATTCTCAACACGTTTCGGGAGCGCCTGATCGGCCAGGCGCATCTGACGTTCAATCCGGGCGTGATTCTGGGCGGCACGTCTGTCGAGTACGACGCGCCGCAATCCCGAGGGACTGCGTTCGGCAAGACCAACGTCGTTGCCGGCCGCGTGGTGGTCGCCGGAGACATCCGGGCGCTGACGCTGGAGCAGTTCGAAAGGACAAAGACCGCAATGCGCGAGATCGTGTCGCAGTCGTTGCCGAAGACGAAGGCCGAGATCACGTTCGACGAGGGCTACCCGCCGCTGGCGCCGTCGGCCGGCAACGAGCGCCTGCTCGTGCTCTACGACCGCGCCAGCCAGGACCTGGGCCTCGGACGTGTCGAGGCCGTGTCGCCGGATCGCGCCGGCGCGGCCGACGTCGCCTTTATTTCAGGTCTCGTGCCGATGGTGCTGGACGCCGTCGGCCTCAAGGGCCGCGATGATCACTCGCCGAACGAGACGGCGGATCTGACGACGATGGCGATTCAGGCGAAGCGCGCGGCGGTTGCGATGGCGCGACTGCGTTAAAGGGGCCGGGGTACGTTTTACGTTCTACGTAAAACGTACCCCGGCCCCTTTTTCTGGAACCTCGTCTGACACCGGCTTCAGGATCACGTAGCTCGCAATCACCATCCCCAGCAAGGTCATGATCGCCAGGGCCTGGCCCGTGAGCGTCGAGCCGCCCGCCCGCTGGACGATGGCCACCACGATCCACCACAGGATCGGACCGGTGATGGCCGAGAACCTGCCGACCATCCCGTAGAGCCCGTAGAACTCGCCGATACGATCCGGCGGCGTGAGGCGCAGCATGTATGGCCTGTCCGCGGCCCACGTGCCGCCCATGGCCACGCCGGCCATGATCGCGACGAGGTACAGCGTCATTGGCGGCAATCGCACCAGGCCCGTCACCGCCGCGAGTATGAACGTGGCCACCCACAGCGCCAGCACCTGATTCAGCGTCCGCTTCGGTCCCAGGCGATCGACGATGAAGCCCCAGATCACGCCGCCGACGACGGCAAAGGCGATGGCCATGATCATGACGTTCAGCGCGATCCGCTCTCCGGCCTTGACGTCGAGGCCCGTGGACGTCGCGACGTTCACGACGTACAGGAACATGAACACGATGACCGTGTTGACCGCGTCGGTGTAGAAGACGCGGCCGATCAGGAACCGCAGGAGCCCGGGATACTCGGTGCTCGACCGCAGCGTCCGAATCGTGTGCCCCGTGGACGCGGCGATCGCATTCCAGTTGAAGACCGGCTTCGGATTCGGATTCCCGCGCTCGCGGACGAAGAAGAAGCACGGCAGCGCCAGTCCCATGAAGAGCGCGGCGATCACCGGGAAGCGCGGCGCATGCTCGGTGATGACGTAGCCGAGGCCGATGGCGAGAAACGAGCCGAGGTACCCCAGCCCCACGCCGATGCCGCTGATGCGGCCGCGGTTCGCCTCGGTCGAGACCTCGGGCAGGAGCGCGTCGTAGAACTGCAGCCCGGCCTGGTAGAGCACGTTGGCCAGCGCGAACAACGCGCAGGACAGCGCGAGCGGCCCGCGCGCGATGAGCGCCGTGAAGGCACAGCAGCCGATCGTGCTCCAGATGAGGAACGGCATCCGTCGCCGCGCGCGATCCGTCATCGCGCCGAGCATCGGCGAGACCACGAGGATGATCGCCATCGAGATCGTGTTGGCGAGCGCGAGCACCCCATCGGCGCTGGCTGCCCCGACTTCGTGGCGGACGTACGCCGCAAAGAAGGTTGACGCGACGCCCATCGAGAAGATGGTGTTGGCCAGGTCGTAGAGCACCCACGCGGCAACGGCGCGCGTGGGGATCGTCCGCGGGGACGTCATGGGCGCGCGTACACTATCAAAGATGCTGGTGATCCTCGTCCATCATGCCGACGCGGTGAGTCCCGCCTTTGACGCGCAGCGGCCGCTATCCGCCGAGGGGCTCGCGCAGGCCGACCGCGTGGCTGCCCAGGCGAAGGCCGCGGGCGCCGCGCCGGTGGAAATCTGGCACAGCGGCAAGCTCCGCGCGCGTCAGACGGGCGAGGCCTTCCTGCGTGCGTGCAGTCCGTTCGCCGCGTTCCGGATGGTCCGCGGACTGCTGCCCGAGGACCCGGCGGACATGATGAAGATTCAACTGGATGCGGAGACGCGTGACGTCCTGCTCGTCGGCCACATGCCGAACATCGCCGCGCTCGCCGCGCGCCTCGCCGGCGCTGATGCCACGGTCCCGCAGCACGGCGCCATTTGTCTGGAACGAATCGACGGCGGATGGAAAGAGCGCTGGAGGCTGACGCCTTAGCGCCAGTCGGTGCGCTCGATCGTGACCTTGACCGGCGCGGTCAGGCGCACCGTGAGCAACGTGCCGGCGGGAATCACCGCTTCGTTGCGCCCGCCCTTCGCGACAATCGCGGTGCCCGCGCCGGCGCCGGCGGCGGTGCCGATGGCCGCGCCCTTCTTGCCGCCGATCACCGAGCCGAGGATCGCGCCGACCACCGCGCTGGCGCCAATCTTGGCGGTGGCTTCGCCACCGGCCGCGTCGCCGTCGCGGAAGATCGTCTCGGTCTGGATCGGCAGGCGATGGTTGTCGTTCAGCACGACCTGCGTGAACTTGATGCCAATGCGCGCGCGGCCCTTGAACTTGCCGGCCGTCTCGACCTGGGACACGACGCCTTCCAGCCGCGCGCCGTTCGGAATCGCGGTGCGGCCGTCCACCATCACGTCGCGCGTCACTCGCGCGACGACCTTGTCCTCGACCTTGGCCGTTGCGGTGGTCACCAGCGTCTCGAGACTGATGCCGATGACGGAGTCTTCCTTGATCGTGAGCTCCTCGAATCGCGGAGGCTCCGCAGGCTTCGGCGTCTCGACTTGAGCCGGCGCGGGATCGACGACAGCCGGCAGCGGTATCGCGGGCGCCGGTGGAATGGAGGCCGGGTCTTTGGACCAGGCGGATGCCGGCGTGGTGGACGCAGGTGCTGGTGTGGCGGAGGCCGGATCCTTAGGTGCGGCTGGTTGAGACGCGGCGGCCGGCGCCTCCGATACGGGTGCGGGCGCCGCAGCCGGCTCGGGCCGCGGACGCTCCTTGCGCGGCTCCGCGCTCGGCTGCGCGATGGTCGGCGGCGGCGGTTCGGGCTTCACAGGCGCGCCGACCTCAGCCGTCGTCCAGGGCACCGCGACCGGCTCGGCCACCTCGGGAGCCTGGTTCGCCGATCCGCTGCGAAAGGCCAGGTACCCACCCGCGCCGGCCACGACGATCACGGCCACGCCAGCCGCCACGACGCGCGATCGGGTCGTCACCATGTGATGTCTCTGAGCAAGGCCCGTGCCGCCCCTGAATCGCCGATTTTACCCATGTTTTCCCTCCCGGGTGGGACCCTCCTGAGGACACCCGTCCGTACCCGTGGAAAACGAGGTCGGGAGTCGTTTTCGCGAAAACGAGTCCCGACCTCGTTTTCGTTCATGATCTTTGGGTGATTGTGGTTGTCGGGGCGGGCATCATCGGCACGTCTATTGCGGACGAGCTCGCGCGGCGCGGCGCCCGGGTCCACGTCCTCGACATGCGATCGCCGGGCCGCGGCGCCTCGCAGGCATCCGCCGGCATCCTTGCGCCGTACACGGAAGCGCACGAGCGCACGGCGCTGCTCGAGCTCGGCACGCGCAGTCTTGCGATGTTCGACGACTTCGTCGCCGGCATGCGCGAACGAAGCGGACGGGCCATCGACTATGCCCGCACCGGGACCCTCGAAGTGGCATTCACCGCGGACGACGAATCGCGGCTGCGCGCGTCGCGCGCATGGCTGGACAAGATCGGCGTCCTCGTCGAATGGCTATCCGCCTCGGACCTGCGCGCTCGGGAACCGTCGGTGCATCCGTCCGCCCGCGGCGGACTGTTCAACCCGCTGCATGGCTGGGTGGGCGTGACGTCGCTCGTCACGGGCCTGGTCGAGAGCGCCAAGCGATCGGGCGTCACGTTTGAAACGCCTGTCGATGCGGCCGAGGTCACGCCGCGTCAAGGCGGCGGCGCTGAAGTCCGAGCCGGCGATCGCCGCTATGAGGCGGATGCGGTCGTGGTCGCCGCGGGGAGCTGGACCGGACGCATCAAGGTTGCGGGCGCTCCCGCGCTGCCGGTCCGTCCCGTCCGCGGGCAGCTGCTGCATTTACGCTGGCCCGATTCCCAGCCGCCGCCATCGCGCATCGTCTGGAGCCGCGACTGCTACGTCGTGCCATGGCCGGATCGTTCACTCCTCGTCGGCGCGACGGTCGAAGACGTCGGTTTCGATGAGCGGGTGACCACGGAGGGCGTGCGAAGCCTCGCCGACGCCGCGGGCGCCCTGTTGCCGGCCGCGAAGGCGGGGGAGTTTGTCGCGGCGCGAGCCGGACTGCGTCCCGCCGCGCCCGACGGCCTGCCGATCATCGGGGGCCTGCGTGGAGCACGCGGCGTTATCGCGGCCACCGCGCACTACCGGAACGGCGTGCTGCTGGCCCCGCTCACCGCGTCGCTGGTCGCCGAAATGCTGCTGCACAGCGGCGGCGATCCCGCGCTCGAGGTCGTCTCGCCGGATCGGTTTCTGAATCAGAATGGAGGCAGGACCCCGTCACCATGGACAAGAAACTGAGCGACAACCAAATCGAGTCGAGACTGGCCGAACTCAAGAGCTGGGCGGTGGAGGGGAACGCGCTCGTGCGCACCTACATGTTCCCGGGATTTCCGGACGCGATCGCGTTCGTCACCCGGGTCGGGTTCGACGCCGAGGCGGCCGACCACCATCCCGACCTCACGATCAACTTCCGCCGCGTGCGCGTCGCTTGGAGCACCCACAGCGCGGGCGGAATCACCGAGAAGGACTTCGCCGGCGCCCAGCAATCGGACGCCGTTGCGATGCGCCTTGGAAACAAGACATAGTCTGCGGCGTGCGTCTCAAAACGTCATACTCCTCGCGCGAAGTGGCGGCTTTGACCGGCCTGTCCGCGCGCCAGCTGCAAGGCTGGGATGCGGCGCGTGTCTTCAAGTCCGCGATTGCGTCGCGGAAGACGAGCGCGGGCGGGTTCACGGAACGCCGGTACACGCCGGTGGATGTGATCGAGCTCGTCGCCCTGGCCGGCCTTCGGCGCCGCGGCTTCACGCCGGCGGCGCTCAAACAGATGATGGACGTGCTCCGCGATTACTTCCGGCGGCGGCTGTCGGAGACGCTCGATGACGCCGGCGACATGCGGCTGCTGTCCGATGGGAGCGGGCTGTTCCTGCGGACGCGGCAGGGGCACATCTTCGATTTACTCGCGGATCCCACACAGCCGCTGATTACGGGCGACGGCCTGCCGCTCGAGCCGGTCATCGGCCGCGCGCGGCCGAGGCGCAGAGCCAAACGTCGCACAGCCGAGGCGAGCTAGGGCCCTGGATGTCGGTCTTCACGAATCCCTTCGAGGGCGCGCCGGGTCAGGCCGCCGCGTATTCGTCCGCGATCGTCGCCCTGCTGCGCGACCGCGATCCGATCGACGTGCTCCGCCTCACGGCCGACAAACTGGACGCGTCACTGCGGGGCCTGTCCGAGGAAGAGATGCGCAGACCGGAGGCGCCAGGCAAATGGTCCCTCTGCCAGGTGCTCCGGCATCTCGCTGATTCGGAGATTGTGTGGGGCTGGCGGATCCGTCTTGTCCTCGCCCAGGATCGCCCGTCGCTCACCGGCTACGACCAGGACGCGTGGGCGGAGCGGCTCCGCTACGACGAGGCCGATCCCGTACTGGCGCTCAAGGAGTTTCGGACGGTGCGCGAGGGAAATCTGCGAGTGCTGGCAGGACTGACGTCAGACGACCTGCAGCGCGTCGGGGTTCACGCCGAACGAGGGGAACAAACGCTCGCGCACATGCTCAAGTTGCATGCGGGACACGACCTGCTACATCTGATTCAAATCGATCGCATACGAACGTCTGGTTCATAGGTTCATTGGTTCATAGGTTCTGGTTCATGGGTTCACCAGTTCATAGGTTCGGGGAGCCCGGAACCCATGAACCCATGAACCGATGAACCAGAACCCATGAACTCGTGAACCCATGAACCAGACGCATCTCTACTTGCTAAGCCCGAAGCCAGCAATCGTCATATCGACGTTGTGCGTCACGCGGATGCCGTAGATCCCGTCCGTGGACGGCATCTTGCCGGCTTCGACCGTCGCGACCGCGGTGCCGTTGATCGAGCACGTGGCCACGCCGCCCTTCACCGTCCAGGCGATCTCGTTCGTCGCGCCGTCCGGACCTTCCGGTTTCACGGCCGGGAGGATGTTCTCGGGACGGTTGCCGCCGAAGATCGTCGTGGCGCGCGCCGTGCCGTTGAACTGACGGACCAGCGCCGCACCGTTCGTGTAGGCAATGCAGTAGGTGTAGGCCTGCGTGGTCTCGCTGTCCATGCCCTGGCCGCCGATGAAGATGCCCGCCGAGTGCGGATGCCCCGCGTTCGACTTGAGATTCCGGATCGTCGCCTTGACCGTGTAGTCGCCCTTGGCGACGTTCTTGGGATTCCAGTACGTCGCGGCCGGTCCGATATTGAGCACGAAGTCCGTGCCCTTCTGCACGAATTTCGAGTCGGTGAGGGCGCGACCCTGCTTGATGCTGGCGGCATCGAGCCGCGCCGTCCAGCCCGCCGCGCTGATGCCGCCGCCGACAACCGCGCGGTCTTTTTCGCCTTGAGGATCCTGGGCGGAGACCGTTGGCACTACGAGCGCAAGGGCGACCGCGCAAACTACACCATGAACCAGACGCATACTGCCTCCTAAGGAAACTGGGGAGGGTCACTATAGCAAAAGTTCGAAGTTCGAAGTTCGAACTTCAAAAGGTGAAACAATTGCGCCCATGCGCGCACCGGTCGTTTTTGCCGTCATTTCCGCGGTTTGGCTGGCTCAGGCCGGACAGTCGGTCCCCACGAAACTCTGGGTAGATGCCACTGCAGACACCATCGGCGAGACGAAGGAATGGACCAACAAGGTGGAGGTCGCGGACCTGAACGAGGACGGACGGCCCGACCTGCTCTTTGCCAACGGCGGCAACTACTCGGAGCCGGGTCCGCCGGAGCCCAGCCGGGTGTTCTTCAACATGGGGCCGGGGCAGAAGTTCGTCGAGAAGACGACCGAGGTGTTGGGGCCGACGCCGGACATCGCGCGCGTGATCAAGGCCCGCGATCTCTCGGGGGACGGGATCATCGACATCGTGATGGGCACCACCTACCAGCGCCAGAGCCGCCTGTTCCTCGGGCAGGGCAAGGGCGCGTTCAAGGAGGTCACCTTCACGAATCTGCCGAAGATGCCGCTCAGCGTCGGCGACATCGAGGCGGGCGACGCGGATGGCGACGGCGATCTCGACCTCGTGCTGGCCGACTGGGGCCCCGGCAACAACATGTCGAATGAAGGCGGCCGCACGCGTCTCTGGCTGAACGACGGCGAGGGCAAGTTCACCGACGCCACCGACAAGCGCATGCCCGCGACGCTCGTCCGCTTCTCGTGGGATCTCGAGTTCGTGGACGTGGACAACGACTACGATCTCGACATCCTCGTGTCGTGCAAGCGCTGCCCGGGCAGCCTGATGTTCAAGAACGACGGCGCCGGCACGTTCACCGAGTCACCGGGCCTTCCCGGCTACACGAACAACTACGAGTTCGAGGCGATGGACCTCGACGGCGACGGCTTCCTGGACCTCGTCACCCAGAACGACGGCGACATCGTGAAAGGCGTGGGGTCGAGCCGCCGCGAGCATGTCTTTCGGAACGACGGCAAGGGCCGCTTCCGCGACATCACGTCCGAGTGGTGGCCCAACGAGGCGAACATCGGCGAAGACGACAACGTCGTCGCGTTCCTCGACTTCGACTCGGACGGCGACGCGGATTTCGTGATCGGCTCGCTCAGCGGGCCGGACCGCCTCCTTATTAATGATGGGAAGGGCGGCCTGACGCTGGCGCGGGACGTGTTCGAGGGTCCGCCGACGCCGGGCACGCTCGGGCTGGTGCTTGCCGATCTCGACGCGGACGGCCGGCTCGACGTGGTTCAGGCGCAGGGCGAGCATCCGACGGCGGTTCAGGAGCGCGTCTTCAAGGGCACCGGGCTGAAGCCTGATACCGCGCCGCCGGTCGTGACGCTGGTCGGCGTCGCGGACGCGCCGGAAGGCCGCCTGCTCGTGCGCGCGCGCGTGCACGATCGCAAGAGCCCGATCATCGCCACCGAGTTCAAGCGGGTGATCGTCGAGTGGTTCATCCAGGGCCAGCAGGTGCCGGTCATGAAGCCGATGACGTGGTACGGAGAGTACCTCTGGCGCGCGGAGCTGCCGGCAGGCGCCGTGCGCACGACGGTGCGGATCTGCGCGACGGACGCCCAGAGCAACAGCACGTGCACCAGCGTGAAATAGGAGCTATTCGTCCTTGAAAGCGTCGTCTTCGACCTTGAAGCGTTCGTCGTCGACGAAGTCGTACGGCTGCTGCGGCCCCGGGCGAATGCCCGCGATGTCGGGATCTTCGCCGTTCTGACTCCGCGGGCCTTCGGCCGCGCGGCGGGCCTTGGCGGCCAGCCGTCGTTCGTTCGTCGCCTTCCGGCGGTCCTGGAGCGCCCGTTCGCGCTGCCGCTTGTTCTGAGTTGGACGACTCTTCTGCACGCTAAGAGGGTACCACGCTGCGGCCCGATCGCGGATTCACTCCGGTCCCACTAGGCGCGCTCCTGGGGTGGGGCGCTTTCTACGCGTTTTTCCTTCTGTACGCGGCCTCGAGCGCCTCCGGGTTTCTCTTCATCGATCACGCCAACCTGATGTTTCACGAGCTCGGCCACGCGCTTTTCAGCTGGGCCGGCTACTACACCCAGATCCTCGGCGGCACCCTCGGCCAGCTGCTCGTGCCGGTCGCCTGCACGGCGGTCTTCATCTATCGCCGGCAGACGACGGCGGTCGCGTTCTGCGCGTTCTGGACGTTCCAGAACCTGCTGTACGTCGCGACGTACATGGCCGACGCGCGCACCTCAGCCCTGCCGCTCGTCGGCAGCGACGAAAGCGACTGGACGATTCTGTTCAGTCACTGGGGCGTGCTGCAGCAGGACCGCGCGATCGCCGCGTGGGTGAGGGGCGTGGGCTGGCTTGGCATGATTGGATCTGTCGTCTGGCTCGCGTGGATGCATCTGACCGACAGTAGCCGCAGGCCTTCAGGCCTGCGGACGCCGGGGGGCTGAAGCCCTGCGGCTACTCAGGCCAACGGCCCTTCACAGTTCGAAGGGCCCTACGTCTGTCACGCGATGATGTCCTGGATCACTTTGCCCGAGACGTCCGTCAGCCGGAAGTCGCGGCCGCTGAAGCGATACGTCAGCTTCGTGTGGTCGATCCCCATGAGATGGAGGATCGTCGCGTGCAGGTCGTGCACGTGGACGGGGTTCTCGATCGCCTTGAAGCCGAAGTCGTCCGTGCGGCCGTAGGTCATGCCGCCCTTGATGCCGCCGCCGGCCAGCCACATCGAGAAGCCGAACGGATTGTGATCGCGCCCGGCCTGCACGCCGCCGGCGCCGGCGCCGATCTCGACGACCGGCGTGCGCCCGAACTCCGAGCCGCAGACGACGAGCGTGTCCTTCAAGAGCCCGCGTGACTTCAGATCCTTGATGACTGCGGCGAACGGCTGATCCGAGTCCTTCGCCGTCCTGCGGTGCGCCGTGTTGATGTCCGCGTGGTGATCCCACGGATCGCCCGGCGCATAGTAGACCTGCACCATCCGCACGCCGCGCTCGGCCAGCCGCACCGCCATCAGACAGCCGCGCGCGGTGCTGCCCGTACCGTACATCTTGAGCGTCGCTTCGCTCTCCTTGCGGATGTCGAAGACCTCGGGCGCCTCCGTCTGCATCTTGTAGGCCACTTCCATCGACGTGATCGCCGCCTCGAGCTGAGGATCCGCCGGCGCGCCGCGCAGCTTGTCCAGCTGCTCGAGCAGATCCATCTCGCGGCGCTGCTCCGTCAGCGTGAAGTCCTTGTTGTAGATGAAGGACACCAGCTTCTTCGGATCGAAGTCCTTGCCGATGATCTGATCCGCCCGCTCGACTCTGTCCGCGATGAACGTGCCCTGGTGCACGGCCGGCAGAAACGAATTGTTCCAGAGCGGCGGCCCCACCGTCGTCGGCGTGGAAGGGCAGAGGACGACGTAGCCGGGAAGATTCTTGTTGTCGGTGCCGAGGCCGTACGTGAGCCACGAGCCGAGTGACGGCCGGCCGGTCTGGCTGTGTCCGGTGTTCATCATCAGCATCGACGGCTCGTGGTTCGGGATGTCGGTGTACACCGAGCGGACCACGCAGATGTCGTCGATGACCTCGCCGATGTTCGGCCAGATCTCGCTGACTTCGATCCCGGACTGGCCGTACTTCTTGAAGGTGAACGGCGACTTCATCAGCGCGCCGGTCTTCCGCTCGGTGGCGACCTCGCCGCCCGGCAGCGGCTGGCCGTGGTACTTGTCCAGCATCGGCTTGGGGTCGAAGGTGTCCACCTGCGACATGCCGCCGTTCATGAACAGAAAGATCACGCGCTTGGCGCGCGCCGGATGGTCGAGCGGCCGGCCGCCGAGGACGCCGTCCTGACCCGCCGTCAGGCCCGCGGCCGAGAGCGACTGGCCGACGAGGCTGGCGAAGCCGAGCATGCCGAAGCCGTTGCCGATGCGGCAGAGGGCGTCGCGACGGGTGACCGGACGAGATTGGCGGTGTGACATTACTCCGTGACCTCCGCGACCTCCGTGGCCTCGGTACCTACCTGACAAACAAAAATTCGTTCGAACTCAACAGCACCTTCACGTACCGGCCGAACACGGTCACCGGCAGAGGCTCTTTGCCGGCCTGGTCACCGCCCGGTCCGGGGACGACGCCGGCCATCATGCCGACCGGCGGCATCGGCGGGCCGTCGCCGGCGGGCGCCGGTGGGTTTTCGCCAGCTTTCTCTTTTGGCTTCGGGTCCGCTTCTGCCTTTTCCTTTGCGACCTTCGAGGCCTCTTACTGCTTCTTTGGC
>Ga0137433_1001183_pt1 | contig 11463 bp, 2 predicted proteins | sample EasRivERMZT840_2_FD_102335 | JGI IMG/M metagenome (GOLD analysis project Ga0137433, IMG submission 102335) | Soil microbial communities from meander-bound floodplain in the East River, Colorado, USA - East River MetaG ERMZT840_2 | ecosystem: Environmental > Terrestrial > Soil > Floodplain ...
ACTCCCTGGAGCGCCGCCTTCCGCACCGGAATCCTTTTGAATCGCTGGGTGAGTTGCGTCAGGGAATCCTCGACCGCCAGGCGTTCCAGGCTCGATGCGCCGACGAAGCCGACACAATCCGTGTGCGCATTGATGTAGGCGGCGTCGTCCGGCGTGGCAATCGGACCGCCGTGCGATAGGAAGACGATGTCCTTCCGCACCTTCTTCGCACCGTCAATGATCGACTGGCAGCGGCGCACGGTCACGTCCATGGACACGACCGCTTTCTTCACGCCGATGCTTCCGCCGATGGTCGTGCCAACGTGGGCGATGATGGCATCCGCGCCGGCTTCGGCCATCGCCTTTGCTTCGTCGGGTGTGGCAACATAGACGATGGTGAACAGGTCCATCTTGCGCGCCAGACGCACCATTTCGAATTCGTGCTTCACGCTCATGCCGGTTTCTTCGAGCACCTGGCGGAACTGGCCATCGACGATGCAGTGCGTCGGAAAATTGTTCACGCCGCTGAACCCCATGGCCTTTACCTGGAGCAGCCAATGCCACATGCGCCGGCGCGGATCACTGGCGTGGACGCCGCAGATGACGGGAATCTCCTCGACGACCGGCAGCACCTCGTGCTCGCCGATCTCCATCGCGATGGCGTTGGCGTCGCCGTAAGCCATCAGGCCGCACGTCGAGCCGCGCCCCGCCATGCGGAAGCGACCGGAGTTGTAGATAATGATCAGGTCTGCGCCCCCTTTCTCGATGAACTTGGCGCTGATGCCGGTGCCGGCTCCGGCGACGATGATGGGGTGGCCCTTCTTGAGTTCGGCGCGGAGGCGTTCGACGACTTCCTTGCGGGTGTAGGGGTTACCTTTTCCGGTCCAGGGGTTGGGCATGATTTCGCTAGATGAGTTGAATGGTTGAACGGATCAAAATCGATTTCGTATCGGGTCGGGATGTTGGTTGGGCTGCCACTGAAAATCAACTGTGGAAAGCGGGGCGGTGTGTCCGGGGATTGCGGTAAGGACGCCGGTCGTCCTTGCTGCTGTTGCATTCACCAGAACTCTCGTGAAAGATTTCCCCGCTTACCGGCTTACCACGGGAGATGAAAACGAAGTTTCTTCTCCTGCTCAGCCTGCTCATTGCCCCCCACGCTCACGCCGCCACGCGCACTTGGACGGGTAACGGCGGCAATAATCTCTGGAGCAATCCCAACAATTGGTCGCCCGCGGGCGCGCCGCAAGACGGGGACGATCTGCGCTTCGAGAAACTCTGCGCCTTCCCCCTGTGCCCGGCTGTCACAGTGGTCAATGACTTGAACAACCTGCGTGCGGGCGATCTTCGTTTCGCCGACAACACATCGGGCAATGTCGAATACGTCGTCAACGGCAACGCGCTCCGACTCACGGGTTGGGTGCTCGTCGGTGAAGCGACGGGCGATGACACACCGCACGCCATCGTCACACTCAATTGTCCACTGGCGCTGGAGGATGACATCCAGATCCGAGTCAGTTACGGTGGATGGGGCGGCTTCCCAAACGACGGCCGGGAAAGTCACTTGTTCCTGAACGGTCCCATAAGCCTGAATGGGCACGACCTGCACATCGGTCTCGAATACAACCAGCAGGACAGCCGGTCGCGCGTGGACATCAGCGGCACGATTTCGGGCGCGGGCAACGTTTCTATCAGCGCGGGAGAAAACTGCACTGCGCAGTTCAACGGTGCGGCGGACAATACGTTCATCGGCACGTTGACGTACTTCGGCGTTTTCGATGAAGACAAGCTCGTGTTCAACAAGACGGGCGGGGCAGTGACGCATGGCCGCATCGTCATTGGCGGTGTGTGCCGTTGGCAGCGTCCTCACCAGATTGGCGACGAGGCTACTGTTGTGGTCACTGACGATCCGGGGACCGATGCTGGCAAGTTGTATTTGCAGGGAAACAACGAGACCATCCTGAATCTCGAATTCGAGGAGAAGGACGGTTCGGGTGGCACCGAAGACGGGCTGATTGACACAGGCGGAGGCGTGCTGACAGTCCTTAGCCGCATCGGCACGGATTCGGATGCGGGCACGCCTGTCATTCGCGGCCGGCTCGACGCACCTTCTGACCTCATACTCGACATCAACGGCACGCAATTTTACGGGCTCGACATCCAGGCGAGCATCTCGGGAGCAGGCGACCTCACCAAGACTGGCAATGCTGCGATGATTCTTTCCGCAAACAACACGTTCACCGGTTATCTGTTCGTGGATGGCGACAGCGTCGAGCCGCGTCACGCGAACGCGCTCGGTAGCGTCACACGCGGCGTGCAACTGCGTGGCGGGACGCTGCGTTTGATTAATCGCACGATCAGTGGCGAATCGCTGTGGGCGACAACCCGCGATGGCTCAGCGCTGTTCAGTCTCGGCACCGCTACATGGGCTGGGGAAATTCATCTGGAGCGAGAATTGCAAATTTACGCGGAGAACCTGACGCACGCGCACGCCATCACCGGAACGGGCAACATCTCGCTGTTCGGCGGCACGATTACGCTGGCGAGCACGGAGCAAAACACGTTCACGGGCACGCTGGCTGTGCGGTGCGAACTGCTGCGCCTGAACAAACCGTCGAACGTCCGGGCTTTCTCCGGCTCGCTCATCGTCGGCGGCAGCGCCTCACCCCTTCATGAGGTCAGATGGCTGAATAACTTCCAGCTTCCTCCCGGCGCGAACGTCACCGTCAACGCGAATGGCTTGATGGCGCTTAATAATTTCACCGACGTCCTTGCCAATCTCACCTTCAATGGTGGGCGCGTGAACCTGGCCGTTGACAGCGCCCTCCAGGTTACCGGCGCCGTCACATCGAATCCAGCCGCCACCACCGCCGCCATCGACGGCGCGACTGGCAACGGGTCGCTATTCCTCTCGGGCCTGCGAAGCTTCAACATCGGCGATGGATCCGTCGTGGGGCCGGACTTGCGCATCGATGCGCGCATCGCCGGCAACGGCCTCGTGAAGAACGGAGCAGGCCTGCTTGCGCTCGGAGGCAACAACGTCCACAGCGGCGCGACGACCATCAACAACGGCATTCTGCGCGTCGATCACAACAACGCGTTGGGCGGCGTCAACACCGGCACGGTCGTGAACGACGGTGGAACGCTCTGGCTCGGGGCCAATGCCGATGCCGTGCCGGAAGGACTGACGCTCAACGGAGACGGCTTCGGCGACACCAATGGCGCGTTAACCGCCGTGTTGGCGGTGGCGTTGAACGCGAACGTCTTTCTTGCCAGCCCTTCAACTGTTCGCGCTGAATCCGGCGCACAGTTCTCCATCAATGGGACCGTCAGCGGCACCGGCCCGCTTACCAAGGGCGGCACTGGCGTGCTCACCTTCGCGGGAAATCTAGCGAACACTTTTTCCGGCGACACTCTCGTCAACGCCGGCACGCTCCAACTCGACAAATCGGATTTCATTCAAGCCGTGCCTGGCAATCTGGTCGTCGGTGGTGTCGGGCTGCGCGGCACGACGTCCGGCACGGTGCGCCATTTATCTCACGACCAAATCTGGGCCAACGTCACCGTTAATGCCGGCAGCTTGCTCGATTTGAATGGCTATGAAGAATATCTCCTGACGCTCACGTTGAACGGCGGTGGCGACGTGCAGACCGGAGCGGGCCTGCTCACTCTCGACGGCAACAGCAACTCGCTCACCGTGAATCCCGGTGTGCAACCCGCCACGTCCACGATTTCCGGACGCCTCGGTCTGCGCACGGGCAATCATTCCATCACCGTCGGCTCGTTCGTGGTTCCACTCTTCGGCGGACCTGAATTGGACATCCCCGCTCAAATCGTGTTCTTCAACGGCCTCGCCAATATTCACAAGAACGGCTCCGGCGAAATGCGCCTCGGCGGACCGAACACGTTCACCGGCGTGCTCTACGTCGACGGTGGCCACGTCGTTGCCGCACACAATTCGGCGCTCGGCACGACGCAAGGTTCCACGGTCGTGCGAACCAATGGTACGCTGGTCCTCGCCGGCGGCATTACTACCAGCGAAATCCTCATCCTCGACACCGCCGCGCCCATTGCGCTCAGTTCCGTGAGCGGCTCCAACACCGTCACCACCAATATCAATCTCCTGCGCGCCGCCACCGGTATCGAAGTGCAACCGTCCGACGGGGTCCTGCAAGTGCGTGGGCGCGTTGGCAGTGTCGGGGGCCTGACCAAGCTCGGCCCCGGCACACTGCAATTCTTCGGCACCGTCGCCAACGATTACGCCGGTCTTACCGTCATCAGCAATGGCGTCATCGAAGCGAGTCGCGGCAATCTCCTGGGCCAGGGTTTTCGCGTCGTTCCTGGTGACCTCATCGTGGGGGATGATTCGACCGCGACGACCACGGCCAGCCTCCGCCTCTTGCAGGGAGGCCAGGTGGCGCCTGACGCCGACGCCACGCTCCACCGCAGTGGCCTGTTGGACCTGGTGTCCAGGGTTGCTATTCCCAATACTTCGGCCCGCCTTCGCACCGTAACGGGCGCAGGCAGAATCAATCTGGGCGCCGGAACTTCGCTCACGATCAGCAACGACGTGTCGTTCGACTTCGACGGTTCGATTTCCGGCACCGGCGCGCTCAATAAATACGGTCTCCAGGCTTCGATGCACTTCACCGGCGACAGCACGTTCTCCGGGCCGACGACGATTTGGGAAGGCTTCTATCGTATGGACGGCAGCGCGCCCAACTCGCCCGTCATCGTGAAGGCCGATGCCAGCCTGCGCGGCGATGGACGCGTGGGCGCAGTCACTGTCGAAGCCGGCGGCACGGTGAATCCAAGCTCCGCAGTGCCCGGCCGGCGCGGCGGCGATTTGAGAATGAGTTTTGCCAACTTTCTTGCGGGCGCCATTCTGGGTCTGGCGTTCCATGGCCCGCACCCGACAGGCGGCAACGACAGCCTGCGCGTGGATGGAGCGGTGACCCTCAACGGCACGCGCCTCAGCAGCGGCTTCCAATACGCGCCGCGCGAGGGCGCTGTGCTGACGCTCATAAACAAGACCGCCGTCGGCCAGGTAAACGGGGTGTTCGGCGGCTATCCGGCAGGCACGCAGCGGCTGCTCGGCGAAATTCCCATCGTCGCAAGCTACACCGGCGGCGACGGCAACGATGTGACTTTCACCGTGACGAACCTGGCGTTGCGGGCCGCCGGCTTCCGTATCGAGTCCGGGAACGGCAATGGCATCATCGACCGCGACGAGTGCAACCTGATTTGGCTGGGCCTGCAAAGCCGCCGCAACACACCGCTCACGATCACTCACGTGGAGCTGCGGACCGTCTCAAGCGAAACGTCCGTCACGATCGCTCAAGCCGATTACCCGAGCGTGCCCCCGCTCGGCACCGTCACGAACCGGACGCCGTTCCAGCTTCGCAGCACCGCTTTGCTTCAATGCATCGGCGAAGGAGTCGCGCTCGAACTACAGGTTTCAGTGGCCGGTGAGGGAACGTTTGCCGTGCCGTTCCTCCTGCCGAGCGGGACGAACTGCAACTCGAGCGGCGGGGGTGGTTGCGAAAGTTGCATCGTGGTCACGGGCCAATTCACAACCAACACACCCGTGAGCAACGATCGGCTCTTTTTCATCGGCGCGCCGTCCGATTGCCTGCCCGACAAACCTTGTCCCGGTGCCGATCCGGCGCTCGATCTGCCGCCCGCGCGCTATCTCACGCACAGCTTCACCAACTCCACCACCAACGACGTGTGCATCACCGTGCAGCTTCGTTTTGATTGCACCAATGCTCCGGTCAACGCGCTCGGCGTTGCCGCGTACCTCAGCCCGTTCGACCCGAGCGCCCTTTGCGCAAACTACCTCGGCGACATCGGCTTCGTCGGCCCGTCACTGTATCCGCCCTTCTCCTTCCGCGTCCCTGCTGGCTCGAACTTTGTCGTAGTTGTCACCGCACGCGCCGATTACGCAGGGTGCGACGAATCCTACGCGCTCGAAGTTTTCGGCCTCCCCTGTCCGCCGCCGAGATTGCACATTGCGAAGGATGAGAGCCCGGCGAATGTTCTTCTCCAGTGGAGCACGGCCTATCCCGGCTGGCGTCTGCAATCCACGAACTCGCTGCGCGGCCCCGGACCAAACGCGTTCGGCCCTGTGGCCACCGCGCCTGTCATTGTGGGCGGCCGATACACCGTCACCAACGCGGCAGGGCAGGCCAAACAATTTTTCCGTTTGCAGCGATGAGAGGAAGCCAGCGCCAGATTTTCGATCAATTCATTCAATCACCATCGTCAGTTGAAGACATCAAATCTATGAACGGAATCATGCTCTCCAAAGTTGGCGCGGGAACGGCGCTGCTCGCTCTCATAGTCGTCACGACGCCATTCAAGGCCGTTGCACTGGTCCATACCTGGCGGGGCGAAGTGAACGGAGCATGGGGTAACGACGAGAATTGGGGCAACGGTGCTCCTCGCCTCGATTCGGTCTTGCTGTTTCCGCAGAACGCCCAGAACAAGACGAATTCAAACACCATATCGGATCTGGAAACGGGCGGCATTCAGATTACGGGCAATGCCTACCGGCTCGGAGGTTTCACCTGCTTCATCCAGGGCAGTTTGAGCAGCACCAACGCGACGACCAACGAGATTGGCCTTCACTTGCGCCTCGGCAACTCGATCCACGCCACCCACTCACGGGGCAGGCTCGTCTTCAGCGGCCCGCTCACGTTGCGGGCGTTCTCTGTTGGGTCGGTTAGCCATGAAATCTATTCGGCGGGTTATGTCGAGCTTCGCGGCGCGGTGGATGCGCGGTACCGGACGGTATCGCCCAGCGGCGCCACCGTGTGGTACGCCGGCACAGCCACACTGATCATCGACGGTCCAGGCGCGGTCGAAATGTCCGGAGGCACGGCGAACACCTACGGCCCCACCATCGTTGAGGACAGCGCTCTCTACCTCAACAAGACCGCCGGCAACGCGATTCCAGAAACGCTCACCATCCGCGACGGTCTCTGTGTGATCGTCCGGCCAAACCAAATCGACGACTCAGCCGACGTGTACATCTCCAGCCTCGGCCGGCTTACCGTTCAGGGCACCGAATCGATCAACCGCCTGGAGGGCATCGGCGGCGTCACTCTGAGTGGTGCCAATCTAACCGTCGGGAGCCGCAACAGCAGTTTCACCTTCGCCGGGCGCATCGGCGGCACCGGCGGATTAGTGAAGGCGGGTAATGGAACGATGACCCTCGACCAAACGCACAATTACTCCGGCCCAACCATCCTGCGCGGAGGCAACCTGCTCGTGAACGGCAACATCAGCTCCAGTCCGTTCCATCTGGCCAACGGCACGGTAGGCGGCGACGGGCGCATGGGAAGCGTGAGCGTCACCAACGGCACGCTCGCTCCGGGTTTTGGCGGCGCTTCGGCAAAGCTTCGTATGGACACGCTGGGCATGAGTTCCGGCGCGCGTCTATCGTGGCGACAGGATGCCAACGGCCAGTCCGGACTGATCGTGGACGGAACAGTCACCCTCAACAATCCGCAGTTGGAAATCATCGCGCATCATTACTTCGCACCGAGCAACGGGCAGGTCATCACGCTAGTCGACAATCGCGGCAGCCAGACCGTGAAGGGCGCCTTCGCCAACGTCCCCACCAACGGAAACATGCTCGTCACCGACAGCGCGAATCGCACCTATCGCCTGCGCTATGACGGAGGCGACGGCAACGATGTCACCCTCACTTTCACCAATGCGCCGATGCAGTTGTTCCGTTCCCAACCCCTGCACATCAGCGGCGGCAATGGAAACTCGACGCTCGACCCCGGCGAATGTGTGCATCTGGTTTGCCTCATTTCCGGTTCCGCGACCAACACAGTTACCGACATCGTAGCCGACCTGCGCTGTGACGCGGAAGGGGTCTTCATTCTCCAGCCACACACGGAATTCGAAAACCTCACGGCCGGACTTGGTGGAATCAGCAAGTTTGCCTTCCAGATTTCCACCGCGACGAATCTGCCTTGCGGCACCAATGTCTCGTTCCGCCTGATCGTACGCAGCACGAGCCACGGTGCGGTGACGATTCCCTTCACCCTCCGGACAGGCTGCACCCCTGGCACCGGTCCGTGTGACGGATGTGTTGCCACCATTCGCAGGACCATCTCGTCCTTGCAACGCGGGTCGACACATCAGGGAGTGTTGATTCCTTCGGGTGACGGTGACGCCTGTGGCAGCCCGAACACCTGTCCCCCTTTCATCGATGCTCCCGGTATTGTGCGCCGTTATCATGTCTATTCGTTCACCAATAGCTCTTATTGGGTCGGGAACGATTGCGTGACGCTTTACCTGACCAGCCTGAGTGCCGAGCGCCTCATGGCCACGGTCTATCGTGACAGCTTCAGCACGAACTCCCTGTGTTCATCCAATTTCGTCGTCTGCACGCCGCGTTTGGCCGAGCGCTCCACGGAACAGTGCCGGTTTCGCTGGAGCTTCGGCGTCATCCGCGTGGTCATCACCGAGTTTGACGGCACGGGCAATTCGGCGCCCTATGAACTGCGTCTGGGCGGCACCATCTGCCAGCCGGAACTCGACATTGAAAAGCTGCCCGGCGACCGCGTGCGCCTGTCCTGGCCCACGACCGCGCCCAGTTTCGAATTGGAGGCGTTGCCTGAATTGGGCGGAGCGCCTCAGTCACTGGGCTTGCCCGCACACGTTTGGAACGGACGCTTCGTAAAAACCAACACTACGGTCGAGCCATTGCATCAATTCTTCCGGTTGATGTTGCCGCAACCATGAGAACGCCCTTTTCCCGTAACCGCCGAGGTAACGAGGCTCAAACTTTTGCAATTATGGAGGAGGTTGGAGCCTCCTCACGTCGGCTGCTACGGTTTGAGCGGATCGGGAGTTTCACGATTTTGCAAGGGCTCGTGCCGCTGCTCCTCAGCGCGGTGTTTTGCGTGAGCGCCTCCGAAATCCGCGCCGCCTACGCCTCGTGGGTTTATCCCGCGCAGGATGGACGCTTGCTCTACAAACGTGACTCGCTCGGGAACCGCGTGCCGGACTTCTCCGGGGCGGGTTATCACGGCGGTTCGGTGCCAATTCCGGACGTGCCGGTGCGCGTCGCCGTGCAGCCGGTGGAAGGAGACGACACCGCGAACATTCAGGCGGCCATCGATCAAATTGCTGCTTCGCTCCCGGACGAACACGGGTTTCGGGGCGCGGTATTATTGGTCGCAGGCGAATATCAGGTCAGCGGACAGTTGACCATAAGCGCCAGCGGGATTGTGTTGCGCGGCGAAGGAAATTCCGAAAGCGGCACGGTGTTGCGCGCGATGGGAGACGATAAGCGCGATCTGATTGTCGTCAGCGGCGTGGCTGCCGATGAGAGCGGCCCCAACAATATGATTGCCGAGAGTTACGTGCCGGTTGGAATACGCAGCTTTCAGATGCAATCATTCAATGGCCTGTCACCGGGTGCGACGGTGCGTATTTACCGGCCCAGCCCGACGAACTGGCTGGAAGACATCGGTATGTGGGAATTGGATTGGGAGTTCCCTCCCTTGGGTGGACCGAGACGGGTGCATAAGTCCGGGGAAGGAGCCGAGTCCTGGCAGGCGGGCGGGATGGATGTGTTCTATGAACGGACGATTACGCGCATCGAAGGCAAACGCGTGTTCCTTGACGCGCCGATTACGTGCGCGCTGGAGCAACGTTACGGTGGTGGGTGGGTTCAAACTTACGATTTGCCGGGTCGCATTCACCACGTCGGCATCGAGCACATCCGGGCGAATTCCGAACACGATTCGGGCCGCGACCACGAACATTCCTGGACGTTCATCAAGTTTGGCTATGCGCAGCACTGTTGGGTGCGCGACGTCACAACGACGGCTTTTGCCTGGGCCTGCGTTTCCGCCGGACCCGGAACCAAATGGCTCTCGGTCGCGGACTCGGAATGTTTGAATCCCGCGTCACCGATCAGTGGGGGTTGGCGATATGCTTTCCATCTCTCCCAGGCCCAATACTGCCTCGTCCGCAATTGCCGAAATAGATTCGACCGGCACCAGTTCATCACCAGTGAACGCACCCACGGACCGAACGTGTTTGTGGACGGCATTTGCGAGGAAGCCCACGACGAATGTGGCCCGCATGCCCGGTGGACGACCGCGGGGTTATGGGACAATATCTACATTCCCAGTTCCGGACGCATCATCAGTCTGAGCGCCGCGCAGCTAAATATTTACAACCGTGGAAACCACGGCACGGGCCAGGGCTGGGCCGGCGCGAACTGCGTCGCATGGAATTGTTTCGCGATAAATGGCTCCGTGGTGAACGGTCCACCCACCGCGGAGAACTGGTCCATTGGCGCATTCCAACCGATCCTACCGATCGGTGCCCCGATCGATCCGTCCGCCCACGGCAGTGGAGCCCTCGACTCAACCCGAAAGCCCGTGTTTCCCTCCAGCCTCTATCACGCGCAAATGCAGGACACGATGGATGCGCCGCAATTGCAGGTGCGCGAATATGTCGCCGGTGATTTTGATCGTTTCACGCCCGCTCCCAACGGAGAGGGGCCGCCCATCGATTTGGCGTGGCGTACGGCACTTGGCGGCGCCGTTGATGGCTTCGACATTCTGGCGGGCAATCACATCGTCGGCTGGACGCACACCTTTCAACTCGACCCTGGCGACACGATTGAATCGGCGACGTTGTGGGTGGCGTTGCGTAGAACTGGCGGCCAGCCTGGCGATGATCTCGTTTACGTGAACTCCACGGCAGATGCGCGACCGCTATCTTCCTTCGCCGACAACATTTCATCCAGCGATGCGACCGTGATCGTCATCGACCTCGCCAGCAAGTTGGCGGAGCTTTACGCGGGAAAGTTCAACGTCGCCGTGCTCGACGACATGGCGGTGGATTGGGCGATTCTAGAAGTGCGCGTCGCGCCGGACTTTCCGCGGCTCACGATGACTCTTTTGCCTGAGGCGGACGGCACGGTGCGCGACGGCGACTATGACGACGACAATTTTGGTTCCGCCACGAATCTCGTGGTGAAGGAGGATAGTGATGATGACTTCGACCGCCGTGCTTTCATCCGTTGGGACTTGAACCAGGTGCGCGGCCAGGTTGTCCACGCAAAGGTGCGGCTACTGCCGATTTTCGTGGGAGAAGAGGACATCGAAAACGCCGCCTCCATCGCCCGGAGCGACGCATGGACTGAAGGCGGGTTGACCTGGAACAACCAACCGGGCGCGGATTATCGCTTCGCCAGTTGGGTGCCGAAGGATTTACAACCCGTCGAGTTTAACGTGACGCCGCACGTCGCCGAAGCGCTCGCCAGCGACCGCAAACTGACCATTCGCCTCCATTCCGTGCGTGATGTCGGTGACAGCGGCGGGGTCGAATATACCTCGCGTGAGTATTCGGGGCGCAGTGTGCAGCCCACGCTGTTCGTGACGGTCACCAACGCCGCGCCGTTCATCAGCGACATCACCAACCGCATCGTGTTGCCCGGCGCCACCA
>Ga0137433_1001187_pt1 | contig 11442 bp, 8 predicted proteins | sample EasRivERMZT840_2_FD_102335 | JGI IMG/M metagenome (GOLD analysis project Ga0137433, IMG submission 102335) | Soil microbial communities from meander-bound floodplain in the East River, Colorado, USA - East River MetaG ERMZT840_2 | ecosystem: Environmental > Terrestrial > Soil > Floodplain ...
GCCCGATGGTGTGGGAACTCGAAGGGCCGGGGCCCACCTTGTAAAACTCCTCCAGGATGGTCATGACCGGCCCCTTGCCCTTCTTCACGACGTCGAGGTCGGGAGAAAGTTTGGAACCCAGTTTGGGCGCCCCCGCTTCCTTCGCGGCCTGTTGGGCGCGCGCCTCGGGCGTCCACGTGGCGCCGGTCATCACCGCCGCCGCGCCGATAACGCCGTTGCGCATGAGGAAAGCCCGCCGATCGATGTGGGCTGGGGTAGTCGCTTCCGCGGGCGAGGCAGGGAGCGACTCGTCACTTTTGGCTGATGTGTTTGTTTTGTTCATTGGGTGCTCCTGTTGTTGGTTTTTGTTTATTCGTATTTCTCAAATGGTTTCCGATGCATGGCCTGTTATCCCTCGCTTTGAATTCCCTCGATGTATCCTTGCGCGCCGGTTTGGACGTTGGCCGCGTTGGCCTCGTCGGTGTCGATGTGCATGGCGAGGGCAAAACTCGGGTCCACTCGCACCAGCACGTCGCCGAAGGTCAATTCGCGGTCGCCGGCGATGCGCACGCGCACGACCGATTTGTCCCGCACGCCATAGCGGAGCGCGTCCTCGGGCGTCATATGAATGTGGCGCAGCGCACAGATGACGCCGCGGTCCACCTTTACGCTGCCGGTCGGGCTTTCGAGCGTGCAGCCAGGCGTGTCCGCGATATCGCCACTCTCGCGGATGGGCGGATGCACGCCGACCTTGAACTGCTCGGTCATCGCGATCTCGATCTGCGTGTACTTGCGCGCCGGCCCGAGCACGCGAACGCGCTCGATGCGGCCCTTCGGCCCCACAATGGCGAGCTGTTCCTTGCAGGCATACTGGCCCGGCTGCGAAAGATCGGCGTGTTTCGTCAGTTTGTGGCCCTTGCCAAACAGCGCCTCGACATGTTCCTGGGTGAGATGGATGTGATGCGCGGAGACCTCAACCAGGAAGGACTGTTGCTTCTGCGCCTCCAGGGCGCGCCCAATGTAGGAACGGCTTAAAGCCCGCAGTGCTTCGCGCGCCATCATGCGCTCCTCGTCCGTCGGAACGACGAGCACCGACACCTTCGAATCATCGGTGGAAATGCGGCACACTTCGTCAAAGCCGCGAGCGTCGCGATTGCGTTGCGCATCGATCCGAACTCCCATGCAATCCAGCCCCTGCAACGCCAGCGCCCGGACCTCCGCGCTGCCCTGGCCGATGCCGCCCGTGAAAATCACCGCATCCAGCCCGCCCATCGACGCCACGTAGGCGCCAATGTATTTGCGCACGCGGTAGCAATACGCTTTGAGCGCGAGCAACGCGCGCGACTGCCCCTCGTCGGCGGCCTTGAGGATTTCACGCATATCGCTCGAAACACCCGAGAGCCCGAGCAGGCCACTTTTCTTGTTGAGTATCTCCTCGCTCTGCGTCGCGGTGAGTTTCTCCGTGCGTTCAAGGAAGGCGAGCACGCCGGCATCCACGTCGCCGCAGCGGGTGCCCATGATGAGGCCCTCGGCGGGCGTGAAACCCATGCTCGTATCCACCGATCGCCCGTGGTCCACGGCGCACAGCGACGAGCCGTTACCGAGATGGCAACTCACCAGGCGCAGCTCGTTCGGGCGCCGCTTGAGAAACTGCGCGGCGCGGAGGCTGACGTAATGGTGCGATGTGCCGTGGAAACCGTAGCGGCGCACGCCCTTCTTCTCGTAGAACTCGTAGGGGAGCCCGTAGAGATAAGCATAAGCCGGCAGCGTGTGGTGGAACGCCGTGTCGAACACCGCGACGTGCGGCACTGCGGAAAAGAGTTTCCGCATCTCGCGAATGCCCGCGACGTTGACCGGGTTGTGCAGGGGCGCGAGCGGATTCAACGCTTCAATCTCTGCGAGCACTTCATCGGTGATCACCGTTCCCTCGGTGAACTTCTCGCCGCCATGCACCACACGATGAGCGACGACGCTCACCTCCCCTGCCCCGCTGATGACTCCGGTTTCCTTCGAGGTGAGTTCGGCGGTCATGGCCTTGAGGGCCTCGGCGAAACCGCCTTTCGGCAACTCGCGTTTCACCTCGCCCTTCGGCCCACGATGCGCGAGCCGCGTGCCGTCGATGCCAATGCGCTCAACCTGGCCGCGCGCCTGTCGCGAGTCGTCCGCGGTGTCGTAGAAACTGTATTTGAGCGAGGACGAACCGCAGTTGATGACGAGGATTTTCTCCGGCCGCTCCCCCTTGAGCTTGAGTCCGTATGGATCATCGCCCTTGCGCAGCGCAGCGGTAGCCTTCGCGGGATCGGTCAGGACCGTTTTCATGCGGTCCGCAATCGTTCGCGAAATGTGCCGCACCGCGCCCGGCTCGGCCACGATGACCGTTTGAAACAGCGACACCGGGATGAGCAGCACTTCACTGCGTGAATCCGCGATGATGTCAGCGACCACCGAGTCACCCGTCATCAGGGCCATTTCTCCAAACGTCTCGCCGGCCTTCAATTGTCCAATGGATTGGGGCGCGCCGCCATCGCCCGGCGCCGAGACGTTGACCGTGCCGCTCAACACGACACCGAAGTGGGCGGCCTCCGCGCCCTGGTGGACGATGACTTCGTTCGCTTCAAACGAAGCGGTGCGCGACCCGGCCACCAACTTCTGGAGGAGTCCGGGGGAGAAGTCCTTGAAGACACTGACCTTTTGTTTGAGAAAATCAGCGGCACTCATGGTTTCAAGGTTTCTACAATTTCAGACCCGTTTAAAGCGCTTCCGGTCTCGGTCTATCTTTCATCGTGGCCCGGCTTGTTGCGGCGGCAGTTCTTCAAAACTGCCGCCCAGGGCCAGATACAAGTCCACGCGCTGGCTCAACCGCCGGCCATGGACTCGGAACAACGCGATGCGCGAGGCACGCACGTTTGGCCGCTATTCCGGCGCGATGGCTGCCGGCACCTCAGCGTATCTTCTCACCGACCAACGGCATTTCGCCCGCGATGGTCATGTCGATGAAGATGGCGAGTTGGTTCTCGATCTGGAGGAACTGCCCGGCCTGAATGGAAGACAGCGTCTTCTCGATCTTGCCGTGGTATTTTTCGATCAGGTCCAGCCGCGCGCGCTGCACTTTGAACCAGCGCTTGGCCATGTCCTTCGCCCTGGCATTGTCGAACGTGCCGTCCTTGTGGGACTGCACGAACTCGGTGATGAACTCGGCCCGGTGGATCGCCTGCGTGCCCAACTCGCCCTCGTATTCGCGATAGATGGGCCAGAACTTCTTCGCGTCATCGGCGGAGAGTTTCATGATCCGGTTGATGATCTCCACCTTGGTGGAGTTAAAGTCCGACCGCAGGAGTTGGAGGTAATTGTAGATGTTGTCGTCCACCTTGGCGGCGGGAGCCGCGGTCAAAGGCAGCGACAGAACAGCGAGGAGGGCCAGCAGGACGGTCAGTTTGATCGTTTTCATGGAGAGTAAAGCTTTCGTGGTGAATGGAGTTTGTTTGAGATGATCATTCGTTGAGTTTCTTGTCCTTCCAATACTTCGTGCCGGCGACGGTCGCTTGAAGGGCGACGCCCGTGTCGGTCATCTGGTAGATCTCGAACACATTGGCGCCGACGTCCGCGCCGGCTTCCTTACTGGCTGCGGCACCCTTTTCACCCGCCTTCGCCGTGGCATCGGCCTCGCCACCGAACTGCCAGCCGGTCTCAACAAACTTGTTCATGACATCCGCGTTCTTATAGATGAAGACGACACTGAGATCCTTGGCCCCCATCCCCACACCGCCACCGAGCGAGCCCATCGCCATGAACGTCTCCTTCTTTGTCTTGTTGTCCACCACCACGCCGTACCCGTGGCCGGTGCTGAGCAGGAACAAGTTCATGTTCTTGTTGTTGAAGGCGCCGTAGCCGGCGGCCTTCTGGATTTTTTCCTTCGCCTCGGGATGCGTTGTGTAGAGCTTGGCGAGGATCTCGTCGCGGTTTTCGCGGACTTTGGTGCGTTTTTCGTCGAGGCTGTCCCCCTTGGGGCCGAAAAATCCGCCAGCCGCGGGCAGGGCCAGGCAGGCGGTCAGGATGAGCAGGAGTCTATTTTTCATGGTTTTCATTTTGTGGTTGGTTGGTTTGCGGTTCGTTAATGGGAGGAAATCAACAGAACGTCATGCGGAATTTCCCTCCGGAATTTCATGAGATGTGTTTGTCCTTTCTTTATCGATTTGATGAGTGGTTGCCGTGCTCGCAGGTGATTAGTCCTTCGGCGGTGGACGCTCCGCGCCGCCTGGCGAGATGTATTCTTTTCCCGCCCGGACCGCGTCGATTGCAGCCACCAGGTCTGTTGTGATGGCCCGCTTGAGGACGAAAGCGTCCACTCCCGCCTCAAGGGCTGTCCGGCACACGCTGGGCTCGTCATGGACACTGAGCACGATCAGTTTCATATCCGGGCAGCGGGAGCGCAGGCGGGGCACCCATCGAAGGCCATCACCCCGGGCCAGCGAGAGGTCCACGACGGCCACGGTCGGCTTGAGCCGATCCGCGCTCTCGAACAATGAGGCCTGATCCGCCACCATCACCACCGCGTCGAACGCGGTTTCGAGCAATCCGCGCACACCTTCCGACAGCCCATGATGACGGTCGGCCAGCAGCACACAGTTGACGGTCGGGTCGCTCATCATTCCCTTGGACCGGACGGATTGTGGCGCCAGCAAGCTGCCGCCCTTGCCCACCGTGACCCTCGCGTTGAGGTGTTCTGCGAAGTGCGCCATTGGTCGTTCATGTATTTAATGGATCCAAAGAGGCGCGACCTCGTTATCGCTTTCGGCTTTGAATCGGGACGATAATGACGGAATGGCGGGCAGATGTGACCTCGTAAGATTACCAGCCTGGTCTGAGAAAAATTACGAGCGGCACTCCGGCTCAGCCGCCACGTCAGCAGCAGTTTACGTGATGAACAAACCGGCTTCGTTCAGACCAGCGAGGCGGTCATTCACCAGGGATAGCTATCTGACTGTCCGGGCGGGCGGGCGATCCAGCCCGTCCGCCGCCTCGCCCTCCCGCGAGCAAATGGTGCAAAAACGTGGTTTATCGAGAAGGCGGGAAACCGTTTTCCAATCGGTCAACCTCCGAGTGCTATCGTCATGCCCACCAACATGCTCCCGAGCACGACCATGGCAAGGCCCGTGAGCCACGGACGATATTCCGCCACGCGCCCAAAGGCATAGCCTGCCACAAACAGCATCACAATGGCGATGGCATTGGAGACCCGCATGGCCGGCGCGACGGCATCCATGAAAATGAACGGAATGGCCACAGGGAACGTCGTGAGGAAGACCCACAGAAACACATAGAACGCCCCCAGCCATTCTTCCTTGCGCAGCCGCGCGTGCTTCGGCGGTTCGGGCAATTGAATCAACTTCTGTCGCATGGACTCGTATTCTGACGGCCCGATCGTGGCGGCCACGATCGGCGGCAGCGAGGCAGCGATGACACGATGCCCCTCCTCCGGTACTGCGGCTTTGCGCACGGCCCGCAACGCCCGGATGGCACGCCCTCGATCGCTCAGACAACCCATGAGATAAAAAATGCCGTCAATGATGCCCCAGGCCAGATTGCACCCGAGCGCGCCGATGAGCATGGTGCGGACTTCAGCCCGGTCCGCCTCGGCGACGCTGAGCGACCCCGTGAACGTGAGGACCATGATCAGCCCAAAGAGCACTTCCGAGATGCGATCGTACGGTTCGAGCACGCATCTGGAGGATTCGGTGGTTTCGTCAGCCATGGGCGTTGAGAATTAGATCGTTAGCTTCGCCTGGTTGCGACGGCCCTTTCACGGCGCCCGCGGTGGCAACAGATAAAGCGTCATGGCGAAGATGAGGTAAACCATCAATACCAATACTCCAACAAACCAGGCCGAGCGTCCGCTGTTCGTGACAAGCGCCGCTGTCAGCGTGGCGATGAGCATCATCACCACGGCGCCCGGCCAGAATTGCAGATCCATCGGCGCCGGGCCAATGACATAGCTGAGGAGCACCAGCACCGGGGCGACGAAGAGAGCGATTTGGGACGCGCTCCCGAGCGCGATGCCGACGCTCAGGTCCAGCCGGTTTTTGCGCGCGCCCGAAAACGCCGAAGCCATCTCCGCCGCGCCGCCGACCAGCGCCACGACAATGAATCCCACGAATGCCGGAGTCATCCCGAATGCCTCCGCCGCCTTCTGCACGGACTCAACGAAGATTTCGCTCACCAGCGCCACGACTACCGTGACGCCAGCCAGTGTGGCCAGGGCCAGTCCCATGGGCCACGGCGCTTCGTCAGCCTCTCCGCCTTCCGCACTGGCAAACAGCTCGCGGTGCGTCTTGAGCGAGAACAGCATGCTGAGGCCGTAGGCCACAATGAGGAGCACTGCCAGACCCACGCTCAACTTCTGGGTAAACGCCGCCGTTGTCGCCGAATCGGCCTGGGAAACCGCCGAAGGAACCAACAGCGCAACCGTGGCCAGGAAAAGCAGGCCAGCCTGAACGCGGGCGCTGGCCCGGTTGTATTCCTGCAGGTGATGCTTGAGGCCACCGAGCAGAAACGACGCGCCCAGCATGAACAACGTGTTGGTGACAATCGCGCCGGCGATGGATGCCTTCACCAGCATGTATTGCCCGGCGTGCAAAGCGGTGAGCGCAATGACCAGCTCGGTCAGGTTTCCCAGCGTGGCGTTGAGCAGGCCACCGACCGCATCGCCGGTCTTGGCAGCGACGGACTCGGTGGCATGACTCAGAAGCGCCGCCAGCGGCACGATGGCCATGACCGACAACACGAAAAGCAATGTGTGCGCTTCGGGCTTGAGCTTTTTCGCTGCGAACAGCACCGGCACGAAGGCCAGCAGCCAGAGCAGAGGCTTGTGACGGATTTCTTTGAGCAGCGGGTTCATGCCGATTTATCGACGCCGGATGGCGCCTCGCGCCGGGCGGCCGCGGTAATTGGCGGCACGCCAATTCTGGGCCCGGTATTCAGCCAGCGACCGCGCGTAATATTCGCGTTCGAGGGCGGCGATTTCCGAGGCGCGCGCTTCGAAGCCGGTGTTCGGCACCCGGCCAGCACGTCCTTGAATACCGGCCCCCGGCACAGGCCGATTGACATGACCTGCCCCGGGCTGCGTTGTCCCGCGGGCCACGTTCCGTTGGCTTTGTTCCATCGTCCCGCGCGTCGGCGCCGCGAATTTCCATTGGCCACCTGATTCCCGGCGATACCAGCCGTCGGACTTGCGACGGTAAACGCTGCCGTCAGGCGAGGCATAGAGGTCGCGTCCGCCACCCGGCGACTGGCGTAGTGTCGTGAGCAATTGCGCGCCGCGCGGAACCTCGCCCGCCCGCACAGCCGATGTGGGACGCGAATAAGGATTCAGCGCGACGGTGTTGGGCGGTGGCGGGAGCGCGGCGGGACGCGAGGCGCCGCGGAAACGCCCATAGAGCGCCGGATGGCCGGTAAATCCTGTCGCGGCCGGGCGAGCCGCAGAATGGGCGGGTCGATCGTGCGCCGTGATGCCACGACCGCCCTGCCATCGGTCGTAAACGTTTTCGATCAGCGCGGAACGAAGTCCGCCATGCTGATCCCACCAGTTGCGCCATACCCACCATTGATACCAGGGAACGTACCAGTAGCTGTAACCCCACGTCCAACCCCAGCCATAATAGTCATCGCCGTACCAGGATTCGTAGTCCCAACCGGTCCCGTAAACCACCGTGCCGTCCTCCTCATACGTACCTTGGTAACCGGGCGTGTAGCCCACTTCGACTTCATCGTCGGTGGACTCGTAAACCCTCGCGAACGTGGCGTAGTACACCGGTGAGTTGGGAGGAATCGTGTAAATCTCCTCGGGCACTTCCGTCGCCACTTGCCACGGACCGGTCGGTGACGCCGCCGTAAACCACACGCCATTGTCGAGCGCGTAATAATTGGTGCCGGCATGGATGACCGGCAGTTGCGCGTTCACGGCGTAACTCAGGCCCGTGCCATCGATGGGTTTGAACTTCGGCTCGCCATCGTAGGAGAGCTGGATCGTGGCGTCGCGGCGGCTCACGGTCGCGGTGGTCGGCACGGAGTTGGCGAGCACAGCGAGTTCCGCCTGCCGCGTGTCCGGCACTGAAGCGAGCACCACGGCTTGCGGACTGCCCGGTGGAATCTTCGCGAAGTCCGCCGGCAAATCGCGTGGGGCGACGTGCGTCCACGGTCCGGTCAGCGATTTCGCCTTGAACCACCTTCCCGAGAGCAGCAAATAGGCTTCGCGGCCGGTGGTGTGGAAGAAAAGCTGGCTGTCTGTGTCCGCCGCGTATTGCAACGCCGTCCCGCGAATCGATCGGAAATCAGGCAACCCGCTCGTCACGAGCAATTCCGCGGGGCGTGTGCGAATGAGAATGCGCGGAGCGGGCCCCTCTCCTTTTGGTGAAGTGCCATCAGCAGGGACCGGAGCCAGGGTGGCCACTTCGGCCGGCGGAGATTGCGCCAGGGACCACGGCCCCTGAATCGAATTCGCCGAGAACCAGAGCCCGTCGCCGTGCAGGTAGAACCTTCCGCCTGCCGGATCGAAGACGAGCAACGCCGGCGTATTCACGACGCGTTGCAGGCTCCCTTCCGGAACGGGCTTCAGCACCGGCTCACCATCAATCAGGATGAGCACGGTGCGATTCGTGACCCAGACGATTTCGGGCGGAGTGTGCTGGAGTCCGCGCGGCCCCTGGCGCGCGGCTGCCTGCGCGAAACCGAGGGCGGTGACGAGATAATCCAGGGACACCGTGCGAGCGCCGGCAGGAATCACGTCGCGCACGATGGCGAGCGCGTTGCTGCCGTTGTCCGGCGCGTCCGGGAATCGGGCCCTCGTGATTTCGAAGCGATCGAGCGTCACAACTCGGTTCGACCGATCGACGTTTCCATGCGCCGAGAGCCAGACTACGCCGAGCCACTCCTTCTTTGAGCCGGCCATCCTCAATCCGACCGCCGCGCGCGCCACGAATGAATTGCTCGTCCAGCTTTCCACGTGCGGCAGGTGCAACGTGACCGTATGACCGTTGGTAGTGCGGACGCGAGGCCAGGGGGGTTCCTCATCCATCGGTGTTTGCGCCCCGGCATGTCCCATGGCGAGTGCGAATGCAATGGTCCCGCCGGCGACGAACTGGCCGAGGGTGAAATTGATGGATGTCTTCACGGCGTCACCTCATGGACGACGTCGCTGAAGCGCGAGTCCAGCGGCCCTTTTCTCTTCTCGGTGCTGGTGATTTCATTCCTGCGCCCCCTTCTTCTGCGCCGCATACAGCTTGCTGAATACGGCGAAGAAGAATCCCGTGGACAACCCGCACATGAGGATACCGGTCAATCCCTCGACCGGACCCAACAGCCGCCATTCCTTCGGCAATATCAGGTCGCCGTAGCCGACCGTCGTGTAGGTGACGCCGGAGAAATAGAACGCCGACTCCAGATCGGGCAGGCAATCCTTCCACCAGTAAAACAGCGCCCACGCGATCACTTCGAGGAGATGAATCACGACGAGCGACCAGGTGATGCGAATCAGCAGCCAGGTGACTGTCCAGAAGCCCGCGCCAAGACTCTGGTGCGCACGTGACACCCACCGAAGCAGGGCCATCATCCCCACGGTGTGAACGACCACGCTGAGAGCCAGCAGGAATGCAGCGGCGCGAAGTTCGGGAAACATGCGGAGGCTTTCGGGTCATGGATTGGTTTTCGTGCGGTCGGGTCTTTTCTCTGCGGCGCATTCCACCGGGCAGGACTTCGCCTGCCAGATGTTCTTCGCATACTCGGCGATGGTGCGGTCGCTGGAAAACTTCCCGGACGCGGCGATGTTCAGCACGGCCTTGCGCGACCAACCTTCCGGATCCGTGTAAAGTTCGCCGAGACGCGCGTGCGCTTCACCGTAGCTCTTCAAGTCGGCGAGGTGGAGGTAATGGTCCCCTTTCGCCAGGAGCACGTCGAGAATCGGCGCGAACACTCCCGGCTCGTGCTGGCTGAAATGGTTATTGGCAATGAGGTCGAGCGCGGCGCGCGTCTCGGGATCGTTGTCGTAATGCCATTGCGGGCTGTAGAAGCCTCGACTCTCCGCGACTTGCTCGGCACTCAGGCCGAAGAGAAAGAAGTTCTCCTCACCCGCGGCCTCTGCCATTTCGATGGTCGCGCCGTCGCGTGTGCCGATGGTCAGGGCGCCGTTCATCATGAACTTCATGTTGCTGGTGCCGCTGGCCTCGTAGCCCGCCGTTGAGATCTGCTCTGACACGTCGCTGGCGGGAATGAGCAGCTCGGCCACCGAAACACGGTAATCCGGCACGAATACGACCTTGAGCCGGCCCTTCGCCGCCGGATCGCCGTCGATGGTCGCGCCGAGGTTGTTGATGAACTTGATGACCAGCTTCGCAAACGTGTAGGCGGGCGCGGCTTTGCCGCCGAAGAAGAACGTCCGGGGCGGCACCTTGAGCTTCGGGTTGGCGCGCAGGCGCTGGTAGAGCACGACGGTGTGAAGGGCGTTCAGGAGTTGCCGTTTGTATTCGTGGATGCGTTTGATCTGCGTGTCGAAGATCGAATCGGGATCCACCACCTGCCCGGTCGCGGACTTCAACCAATCAGCGAAACGAATCTTCGCTTCGCGCTTGGCCTGACGGATGGCCGCGCGAAACTTTTTGTCCTCGGCCAGCGGCTTGAGCTTTGCAAGCTGGCTAAGATCGGCAATCCACCCGTCGCCGATGGCGTCGGTGATGACTTTGGACAACGCCGGATTCGCCAGGAGGAGAAAGCGCCGCTGCGTCACGCCGTTGGTCTTGTTGTTGAACCGCTCGGGGAACAACGCGGCGAAGTCCGGCACCACGGTCTTCTTGAGCAGCTCCGAATGAATCGCCGCCACGCCGTTGGTGCTGTGCGATCCGACGATGGCAACGTGCGCCATTCGCACCTTCTTTGGCTCTCCTTCCTCGATCAGGCTCACGCGGGCCAGCCGGGCATCGTCGCCGGGAAACTTCGCGCGAACGTGATCCACGAACCGGCGGTTGATTTCGTAAATGATTTCGAGCTGGCGCGGCAGCAGCGTCTCGAACCACGGCAGCGGCCATTTCTCCAGCGCCTCGGGCAGCAGCGTGTGGTTGGTGTAGGCCAGTGTCCGTTGGGTGACATCCCAGGCTTCGTCCCAGTTCAGCTTCGCCTCGTCGAGCAGGATGCGCATCAGTTCCGGCACGGCGAGCGTCGGATGCGTGTCATTGAGCTGCATCGCCACCTTGTCGGGGAGCGCGCGCCATTCATTGCCAGCGGCGCGGAAACGGCGGATGGCGTCCGCCAGCGTGCAGGCCACGAGGAAGTATTGCTGGAGGAAACGCAGCCCCTTGCCCTCGGTCGTCGAGTCGTCCGGGTAGAGCACGCGCGTCAACGTCTCGGCCGGGAGTGTCTCGGCGGGTGCGCCGACAGAGTCGTCGCCACACCGGGGTATGTCGACTGGCAGCACGTCAC
>Ga0137433_1001190_pt1 | contig 11420 bp, 10 predicted proteins | sample EasRivERMZT840_2_FD_102335 | JGI IMG/M metagenome (GOLD analysis project Ga0137433, IMG submission 102335) | Soil microbial communities from meander-bound floodplain in the East River, Colorado, USA - East River MetaG ERMZT840_2 | ecosystem: Environmental > Terrestrial > Soil > Floodplain ...
CATGGCGAGAATCGCACCGCGCGCGACCAAGGCGACGCAGACCTCGCTCGCTGATCTGCGGCCAACCGTCGCGCCCACTGAGACGCGTACCCTTTGCACCGAGCTCATCAGGTGGGAAGGAGGGTGCCAGCACCTTTACGTGGACACGTACGGCAACGTTGCGACGGGCCTCGGTCACCGGCTGCCCAACGCCGAGGCCGCGAGCGCGCTGCCCTGGCGTCACCGGGGAACCGGTGTCGCAGCGACGCCCAGCGAGATCCGCACCGCGTTCGAGCAGGTCCACGCCCAGGGCCCCGGGCTCAAGACGATCGCGTACCGGTTCGCGTCTGACCTGGTCCTAGCGGCCGGCGTTGCCGTTGATCTCGCCGCGACCCGCGTCCAGCGGGACTTCCTGCCGGGGTTGCGTCGTCTTTGCCCCAACTTCGATCGCTATCCTCTCCCCGCGCGCAGAGCACTCATCGACATGGCCTACGACTTGGGCGTGCGTGGATTGACAAACTTTCGGAATCTCATTGCCGCCTGTAAACGCAGTGATTTCGCAACGGCCGCGGAACATTGTCATCGCCGAACGACACGCGGCATACGCAATCTCGCGACGAGGAATTTGTTTCTCGAGGCAGCGGACCTGACCGTCTCAATGCGATAGGAATCGTCGCCAACAACGGCTCGCAAGCGCTTCGTTTTGTGGGTAAAAATGCGCCGTTCGATGGCGGGTGATGGTGAATATCGGCGCGTGGGGGAGGGACGGCTTCGCCGGCCCGAGCCCGTCGCGGGGGGGCCGGAACTGCCTCGGGGTCCCGATGGATTTAGCCGGATTGGGCCCTTCCTCTTGCTGCGCACTTCCGGTGCCGGCGGCATGGGACGAATCGACCTCTGCCTGCGCGCGCAGCCGGGCGGAATCGCCAAGCTGTGCGTGCTCAAGCGAATGCACGCCGAGCTCCGTTCGCAGGAACAAGAAGCGCGTTTCCGGCGCGAGGCCAATATCGCGCTCCAGCTTTCGCACGGCGCAATCGCGAAAACCGTCGGCGTCGAAGAGATAGATGGCGAGCTGCTGCTGTTGCAGGAGCTCGTACACGGCGTCGACGTCAGGTTGCTGGAGACGCGCCTCGCCACCGCCGGTGAGCGCGCGCCGCTCGCGATCGCGGTCCACGTGGTTTCCGAAATCGCGCGCGCCCTCGCCTACGCGCACGCGTTCGGCGATCTCGGAATCGTCCACCGCGACGTCACGCCCGATAACATCATGCTGGCGTTTTCGGGCGAGGTGAAGCTGGTCGATTTCGGGATCGCGCGTTCGAACGTGGACGCGACGCTGACCAGCACGGGACACATCGTCGGACGTCCAACGTACACCGCCCCCGAGGTCTGGGACGGCGCGCAGGCAGACCGCCGCGCCGACATCTATTCGTTGGGTGTCGTGCTGTGGCAGCTGCTGACGGGGCGGCGCCTCGAGGACGTGCGCGCGAGCGGCGCGAATCGCGCGCCGGCTCCTTCCGCGCACAACCCGGAAGTTCCGGCACGCCTGGACGGCGTCGTGGCACGCGCGCTGGCGCACGATCCGGGCCAGCGTTTTCAAACGGCCGGCGAGCTGCAAGAAGCGCTGCGCCCATTTCTCCCGACCGAGCTTCTGCCGGAGCCCGCGCTCGCCGAGCTGCTGGCGCGCCATTTCGACGTCGCGCGCGAGCGTCGCATGCTCGCCACCGAGGTCGAACGGGCCAGGATCTTCCTCGGAAGCGCGCCGGAACCGGCGGCGCCTGCGTCGACAATTGCAGTGAAACCAGCGCCGCCAGCGGCTGCAGCGGCCGCGGCCCCGGCGCGTCCCGAGCGAGCCACGACCGCGGTGCCGACCGATGGGCGCCGACCGAAAATCATCGCCGCGATCGGCGCTGTGTGCCTGTGCGCGGTCGCGGTCATCGCCGGTCTGCGGCAACCTCCGTCCAGGCCCATCGCCGCGGCGCAGCCCGCGCTCGCCGTCGACACGCATCACGATGTGGTCGGCCCCGTCGCGCCATCGCCGCCTCCCGTCACCGCTCCTCCGGTCCGCGTACCCGCCGCCGACAACGACAACGTGCGCGCGCTGACGCGAAGTCCACCGGCGCGCCCGCACCAGATCGCGGCGAGCGCCGGACGCGCGCGCCCGCCGGGTGCGAAGACCGCGCGCCCCGCACCGTCGCCGCCGTCCGACGAGCTGCTGCGGCGAGCGCAGGAGAAGTACGACCTGGGCGAAACCGAGGCCGCGCTTGCGCTGGCGCGCCAGGCGGCCGGCGCCGGCGCCGGCGCACCCGCTCATGTCCTCATGGGCAAGGTGATGATGAGCGAGCGTCGGTTCGACGAGGCCGAGCGCGAGTTCGCGGAGGCGGTGCGCCTCGACCCCGGCGATGCGAAGGCGGAGCGGCTGCTCGCGCTGGTGCGCGAAACGCGGAGCGGCGGTCCATGACGACGGACGCGGAGGATCTCTTCGTGAAAGGGCAGCGGATCGATCGCTACGAGATCCGCGAGCACATTGGCCAGGGCGGCATGGGCACGGTCTACCGTGCCGTCGACACCAAGCTGGGGCGAATCGTCGCGCTCAAGACGGTGGTGGCGCACAAGCGCGGCGACAAGTTGACCGAGGAGATTCGCGAGCGTTTCATGCGCGAGGCGCTGGCCGCGTCGCGCGTCGACCATCGCAACGTCGTCCAGGTGCTGGATTTCGGCTTCGCCGACCACGGCACGCCCTACATGGTGATGGAGTATCTGCGCGGCCGGAGCCTGAGCGCGATCCTCAAGAGCGCGAGCGCGCCGCTGGCGATCGACTACGTCGCGGACGTATTGCTGAGCGTGTGCGCGGCGCTGCGCGCGTGCCACCACGTCGGCATCATCCACCGCGACCTCAAACCGGCGAACATCTATCTGTGCGACACCGACACCGGCTGGGAGGTCAAGGTGCTCGACTTCGGCATCTCGAAGGCGCCGACGGCCGACGAGCTGACACAGGACGGCCAGATTATCGGCACACCGCAATACCTGTCGCCCGAGCAGATCGAAGGAACGGTCGGCAATGAGAGCGATCAGTACGCCCTGGGCGTGCTGCTGTACGTCTGCCTGACGCAGCGCCTGCCGTACGCGAACTTTCACGGTGTGCGCCTGCTGCGCGCCATCTCGGAGGGAAAGTTCGATCCGCCCGCAGTGTCCGGGGCGCTGGAAGCGATCGTGCTGCGCGCCATGCACGTTGAGCCAAGACAACGCTTCGATTCGATTCACGCGCTGGGGCAGCGGCTGTGGGATTTCGCCAGCCCGAGCGGCCAGACGCAGTGGAAGACGTTCTACTTCCACACGCCAGCGGCGGCGCAACCACCGAAGCCGGAGACGATGACGAACGCGCCCCAGCTGCGCGAGCTGGGCCGCGACAAAGCGGCGCCGTCGTTTGGGGCGGCGGCGCCGTCGCCCGCGGCGCCGAGAGTCTCACCCGCGCGGGATGCGAGCGCCAGCGCCAGCGCCAGCGCCGAAAAACCGCGGGCCGATTCGACAGCGTCGCTGGACGCGGTGTCCGCGCTCGCCAGGACCGAACCCCAGCCCTCGACGATAGGCCCGAGCAACTTCGCCGTCACGAAGACCGCCGCCGCATCCGGCATGGGCGAACCGACCAGCCTCTCGCACTCCGACATCGCGGGCGAGAGCGCCCTCAGCGACGCGCGCGACACGGGAAGCCGCCAGCGCGCCCGTCGCCTCGCGCGGTGGCGCGTCGCGATCGCCGTCGCCGGTGTCGCGGGCATCGGCGTCGTGATTCAGCGCGCCTGGCAGACGAACCCGCCGTCCGCACCGGTGCGCTCTGGACTGGTCGCCGGACCGGCGACACCGGCGCCAGCCCCTATCACCGCCGCTGCGCCCGTGCCTGCCGCCCCTGCGCCCCCTGCCCGGCCGGTCCTGCCCCACCCACCCTCCGGTACATCGGCATCTGTTCCCACCGGGGCGGCGCCCGCCAAACCAGCCCAGGCCGAAGCGGCCGACGAGAGGGCGCAACCGCCCCAACCAACCGAGAAGAAAAAACGCGCAACCCGCCGGCACAAGGCGCCGAAACTCGACCAACACGGAATCGGAATCCCCACCGAATGAACCTTCTTCGCGCTTCCCTGTTGGTGGCCGCACTGGTCGGCGTCTCCGGATGCCCGACGCGCAACAAGTACGACCACCTGCCGATCGTGCGCATCACATCGCCTGCGCCGGACACGTACACCAACGGGACCCTCACCATCAGCGCGGCCATTGACCCGGATTTGGACCTCCCGATCGTCCTGCGCTTGGACGACGTTGGAATCATCAAGACGCTCGCGTCGCCGTCCGAGAGCTATGGCTGGAACACTATTGGCCTGCCCGAAGGCGCCCACACGCTGGTCGCCGAGGTCGCATTCTCCAGCGGGCCCGCGACGTCCGCACCGGTGATCGTCAACGTCGACCGCACGCCGCCAACCGTCACACTGAGTCCCACGCCCGGCTCCACGAGGGTCATCCTTCGTTCTCCGATCACGGCGTCCTTCTCGGAGCCAGTCGTTCTATCGCGACCAGCGGGAGAGACGTTCTCCCTGTCAGTCCCCGGAACGACAATCCCCTCGGCAGTGACATTCGACGCCCAAAAGCAGACGGCCACCATCGCCATCGCTGACCTCAGCTCCGTCCCGTTGCCAGCCGCCTTCACTGCCACGATTGCGTCGACAATTACAGACCGGGCCGGGAATCTACTGGAGCCACCAATCGGCACTTGGTCTTGGAGCGTTCCGGAGTGGATCACGTTCCCGCGACTCGAGAGTGGGTATCGCCCGGTACTGGCGATCGGCTCTGACCTCACGCCGGTGCTTGCCTGGTCGCTCTTCACCTACGCAGGCGGGACTCTCAACTATCAGTTGCAGGTCGCGAAGTACGACGGGTTCGGCTGGACACAGTTCGGACCGCCGTCCAGCAATATCAATTCAGCCGGCAACGGCATCGACGTATCGCTCGACGCAGGGAATCGACCGCTCGCCATCTGGAGAGAGACGTCCGCCGACTTTCAAGCCGCCGCCTGGACCGGAACGTCCTGGGATACATCGTTCCCGCCCCTCTCAGCAGCGTTCGGACCCGATTCGGATGCAGGTGCTGCGATGCTGCGCCTCGACCGGGTCGGACGCCCCGTCGTCATATGGTCCGAGCAAGCTCCCTCCGCTCGCCACGACGTCTTTCTGGCTCGCTGGAACGGGGAGGAGTGGGATCGAGGTTTCGATCCGATCGAGGTCCCCTCTTCTGTCCAGTTCGACATGGTCGTTGGCGAAAATCCCATCGTGAGTTGGATCCTTCCAGCCGGCACCGGCCACGTCTCCGTCTGGTCCGGCACGAGCTGGACTCCCGCTCCAGATGTACCCGGGATGACCGAACCGTTCATGGCGTTTGATTCTGCGCATGGTCCCATGGTGGTCACCAGTCAGCCGGGTACACTCCTCGTCCAGCGTCTAGTCAACGGTAGCGCGTGGCAGCTGCTGCCGGCCGCGAACGTTCCCCCGCAGGTACGGTATCCACGAATCGCGGCCGGGCCGGATGGCCTCCCAGTCGTCGCCTATTATGACGCGCAGACCAGGGCCGTCGGGATGGCGCGATGGACGGGACAGCGTTGGGACACTCGCGCGGTCGGCTTTGGTAGCAACGCGTTTGACGAGACGCCGCAACTGATCGTGGACCGCCAAAACACCGCGTGGATCGAATGGCGTGACTCTCAATTGAATGTCTGGATGTCGAACTACTGAGACGACGATGCGCGTTCTTGTCACGGCCTGTTTATTCTCGATTGTCCTCTGCGGCGTCGGCCGTGCTGCTGAGCCCGGCGCAGAGGAGTTGATCACGCGCGGCCTTGAGCTGCGGCGCCAGGCGAAACCAGAGCAGGCGCTGGAGATGTTCCAGCGCGCCCACGCGCTCTCGCCGTCACCGCGGACGCTCGGACAAATGGGCCTCGTCGAGGCGTCTCTGGAACACTGGCTCGACGCGGAGACGCACCTGACTGGATCGCTCGCGACGCCGGACGACCCCTGGGTCCGCAAGAACCGAACGTTCCTCGATCAGGCCTTGAAGGTCAGTCGGGGCCACATCGGCGAGCTGGTTGTCACCGGCCCCCCCGGCACGGATGTCGCCGTCGATGGAAGGCACGTCGGGACGTTGCCGGCCGTACAACCGGTGAAGCTGGTACAGGGGAACGCGGTCGTGACCGCGAACGGCGCGGGCTTCAATGACTTTTCGAAGACGGTCGTCATCGAAGGCGGCGCCCAGACTTCTCTGGCGATCGTGCTCGACCTGGTCGAGAAGCTGCCCTCGGTCGCGCTGGCGGCGCCTGTCCCGCTGGCAGCGTCGTCCCCGCCGCCACCATCCGTGACGGAACATCGCGGCCGTACCTGGAAAACGGTGACGGGCATTGGCCTAGTCGCCGCTGGTGCCGGACTGCTGGCATGGGGAATCATCTGGACCGCCGTCGACCAGAACGACGACTGTCCGATGAGCGGTGCCGCCTGCAACAAGGTCTACGACACCAAGACCGCTGGCTGGATCTTGACGGCCGGCGGTGCCGCGGCAGCCGCTGTGGGCACAGGGCTCCTGATCTGGGGCCAGCGCAGCGAAGGCCCGAACGTCGCCTTCGGCGCGACGCCAACGTCGCTGCTGCTGCGCGCGCGGTTCTGACGCTTCCACTGACGCGATTACGGGACCGACGTCAGGCGTGGGCGAAGCAGCTCGGCGAGCAACTCACGAAGCTCGGCGAACCGCTGGTCGCCACCGGCGGGGTCCAGTAGCAAGGCGACCATCTCCTCGACCGTCGCGGCCAGACGCAACGGCGACGGCATCGCTGCGGCCCGGCTCCCGGCCGCCAGCATTCGTTCCGCGACGATGTCGAGAGCGCGCGTGGCGCGTTGCAGGAGTTCGCTCGCCTCGCGGGCCGAGCGCGCGCGATGAACCGCGGCGCTGTTGTCGAGGACGTGCTGCCACGAACGGAGCTCCGGCATCACGGGCCGGGGGTGCAGCAGCGCCAGCATCGGCGTCGATGCGTTGGGGTCGTTGGACAGCCGGCGCGTATCGACCAGATCGATGTGGGCGACGATCTGAAACGGCGCGAGCGTGATCACCGACGAACCCCGAATGTCGATCGGCCGGTTGGGCCCGATCCGGATCCCGTCGATGTAGCTGCCATTCGCCGAGTTGTAGTCGATGTACTGGAGCCCGTCCTTCGAGAACAAGAACGCACCGTGACGCCGCGAAACGATGCGGGCGTCCAGCCGGAGCTGGTTCCCGTATTGCCGGCCCACCAGCACAGGCGACCGCGTGAACGACTGCGCGATCATCGTCGCCGTCTGCACGTCCCTGACAATCGCCGTGAGTTGAAGGAGCTTCATCGCGCCCGCCCGCATCTCGCCGGGCGGCGTTGATGCTTCGGATCCCGCACGCGGATGTTGCTACGCCGCCGGCACGTCGCGCTGTGTCGCCGCTACGGGCAGCGCGGGCCGCACAGGTCCGCGTACGGCGCGCCGCTGCCGCAGACGGCCTCCAGCCCGTGGCCGTAGTGGTCGGCGTAGAACTGGCCGAACGCCACCTCGTCGAAGCAGTCGGCGCGCAGCGTCCAGGTCCACGCCGTCGCCGCCCAGCGCACGGGCAGCGTCGGATCGGGGGCCATGATCACGCGATGGTTGGACGGACAGGCCGGATCGACGGGCAGCGCGTTGATGAACGCCTGCGCGCGGATGGTCTCTTCGGGACAACCGGCGGCGCCGCAGTTGAAGACGATCACCATCGCGCCGTGCTCCAGCGCGTGCACCAGATTTCCCCACGGCACGGGCTCGGCGAACGTTCGGTATTCGGGCCAGCAGCCGAAGTGGCCACCTGACGACGGCGGCTGCGTCTGATAGTTGGTCGCGGACGTGCAATAGATGTGGGCCGCTCCCTCGTCGGGATGCTGCTCGATCACGGCGGTGCACTGCGCGCCGTCCACGGTCCCGCCGGCATCGGCGCCATCGACGCCGGCTTCGACCGGCATCGGCTCTTGCGGCGTCGGTTCGTAATTGGCCGCGTCGCGCACGGTGGGGTCGCCCCCGCTGCACGCGGCCAGCAACAACAAACTAGAAGCGGCGGCGGCTTGCCATGGCGCGGTCGATTTCACGCTGGCTCTCCCGTTTTTTCGAGTCTTCGCGTTTGTCCCATGACTGCTTGCCGTACACCAGCGCCAGCTCTGCCTTCACGCGCCCCTTCTTTTCATACAGCGAAAGCGGCACCAGCGTGTAGCTCTTCTCGCGAATCTTGCCCACCAGCCGGTCGATCTCGCGGCGGTGCAGCAGCAGCTTGCGCTTGCGGCGCGGGTCGTGATTGCGCCCGTGCGAGAACGCGTAGACGCCGATGTCCATCTGGTGCAGCCACGCTTCGCCCTTGTCGATGTCGGCGAACGCGTCGACCAGCGTGACCTTGCCCGCCCGGATCGACTTGACCTCGGACCCCGCCAGCACCAGCCCCGCCTCCAGCGTCTCGTCGACGTGATACTCGTGGCGCGCGCGCTTGTTGCGCGCCAGCACCTTCACGTCGGCTGCGGGGTTTGGCTTCGTCACGGATGACCCGGGCCCCGACTATAGCGTGCAGCCCGCCTTGACTGGGCCACGGTCGGGGCGTACCACTGCAGGGATGAGGCTGCGGGCAGACTCCGGCGTGCGCCGCGTGAGCGGCTTGCTGCTCGCCTTCGTGCTCGTGGCCTCCCAGGCGAGCGCCTGGTTCCACGCGATCGCGATCTCGCACGTCGCGTGCCTGGAACACGGCGAGGCGATGCACGGCGGCGCCGCCCCGGCCGATGACGATCGCGCAGTGCCCGACGACGAAGCCGCCCAGCTCGGCCTCCGCGCCGACCTCTCGACCGTCGCCGGCCACGATCACTGCGCCAACGCGGCGTTGTTGCGCTGGCGAGACGTCGCGCTGACCGCGCCGACGACGCTCGCGCCGCTGGCACCCGCGGCCCGTCCAATCCTATTCGCGCCGTCGCACCACGTCGTGCGCGGCGCCGTCGTCTATCTGCTCGCGCCCAAGACCTCTCCTCCGCCCGCCAGCGTGTAGTCCGCCCCCAGGTTGGCGCGAGGCGCGAGCGCGGCGTTGCCGCGCGCGCCGTCCGCGCTCTTGTCGAATCACGCTGCCCGAGGAGAGACCATGTTTTCGTCCCTGTTCTGTTACCTGTGGTTACAACAACAACCGATCGAAGCCCCGCGCCCACCCGACACGCCGCCGCCCGCCGACGCGGCCGCCGCGCCCGAGACGCCGCCTCCGACACCACCCGCCACGCCACCGGCGCCGCTCCCCGCCACGCCTCCACCGGAGCCAGCCACGCCTCCCGAGCTCGTGGCAGTGCCCGGGGCGGTCAACGTCGCGACGCAATTGAACGCCCGCGCGCCCGGCTCCAGCCTGCTCAACCCGGCCCTTTCGTTCATCCTCGACGGCACGTTCGGCTATTACGGCCTGCACGCGGGCAACTTCGCCGCGCTCGACTTGCCGATTGCGGGCGACGATCCCTCCGACACGCGGGAAGGCTTCGGCGTTCAGGAGATCGAGATCGCCGCCCAGGCGGCCATCGATCCGTACCTGGAGGGCGCGATCTTCCTGGCGATCCCGAACCTCGAGGGGCTCGAAGTCGAGGAAGGCTACCTGGTGACGACCAGCTTGCCTGCGAATCTCCAGATCAAGGCGGGCACGTTCCGGGCGCAGTTCGGCCGCAACAACACCCAGCACCTGCACCAGCAGAACCTCACGCGCCGCCCGCTGATGACGTCGCTGCTGTTCGGCGTCGACGGCTTTCGCGGCCCAGGCGCGCAATTGTCCGTGCTGCTTCCCCTCCCCTGGTTCGCCACGTTGTTCGCCGAAGCGTTCAGCATCGGGCCCTCCGAGGACCCGGAGCGGCTGGCGACGTTCGGCGGCGGCGCGCGCCTCACCCCGCGGAACCTGACGTACACGGCGGTCCTGGAACAGTTCTGGGAGCTCGGCGAGACGACGTCGCTTCTGCTTGGCGCCAACTTCGCGACTGGCCGGGCGTTGGACTGCATGCTGGCGGTCCCCTGCGATCCAACCATCGCGGTCGGACCGCGCAGCTTTCTCTACGGCGGCGATCTGTATTTCAAGTGGAAGCCGGCCAACCAGTCGCGGACGTATTCGAGCCTGCAATGGACGACCGAGTTCTTCGCGCGCACGCTCGCGTCCGGCGGTCCCACCGAGGGGGCCGGCTACACCGAGCCGGTCCTGCAGATCGCGCGCCGTTTCTACGTCGGCGCGCGCTTCGATCTGGTCGGGCTGCCCAGCGGTCCGAACATGCCGCGGCATTATGGCCTGGCGGGGTCGCTGACGTTCGCACCCAGCGAGTTCTCGCTGGTGCGCCTCTACGCGCAGGAGCTCTTCGGATCGGGGCAGTCGGTGACGGTCGCCTTCCTGCAGGTTCAGTATTCGATGGGCACGCACGGCGCGCATCCGTATTGAGGAGACAGCCATGCGCTTGCCAAACAAGATCGTGTTCGTCGCCGCCGTCGCGGCCGTGCTGCTGGTCGGGCTGGGCGCGCGCGCCGAGGCCAAGCTGCGTGTCGTCGCGTCGATCGAAACGCTCGCCGATCTGAGCAGGCAGGTCGGGGGCGACCGGGTCGACGTCACGTCACTGTCGCGCGGCGTTCAGGATCCGCACTTCGTCGACGCGAAGCCGTCGCTGGTGCTGGCGCTCAACCGCGCGGACGCGCTGGTCTACGTGGGTCTCGATCTCGAGATCGGCTGGCTGCCCCCGCTGGTGCAGCAGGCGCGCAACGCCCGCATCCAGCGCGGGCAAACCGGGAACATCGACGCTTCCACGTCGATCCGTCCCGAAGACGTTCCGAACGTGCCGTCCGATCAGCTGCGCGCGATGGGCGACATCCACCCGCTGGGCAACCCGCACTACTGGATCCCGCCCAAGAACGCCCGCGCCATCGCGCGCCTGCTCGCCGAGCGGTTCGCGGTGCTCGACGCGGAGGGTGGCGCCGCGTACCGGGCGGGGCTCGCGCGCTTCGAGGCGCAGCTTGCGAGCAAGGAGAAGCAATGGGAGAGCGCGGCGGCGCCGCTGCGCGGGACGCGTATCGTCACGTTCCACAAGAGCTGGTCGTACGTGGCCCGCTGGCTCGGGCTGGAGGAGGTCGGCACCATCGAGCCCAAGCCCGGTACCCCGCCGTCGGCGAATCACACCGCGCAGCTCGTCGGGGCGATGAAGAAGACCGGCGTGCGCCTGGTCGTGGTCGAGTCGTTCTACCCGAGCACGATGGCGCGCTTCGTCGCCCAGAACGGCCGCGCGCGGCTGGTCTCCGCGCCGTCCAGCGTCGGCGCGACGCCCGCCATCAAGACCTACTTCGACCTGGTCGACGCCGTGATCGCCGCGCTGAAGGGCGGCTGAGCCGTCG
>Ga0137433_1001191_pt1 | contig 11404 bp, 7 predicted proteins | sample EasRivERMZT840_2_FD_102335 | JGI IMG/M metagenome (GOLD analysis project Ga0137433, IMG submission 102335) | Soil microbial communities from meander-bound floodplain in the East River, Colorado, USA - East River MetaG ERMZT840_2 | ecosystem: Environmental > Terrestrial > Soil > Floodplain ...
AATTCTTAAAAATAATCGGAGCGATGTGTTCGCTGAAGGTCGGATTCGGGTTGACGGCCTTCGACCGACAGCCGATGGAACACAAAGACGCCAAGGCGCTAAGGCACAAAGAAAGCCGGCATAAATAACTCAAACCTGCCGGCTTTCTTTGTGCCTTAGCGCCTTGGCGTCTTTGTGTTCCTATCAGAACTCCACGCGAGCGTTGAACGTAAGCTGACGGGTTCCGGTCGCGTTCGTGATGCGGCCGAAATTCGCGCTGTTGATACCGGTCTGCGGGTTGCCCCATATCGGCTTGTTCAGGATGTTGACGGCGTCGACCCGAAGTTCAAAAGTCTTACTTTCGGCCAATCGGATTCGCTTTGTCAACGCCACGTCCATGCGAAGATCGGGCGGCCCATCAAACCCGGGGAGATTCGATGCGAGGTTGCCGGTGGTGCCGGGTACGGGGTTCTGAAAGAGTGTATTGCCGGCACTGTCCACCACGACCATGTTGGTAAAGCGGCCGGCCAGGACGGTCTGATCGGCGCCGAAATTCGGCGTCGGGGCGTTTTTCACGGAGAGGCCGCTGAAGTACTGGACGAAACCAGCACCCTTCTCAACCTTCCCGAGGTCCGCTGGAAGCACGCCCACGAGATCGGCGGTGTTGTTGCCCGCCGTCCGGTTGCCGATCGTGCTCAAACCGGAAGTGAACGAAAGCGGCGCGCCGCTCTGGAATGAGAACACGGGCGAGATCTGCCACCCTTCCACAACGCGCTGCACCACACTGGGAGCATTCGCCAGGAATCGCTTGTTAGGTCCGAATGGAACATCCAATGTCCCGTTCATTTTGATGATGTGCGTGCGATCGAGGTTCACCCGGCTCTTACTGATCTGCCGGTTGCGCTGATCCCGAACCCCGGTGTCGCCCAGGCTTTTCGAGAAGGTATAGCTGAACTGGCCGTAGACGCTGTTCGACATGCGTTTGGTCAAAAGGGACTGGAACGCATGGTAGGTCGAATTGGTGTTGTTGCCCTGCAGCGTGACGCTGCCGAACTGCGGGTTCACCACAATGAAGTTCTCCGGCAATCCGGCGTTTCTCAAGAATCCGCCCGGTGTTCCGGTGAACGAGTTGTTGGAGTTGAAGAACTCTGCGAGGGCGCCGACGTTGCCGTTGGCGATAAACTGGTTCGTCGTCGTCAGCCGGCGCAACGCCTGCGATCCCGTCAGCGTGGTGCCGTTCACCACACCGACGCCCGTAACGTTCAGGCCCATCAGCATCCTGTTGAACAAAGGCGCATCTCCGCCGCTGCGGGTGATGTTGAAAGCATCGAGAATGCCATTCTCGATGATGTTGGTCTCGTTCAACTGGGTTCCGCTGAAGAGCTTCGTGGCTTTGTTGCCGAGCCAGCTCACGTCCAGTGTCAGATTCCGCGCGAGCTCGCGCTGAACCGACAGGTTGAAACTCTGGACGTAAGGCGTCACCCGGTTGTCCGCGTATCCGGTAATGCCGGCAGCTCGGTTGGTCAGCGGCACCGCCCCGAACGGCTTGGTGCCGCCCGTCGAAACCGGTATGAGATTCGCCGAGGCAAGCCTGGACAAATCGGTGTACGTGGTGGGCAGTGGGGCCGTGGTGTTCAACGTCTGACCCGGAAGGTTTCCGATATTGCCGTTATAGCCCAGGAAATCGGGCGCGCCGGCGTAGTTGATGCCGTAGCCACCGCGAACAACCGTGGTTCGCCCGGTCCACGGAACCGAGTAACTGAATCCGAACGACGGCGCCCAGTTGTTCCAGTCATTTCCCCAGATCGTCTTGTCCGGGTTGGGAGAATGCTTGCCCACGAATTCGGTCGTGGTCAGCTTGGTCGGATCGCAGCCCACATTGGGATTGAACATCACGTCGAAGCCGCCGCCGGAGCAGCCAAACAGCGCCGCCTGGCCTCCCTGCCCGGCCTTGCCGCCGCTAAAGCGGCCTCCCAGACCGAAGCTGTCGTAAGCCACGCCATATTTGTCGTAGCGCAGGCCCAGGTTCAACGTGAGGTTCTTCGAAATCTTCCAATTGTCTTTGAAGAACAGATTCCAATCGTCCTGGTGCTGGTCGCGTTCGAAAAGGAACGTGGTCTTATAGGAGGTCCAGTCCGTGGCCGTCGGCGAGTTCACGAAATACTGCTGAACAATGCTCCCGACGCTGCCGGACAGGCTGGCGAGGAGATTCTGCGCCGTCGTCACATTCGTCGGCGCCAATCCGGGGAAATTGGTGGTGGTGATGTTTTGAACGGGAGTGTTCCCGGTGCCCAGGGTCACGTTTGGACGAGTTGTTTGCTGCCCGCCGTGGTTGTACCCATGCGAATTCGTAAAATCCAACTCGACTCCAGCCTGAAAGGAATGAGCCCCTTTCGTGAAGCTGACCACGTCCGAGAACTGCGTGAACGGGCTGACGGAATTGCGCGGCGACGCAACGCCGAATGGGGCGTAGGCGCCCGTACCGATGGCGCCCGCCCCCACATTGATGAATTGCCCGTCGATAGAGGGGAAGCTGGCCCTCATCTCCTTGGCGGATTCGACCAGATCGTTTTCACCTTTTCCTCCCCAGCAGCATCCTTTGTCCACTGGCGATGTGCCCTGGAAGGTATCCCGCTTCATCCCGAAACGGAATTCGTTCAGGATGGTCGGCGAGAGCGTGGCCGTATAGGACAGCGTGTAGAAATCCGGCACGCGCTGGATGTCGCCGAACTCACCGTCCGGAAAATCCGGGAGGCCGGTCTGCCCGGTGACGCCCCAGTTCTTTTCGCGGCTCATGGTGTACGTGAGCTTGTGGCTGGTGCTGATCTGATAGTCGATTCGAGTTGTGAAGTGATTCCGGTTGGTGTTCGGGCTTGCTCCCGTGGCGCCATCCGTGCCGTTGTGCCTTCGCAGCCATCGGTGCCCGGCCGTGTTCAGCCCGTCGCCGACCGTGTAATCGTTCGCTTCCGGCATGCGGGTCAGATACTGAGGTCCAAACCAGACGGGATCGATCCGTGTCCGGTTCGGGTCCCTCACATCGCTGAATACGTTGAAGGAATTCATGAACAGCGCACGGCCTGTGGTCGGATCCGCTGTCAGCGTCTGGCCCAGCAGGTCCACGGACCGAATGTTCGGAAGGGCGAATGCATTGCCGTTCTGGCGCGCGGTACCGCCGGCGGCGCCCGTGTTACCTTCGGTCAGATAGCGGAACATTCCCTGACGGGCGGGCCCGGTCAGTACGTTCGCAACGACATTGGTCTTTTCCAAAAATCGCTGATCGTCGATCAGCACGAAGAAAAACGCTTTGTTCTGCTTGATCGGCCCGGCGAGGCGGCCGCCGAACTGGTTGCGGTTTTGGTAGCCTCTCGACGCTCCAACCAGATTTTGAAAATAAGTATTGGTCGAGAACGCCGAGTTGTTGTTGGTATAGAACAAGGAGCCGTGAAATTGGTTGCTCCCCGCTCGGGTGCGCATCTGCACTTGCGCCGAACCGCGGCCCAGCGCCGGATCGACGTTGCTGGCGCTGATGCGGACTTCTTCCACCATGTCGGGGCTCGTGTAGACCGCCGAGTAGGCGCCATTCGAGTTGTTGTACCGCCCGTCATTGGTTGTCAGTCCGTCCCGCGTCGTGTTGACCTGGCTGGCATCGGTTCCGCCGAAGCTCACCGTCGCATTGCCAAAAGCGCCAGCGACAGTCACGACCCCGGGGGTCGTCTGCACCAGATCCAGCACGTTGCGGCTGGACAGCGGCAGATCAACCACCGCGCGTTCAGGAAGAACATTGCCTATGGAAGACGATGTCGTGGCGAGAACGGTGTCCGCCGCGATCGTCACTTCCACATTCTGGGCTGCGCTTGCGACCTGAAGGTTGAAGTTCAGGCGGACCTGTTGGCCCTGTCCCAAGACGACATTATTAAAGGTCGCAGTCTGAAAGCCGGGCAGCGACGCCGACAACGTATATGTGCCAGGTGCCTGCAGGCTCTGGAAGACGTAGCTTCCGCCCTCGTTCGACAACCTGGTTTCGGCAATACCAGTGTTGACGTTTTTGGCCGTCACTTCAACGCCCGGAATGAACGCTCCGCTCGCGTCCGCTACGGTACCCGTGACGGTTGCATTGACCTGTGCCAATGCGTAGTTGGGAAAGACGATTAGCAGCAATAGGGCTGCCGTTGTTACAAGTTTTCTCACTCGACACCTCCACCTAGGCGCGAAATCTATCACGGGGGTTCATTTTGCAACAAGTTTTTCGATGTACAGTTCATATCGCGAATTCCGCGAGGGTTTCCGGGGATTTCGGGTTCGACGCAACCGTCCCGGAATATAGAGGTTTACAGGTACAATGTCGGCGCTTATGAACTCCAACACCAAGACAGCGAAAAAGAAACGTGTTTACCGAAGTCCGCTGCGGGATGAACGGGCCGAGCAGACGCGCACTAAGATTCTTGACGGGCTGGTTCAGGTCATGGCGCGTAACGGCATCGCGGAGTTATCGATACCGCTGATCGCGAAGGAAGCCGGTGTTTCGATTCCATCGGTTTATCGATACTTCCCGACGAAACGCGATTTGATCACCGCGCTCGACGAATACGCACATCAAAGGGGCTCGTTTACGCTCGACGATTTCGGCCCCGTCGAGACGGCGGAAGATCTCGCGAAAATCGTCCCGCTGACCTTCAAACGACGAGCTGCGATCGAATCAACGCTGTCGGCCGCGATGAACTCGCGGCTTGGATACACCATGCGGCGGCAGGAATTCGCCGATCGTGCCAAACACTTCAGTACGGCGCTCCGCCACGCCGCCAAGGATCTCAGCCGTAAGGAACAGCAATGGCTGACGGACGTCGTTTTTATCCTGAGTTCGTATGCAACCGTTCGGGCCTTTCGTGATTACCTCGATCTCGACCCCGACGAAGCCGGCAAGCGCGTCGCATGGGCGATTCGTCTATTGGCACGGGGTGCCGGTGCCGCCGGAGCCAACTCCGGCAACGGGAGATAAGGTGAGCTTTGGGATTTTCGATGATTGTCCAGGCCCGGGCTTTTGGGAACGAGACAACTCGCATTTCCCGCTGCCGATGTCGCTGCATCTCTGGGAACTGTTCCTTCCGGCATACGATGGGGGAACTCGCCGCGGCCTGGCGCGCTATGGATCGCTGATCGACCACTTCGACTTTGCGCGCGTCAAGGGACGCCTCTACTTAAAGACCTGTTTTGTCGACGACCCCGCAGAACGCAATATCCGGATGCAGGCATCACAGGATGCACTGGCAGGCAAACTTTGGCGGCTCGACACTGCCGACTGGCAGAATATCCGCGAAAACCTTCGCCTGCGCCTCCTGCGATTTTCCGAAATCGAACCGAATCGATTGGACCTTATTGAGCTTCAGAGTCATATCGCGTCGCTGCGTGAGGTCTTCCTCGAAGGCACGTTGCGACACTTCTTCCAGCAGCCGTCCAGCATGTTTCCCGTGGGCGACTGGGTCCGAGCCGCTTGCGCGCGGACGGGATGCGCTCCTTCGGAAGCCCTTTCCCTGTTGATCGGATCCCATGCCGGATCATCCGATTTCTTCGTAGTGGCAGATCAGCTTGACGAATATTCGGACCGGATCATCACCGGGTTCGATGTAATGGATCTGACGTTGCGTGAATTGCCGCAGCTCCGCTGCGGAGCCGATTGGCAGCCGAACGCCCGGCTGCCGGAAGCAGCGGAACGTGAAACCGAACTGCGAGCGCGTATTCCGGCACAATGGACTGCCGACTTCGACGCCGGACTGCTCGAGGCGAAAGCCGCATACGGATTGCACGACGAAGACGTACGCGTCACTTACTTATGGCCGCTCGGCCTTCTGCGACGCGCACTCCTTGCGGCAGCGGGGAAGCTGATCGACGCCGGCCGCCTCCACCAGACCGATCACATTTTTCAAACGACTCCGGCCGAGGTCGATAACCTCCTTGCCGGAAACCGCGCCCCTGCTGCAGGCGAACTCGCAGACCGCGCTGCGGAATTCGCCGGATGGAAGGACGCCAAATTGCCTCCATCGTTCGGCACGAAGGAGCTCGTTTCCTTTCAGGAGCTGCCCGCTCCATGCATGCGAGTCAACGAGGCGATAGCTTTCTATCTTGGACAAATGGAGGATCAGTTGTCGGCAAACGGCAACGGTCCATCGTGGTCGTTGATGGTAGCCGGCCATGCCGCGAGTCCCGGCCGGTATGAAGGCTGGGCGCGCGTCGTGCGGCAGCCGTCGGACTTCAGAAAACTGCGGCACGGAGATGTGCTGGTCGCGCCGACAACTTCCCCGGCATACAACGTCATTCTTCCGATGATCGGAGCCGTCGTCACGGATCGGGGCGGCACTTTGAGTCATTGCGCAATCGTTGCGCGGGAGTTCGGAATTCCTGCGGTCGTCGGCACCGATCAGGCAACATCCCGGATCCCGGATGGAGCGCGAATTCTCGTGGACGGCGATCGCGGATTCGTCGCAGTGCGCGCATGATCATACGGTTTGATCAGGACGCGCCGGTCGACCTCGCCGGCTGCAAGGGAAATAACCTTTCACGGATGTTTCGCGCCGGCCTGCCGGTCCCGCGAGGCTTCTGCGTCACGAGCATCGAACCAGGCACCGGCTTGAATCGCGCACTTGTGGAATTGGATGCCGGATCGTTTGCCGTTCGTTCGTCGGCGGTACATGAGGATGCCGGCGACGCCTCTTTCGCTGGAATGCTTCTGTCGCGGCTGAATGTTCCTGCAGACGATGTTCCCTCGGCTCTGGAGGACATTTGGAAGTCGGCGGCGGATGCTGCCGCGGCCAGTTATTCACAACGGCTCGATGTTCCGCGCTCGGTAAGAACCGCAGCCGTCGTGCAGGCATTCATTCCGGCTGAGGCATCCGGTGTCCTGTTTACGGAAGACCCCCGAACCGGCGAGCGGCATCGAGTCGTAGAAGCCTCCTGGGGGTTGGGACCCGGCGTGGTTGAGGGGCTCGTGCGGCCGGATCGATGGGTTATTCGAGAAGATAGGACGGTGATTTCATCGCTGATCGCCGACAAGGACGTCGCGATTACCCCCGCCGGCCGCTCCGGAACAACGCAGGTTGCCGTCGACCCATCCTGCCGACGGCGTCCCTGTCTCAACCCGGAATCCCTGAGACAGCTTTCACGTCTTGCGGCCGAATGCGAGCGCCTGTTTGCGCGACCCCAGGACATCGAATGGGCGCTTTTCGACAATCAAGTCTGGTTGCTCCAAAGCCGCCCCATTACAAGACTCCACAAATGACCTCACGTAAGAACAACCGGAATCGATGCGCCTGGCCCGGCGATGTGCCGGAAATGATCGAATACCACGACACCGAATGGGGCGTGCCGCTGGATGACGACCGCAAGCATTTTGAATTTCTCGTCCTCGATGCGGCACAAGCCGGACTCAGTTGGCGGACCGTTTTGTTGAAGCGCGAAAATTATCGGAAGGCCTTCGATAACTTCGATCCCGTGAAAGTGGCGCGGTTCACCGAGCGACGTCTCGAAAAGCTGCTGGTAAATCCCGGCATCATCCGCAATCGTCTCAAAGTCCAATCGGCCGTCACGAATGCGCGGAGTTTCCTCGAGGTGCAGAACGAATTCGGCTCGTTCGACAAGTTCATCTGGCGTTTTGTTGATGGAAGGCCTCGCGTCAATCGCTTCAAAGAGTCTTCACAAATACCCGCGCGCTCCGCAGAATCCGACGCGATGAGCAAGGAACTGAAGTCCCGTGGCTTTACGTTTGTGGGTACGACGATCTGCTACGCGTACATGCAGGCGGCCGGCTTGATCAATGACCACCTGGTGACATGCTTTCGCCACAAGGAACTCACAGTTCGCGCTTAGTCATGCCGCAACGCGATCATCGGATCCACTCGCGACGCTCGACGCGCCGGCAAGTATGCTGCGACGAGTGAAACGATCATCAGCAACGCGATGGCGACTCCCGCTGTTGCCGGGTCCGTCGGCTTGAGCCCAAACAGCAATTCCTCGATCCAGCGCGAAACCGCCCATGCCGCCGGCAATCCCAGCAGAATTCCGAATGCCACCAGCCGCGCTGCCCCGCTCAGCACCATCGCAGTCACGCGCTTTCGTTCCGCCCCGAGCGCCATGTGAATGCCGATTTCACGAGTACGCCGGGCGACACGGTATGCCAGAAGACCATAGAGTCCGATGCACGCCAGAAGCAGCGCGAGTATTCCGAAGCCGCTCGCAAGTGTCGCCATCATGCGTTCCTGCACCATTTGAGCCTGCACCTGGCGCGAGATCGGTTGCACCTGAACCGGACTGTTGGGAAGTTTTTCACGAAGGACTTTCTGTATCGACGAAGCCGATTGTCCCAAAGACCCGCTCGTTCGAACACTGAGCGTTGTAGGAAAGTCGCCGGTCAACTGCGCATACGACACATATACCGTTGAGCGCGGCGGCCGGCGTAGACCCACGGCATTTGTGTTCTTCACCACGCCGATGATCTCCAGATCTCTCAGCTGGCCTCTCACTCGTGCTGAAAGACCTTGTCCGAGTGGGTTCTGCTTCGGAAAGAATCGCGCAGCATACGCTTCGTTGATGAGCGCGACCGCCCCAGCCTGCGCCGAGTCGCGTTCGGTGAATTCACGACCGGCCACCAGCGGCGTTTGCATCGTCTCAAAGTAGCTGGGACCTGCTCCGACGAACAGCGCCGTGTCTCCATCCGGAAGAGGTTGTCCTGCCGGCACTGCGGGCTCACTCCAATACGATCCACTCAGGGGTGTGTGAGTCGACAAACTTGCCGAGAGAACACCGGGAGCCTGCAGAACTGCCGCAAGAACATCCGAGGAAACCGCAGTCCGCCGGCCTTCGAGGCCGGCGACAAAAACGCCCTCACGATTGAAGCCGATATCCAGCGTTTGCAGATTGTGCAACGTCCGGACAAACAGGCTTGCTGTGATCAACAGTACCAGTGTCAACGCGACCTGGAAACTGACCAGCGACGGCAGCAATCGCGACCGGGAACTGCCGCGCGAGCCATCGACCAAAACACTGGACGGCCGGACCGCAGTAATCTGAAAAGCCGGTGCCAGACCGAACAGAAGCGCCGTTATCGATGCGATGCCGGCCGTAAATCCGAGCGTGTGCCAGTTTGGTGTGAGATCGAACATGACAGGAAATGGAAATGGTCCGCTGGAAATGGTCGCCACCAGGAAGCGCGCTGAAAGCCAGGCCATCGCGATTCCGAGCGCGGCACCGCTGAACGCGAGCAGCAGGCTTTCTGTCAGAAGCTGTCCAATGATGCGGCGACGGCTCGCGCCGATGGCAAGCCGCACCGCCATTTCCCGCCGTCGCGCGGATGCCCGGGCCAGCAACAGGCTCGCAACATTCGCGCACGCGATCAGGAGAACCACGCCGACGATCGCCATCAACACGAGCAGCGGTTTCTCGTATGTCCCACGCAGAAAGGTCCAACCGGTTCCTCCTGGAGTCAGGGAGAACACTGCATCGGCCATCGACTTCCGGCGCGAGGCGGGCCAGTGCGGCGCGATGACACGGTCTCCGATCTCGCGCCAAAGAGCCGCGAGCCGCGCGTTCGTTTCATCAATCGAGATGTCGGATCCTGGCCGCACCAGTGCGCGCAACCAGAAATTGCCGGGAGCGAGCAGCGGAGCAGCGTCCGGAGCAATCTGAGGAAGCGCCGCGGCGGCGATCGTTATGTCTGCGATATTGCCGACATTAGCTCCGACAAACCCTCGAGGACTGACACCCACGATGGTAACGGGAACACCGTTGAGCGGAATGCTCTGGCCGATCGCGCCTGGGTTATGCGCGAACTCGCGCTGCCAATATCCATAGCTGAGGACGGCAACAGGAGGCGCACCGGGCCGGTCATCTTCCTCTGCAAGCAGCCGGCCGGCGACGGCATTCAGGCCAAGTGTGGAATAGTATCCTCCGGTAACGATTGCTCCGTTTTGCGTGGTCACTGTGCCGGCGGGACCAACGTCGAGCGGGAATCCGCTGAAGCCTGCGACTCCTTCGAAGATCTCGCTGTGTTCGGCGAGACCTTTCACTATCGCGTATGACAAGGTCTGGCCCGGTTCTCGCGCATCCGTGGGCTGCATGTTCAGCAGAAGCAGTTCCTGAGGCTTTTCCACCGGAAGCCATCGCAGCATCAAGGCGTCGAACAAACTGAATATTGCAGTGTTGGCGCCGATCCCCATCGCAAGCGTGAGCACGACCACCAGAGTGAAGCCTGGTTGTTTGGCCAGCGTGCGAATGGCATATCGCAGGTCGCGGCTGAACTGGTCGATCAAACCGCCATGCCGAAAACTCCGCACGCGTTCCTTCGTTTGCTCTACTCCACCGAGTTCGAGTGTCGCGAGCCGTCGCGCTTCAGCCGGTTCGACGCCGTCACGGATCTTCTGCGCGGCGGAGATGTCGATGAATGCCTGAAGTTCTTCCTGCAGTTCCTGCTCGACCCTTTTGCGGCGAAGAACCCAGCGCGCGACCGATGCCAGACGGCGCAGTAGCGTCATGCGCCCTCCAGCACACCTGTGATCGCGAACTGGATTCGTTCCCAGCGCTCGCGGTGTCGTTCCAACTGCTTCTTACCGGCCGCCGTCAGCTTGTAATACTTGGCGTTGCGGTTGTTCTCGGTAGGCGCCCATTCCGCCTTGACCTTCCCATCCTGCTCGAGACGGTAGAGCGTCGGAAACAGCGATCCCGGATTGACCTGAAACGTGTCGTGGCTGAGAGCCGCAAGCTTCTGGGAGATTCCGTAGCCGTGCATCGGCTCGCGGGAAAGGATCGTCAGGATCATCAGATCGAGCGTCCCCTGTGGCACGTCGAGCTTTTCCATTATCGTGTTCTCCTCTAGGGTAACAAGATAAGTGGATAATAATACCGGCGACCTTTAGGGTGTCAAGATGAAACAGCGCCGCTAGAAACTCACACGGAGCAGAGCCTGAAACTGCCGGCCGCCGAACACCTGACTTGCCGGGATCTGGCCGAAGTCCGCGGAGTTCATGTTCAGGTTCGGGTTGCCGAGCAACGGCTTGTTCAAAACGTTGTGAGCGTCCACCCGCAACTGGAAGCTCTTCGTTTCGCTGATACGCACGGTTTTGCTGGCGCTCAAATCGAACCCGAAACGGCCGGGCCCCCGCAGCCAGTTACTTCCAAGCGTGCCGAGTGTTCCCGGTTGCGCGTGCCGCAGAATGATACCTCCCTGCGCATCGGCGACCGCGCGCAGCGTGCACGCCGTTCGCGTCCCTTGAGACGAAGTCACCGCGTCGCATTGCGGATCGCTGACGATCTGATACGTACCCTCACGGAAGTAACGCGGCAGATTGCCCGTCATGTGCGCCTGGCCCTGATCTTTCGGAAACGACCCGACGATATCCGGACGCGCGCTGCCGATGTAGGTGTTGCCCGTGGTGATGCTCAG
>Ga0137433_1001192_pt1 | contig 11404 bp, 12 predicted proteins | sample EasRivERMZT840_2_FD_102335 | JGI IMG/M metagenome (GOLD analysis project Ga0137433, IMG submission 102335) | Soil microbial communities from meander-bound floodplain in the East River, Colorado, USA - East River MetaG ERMZT840_2 | ecosystem: Environmental > Terrestrial > Soil > Floodplain ...
GTCCACCTGGACCTGGTATTCCGCCACGCCGCCATGCGCGCGAAGAATTTCCTCAACGGCGCTCGGATAAATGTTGACGCCGCGCACGCAGACCATGTCGTCGGTGCGTCCGAGGATGCCGCCTTCCAGCGCCAGATCGCTGCGGCCACATTCGCAGACGGTGTCGAGTGCGGCACGCACCAGGTCGCCGGTCCGGTAGCGGAGCAGGGGCGAACCGAGGCGGCCCAGCGTGGTCAGCACAAGTTCGCCCGTTTCACCGGTAGGCACATGCGCGCCCGTTTCCGGGTGGATGATCTCGGCGATGTATGCGCTTTCCAGGACGTGAAGCACGCGCGGCTTCACCGGACATTCGTACGTGACCGGCCCGGTTTCGGTCATGCCGTGGTGATCAAAGACTCGCACGCCCGGCCACGCCGACTCCAGCCGCGAGCGGGTCGTGGGGATGCTGCCGCCAGGTTCGCCGGCCACGATCAGCGTCTTTACCGTGGAGTCGGCCAGGGTCAGTCCCTCGGCGGCGGCAACTTCGGCGAGATGCAGCGCGTAGGTGGGAGTGCAACAAAGGGCGGTCGCGCGATGATCGAGAATGGCGCGGAGCCGCGCGGCGCTGCTCATCCCGCCCCCAGGCAGACAGCGGCAGCCCAGCCGCACTCCCGCTTCAAACGCCAGCCAGAAACCGATGAACGGCCCGAAGCTGAACGCGAAGAAAATGGTGTCCGCGCGGGTGACGCCGGCCACGCGGAGGATGATTTGCCAGTTGTCGGCCATCCAATCCCAGCTCTCCTGCGTATCGAGCCAGCGCAAGGGAGCGCCGCTGGTGCCGCTGGTCTGGTGGCTGCGCGTGTAGCGTTCGATAGGAAAGGTGAGGTTCGTGCCGTAAGGCGGGTTGGCCGTCTGATCGGCGACGAGTTCAGCCTTGGTGGTGAAGGGAAAGCTCGAGTAGAGGTCGCCAAGGTGTGAAACCTTCCCGGGCGTGTGGGCAGCGTCGTACTTCGCCTTATAGAAAGGATTGGCCGGTGTGAGCGCGCGAAGAAGGGCGCGCAGGGCATCGACCTGGCGATGCGCGATGACCTGGCGTTTAGGGAAGATTTCAGGTGGCACGGCAGAGATGGACCACTAGCGCTTCACAATTGGGGGCGACACGCGCTTCAAAGTTTTGCGGACGCCATCGGGGCCGGTGCCTTCTTCGGCGGAGCCAGATTCGCCGGATTGTATCGGGCCACCATGTAGCCGCCCGCCAGGGCGAGCACGATGCCGGCGAAAAAGAGCGGATTCACATGGCTCCACCCATCTTTCGGCGGATGCAGGATGGATCCGAGCAGCGCATTGATGAGGGGCGCCCCGGCGAACACGAGTGACATCACCACCGGCGGCGTGCCCTTGGCTCCGAACGCGAGCAATACGCCAAACGCGCCAATCGCCCCTGCGATTCCCGCGATGAGTGACCACCATGCGCCGCTGCTGGTGTAACCGACGAATGCCTGGCCCTTGCTCATCAGCAGGAACAACGGGGCGAGCACTGCCGTTAGAAAATACGCCACGCCGACGAAGAGAAACGCCTTGTAGCGAAGCACGGCGGGATCAGCGGCAGCGTCTCCGGGGACGCGCATCAAAGTTTGTCCCTTGTGGAGCAGAATGCCGTAAACACCCCAGGACAGGACGGTCAACAGGGTATAGATGAGCCAGGTGTTGCCGGGGGAAGCAGAACTGTCATTCATACGTGTGCGGACATTAGGCGCCGAGGCAGCGGACTTCAATAGGTTTGTCGCCCGGACCCGCGGACGGCGTGGCCCCGAATTGGTGTCCAGCCAACCTCTCCACTTCTTTAACAATCAAAGTTCGTGTGGTAAATTAGTCCAACCCATAGCAGGAAAAACTGACGATGAAGTCGGAATCCGGGTTGAATATGCTTTCACGTTGGCCTTATGAAACAGCATTGGTTGACACGATTTAGCTATTCGGAGCACACATGTCTGCTGATGTGCCTCCTGTGCTTTCATTCAACCCTTCTGGCCTCACAGTTGGGTTCAGCGGCTTTTACACTGGCCACGCCCTACGCTGGCGCTGACAGTCCAAGTGCGTATAGTTTTAGTTTGTTGCCTTTTGGGCTAGAACAAGGGGGCGGTCTTTCCTGTCGATACCAACAAGTCTATAGTGCCTCGGAGTTTTCTGCTTTGGGCGGTCAGAGAGCATACATTGATTGGATTGCATTTCGCTCAGATAGCACATTCGGTCGCGGCTTTGGTGCCAGCCTTCCCAGCGTGGAAATCCTGATGGGAATAACGCAGCGAAACCCGGATGGCCTGAGCACCACATTCGCAGACAATTCGGACGGCGGCATGACCACCGTTTATCCCCGAAGCCCTTTGGGGTTTGGTGCGGGTGGCCGTGGATCCTTGGCGTCAATCATTTTGCAGGCACCGTTTCTCTACGACCCGAATGCAGGCAATCTGTTGCTGGAGGTGCGAAACTACGAAAGAATCCCGCCCCCGTACCAACCTGTTTTTGTCTCCGGTCCGCTGGATGCATGGGAAATCTCAGGCGATGCTGTTTCTCGCGTTTATGCCTACGATGTGAATGCAACGAATGGAGTCGCCGACACCCTGGGACTAACCACCTACCTTGTGGTCACGCCGGTGCCGAAGCTGGCAATTGCTCTTGTTTCGAGCAACTTATTGTTTCGTTGGTCTCTCGCGCCAGTCGAGTTCATGCTGCAGCAAAGCGCAGTTCTCGGTTTGGGCGTGGAGTGGCAGCCGGCTGGCGGCATTGTCGCGACCAACAGGGCAACCAACGGGAATTTCGGTATCGAGGTCACCTTGCCAATCGATCCGAAAGCCCCCACGCGGTTTTTCCGGCTGGTTTCACAAACTGCATCTCCGGGACCTACGGGAATTCAAGCCGCAAACGGATCAAAACAAGAACGCTGATTATGGCACTACTCGACGCCCTGCTGCTGGATCCATACCCGTTCCAAATCTGGATCGCCAAACGCACCGGCGGCATCAAAGGTTCCGGTACGGCAAGCGATACGGATTGAGGCTTGAGGCCGGCAGTGACGCGCGGATTTGATCGGGGACGACGTGGAAGTCGTTCCGTCCGCTCTCGCGCAGTGTGGCCTGAAGTTTTTGATTTGCCCTGGCCGGGATTTTCAGGCAGCGTCCATCCATCGCCTGGACGAAACGCATGGATACCGCTCTTCAGACTCCAGGATTGGCCGCCCGATCCGGCCACGCTGCGCATTGCGGTTCAGTTCTCGGAACCGGCGGAGCGTCTGCGTGGAGTTATCTCTCGCGGTCCCTGCTCCCGACAACCCTCACCACAACAAAGGAACGGTCATGATTTCCGGAAGCGTCAACGAAATCCTGGCGCACAAGGCCGGTCAGCTTTGGACCGTCTCGCCCGAGGCGACGGTCTTCGAGGCCATTGAACTCATGGCCGAAAAGAACATTGGTGCGCTGCCGGTGATGTCGAGCGGCAAGCTGCTGGGGGTGATTTCCGAGAGAGACTACACCCGCAAAGTGGCTCTCAAAGGCAAGTCATCCAAGGAAACGAAAGTTCGCGAGATTGTGGCGCCGCCAGTGACGGCCACCTCCGCGCACACCGTGGAGGAGTGCATGAAGCTGATGACGGTCAACCGCGTGCGTCACCTGCTCATTCTCGAGGGCGAACAGACGGTCGGCCTGGTTTCCATCGGCGATCTCGTCAATTGGATCATCAACGCTCAGAGCGTCACCATCCACCAGTTGGAAAGCTACATCACCGGGCATTATCCCGGATCGGATTGAAATGTTTGGCGACATGGATCGAGAACCCACGTTGACATTGGCGCTTCCACTGATAGTCTGAATCAAGATGACAGCGAACGTCGAACAACAGGAAAGCGTCGTCAGCCTTACCGAAGCGGCGGCCGCGCAGATTCGTTCGATGCAGGCGGACCAACCGGAGAACGCGGGCAAGATTTTGCGGGTGTACGTTGAAGGCGGCGGGTGTTCTGGAATGCAATACGGCATGGTCTTCGACGAAAAACGAGAGAGCGACGTTGCGGCGGAGTTCTTCGGTGTGCCGGTGCTGATAGATTCCGTGAGCGCCGGTCATCTTCAGGGCACGGTAATCGATTATTCAGATGCATTGACCGGGGGCGGTTTCAAGATTATCAATCCCAAAGCCAAGAGCAGTTGCGGTTGTGGCAAAAGTTTCGAGGCCTAGCCGGAAACCATTAGTGTTCCGTCAGGCCGAACAGCGCCGTTCCGTGTGATGCGGGACGGCCTTTTTATTTGGCGGCATTTTTAGTTGCCTGAATGAACGGTCTCACCGCACAACAGGGCAACCATGAAACCCTCGGCAAAGCTCAAAGCTCAAAGCTTAAGGCTCAAAACAAGATCCAAATCGAATGTTCCAAACAATGCCGGATGGGGTGGGCTTCATTGGAGCGTGGTTCTTTGGATTTCTTTTGAGCTTTGTGCTTTGAGCTTTGAGCTTCGCGCGGCAGAACTTCGCGTCGGTGCCGCCGCTGTCAACGTCACGCCCGCGCCAGGTATCGGTCTCGCCGGTTACTACTTCGAGCGTGGAGCCGACGGGACCAATGATGATCTCTTTGCCAAGGCGCTCGTGTTGGACGTGGACGGAACCCGCGCGGCGTTCGTCACGTTGGATTTGATTTCCACCACCCGCCCAATGGTCGAAACCGCGCGGCGCGAGATCGAGAAAGCCACTCGCATCCCCGGCGCGAACGTAATGATCAGCGCCACGCACGCGCATACGGGGCCGGTTCTGTCTGAGCGCGGCCAACGCGAGGACGCCCAGGGTGGCGGCGCGCGGATGACGCAGGAGTATTCCAGTCGTTTGCCCGCGCTCATCGTCGAGGCCGTGCGGCTGGCGGCGGAACGGATGGAACCGGCGCGCGCCTCGGCGGCTGTGGTGTTGGAACCAAACCTCAGCTTCAACCGGCGCTTTCACATGCGCGACGGTTCCGTGGGCTGGAATCCAGGCAAGCTGAACACGAATATCGTGCGCGTCGCCGGGCCGATTGATCCCGAAGTGGGTGTCGTTTACTTCGAGACGTCCGGCAGATCCCCGACCAAACCGCTGGCGACTTACGTGAACTTCGCCATGCATCCGGACACGGTGGGCGGCGCGAAGTTCTCCGCCGACTATCCTGGTGCGCTGGCCCGGCGCCTGGCCGAATACAAAGGGCCGGACATGCTCACGCTTTTCGCCAATGGCGCGTGCGGCAACATCAATCACGTGAACGTGAACTGGGCCGAGCCGCAGAAGGGTCCGCAGGAAGCCGCGCGCCTCGGAACCATATTGGCGGGTAACGTGTTCAAGGCGTGGATGCAACTCAAGCCGGTCGTCCCTGGCACACTGCGCGTCAGCAGCGAAATTGTCAGGCTCCCGCTTCCCGAATTGAAGCCCGGCGACGCCGAACGCGCCCGTGAAACCGTGCTCCGCTACGGCATGAAGGACAACCGCGGTTTCATGGAAAAGGTCGCCGCCTACAAAGTCCTCGATGTGGCTGCGCGCGAAGGCAGGCCGCACGAAGTCGAGGTCCAGGTCATTGCGCTCGGCGGCGGGGCCGCGTGGGTGTCGCTCCCCGGCGAAATCTTTGTCGAACTGGGTCTCGCCATCAAACAAGCCTCTCCGTTCCCGCATACGCTCATCGCCGAACTGGCCAACGGTTCGATTGGCTACATCCCGAATCGCCCGGCGTATCTGGAGGGCAACTACGAACCTATCAGCGCCCGGTGCGCCGCCGGTTCGGGAGAGTTGCTGGTCGAGAGCGCGGTGCGGCAGTTGCGTGCCTTGTTCGACACTGCACGCAAAGAGGAGCAGAACCGAAAATGAAAATTGCCATCCTGGGGGCCGGTGCGATGGGCAGTGCCATCGGCGCGCTCCTTGCCAAAGCGGGCAACGACGTCGCGCTCATCGACGTTTGGAAGGAAGGCGTCGAAGCCATCAATCGCGACGGCCTGAAAATCCAAAACAGGGCTGGCGAAATCGCCGCGCACAAGGTCCGTGCCGTTCAATCGCCCGCGCAGGTCGCCGGTCCGGTGGACCTGCTGCTGGTCTTCGTGAAGTGCTATCACACGGTGGAGGCAGTGAAGTCCGCACTGCCTATTCTTGGCTCGGATTCTACGGTGCTCTCGCTGCAAAACGGTTGGGGCAACGGGCCGCGGATTGCCGAAGTCGTGGGCAAAGAGCGCGTAGTGCTCGGCGTTTGTTATCACAGCGCAACGGTGCTGGGGCCGGGGCACGTCCTGCATGCCGGTCAGGGCAAGACGTTCATCGGCGAGATGAACGGCGCGGTTACGCCACGCGTGCATAAGATCGCGGAGACGTTCAAAGCGGCAGGGATCGACATCGAAGCCAGCGCGCAAGTGTTGAAAGAAATTTGGTCCAAGCTCGCGCTCAACGTCGCTACGCTGCCGACATCCTCCGCTATCAAGCTCACCGCCGAGAAACTGCCGAACACGCCGGAGATGCAGTCGCTCATGCGGGCGCTGTTGCTGGAGGTTGTGTCCGTTGCGCAATTGCAGGGCATCGCGCTCGACTTCACCGAACGCTGGAACGCGATTACCGGCCTGCTCGGTAAACTCGCCCCGAACACCAAAGGCTCAATGCTCCAGGACGTCGAGAACCGCCGCCGGACGGAGATCGACGTGATGTGTGGCGCGATCGTGGAGGCGGGGCAGCGGCTGGGCTTTGGCACGCCTTACAACAACGCGATGCTCTGGCTGGTCAAGGCGCTGGAGGCGAATTATCAGAAGGGGAGTTGAGAATTGAGAACGCTGCTCATCGAACGACAGTAATCAGCAAAACCAGCAATGAGACTTTCTTCAAGCCTGGCTTCCGCAGGCGTTCTTATTATCCTTCTCACCGTCTCGTCATTTGCCGCCAGTGACGCGCAGTTGAAGCAAATGAAGGACGCAGCCGACAAAGTGCTTGCCGATACCGACAATGTTCGCGCGAGCAAGAATGCAGGCGCTATTTTCGATTATGCAAGCGCCCTCGAAGTATTGGGTCATACCAATGCGGCGTTGGTGTACCTGGAACGAGGGTTGGTTTACTCTCCCTGGCGTCTTGAAGAGCAACTGAACTGCGCGCGTCTGCTTCGTGGGGCGGGTCGTCATCAATCGGCTGACGAAAAAGCGCGGTTGGTCTTACAACGCGCTGAAACAGATGCGCTATTGGCCCGATCCTCCGAGATGCTTGGCCAGCCGTTCGTGGGCTCGCTCAAAACCGAACCTTGGCCTGATGCCAGACCATCGCTGGCTCTCGTTCCTATTGGTGACGTAGATGTCTGGCTTGTCAGGACGCTGCAATCGAACTTGATTTCAAGCTTCAGGATTCCAGTTGTCATCCGGCAACCCACGGTGCGTTTGCCTGCGGCAAATCGAGATCCAGTCAAAGTATTGGCCGACCGTTGTCGTGAGCCGCTGAAGAAATCCCAATTCAAGTCGAAGGCGGGGGACGCGGCGCGTCGACTGAGTCTGGCGCCGTCCTATATGGAGGACGACGCCGCGGTACTCAAAGTATTTCGTCAACTGCTCCGCGAAGAATCAGAAAATAAAAAAGACCCTGAGGCTCTCCGCCAGTTTGACGAAGAGGTACAGGTAACAAGAAAACTTGGCAAACAGTGGAAAGCTGACGAAGTCCTGGCAGAAACCAGCCGGGCGTTGTCGGGAGAACTCCCGGCCGGCAACGCGTATCTCGCCATCACCCGACTTGACATGTTTGCTGGAGAAAGCCGCTACGTGTTTGGGGTCGGTGACAGTCGTGCTCAGGGTGCGGTGATGTCTTACCTTCGCTTTACCGCAGCCTTGCTCGGGCAACCGCCCGACAGGGAAAGACTCTCGAAGCGTGCCTACAAGCAGGCGCTCAGTTCTGTTGGATTTGCCTTCGGTGTCCCTCGTTGTTCGCATCCTGTCTGTGCGCGGGCCTATCCAAACAGCCTTGAAGAACACGACGCCAAAGGCATCGAACTGTGCGAACTGTGCGAACAGAGCTTTAAGAAAGCTTTGAACCCGAAACAGTAATCATCATGTCCGCTGCCAAGCTCCGCTTCTTCGGCGTCGCCGCTTACGAACTCGTTAACTCCCGTGGCCAGCACATCCTGGTCGATCCATTCCTCGACGACTGCCCCGGCAACCCAGTGAAGTCCGAACAACTTGAGCGCGTGGACCTGGTCGTCGTTTCGCACGCGGCCGTCGATCATCTCGGCGACACGGAGAAGATCGCGAGGAAACACGGCTGCCCTGTCATCTGCGGCGGCGAGGTGAAGGCCTACCTGATGGCGAAGGGAATTCCAGGTGAACAAATCCGTGCCACGACCTGGGGCATCAAAGTGCGCGTGGCCGGCATCGACGTGCAACCGATCGAGTGCCATCATTGGTCGCAAATCAAAATGCCCGACGGCACGTTCGCCAGCGGTGTGCCGATGGCGTTCATCATCTACGTCGATGAAGGCGTTCGGTTCTACCACTACGGCGACACCGCGCTGTTTGGCGACATGAAATTGCAGGCTGAGCTTTATCAGCCCACCATCGGCGCGATCGGCATCGCAAACCCGATGGAGATTCTGCACCGCTTTCCGATGCCCGGCGAAATGCTCACCGGCGAAATGAGTCCACGTGAAGGCTTGCTCGCCGCGCAATGGCTCGGTTTGAAGAAGATTTTGCCGTGTCATTACATCAATCCCGACACGAATGACGACTTGAAGGAATTCCAACGCCTGCACGGCGAATCCCGCCAACGCGGTGAAGACATCGGCGAGAGCATCGTCTTGCGGCCGGGAGATTGGCTGGGACTGGAGAGTTGACGGCTGGCGAAAGGCGGCGCCCTTGAGCGCGTCGTTCAGATTTCGGAGCCTGCCGGAAGTTCAGGAACTGGCGCTGGAATATCGCCGCAAAGCAAAATGCCAGACGATGGTGGAGAGGAGGAAGCAGACGACGCTCATGGCCATAAATGCCGCGCTCCTGGAACATGGCGGAGTGCGCCCGTCCTCGGGCGCAGAGGTCCGATGGTCAGTCGGCACCGGTATATTTCTAAACTCTCGTCAGTTCCCGCATTTCTGCGCCCGGGACGGGCGCACTCCGGTTCAGAGGTTCAAGGCGCGAATTCCGCCGGTGACAGCGACTGTATTTTGGTGCTCAAATCGGCCCGCGCTCAAAAATGAACCGGCCCACCGCTCCATGAAAGCCCTCGTTCTCGACGCTCCACAGCAACTCCGCGTGGGTGATTGGCCCGCGCCCAGGTGCGGGCCCGGCGACGTGGTCCTGCGCCCCATCGCCGCGGGCATCTGCGCGGGCGACATGCAGCACTATGCCGGACGCAATCCCTATACGACGTATCCGCTGGTTTGCGGCCATGAAGTCTGTGGCGTGGTGACGGAAGTTGGTTCGGAAGTGACCCGCGCGAAGAAGGGCGACCTCGTCGTCATCGAGCCAGTGGTCGGCTGCGGTCATTGCCATCCGTGCCGGCACGGGAAGTCGAATTGTTGCATGAACTTTTGCCTGATCGGCCTGCATCGTCCGGGGGGTTATGCGGAACTCTGCGTGGCGCCGGCGCAGAACATTCACCTTGTTCCGTCTGAACTCGATCCGGTGACGGCTAGTTTCGCGGAACCATTAGCCATCGGCATACATGCCTGCCGCCGCGGCGAAGTGCGCACCGGCGAGTATTGCCTCGTCCTGGGCGCCGGGCCAATTGGCCTGGCGATACTCGAAGTCGCGAAGCTGCGCGGCGCGCGCGTGATTGTCACCGACATCAACGCCGAGCGCCTTGCCTTTGCCCGAGAACTCGGCGCGGAAACGCTCCCGGCCGACGATACGTTGCTGCCAGCCGTTCTCGAACAGACTCGCAACGAAGGAGCGGATGTCGTGATCGAAGCCACCGGCAGTCCGAAGGTCGTGGAGTCCACCATCGATCTCGCCGCTCCCGGCGGGCACGTGGTCATTGTCGGTTTGGTGAAGAAAGGGATTGGCGTGACGCTGCCCGGACTCGATTTCACGCGGAAGGAAGTGAATCTCCTCGGCTCGCGCAATTCGGTGAACTGCTTTCCCGAAGCCATCGAGATGCTGGCCAGCGGCGCGGTGAAATATCCCCGCGTGGCCACGAAGATTCCGATGTGGGACAGCGTGCCGGTGTTCGCGAAGCTGCATGAGAACCCGGTGGCGATGCACAAAGGCGTGCTGGTGATGGGGGATTGAGAATTGAGATTTTGAAAATGCTTCATTGGGCGCGGCATGCTGTTGCTTCTGGCAATTTGCCTCAAGGCGACGTCCGATTTTGATCCAATGAAACTCCATACGTTCGAGACGAATGCCCGGCGAAGCATCGGCATCGAGACTGCCGGACAGATGATTGACCTGCCAGTGGCCTACGCGGCCATGATCGCCGCGCGCGGTCAGAAGCCAGAGGCGCCGAAAACATTGCCGCCTGACATGCTGGCCTTCCTTCAACTCGGCCCGTCCGCACTCGAAGCCGCTCGCGATGCTCTGGCATTCATGGCCAAACGGCCCGCACTGCCAGTGGGCGAGAGGGCCATATATCTTCTCGATGAGATAAAGTTCCTCGCGCCGATTCCACGACCTGGAAAAATCCTGTGCAGCGGACTGAACTATCGCAGCCACGTCGAAGAGAATCCCAACGCGAAATTTCTGGATGACCCGCGCTTCTTTGCCAAGACCCCCAACACGGTCATCGGACCGGGCGAGCCGATTCGGCATCCGGGCGAGAAGTACCAGGTCGATTATGAAGTTGAACTGGCCGTGGTCATTGGACGCACGATGTCGCGAGCAACTCCGCCGGAGCGCGTGATGGAACATGTCTTCGGCTACACGATTCTGCACGACGTGTCGTCCCGCTACATTCAGTTCAAGGATGGCAACGAGGTGATGGGAAAAAACTTCGACACCTTCTGCCCTATCGGCCCGGGCCTCGTGACCGCCGATGAAGTTCCGGATCCCGCGACGCTCCGGCTCCGCACTTTGCTCAATGGCGTGGTTATGCAAGACGGCACGAACGCCGAATGGTGTTTCCCGTTGCCGCGCCTGCTCGCTTGGCTGTCGCAAGCCATGACGCTGGAGCCGGGTGACATTGTCAGCACCGGGACGCCGGCCGGCATCGGCTGGTTTCGCAAGCCGCAGGTCTTCCTCAAACCGGGCGACGTGTGCCGGCTGGAAATCGAGGGGATCGGAGTGTTGGAAAATCCGGTCGTGGCGGGAGAGGGGAATTGAGAATTGCGAATCGAGAATCGCCAACGGCTTCATTCGGGAGAGACGCGCGCCGCCGCCGGCGATTCGCAGAATCTCGATTGCCAGTTTTCGATTTTTAATTCCCCCTCGCAATGACCGCGCGCCTCAGCAAGTCCGCCGTCTTCGCCGCGCTTCCGCCGCCGTGGCCGCAC
>Ga0137433_1001193_pt1 | contig 11402 bp, 6 predicted proteins | sample EasRivERMZT840_2_FD_102335 | JGI IMG/M metagenome (GOLD analysis project Ga0137433, IMG submission 102335) | Soil microbial communities from meander-bound floodplain in the East River, Colorado, USA - East River MetaG ERMZT840_2 | ecosystem: Environmental > Terrestrial > Soil > Floodplain ...
AAACCACCAGGTCGGCCAGGGCCACCGAGCCCCCCGCCGTCTTGCCTTTCTTGCCGACTTTCTCCTGGATCGACAGGACCAACAGATTGCGGTTGAGGAGCGCCGCGATGGCGGCCTGCTCGTTCTGGGCTTCCAGCGTGTTGCGGATCTCCTTGCCGGATCCCGCTTCCCGAGCAACGTAAGTAAACGAGGGCATAATGATTTAGTACGTCAGTGGGAGGGCAAGGCACGCATCACGCCGGCAGCCGGCAGCGCCTCCGGGTCGGGTTTCGTTTTGACAATCATTGTCATTGCCCAAGTTCTCACTTCGTTTCTCCCAGTCTTTCGGCGTGTGGTGAAATCTCTTTAGCGCGTATTTTTTGGGCAGGGTGTTGCCCGATATGGATACGAGCAAGTGCAACAAGCGATCCCGTCCTCCGTAGCAGTGGCGTGTCACCGGCCACCCGAGCCCACTGCCCACTGCGACTGCGGAGGGTGGACCAGACAAGCCGGGCCGATCGGCGTGGTTTACTCCCTGTCCATCGAACCGCGGGTCACGCCCAACCGGTTCTGCACTTTCAATTCGCGCCAAAGCTGCGTCCCCGCGATCTCACGGCGCAGGAGCGCACGATAGCGGGCGATTGTGTGAGCCACCTGTGCGGGCGTCTCGCTGACGAACTCGATGCGGAAATGGCGCAGACCCAGGGCTAGCAACCGTTCGACGTGTTCCGCTCCAGTCTGGGCCACGGCATTGAATACCGTGTTGCGGCAACCCACATCCGCCTTGAGGACATGCTCGGCGCCCACTCGGTCGCGCAGGCGGACCTCATGTTTGTCGCAAGGCCGGCCGCAGTTCGTGAAGTCCGAGCCCTGCGAGAGGAACGCGCAGAAGACGCAGTGCTCCATGTGAAACATCGGCATGTGCTGGTGGATGGTCACCTCGAACCATTCCGGCGGCGCGATCCGCAGGAGTGCTTCGAGTTGTGCGCCGTTCAGGTCATACGACGCCGTCAGCCGTTCCAGGCCGAACCTGCTTTTGAAGTAGTCAGCGGTGAGGGCGTTGGCCACGTTGAGAGAGAAATCACCAACGCGCCGGCAGTCGGCGAAAAACTTCAAATGATCCTGGTTCCGGACGAGATAGCCGTCGGCGTCGCACGAGCGGACGAGTTTTAGAATCCATTCCTCACCAGTCTTGAAGATGCGGGGCGGGGCGACCCAGATCTCTGATTGCCGATTTCGGACCAAAGCCACAGCTTCACGATACTTCTTCGGGTCTTCAAACTCGCAGTAAAGCGTCGCCACACTGCAATCCAGGGCCGCTTCGAGTTGGGGCAGATTGCGGGCGAGAACAATCAGTTCCGGGTTTCGAGTTTCGGGTTTCGAGTTCTTGATGTTCTCCCCCAACTCGAAACTCGAGACTTGAAACCCGGAACTTCCGAGCGTCCATCGCCTGGGTTGCGTTCTGAGCCTTTCCAATTCGGCAACGGTCTCGCGGCGCAGCCGGTTCAATTCACTCACCGGCAGCATAACTGCGCCATCGAGACAATTCTTCAGTTCGCCCAACTTGAACGGCGTTCCTCCCAGGCGGCCAAGCTGGGCGGACAACCGCTGCTGATCGAGCGGCTGCTTCTCCGCAACGGCCAGCGGAATGCATGACGCGACTTGAACGACGTGACCAGCTTCATCGCGTGTGATGAGTGTGAGCGGCAACCCGGCGCGTCCGTGAACCTGCATCTGGAGCGCCCGCTGAAATCTCGGTATGTTCCCCTCAAAGCTCTGGCGCAAGCGCCGGTCCAGTTCCGGATCGCTCGTCTTCCAAAGCCTGTCGCCAACGTGAACACGGCTGAAGTCGATGTCACCCCGTCCAAACGCCAAAACTGCCTCTGGATTGTTTTGAGCTTTGAGCTTTGAACTTTGAAGTTCGTACACGCGCCCGCCTTCCTCCTTCTGCTCCGGATGCCCGGCGTCGAACACGACTCCGTCCCCTGGTTTGAGCGGCGCTTGCAAGCGGAGGAACACTTTCTCACTCTGCACTCGCGTGATTTCGCCAAGATACACTCCGCGCTTTTTGCCGAACCGCGCGTGGACCAGTTCCTGGTTGTTGATGCCGCGCAACCAGCCGGTGGAGAGGCCGCGCGAGAAGGCCATCTCAAGGTCGTAACGATCGTTTCGAGTTTCGGGTTTCGGGTTTCGGGTGGTCCCGGCATGGTTCGAGTCGGAATCCGAAACCCGAAACCCGAAACTCAACTTGTCCAGCGCCTGGCGGTAAACCCGGGTGATGTTCGCCACATATTCCGGCGTCTTAAGCCGGCCTTCGATCTTCAGCGACGCGACGCCCGCGCGCACCAGGTCGGGCAGCACCTCCAGCCCGGACAAGTCTTGCGGACTGAGCAGGTATTTCCTGTCGCTCAACGGCACAGGCTGGCCATCCGAAATCAACTCGTACGGCATCCGGCATGCCTGGGCGCACTCGCCGCGATTGGCCGATCGGCCGCCGAGCGCTTCGCTGGTCAGGCATTGCCCGGAATAGGCGACGCAGAGCGCGCCATGGACGAAAACTTCCAATGGAAGTTCCAGGTTTCGAGTTTCGAGTTTCGAGTTGGACACTGCCTCGCCGTAGCCAACTCGAAGCGATTCTCGAATCTTCCCGATCTCCTTAATCGAACATTCCCTCGCCAGCACGACGAGGTTACATCCCAGCTCGCGCGCGAATTCCACGCCGCCCGCGCTTGTCACCGTCATCTGCGTCGAGGCGTGGATGGGAAAATCCGGCGAGAGCCGGCGGATGAGCCGGCAGATGCCCACGTCCTGCACAATGGCCGCATCGACGCCTGCGGCAATGATGGCGCGCAGGTATTGTTCCGCCTCGGCCATCTCATTCTGGAAGACCAGCGTGTTGAAGGTGACGTAACCCTTTACGCCCCGCCGGTGCAGGAATTCCATCAACTTCGGCAAGTCCGCCTCCGTGAAATTGTGCGCACGCATCCGCGCGTTAAACCGTTCCAGCCCGAAATAAATCGCGTCTGCTCCATTCTCCACAGCCGCCTTCGCGCATTCCCAATCACCCGCCGGCGCGAGCAACTCGGGCACGTGTACGCCTTCGCCCTCGAGCGAGGTCGAAACTGGCGGGGCGGTTGAAGGGCCAATGGAACTCATGCGACCGCCGAAACTATCAGCGAATCGCCGTGGACACAAAGCCTCTTTGCGCCCACGCTGCCATGCTGTTTACTCGGCACATGCGCATATTGATTGTCGGCTGTGGTTACGTCGGATTGCCGCTGGGCGCGGAGCTGGTAAAGCAAGGGCATGAAGTCTTTGGGCTGCGACGCAGTTGCGGAAGCGAAGCGGAGATGGCTGCCGCCGGTCTCAAGCCGCTTGTCGCCGACATCACCAGGTCCGAAGAACTGGTGAAGCTGCCTGGCCCATTCGATTGGGTTGTGAACACCGTTTCCTCCACCAAGGGCGGTGAGGAGGAATATCGCCAGGTCTATCTTCGGGGGACGCGCAATTTGATCGAGTGGCTTTCTCCGACGCCGCTGAAGAAGTTTGTCTATACGAGCAGCACGAGCGTGTACGGACAGACGGACGGTTCAGTGGTGAAAGAAAGCAGTCCCACCGAACCATCGAGCGCCACCAGCCGCGTGCTTGTCGAAGCCGAGAAACTCCTGCTCGACGCGGCGGTGACAAAGAAATTCCCCGCCGTCATTCTGCGCGTTGCCGGCATCTACGGGCCGGAACGAGGCCACCTGTTCCAGCAATACCTGCGCAACGAGGCGCGCATCTCGGGCAAGGGCGAGCGGATCGTCAACATGATTCACCGCGATGATTTGGCGAGTATCATCATCGCGGCGTTGAGGAGCGGTCGGGCTGGAGAGGTTTACAATGCGGTGGACGACGAGCCCGTCGCGCAAATCCATTTCTTTCGCTGGCTCTCGGAGACATTGGGCAAGTGGATGCCGCCCTTTGCGACCGAGGAGGAAAATGCCCAACGCAAACGAGGGTTGACCAACAAGAAAGTCTCCAACCGCAGGCTCAAGATGGAACTGGGCGTGGCGCTGAAGTATCCGACGTTCCGTCAGGGCTACACTGCTGAAATCACTCGCCTCGAACGTACGGGCCAGTTGGACATCAAATTGGAGCCGAGGTAGCGACAGGCGACCGAGTTGCGGTCGAAGCTCAAAATTCAAAAGCTAGACCAAACTCCAGGTTCCAATGGTCGCCCGATGATGTTTGGAACTTTTGGAGCCTGGAGCTTGCCTTCGTGACTTCCCAAGCCAAATAGACCCACATTGCTCGCCTCATTTTGCCGCAACGCGGGCTTGAAAAATGGGCCTGGACGCGGATAGCCCCGATGGAAAACGGCTCCTCACCGCGTCGCGGGATCAAACGGCTGCGCTCTGGGCGATCCCGAGCGGCAAAAAACTCGTGGAAGTGGCGCACAACGGAATCGTCCGCTCTGCGCGGTTCAGTTCCGACGGGCGGCGACTCGTCACCGCGTCGCACGATAACACCGCGCGTGTGTGGGACGCGGAGAACGGACGGCCACTCACGGATTCGCTGCACCACGATGCGGAAGTCCACCACGCTGATTTTTCGCCGAACGGGCGCTACGTTCTCACCGCTTCCGCCGACGGCACGGCCCGCGTGTGGGACGTGGAGAGTGGAAGATCGTTGAGCACGTTGGAACACGACGCAAGTGGGAGAGAGTCGGAGAGAGGGCATTCAGAAAGATTCCCCGGCCCTCTCCTCCCTCCTGCGTCGGGAAGAGAGGGAGAAAAGGCCGGACTGGAGACATAAAGCCGTGAAGAGGACCGGTGTCCGCGTTCGTCTCACTCTTCAATGAAATCCTTGTTGCTGCTGCTGGCGCTGGTGGCGGGCAATGCGGTGGCGGCGCCGCTTGTTCTCCACGTCGCCACCAATGGGAACGACAAAGCGTCGGGCGCTATCACGCGGCGCGCGGGCGACGGGCCGCTTGCCACGATGGAGGCGGCATTGCGCAAAGCGAGTGCGGCTTCAATGCGAGATGGCGTGACCATTTTCGTTCACGGCGGCATTCATCAGCTGGCGGGGCCGATGGTTTTCAGGCCGGAAGACTCCGGAGTGAGCGCAGACAAGCCGTTCACTATTGCAGCGTTCGGGAAGGAGAAACCCGTGTTGAGTGGTGGTGTGCGGCTGACAGGTTGGAAACAGATTGAGCCTGCCCTCTGGCAGACCGACGCCCGTGCGCAACTTGGCACGAACTGGCAGTTTCGCTCGTTATTCATCGAGGGCCGGCGCGCGACCCGGGCGCGCACGCCGAACGAGAGTGAGTTGTTGCGCATGGATGGCGCGCGGTTCAACGACAAGCCGTTCCAGTTCAAGTTTCGCGCTGGCGACATCAAGCCCGCGTGGGCCGAGCCCGGCGACGTGGAAGTCGTGGCGTACGAGAAGTGGACGGACATCCGCCAATTCATCCGTGACGTGAACACGACGAGCAACGTCGTCACGCTTTCGGGGAACAGCATCGTGCACACGCGCGAAAGCGGGGCGCGTTACTTTGTTGAGAACGCGCCGGACGCCATCGACGTGGCGGGAGAGTGGCGGCTCGACCAGAAGACCGGCCTGGTGACGGCGATGTTCAAGGCTCGGGAGAATCCGAACGCGATGGAGATTGTCGTGCCGCGTTTGCAGGAGCTGGTGCAGTTCAAGGGCGACATCGAAGGAAAAAGCGCGGTGCGGCACGTCGTGCTGCGAGAGCTCACATTCGCTGACACGGACTGGACGATCTCGAAGGACGGCTATCGTGATACGCAGGCGGCGGTCGCGATTCGCGGCGAAGTGTTCGGCGATGGCATGACCGATTGCGTGATTGAGGACTGCACGTTCACGCGGCTGGCCGGCTATGGCATCGATCTCGGGCGCGCGTGCCAGCGGAACCGCATTGTGGGTAACGAGATGTTTGACGTCGGTGCCGGCGGCGTACGCGTGGGTGAAACGATGGTGCGGACCAATGCCTTCGATGCCACCCACAGCAATGTCATCACGGACAATCATCTGCATCACCTTGGCCGGCTGTATCCACCCGCCGTAGGCGTGTTGATCCTGCAAAGCGCCACCAATCGGATCGCGCACAACCACATTCACGATCTTTACTACACGGCGGTGTCAGTCGGCTGGACATGGGGCTACCGCGAGAGTCCGTGCCACGGCAATGTGATCGAGTTTAATCACATGCATGACATCGGGCTTGGCCTGCTCAGCGACATGGGCGCCGTCTATACGCTCGGTCCGCAGCCGGGCACGGTGGTGCGCAACAATTTGATTCATGACGTGACCTCGTTCACGTACGGCGGCTGGGGGCTTTACACCGACGAAGGCAGCACCGGCATTGTGCTGGAGAGCAACATCGTCTATCGGTGCAAGAGCGCTGGCTTCCACCAGCATTACGGGAAGGAGAACGTGGTTCGGAACAACATCTTTGCCTTCAACCGGGAGAACCAGCTCATGCGTTCGCGGGAGGAGACGCACACTTCCTTCTTCTTCACCAACAATATCGTGACGTTCGACTCTGGGAACCTGCTCGGCAGCACCTGGAAAAATGATCGGTTCGTCATCGACGGCAATCTCTACTGGGACACGCGCGCGGGGACCGACCAGGCCAAGCTGACTTTCAGCGGCGTCACAGCGGAACAATGGAAGGCGCGCGGCCACGACACAAATTCCATCTTCGCCGACCCGTTGTTCGTGGATGCGGCCAGGAATGACTACCGTCTCGGCCCCGGTTCGCCTGCGGTGAAACTTGGATTCAAGCCAATCGATCTGAGCACGGCGGGCGTGAGGCCCAGGGCGAAGCGTGATTAATTAATCAGTGATTGACAAGCCCTGACGGCTGGACACGCTCCGGTATCGCTGGAAAAGTCTGAAAGAGGACCGTCATGAAACCGGGCGTCGGCGGGCGGGCAAACTGGATCGTGTCCCGCCAGAGTAGCCGGTTTGAGTAGTTTCTGTGAAAACTCTGCTTCTCGCTCTGATTCTTGAGGGAGCCACTACTCTGGCTCAAGGACAAGGTAACATTGCATTCGGTAACAGCTCGCTGACGCCAATTAGTGTCAGGCTCCTTGATGATACGCAGCGACTGGCGACCGCTGCGGATGATTTGCTCATCGGCGCGTTTTACGGGCCGGCCGGCAGTTTAGCCGACGCCTTGGTAATCGCTCCCGGTTTGGCGACTATCGGGCCAACTGACGGCTTGATGGTCAATGCCCCCAACGTGTTCCCGCTTGCTGAAACGGAGCCAGCACAATTTGTGTCGCTTCAAATTCGGGTGTGGGATGCGGCGCTCGGCCCCGATGGATGGAGCGAAGCCAGACAAAGTTGTGTCGGGCGATATTACGGGGAAACTCGTGTCGGCATGTTTGCCGTCGGTCCAACTCTCGGTCCCGGCACACCAATCTGGCAGAGCTGGCGAGGGCTGAACGCTGAACGCTTCTATCCACTCACGATTTATGCCTGCCCAGAACCTTCCACTCTGGCTCTCGCCGCGCTCGGCGGCTTGGGCTGGCTCATTTTCCTGCGTCGGCGCAAAAACAAAACCGCCTTCTGCCAAGGCAATGAAACCACTGCTCCTGATCGCCGCCCTTGAAGCCGCAACCGTCCTTGCTCATGCGCAAGGGACGATTTGGTTTGGCAACAGCACGCTCACGCCCATCAGCGTCAGGCTTCTCGACGGTACGCAGCGCCTGGCAAACGCACAGGATGATTTGCTCATCGGCGCATTTTACGGGCCGGGAGGCACGATTACCGGGCCTTTCGTGGTGGCGCCTGGGCTGGCGACCATCGGCCCGGTTGACGGCGTGATGATCAACGCGCCACGCGTTTTCCCGCTTCCCGGGACCGAACCGGGACAGGTCATTTCGCTCCAGATCCGAGTTTGGGACGCGGCTCTCGGCGCCGACGGGTGGCAAGCGGCTAGAATGAATTGTGCTGGACGTTACTACGGAGAAACGCATGTCAGCCAGATCACGGTCGGGCCCTCTGATATCGGACCAGCGATTTGGCAGAGTTGGCAAGGGTTAAGTCCCTATCGCTTTTACCCGCTCACGATCTATGCCTGCCCTGAGCCTTCGACAGTAGCTATCGCTGTTGTCGGCGGCTTGCTCTTTTTGTTGCGTCGCCGAAAATAGGGCGCGCGAAGGGCCAAATGGAACTGCACCGACTGTCCAGGACGCCAAACTAATTCTGAGAATTTCCCGACCGGCCCTTGGCAAGAGCGGCCTGTCTCATATAACCCTGCCGGAACGCTGACTCAATTTTATGAACCCACAACGGCTTGTTGCGATTGGAATTCTGGTTAGCGGATTCGCAGGGGTTGCGGAAGCCGAGGTTCTTTTTTCAGGAGAGCGGAAGCTGAACAATCTCGTTTCAGAACTACTCGAAGTTGCTTCCGTTTCGAAGCCGAGCCAGTCATTCACAATCACTCGTTCGAGCGACGGCTGGATTTTCATTTCTGCAACCTCCAAAGGAAAGGGAACGGCCCGCGTCATTCTGGACAAGGAACCGGACCCGCTAATTGCTAACGACGTTGAGGGCACGCGTGAGGGGGTGCGTTATGTGACCGAGGGAAAACACACGATCCGTGTGGAAAGCCAAGGCAGCATGAGTGTGGAGAAACTCATGGTGAAGGCGATCCCCGAACTCATCCATTGCGGCTTGGGATTCAATCCGGAGATCAAATCGTATGGTCTTTATGACATGGATTTTCTCAAAGCCGATGTTTTGCCGAACGTCACCACCTTGATTGTGCCGAACAACATCAAGCTTTCTCAGCCAGTGATTGATGATTGGCATCGTCAGGGGAAACGTTTTGTCGCGGAAGTCGGAATCCATTCTCAAGGCAAGACGGCAGAGGATCATTTCAAATACTGGACCGGCTTCTATGACCAAGCCCCGTTTCTGGATGGGATCATCATCAACGAGTTCATCGTGAACAGGCCCGTTTCAGAATGGGCGGAGCTGACTCCCGAACGCCGTGCTCGAATGGAGCGGGAACGACAACAGTATGAAGCGTACGGCGAGGCCATTAAACGGATGCGCGCGACTGATCCGTACAGGAACAAGTTGCTTTATGCCTACGTGGGAGGTAGCGGCAAAAAGTTGAACCAGGAAATCATCGGCACGAATTTCATCCGAACGATTATGGACTGCGGCTATCGGGTCGCACTCGAACGATATCTTCATGAGATGTCCAGCGAGCAGGGTTCCCGGGATGCCTTGCAGACTTTTGTCGATGGCATCGCCGACTGGGAAGCGAAGGAACCGGGAGTGAAGCGGCAGATGGTGATTGCGTTTGGGCTGTTTTCCATGCCGCCCGGCGGCATCAACAAACAGCCGAACGTCAATTATCACGTCTGGATGGACCAGCAGATGAATCTCGTGGCGAATCATCCGGTGCTGTCGGGCATCGGCGGCCTGGAATGGTGGACCTCCCTTCAGGCGGACGAAGAGACGGTGCGATTTGTGGGAAAGCTTTACCGGCACTACGCTATCGATGGGAAAAAGGGGATGCTGACCAAAGAACAGCTCTTTCTCACCCACATACAGAATGCGGATTTCGAAAAAGGCACTGAGAGTTGGACCTTGCATCCGGCGGAGGAAGGGAGCATCGCGGCCAAAAGTTTTCCGAGATACGGAAGGATTGAAGGACGCTACATGGGACTCGGTCGTCCAGCCGACCCGGAACGCATCGGGGACACCTTTCTCTGGATGAAACGGAGCGCGAAGGGCGCCAACACCTTTTCACAGACCATCAAGAATCTTGAACCAGGCCGACTCTATTCGATGAAGATGTTCTCTTGCGATTACCAGGATTTGGTGAACCCGAAAGCGAAGAAACTGGAGGAAGCAAACAAGTTCATTGGTTCGGTGGTCCTCGAAGGCGTCGAGGTTGATACGAAGCGATCCTTCGCAGAAATGTATTCCTCCAACCCGGAACCAAAAATACCGGTCTGGATCACTTATCATTGGAAGGTGTTCAGGGCCAAAAGCGGGACCGCGAAGTTGATCGTTTCGGATTGGCCGAGTGCGAAGGAACCGGAGACCCCCTTTGGTCAGGAACAAACGTTTAACTTTTTGGAAATCCAACCCTACCGGGAATGAGCTGAGCCACGTTGGGGTACTGCCGGGCGTCAATTCGTTGGAGGGACGAACTCTGTGAGTCCCCATCTTGTTCGGGAAACCTCCGAAAAAGATCAGGGACTCGTGGAACTCGTCCTTCCAAATCGATTTTTACGAAAGGCTCCGCGGATGCGGCCGGTGCTGTCGAAAGTGCCCCGAAAAAGGCTGACTTCGGGCCGCCATTCTGGTTGGCTTGACCAGTTCACATTTACCCAGAATCAGATCGGCCAACCTATGAACACATCCCTGCCTCCAAGGGCGCTGCCTGATCCCGGCTGCGAGAAAACGGCACAACTCTTTCACTCGACGCTCCTCCTGGCTGCCCTCCTCCTCTGCCTCAGCCCGGCCGCCGTCCCCGCCGCCACGCGCATCTGGAGCGGCGCGGGCGCGGACACGCTTTGGTCCAACGCCGCCAACTGGAGCAACGGCGTTCCCGTTGCCGGCGACTCCGTGCTGCTGCCGCGCCATCCGCAGGGTTTTGTGCAAAACACGGTCAATGATCTCACCAACCTCGCGCTTCAATCCATCCGCTGCGAAGCCTCCGGTTTCACCATAGGCGGCGGCGCCGTGAGGCTCGCGGGCGACATCACTGTCGGCGGGCCAGTCGTCGGAGCGAGTCTTAGCATCAGCGCGCCACTCGAAATCATGGGGCCGGCTTCGCAATTCCTCAGCACCAACAGCGGCAGCCTCACCCTCTCCGGCATCGTCAACGCGCCGGCCGGTGCGGTCGTCACCATCGACGGCGGCATCAGCTTTCGCGCTTCGCCTGGCAGCGACTACCGCGCGGAGACGCGGCTGCGGAGCGGGTTCATGCCGTTGCTTTCCACGCGCCTCAGTGGGCCGCTTGTGGTGGGTAGCGCCGGCCCAACCACGTTCGCCACCGTCGCGCTGCAAAACGGCAACCTCTTCGGCCATTTCCCGCCATTGACCATTCTCACCAACGGCTCCGTGTTCAATATCTCCACGTTCAACTCTGTTGGTTCGTTGACCGTCGATGGCGGCATCCTTCGTGTGGGCAACCGCTCACCCAACGGGGAACTCACGGTGAACGGCAACGCCTTGTTGACCGGAGGCGCGAGCCTGTTCGTTTCGGCCATCAACGATTTCGGCCCCGGCGAACTCAGCGTCACGGGTACCGTGACGATTGCGGGATGCTCGCTGGCCTTCAACCCTGGCTCCGGCACGATCACCAAACCCGGTGTCATTGTGCGCAATGACGGTAGCGACCCGGCGAGCGGCACGTTTACCGGATTGCCCGAAGGCAGCGTGCT
>Ga0137433_1001194_pt1 | contig 11400 bp, 7 predicted proteins | sample EasRivERMZT840_2_FD_102335 | JGI IMG/M metagenome (GOLD analysis project Ga0137433, IMG submission 102335) | Soil microbial communities from meander-bound floodplain in the East River, Colorado, USA - East River MetaG ERMZT840_2 | ecosystem: Environmental > Terrestrial > Soil > Floodplain ...
CAGTCGCGGTCACGGGCCACCAGTTCGGCGCGGATCGGGCTGGCCAGCGTGTAAAAGCAGAATCGGGCAAACGCATTGCGCCGCCGTTCCTCTTCACGCAAGACGTGCTCGTGCGGCTGATGCTGCCATTCCCGGCCGTTGCCCAGCGCCGGCTCCAGGTGCGTGCGCAGAAATTTCATGGCGTTGAGTTGATCCGTTTCGCGCCGCAGACCCATCCAGATGAGATGCAGATGGTCGGGCATCAGACAGTAAGCGGGACAGAAGAGTTGCTCGCGTGCAGCGGCGTGCAGCATCAGTTCGCGGAACGTGGCGTGAAAGGCCGGAGTGAGCCAGCCGCGGGCGCGTTCTTCGAGCGTGTTGGTCCAAAAGACCACGGCATGGCCCTGATAGTGGTGCCGTTCCAATCGGGGCAGCTTTCCTTTCTTGCGAAACGAGTCCACAGAGCGTGTATGAAGTCGCGCGAGAGGATGTCAAGCATCCGTGCGCCGACGTAGCCGCCGAGGTAACGAGGCGGAGTCTTGGGGCAAAGGAACGGTCCGCCTCCTTGCGTCGGCGGCTACGGTGCAGCCACTGTCGCCCGATAAAACCGCTGCGTCCTGTTCGCGACGAACGGATCGTTGAACTGCGCTGCGCCGAACAAGTTTGTCCCGGTCGCCAACGGCGTCCACGCCGTTGCGGCGGGCGGAAGCGCGAAGCTCGTCGTCGCCTCAATCGAGTAACGCTCCCCGAATTCGCCCGTGAGCAACAACTGAATCTCCACTCCGTTCGCCGCGCCCCCGCACAACAGGGGCGTCAACTGAGGCCGCCGCGTGAACTGCGCCGTGATGACCTTGCTGGCGTTCATCACCACCGTCAGCGGATTCTGCGTGCCGCCCGCGTCGCCGCTCCAGCCGAGGAACTGCTGTCCGGCATCCGGCGCCGCCGTCAGTGTAACGCTGGCGCCGGCGGTGAAACGATTCCCGGTTGGGCTGGTGCTCACCTGTCCGAAGCCGCCCGGCAATACAGTTAGCGCGTGCTGGTTCGCGAGCAGCAAGGCGAAGACGGCTGTGACCGTCGGGTTGGCGTTCGTGACCGTGAAGGTCAGCGGATTGTTCGTGCCGCTGGCGGCGTTGCCCCACAGCGCGAAGTAATTCCCGGCCTGCGGCACCGCCGTGAGCCGCACCGCCGTTTCGTAGGGATACAATGCCGCCGCCGGACTCCGCACCACGCTGCCGCTGCCCACCACAGTGTTGCTGAGGGCCGTGCCAAAGACCGCCTGCACACACTTGTTCCGGCTCATGGAAACGCTGGCGACCGGGAACGTGCCCGTCTCATCGCCGAGCCAGTGCAGGAACGTCCAGCCCGGCGCGGGTGTGGCCGTTACCACCGCCGTCCCGTTGCTCAAGTAAGCCCCAGCCGACGGGTGCATTGCCACACTACCGCCGCCTGTAGTCGTGGGGCTCAATGTCGGCAGGATCGCGATCTCCACAGGGTCGCACTGCGCTGATTGTGTGAAGTCCGCGTTGTAGGCAATCGCGCGCAGCGTGGCCGACTTGCTCAGAACAAATGGACCACCATAAAGTCTTGCCGAGACGGACGGGTCAGAGCCGTCGAGCGAGTACAACAGAAGGCCGTTGCTGAACGTGGTGAGCAGCGAAACCGTGACTGAAGCACGAACGCTGACGTTCGACACGACGACGAATATTCCATCCACAAAGACAGCCGGAGTTCCGACCGGTGCAATCCGTGCCACGCCGGCAAACTCCAGCCGCTCAAGCGCTGTGGTTGGACTGAACACTGCCGCGTAGGTGTTGCTCGTCCCGATTGTCACGACCCGTTGTGTGGCCGTGACGCCATCGCCCCACTGGCTGAACGCATACCATCGGCTTGCTGTGGCTGTGAGTGTGACTTGCTCGGCGATGTCGTAGAACGGCCTGTCGGGATTCTTCGTGACCGTGCCTTCCCCTTGAATAGGCGTGTAGAGTACCGTCGAGACAAAGTTGGCGGTGATTGCTTTGTTGGCAGTCATGACAACATCGAGCGGATTTGAACGTCCAGTGTCATCTCCAGACCACCTCAGTAGGGCGTAGCCTAGGGTAGGAATTGCGGTCAAAGTAACGGTGGAATTCGGTGCATAACTGACGAGATTTGGGTCGTTGAAGACCTGTCCATTCCCGTTGGTGTGAACTGTCAACGAGTAATTAACCGTCAATGTGGCCACAGTGCTGGTTACAGAACCAAACTCGTTAGTGATGACGACGGTGTAATCGCCTGCATCGACGGTTTGCACACCGAGAATGAAAGCATTTGTTCCAGTCGCACCTGCAATGTCACTCCCGTTGAATCGCCATTGGTAACTCAACGGCTTCGTCCCCCTGACCCTAACATCGAAGGTTGCAGGTGTGCCTGCGATCAGCGTTTGGCTCTGCGGGTGTGCAATGATTTCTGGAGGGACTGGAACAGGCATGAACGTAAACTGGGTCACAAGACCCGAAGTAACGGTTTCACCGGGAGTGTCGTCGGCGACGTAACTAATCAAAAAGGACACTTCATCGTTCGTTGCGATTATGTTATCAAATGTTGCTCCTGGACCTCCTTGGACGGCGTTGAAATTCCGTATGTCGAGGAGCAGGTTGCCAGCGGTCGGATTGTAAAAGAACGGCTGGGTCAGAGGAATGATGATATCGAATTGTTTTGGGCCGCCTATTGGCCCGATGTACGCGGTCGCGAGCCGTAGTGGGCCTCTTCCAAATACGATCGTATCGTCTGGTCCCGTGTTTGCCGTGAAAGAAGAGTTAAGTGCGTCAGGTCTCCGCTGGGTCGTTGAGAGGTTGATCTGGACATCTGGCAAAGTGTTGGTGAAGGAGTTGGCCTCACCAGGGGGCCGAAAACTGATGGCACTGATCCACCCACCACCCGGTGTGAATGAGTCGAAAGCCGACGCAGCGTAAACCTGTTGGATGCGGCATGCTCGAAACGGGGGCGGAGGGGCAAAGGGGAGGGCGCCATTACCGTTGCCATCCACGGTAGTCATCGCGCCGGGCACGACGAGCGTTCTCGAGACAGCGGCCCTTCCTTCACCCGATGCGTGGATCAATAGCCACACGAGCAACAACGCCCATCGAGCACGTGCCCCGCGAGAGAAGGCACTTTTCATGTGTGTCTTTCCTCCATTCTGTCCGCCGCTTTTCGCATAAACTTCCTGCTCTCATCCCGCGAGAACTTCGCTGTCCACTGTTGCGGGAAACCGTCCCTCGCCGAGATTTCGAATTCAAAAACAAAAGCATCTGGGTCTTGTTGGAACCCCACCTGAAAGATTCGTTTGTCGATCCCCGGGTTGATGCTTCCCTCAGTCTCGAAAGAATACGGAACGTGGTTCGGACCCATTCGCCAGAACTCTCTAGAAAAATACGGCAGGCCAACTTCACTCGTTTTGACTTTGATTTGAATGAGGTCCGCAGTCGCTGTCCCTTGGTTCTGCAAGTGGAAGCAGAACAGATGGGCTTGTCCAGGATTCGGTTGTTCGGCATGCACGATGGGAAGCAGCTTGTATTCCTTGCTGAGATTAGCGCCCGAAGAGTGGAGGAATGAGGAATTCGTTTCAACGCCCCTGAGAGCCATGCCCTCCGCCTGTTTTTTCCAACTGCGGAGAAGCTCGATCGTGTATCGACCGTCATCATTGTCCACCAACTTGCCGCAGTTTTGGCACAACCAAATCCCGTTTTCTATCGAGCACCGTTCAGCTTCGGAAAGCGATGCGTTGCAGCGCGGTCCCTGTGGCGACGCTGCCGTGATGTGGGCCGCCACACCGATGCTCACAGCCTTTGTGGGGTCGTCACGCGGGCCAACGGTTGGCTTGCTGCAGTTGGGATTGGAGCAGAGCATACCAACTCGCTTGGCGAGAGTCTGCTTATCCTTTTCTGGAAAATCATCCCTCATCGCGAAATAACACGACCCTGCTCACTGGTGTCGCACATTCCGGCTCGACGCGCGCCCGGACATCGTCCGCCGAGAGCAAGAAGCCGATGGAAACCGGGGCAAACCCAACGCCAGGAAGCAGGAAAACCTATGGTGCAGCATCTTTGTCGCTTCCGAATGTCGGGAGGAATTCACGCGCATGATCCAACTTCACGTCCGGTGCTCCTACGCCTTCTCGTCATCTGGCAGAGTGAAGTCCGGCCAGAGCAGCTTGCCGATCTGGCTGATGGTTCCCGCAATTTTGCCGGAGAAGTCTTTCACGAAACCTGCCGCTTCCAGCAGCCCTTTGGCGGAAACCGAATACCATTCGCGCTCCGGTTCAACTTCCGTCGCCGCTTCAAGCAGCCGCTTTAGGTTCTTCGCCGTCTTCTCTCCGAGCTTGGCCTGCTCTGCGGGAAGCGCCGCGATCAGTGCCGTCACGTCGGTGCATAGTGTATTCTGGAGTTGCTTCGCCGGCCCTTCGGGCTGCTGGCTGATGATGTTCGTGCAGTGGTTCAGCACTTCACCGATTTGGCCGTAGTTGATGCCGACGTTGATGTTGGTGGTCTTGTCTCGCATAATCTCGGTGCGGGTTTGGGTGCGGTCGCCGTAAAAGTTCTGCTGAATCCCAATCTTTTCCTCCTCTCGCTTCACAGCCCTCAGTTTAGTGCAAAAGATTTTGATCTCGGCAGAAATTCTCCTTTCCACCTGCTCACAGTGATCCTTGAACGCCGGTTTTGGCATTTCACCGGTTGGCTGGAGCAGCGCATAAACACCGCTCCTGCTTTCTTCGTAAACAGGATCCAACGACCTTTGCCAATATGCAAAAATATCGTCCTCACATTTGGGGTAGCACTCGAAACGAGTCTCCTGCAAGACTCGTTTGATTTCCGACCATATCTGATTACCGAGGCCTTCAAAGTGGTCGTAATAAACCCTTGCTTCTGAAAAGCGGGCGAACTCAGATCCTGCTACTCCTTGCGCAACAGCTTTCTCGGCTGCCCTCCGCAAGCTATTCCGAAGCGTTTCTTTAGACTGTGACAACGGGATGGAAGTCAGTTCGCGTAAAAGTTGTTCTGTCTCGTGTGGCAGCACTTTTTAACGTGTCCGCATGTCGGAAGGAGTTCCCTCGCCCCATCCATGTCCGGGTTGAATGGTCGCTTGCGTTTTTTGCCTTCACGCGGTCAAGTCTGGATAGACGATTCCTTCGACTTTGGCGAGCCAATTTCCCCGCTCTCACGAGCGCACACCATCGCCCCTCGTCCCGACGGAAAGCAAGAGGCGCTGGCTGCGGCATCCGGGACGATCCGAACTTTCTCCCCTCGCCCGGCCCGGTCTCGTTTCGGCTGCTCCAGCCCATCCAGCTATCAGTCGCCTTTGGAAGACATGCGAACCAACGGCAGGCCGGCGGCTTCGGCCAGGGCGTTCTGTTCGTCATCGAAGGAGAGGAACGCATCGGCTGCCACTTCAATGGCAATCGAGACGTGGAACAGATCCATGCCGTGCACCACCATCCGGAGGGAGTGTTCGGCCGCCAGTTCGCTCGCGGTGCGGACGGCCCCGGTCCAGTCGAACTCGACGTGGGCCAGTAACCAAGCCGGACTTCCTGTTCAAGCAGCCGGCCTGGGTCGCTGCCCGCAACGCGACTCAAACTCTGAAGGAGTTGCATCAATGCCGCTCGCCCGTCGCGATGTGCGTTCCTCCGCCTCCTCACGTCGGCGGCTACCATTTTTCGGACACGCTCTTGGATTCACATGTAGAAGCCGCCGCTCACATGGATGACCTGGCCGGTAATGTATTCTGCGTAGCGCGAACAGAGGAAGAGCACCGGGAAAACCACGTCCTCCACTTTGCCGAAGCGTCCGACGGGCACCTGCGCGAGGAATTGTTTGGTCACGTCTTCAGGCATGCCCCGGCTCATCTCCGTGTCGATGAATCCCGGCGCGATGGCGTTGACCGTGATGTTCTGTTTGGCCAGTTCACGCGCGGCTGTTTTGGTCAGCGCCATCAGGCCGGCTTTGCTGGCGGAGTAATTGGCCTGGCCGAAGAAGCCCAGTTGACCGCTCACCGACGAAACGTTCACGATGCGACCGCCGGGTCGCAGAATTGGAATCGCGTGCTGAATGCAGTTGAAGGCGCCGGTGAGATTTACCCGCAGAACGGTTTCCCATTCCTCGAGCGTCATTTTCTTGATGGTGCGGTCTTGGAGGATGCCCGCGTTGTTTACCAGAATATTCAGTCCGCCGAAATCCCTTTTCACTTGCTCCATCATCGCGCTGACCTGTTCCGGGTTGCCCACGTTGCATTGGACGACGCGCGCGTCAGGAAGGGCCGCCGCCACACGCTCTGCATCCGCTTTGTTCCGCCCCTCGGCGTCGGCCACGTAATTAACCACGCAGCGCGCGCCCAGCTGGCCAATGGCCTCGATCATTGCGGCCCCGATGCCACGTGAACTGCCTGTAACCAGCGCCACCTTGCCGGAGAAATCGAAGGCGTCTTTCATGGCTGGAGCATACTCCGCGGCCACATTGCCCGCCATGAAACTCTGGACTACGCTTCTTGGTTGGACATTGCCGGCCCTCCGTGTGAAAAACCTCGCCCCAACATGAGTAGAACTTTGGCTGAACAACTCGCTGGCCTTTCTGTGGGACTGAAGTTCGAGGATCTGCCAGCGCCCGTCGTGCATGAAGTCAAACGGCGGATCATCGACTCCATCGCTTGCGCGTTGGGCGCATGGAACGCCGAGCCGTGTGGCATCGCGCGCGAGGCGGCTTCGACTTTTTCCGCCAAGCGCGGCGCGACTTTATTGGGCACGCGACATCAGGCACCGCCGGATTGGGCGGCCTTTGCCAATGGCTGTCTGGTTCGCTATCTGGACTACAACGACACTTACCTCTCCAAGGAACCCGCCCATCCGAGCGACAACATTCCAGCCGCGCTCGCGGTGGCTGAAGCCAGCAATGCGAACGGGCGCGAGTTAATTACCGCCATCGCCCTGGCCTACGAAGTGCAATGCCGGTTGTGCGACGCGGCCAGCCTGCGGGCGCGCGGCTGGGACCATGTAACCTACGGCGTCTTTTCGACCGCGCTGGCAGCAACGCGGTTGATGGGGCTGGATGCGGAGCGGACGCGACACGCCCTCGGCATCGCGGGCGTGGCGAGCGCGGCCTTACGGCAGTCGCGGGTGGGCGAGTTGTCGCATTGGAAGGGATGCGCGTTTGCCAATGCGGCGCGCCACGGCGTTTTTGCGGCGCAACTGGCCAGCGCGGGCATGACCGGGCCCGCGCCGATTTTCGAAGGCGAGAAGGGATTTGAAAAACTCGTGAGCGGGCCGCTGCACGACTTGAAACTGCCAACGCCTGGCTCCGGCCTGTGCAAAGACGATTTCATGATTTTGAAGACCCATATTAAATTCTGGCCGGCCGAGTATCACAGCCAAAGCGCAATTGAAGCCGCGCTGAAGTTGAGGACTCAAATGAACAGCCCGGAGGAAATTGAATCAGTACTGGTCGAGAGCCATGACGCGGCAGTGGACATCATCGGCAGCGAACCTGAGAAATGGCGCCCGAGCAGCCGCGAGACAGCCGATCACAGCCTGCCTTACATCGTGGCCGCAACACTGGCCGATGGCGAGGTGACAGCGAAGCAATTTGCGCCGGAGCGATTCACTGACCCAAAATTGTTAGCGCTGGTGAAACGCGTGACGGTGGAGCGCCACCCTGAACTCAGCGCGCGCTATCCCGAAGCCGTCGGCAACATCGTGACCCTGCGCCTGAGCAATTGCCGCGTGTTCTCCGAGCGCGTGGATTATCCGCGCGGTCACGCGCGAAATCCGCTTACCGATGCGGAAGTGGAAGCCAAGTTCCACAACCTGGCCAGTGCCGTTCTGAGCCGGGAGCGCGCCGACCTTGCGCTGCGCCGATTGTGGGAATTGGACGAAGCGTGTGAATGGCGCACCCTGACGTCGTCGATTGAAGTACCGCGATGAAGTCCGTCGGGAAGGGTCAATGCAATGGTTGTGTTTCCGTAAATGCCGCTGCTCACATGGATACACCTGTCCTACTACTCGACTTAACTCGACCACTACTCGCTCGACAGGCCGGAGCGCCTGCGGCGTCCCGCGCTTTTCGTTCGTCACCCTCATGGCTTCTGTCTTCCCGAATCTTCCAAGCGCGACCTGAGAGTCTGACGACTCGCGGGATGGATTGACATCGGACGTGGTGCGGTCCGTGACCCAGGATCCTGGTGATTCCGCAAACCGATGGCGAGTGTGCTGGTCCGTTGCACAAGGTTATCAGCGGAAATGCCGCGCCACGCGAACTGAGACGGCAATGAGATCGAGCGCACCATTGCCATCGACATCGAACGCGGCCGTGCGGGCCAAAACGAGTTGTTCCATCTCGCGATTGCTGCATGCCAGGGTTTCGATGTTCGCCAAACTGAAACGGCGCGCGGCGGAAGCACAGCCTCCACCAAAATCGCGCAGGAAGTTAAGCCCGGCTTGACCGGGGAAGGCTTAGCGCCGGGCTTTTAAGTAGGGTTAGACCCACCGTGCAAACGGGCATGAACCCTATTGGTACAATCCTCTCATCTTGGATAGAAGGAAGGTGGTTTTGCGGCGCGTTTGGGATCAGAACGCTCGTCGGCATGAGAACGCTCTCCGAGATTGAGCCATTGATTGGGAATCTCCTCAACATGGCCGCGGTACGCGGCGACGTGTCGGGTGACCCAACTTTCATCCAATTGCGGCGAAGGAGCCGCGTAACAGCGCTCCATCCTCTTTTCAACAGCGACCTGCCTTGCGAAGCCATGATGAAGCATCCCAGTTTCGAAAGGGATCTGTGAGGATCATCGCATCATGAAAACCAATGGACTTCTGGAAAAGGAGTATCCCCTCTTGCTATTACAAGAGAGAAAGTTGTTCCAGAGTCTGGAAGGATGGAACGATACCGTGACGACCTCCCCGGCGCCAGAGTGCGTGCATCGGTTGTTTGAAGCGCAAGCCAGACGGAATCCCGAGGCCATGGCCGTCTCAAGCGGGGGCGTCCAGATGAGCTACCGCCAACTCAATGAGCAGGCAAACCGCGTGGCGCATCGGCTGCGCAAGCTGGGCGTGGGACCGGAGACGCGCGTTGGCATCTGTATGGAACGCTGCGCGAAAAACGTCATCGGCTTGCTCGGCATCCTGAAGGCTGGCGGAGCCTACGTGCCGCTGGACCCTGAATACCCCGGCGAAAGGCTCGCGTTCATGCTCTCGGACGCGCAGGTGCCGGTTTTGATCACGCAGCAGAAGTGGCTGGCCAGATTGCCATCCATCAAGGCACAAGTCATTTGTCTCGACGAACTGGAAAGCGGATCGGTGGCGGCAGAGGCGGACAACCCCAACCAGGTTACATTGAAAAATCTCGCCTACATCATCTACACGTCCGGGTCCACCGGCACGCCGAAGGGCGTGGAGATCGAGCACGGGAGCCTCGCCAATCTCATCGCCTGGCACCAGCACACCTACGGCGTCACGCCCTCCGACCGCGCGACCCAACTGGCCGCGCCGGCCTTCGATGCGTCAGTTTGGGAACTCTGGCCCTATCTCACGGCCGGGGCGAGCGTCCACATCCCTGATGAAGAGACACGCCTGTCTCCACAAAAACTCCCAGGCTGGCTAACGCACCATCAAATCACGCTCACGTTCATTCCCACGCCCATCGCGGAGGCGATGTTCGACGAGCCATGGCCGCGGGGTTGTGTGCTGCGCGCGGTCCTGACCGGGGGAGACAAACTGCACCGCGCTCCCGGCAAAAACTTTCCCTGCCCGCTGGTCAATCACTACGGGCCGACCGAGAGTACGGTGGTTACCACCTGGGCGCCGGTGCCTCCCCACCAGCATCAGGGGGAGGCTCCACCAATCGGCCGGCCCGTGGCCAACACCCAGGTTTACGTCCTCGACCGTTTCCTTCAGCCGGTTCCCGTTGGCGAGCCGGGCGAGTTGCACATTGGCGGCCTTGGCCTGGCGCGCGGTTACCATAATCGTCCCAAGCTCACCGCCGAAAAGTTCATCCCGAATCCCTTCGGCCGTGATGCCAGCGCGCGCCTCTACAGAACCGGTGATCGGGTCCGCTGGCGGCCGGATGGCAATCTGGAATTCCTGGGGCGCATGGATAATCAGGTGAAGGTCCGTGGCTGTCGGATCGAACTCGGCGAAATTGAAACCGTACTCGGCTGGCACCCTGATGTGCGCGAGGCCGTGGTTGTCGCGCGCGAACATTCCTCTGGAGAAAACCGTTTGGCGGCCTACATCGTGCCGGTGGCCGGACGCAAAGCGACGAGCGCTGGCTGGCGCGAGTTTCTGAAGCAGAAGTTGCCTGACACGATGGTGCCTTCGACCTTCACGCTGCTCGAGGCGCTGCCCTTGACGCCGAATGGCAAAGTGGACCGCGCTGCGCTGCCGGCGCCCAGGCTGGATTCTGAAGCCACTCACATCGCTCCGCGCACCGAGTTCGAGGAAAAACTCGCTGGCATCTGGCGCGAGGTTCTCAGTCTCGAACGGGTCGGAATTCACGACAATTTTTTCGAACTGGGCGGTCATTCGTTGCTCGCGACGCAGGTCATCGCGCGGATGCGCTCCGAATTTCAAACTCACCTGCCGGTGCGTACCCTGTTCGAACACCCCACCATCGCGGCTTTGGCGGCCGCCATCACCAGCGTCGGCCAGAAAACGAGCGCCGCCACCTCAACAATCCAGCCCCGGAAACGCGGACGAGCCGTGGAAGCGATCATGCCACTTCTTCCCCGGCAGGGAGTGCAAATAAACCGGACCACCGCTGCCGACACCGGCCTGTTCTCCGGAGGCTCGGCGAGGGAAGGCAAACCCCGGTGGCCGGCTGCGTTTCCAGGTGCGCCGGCCGGCGAGATTGATTCGATCCCACTCTCCTTCGGCCAGCAACGGCTGTGGTTTCTCGACCAAATGGAGCCGAACAGTCCGCTCTATAACATTCCTTACCTTCTCCGTCTGCGGGGCCAGCTCGATTTGGCGGCACTGAAGTGTTCCCTCGAAGCGGTCGTTGAGCGGCATGAAGCCCTTCGGACCGTGTTCGTCTCGGCGGGCGAACAGCCGGCGCAGGTCGTGCGACCGCCCTCCGCGTTTGCACTGCCGTTGGAGGATTTGAGCGCGCTGTCCGAGGGCTGGCGCGAAGACGAGTTGCGTCGCCGGTCGCGAAATGAAGCCACCCAGCCATTTGACTTGAAGCACGATCGGATGTTACGTGCCCGGCTCTTTCGCCTGGGCGAAACGGATCACGCGCTGATGCTCGTGATGCACCACATCGCCGCTGACGGCTGGTCCATGGCGATTCTCTATCGCGAGTTGGGCGCTTTGTACGCTGCTTTCTCGAAGGCGCAAGCGTCACCCTTGCGCGAACCGCCGATTCAGTACGCTGATTTCGCCCTGTGGCAGCAGGAATACCTGCG